>Ga0105245_10005194_pt1 | contig 11432 bp, 8 predicted proteins | sample KBSM54metaG_FD_81523 | JGI IMG/M metagenome (GOLD analysis project Ga0105245, IMG submission 81523) | Miscanthus rhizosphere microbial communities from Kellogg Biological Station, Michigan, USA - KBS M5-4 metaG | ecosystem: Host-associated > Plants > Roots > Rhizosphere > Soil | place: Michigan...
GAAGCAGTTGGACCAGAGTCACTTCTTTCTTGCGCGCGTCTTCCGCCAGCAGTTTTTCGCTAACATCCCGCACAAAAGCGTTAAAGCTATAGATGCCGCCCACTCGGACCGACCACACCGTCGCTTCCGCCGGGAACTCATGGCCGTCGCGGTGCAGTCCGATCAGGTCGATCGGCCGGTTCAACAGGGATCCCTCCGTGGTAGTCAGGAACTGCTCCACCCCGTGAGCATGGACGGCACGATACGCCGGAGCGATGACGGTATCGCACAGGGTGCGGCCTATAGCTTCCGCGGCTTTCCATCCAAAGGTCACTTCGGCTTGAGGATTCCACGCCGTGATCGTGCCGTCAGGCTTCATCCCGATGAAGGCGTCGTTCGCCGTTTCGAGGATCATGCGGTTGTGCTCATTCTGTTCCCGAAGCATCTCCTCGCTGGCCTTCAAAGCGGTTATGTCGCGGGAGATGCCCGCAATCCCTGAAATCCCTCCGCCGCGATCAAACATCGGTACTTTGGTAGTGGAAAGCCAGCACAGGCCATCGTGGGGCCTCTTGAACCTCTCGATTTGGTCGATTTGGGGCCGTCCGGATCGCAGTATTTCCTGCTCCTCGCCGCGCCAGCGAAGAGCGTCTTCCGCGTCGAAATAGTCCGCGTCGTATTTACCCATACACTCAGCCGGGTTCTTTGCCCCCATAAATTCCGCCAGGGAATGATTCACTCGCGTGAAGCGCGATGCCGCATCCTTGAAGAAGATCAGGTCGGGGCTTTTTTCCATCAGGGCGCCCAGCAGTTCCCGCCCCTGCTCCGCCTCCTGGACCAGTTTGAAATGCGCCGCGGCAGCCTTGATGCGGGCTTTGAGCTTGGGAGGCTCCCACGGTCTGGCGATATAGGAAAAAATCTGTCCACTATTCACTGCCTCGATGAGTGCGGTGAAGTCGGCGAATTCCGACATCAGGACGCGGGCAGCGTTGGAAATTTGTCGTACCCGACGCAGAAACTCGTGCCCGGGGATGCCGGGCAGGCTCTCATCGCACAAGATGACGGCGATATCATGCTTCCCCGCCAGACGGAGAGCCTCTTCCGCGTCAGTTGTGGCATATACCTCATAATCGTCTTCGAATAGTTCCCGCAGCGACCTGAGCAGGGGCAACTCGTCGTCCAAGACTAATAGTTTTTCCTTCATCGCACCCTCTGCGCTTCCAAAGCCAATGGGATCTGGCGCTGAACCTCGATCGAGCCGCGCCGTGGAGGAGACAGAACTGTCGGAAGACTTTGCGCGCGCTGGTGCGGATTGCCCATCGTTATACAGATCGGCTATGGTTTCTGAATCTACTAACGGAAATACTGACCACGGAGCGTCGCGGGCGAGGACGCTTGGTTGCCGGGCGCGGGCGAGGGGCGGAGTTCGCAGTCATTTGGAACTTTCGCCCAGGGGAGCTTATAGTGGTTCAAAGAGTACGATTTCAACAAGAGGAGCATTCCAACTATGAGGATGGTTGTACTGAGCACGCTATTGCTGGCAGGCACTGCCGGCGTCTTTGCCCAAGGCAAGAAAGCGGCCCCGCCGCCGTTCATGATCATGATCCCCGATCTGAAAGATGGCGCCGACTTGCCCATAAAGTATTCCTGCAGCAATGCGCCCTCTGGTACCTCGCCGAAGATCGAGTGGATGAACGCTCCCGCTGGGACGCAGAGCTTCGCTATCTTATTACACGATCCTGAACCGCATCCGGCAAAGAGCATCTACGATGTAACGCATTGGTTCATCTACAATATTCCGGGTACTGCGACCAGCCTGCCGGAGGGAGTCCAGAATGGCGCTATGGCCGATGGCACCAAGCACATCAAGAACATTCGCGGGTTTGACGGCTACTTCGGACCGTGCGCGCCTCCGGGATTGAACCATCACTATACCTTCGAGCTTTATGCGCTCGATACCAAACTCGATCTGGGCGCCGACGCCACTCGCGCGGATGCCATGAAGGCGCTGGACGGGCATATTCTCGGCAACGCGGTGTTCGTTACTCTTTTCAAGAGAGCTCAATAACAAGGGCTCGACGGGATTCAACCTCTAAGCCGGAAGCGGGTCCAGCGGCGTATCGATTACGTCGGGCTCGGGTTCTTCCGGCTCGGGCACCGGCGAGGGGTCGGGCCAGGGGTCTTGTGGATCCGGATCGGGCGGCGGAAGTTTCGGCTCTGGCATAGCTTCATTATCGGCTGCTACCGCCGCACGGCTGAGCGCCGCCTGGAAATTACGACCCGCTCTGCTACATTGAAGCAATATGATCGTTGAGATCGAAGGCGTTTCGCTGCACCTGGCCCACCCCGACGAGCTGTCGATTACCTGGGTAGGGCAGGAAGAAGTGATGCGCCAGTTGCTGGCCGCCTGGCTGGTCATCGACGCCCAGGACCTGCCGATGAATCCGCGCCTGCTGGGGAAGCCGGGAGTGGGCAAGACGACGCTCGCTTATGCGGCGGCCAAACGTCTGGATCGCGAAGTCTACATCATGCAGGCCACGGCCGATACCCGGCCTGAGGATCTGCTCGTCACGCCGGTGATCGAGGGCGAAGCGCGCCTGCGTTATGTCGCTTCGCCGCTGGTGACTGCCATGCTGCGCGGCGGCATCGTGATCCTAGATGAAGGGAATCGCATGAGTGAGAAGAGCTGGGCTAGCTTAGCTCCTCTGCTCGACAACCGGCGCTACGTGGAATCCATCGTCGCGGGGATCAAGATCAAGGCGCACCCTTTGTTCCGTGTGGTGGCTACCATGAACGACGACGCCAGCACCTTCGATCTTCCGGAATATATTCACTCGCGCCTGCAGCCCATGATTCTGATCGATTTTCCGGAACGGCACGAAGAGTTCGCGATCATGCGCGAGAACCTGCCGTTTGGCGACGATCACATTCTCAACTACGTCACCGATTTCCTGCAGCAGGCGCACGCGGCGGATGAGCGCTACACCGCGCGCGACGGCATTAATATCGCACGCTTCGCCATGAAGCTGATGCGCAGCGAAACGGACCTGGGTAACGCCCCGCTCGGCCGCGTCGAGACTCTCAAGATTGCGATCGTCCAGACCCTCGGCGAAGAGGCCCTGCGGTATGTCGCTCGAAGCTGAAATCAAATCCGGCGGTCTCGACCGAGGCAAGGTCCGCTATTTTCCGGTGGTGCCGGGCAAGCTGGAGTTCGCCCTCGCATTGCGCAAGCTCCTTCTGGAGGCTAAGCCCGGCGTGGTGGCAGTCGAGCTCCCCGGATTCCTGGGGGCGTCCTACCAGCGAGCGCTGGCTCGGCTGCCAGAACTATCGGTAATCCTCTATCACGATGAAGATGGCGACGACCGGGCGATCTTCGTTCCCGTTGAGCCGTGCGACCCCTTCATTGAGGCGCTGCGGACTGCCGAAGAAATTGGCGCGCAGGTGATCTACCTGGAGCCGGATTCAGCGGAGCGTCCGCACCTGCCGGACACCTATCCGGACACCTACGCGGTCCGGCGCATTGGCCTCGATCCCTATGTAGAGGCGTACCGCGTGTATCCGCAGATTCGTACTGAAGAAGTGACGGCGCACGCTTCCGCCATGGCTTGGAAGCTTCAGGGAGCCGATCCGGAGGCAACTGTGGTGGCGGTGGTAGCGCTCAACATGCTGGACCCGCTTCTGGATGCGATGGAGACTCCACAGCCGCCGCCGCCCAGGGGCAAGAAATATGAACCGGATTTATTGAATCCGCATCCCGACTGCCTGGCGGAGATTACCATCGAGTTTCCGTATCTCCAGGAGCGCTACGAATTCTTCCGGCTGGGAATGCGTCCTCTTCCCGACAGCGGGGCTTACGATGACAAGGTGCTGAACCGTCCGCGCGTGCAGCTCGATCTATTGCGCGAAGCCGAGGGCAAATACACTTCATCCACCGGCGAAAGGCTGGCGCACTGGCAACGCCGCATGATCGCGCGCTTTACTCGCAATCTGGCTCACATCAGCGGCGATCTGATGGCCGGCGTGTACGACCTGGCAGTGGCGGCGCGGTCGGTGGTGGATGACAACTATGGCTGGGAAGTGTGGCAGATGGCGAATCGCTACCTGGCGCAGCATGAGACTTCGGACCTGGACACGGTGCGCCTGAACGCAAGTGAAATCTGGATCAACACCAAGAGGCTGCGCATCCGGCGGCGGCTTCCCCGCCCCAAGCAGCGCCTGAAACCCGCGGGCCTGAAGCCGCGCAAGCGCGAGAAATTCACCGGCGAATGGGCGCAGCAAACCTCCGGCGAGGCCATCTGTTCTTATCCTCCGGAGGATCTGGTGATCGAGGAATATGGCCGCTTCGTGAAGCAAAAAGCCAAGGCCATTCTTTCTGAAGAGCGTGCGCGCGTCGAGCCATTCACCACATCGATCCTGGACGGCATCGACATTCGCGAGACCATTCGTAACTGGCACCGGCATAAGATTTTTGTGAAGACCGCGAACCGGCTGGCGGGCGAAGTGGGGTCCGTGGTCGTCATCTTCGATGAAGATCGCGACGACCGTTACACCTATCTGACCACCTGGCTGGGCGAGCATCAGAATGAATCCGACATGGCGTTCTATTCCACCCATCCGTTCGACAACATCGTCGGACCTGGGATCGGGCGGGCTGAGTATGGCGGCCTGCTGATGACGCTGCCGCCGCGACGGTTGTTCGATGTGTGGTCGGATCCGGATTACGAATTCGCCGAGTCGAAGCCCGAGCGGCTTTTGATGGCGGCGCTGGATTACTCGGTGGAACGCTTCGTGGTGTACGTCGCCGCCAAGCCGCCGCGCTCCATCTTCCGGTCCATCGCAGCGCACCTCAATCGCAAAATTTTGTACGTTCCGATCGGTCAGCTATCGCCCACTAAGCTCAAGAAGCTGCGCGTGGTGCATGTGCTCGATAGCTACGAGCGGCGCGCGGAGGCGAAGGAGTATATTTGGTAAGTGCGCCGGGGCTGGATAGTATCCGCACTTGCGATGTTGGCCGTATTCGGCGCGTGGAGTCTGCTGCGGGCGCAGCGTCCCTTCAAAGAATACCCCGGCCGCGAGTACACTGATTTCCCGGTCCCGCCGGACTGGAACCGCCCGTTCGAATGGACGCGCGCGCGACTGCGGGTTCCCGGCATTTATGGCGGCTTCCGCGGCGGCGACTCCAACTGGACCACGGATTATCCCCGTTCCGACCGCCACCTGCTGCAAGGCATCCGGCGTTTGAGCCGCATCGACACGCGCTCGGTGGAGCAAGTGGTGGATCTCGACGGCACCGACGATGTCTACAACTGGCCTGCGATGTACGCGGTGGAGGTGGGGCATTGGGCGATCCCCGATCAGCAGGCGGCGCAGCTCCGCGAATTTCTGCTGCGTGGCGGATTTCTGATGGTGGACGATTTCCACAGCACGTTTGAGTGGCAAATCTTCCTGGAGGGAATCAAGAAAGTATTCCCGGACCGCCAGATCGTCGACATCGATAACAGCGATCCGATCTTCCATACGATTTACGATCTGGACGATCGCTTCCAGGTGCCGGGCGCGCAGTATCTTTGGAGCGGCCGCACTTACGAGAAGGATCAGAACGGCAGGCCCGATCACTGGCGCGCAATTTATGATGACAAAGGCCGCGTGATGGTCGCGATCTGTCACAACATGGATTTAGGCGACGCTTGGGAATGGTCCGACGATCCGCGCTACGACGAAAGGTTTGCGGGGTTGGCGTACCGCATCGGCGTCAATTACTGGATCTACGACCTGACGCACTAAAGGACAGACGTCATCGCTCCCGTTTTTACTTCAGCGCTGCGCGGGTGGCGATATCCAGCACCCAGCCGGGGAAGATGCCGAGGACCAGCGTACCTAGCGCCGAAGCGTATACGGCGATCTTCAGGCCAATACCGGGGGCGTCGAGTGTATCCATCGAGTCGCCGGGATCCTTGAAATACATCACGACCAGCAGGCGCAGATAGTAGTATGCGGCCACGGCGCTATTGAGGAGGCCGAGAACGGTCAGCCAGAAAAGATTCCCGTCGAGCGCGGCCTTGAAGATATAGAATTTGCCGAAGAAGCCGGCGGTCAGCGGCACTCCTATGAGGCTGAGCAGAAAAATGGTGAGCATCGCAGCCATGGCGGGCTGGCGTTGCGAGAGGCCTGCGAAGTCGTCGATGGATACATACTTTTCGCCCTTGCGGGAGAAGTACGTTACCACGGCGAACGCACCGAGGTTGGTGAAGGCATAGGCGGCGAGGTAGAACATCGCGGCGGCGGATCCAGTGTTGGAATCCGCGGTGAGAGCCACCAGAATGTACCCGGCATGCGCGATGGAGCTGTACGCCAGCATGCGCTTGATGTTGGATTGCTGAATCGCGGCGAAGTTGCCCACGACCATGCTGGCTAGAGCGCAGGACCACACGATGGGCTCCCAGCGGGCGGCGATGGGTCCGAAGGCGGTCATGAAAACGCGAATCAGGATGGCAAACGCCGCGGCCTTGGGCCCGACCGAAAGGAATCCGGAGACTGGAGCCGGCGCGCCCTGGTAGACGTCAGGGGCCCAGACCTGGAACGGAGCGGCGGAAATCTTGAAGCCGAATCCGACGAACATCAGCGCGGCAGCGGCGCCGGCCAAGGCGAGTGGCGGCGTGGAAGTCTGCAGGGCGCTGCGGATGTGATCCAGATTAGTGGAGCCGGTGAGGCCGTAAATCCATGCGACGCCGTATAAAAGGAACGCCGTGGCGAAAGAACCCAGCAGAAAGTATTTGAGCGCGGATTCATTGTTGCGTGGGTCATCGCGCAGGTAGCCCGCCAGAACGTAAGAAGCGATCGAAGAAATCTCGAGGCCAATGAAGATCATGATCAGCTCATTCGCCGTGACCATCACGCACTGGCCGACAATGCTGAACAGGATCAGGGCATAGTACTCGCCGCCGGCGGACTTTTCGCGGTGCAGATATTCGGTGGAGCTGAGAATCGCGATCACGCCAATGGCGATCACGAGCGCCCGGAAGAAGGAGGCGAAGCCATCGATGATCAGCATGTTGCTGAAAGCCGCGCCTGGCTCGCCGGCCGCGGATAGCGACGCCACCAGGGCGGCCAGCAGCGCCACGATCGAGAAGGGTCCGTAGATCTTGCGCTGGTCATCGTTGGTGAAAACCGCCTCCATGAACATCACCAGGACACCCGCGATGGTCAGGATCATTTCCGGGAGGATCCGGAAGTATTCGACACCAGTGGGGAAGAGGTTAGCGGGCATTCGCCACCTCTCGCACCGAGGGCAATACTGGCGCAGTCTGCGCGACATGCTCTTTGCTCAGGTCCAATATCCGGGCGTTCTGCGCGCTGATCGCCGGCATGAAGGTTTGGGTATAGCTGCCCATCCACAGCATCAACAGCAGCAGTGGAAGGATGGCGGCCCATTCGCGCCCATCGAGGTCCGGCATATGGTGGCTGAGCGATTCGGAGGCTTTGCCGTAGAACGTTCGCTGATATAGCCACAGCATGTAGCAGGCCGAGAGAATCACGCCGACGGCTGCGAATACCGTGGCGGGGAAGCTGGCATACGAGGCGCCCTGCAAGACCAGGTACTCGCCGACGAAATTGTTCAGCATCGGCAGCCCGATGGACGCGAGGGTGGCGATCAGAAAGACAATCGCCAGGTTGGGCGCGGGTGTGGCCACGCCGCCGTAGGCTGAGATCTCCAGCGAATGGCGGCGTTCATATAGATATCCGACCAACAGGAACAACGCGCCGGTGGAGATGCCATGATTCAGCATCTGATACACCGCACCGTCGAGCCCCTGCTTCGTGAATGAGAACACGCCGAGCACGACGAACCCCAAGTGGCTGACCGACGAATACGCAACCAACTTTTTCATGTTCGGCTGGACTAACGCGACCAGCGCTCCGTAGAGGATCCCGATGACTGCAAGCCCTATGATCCAGTGCGCGGATTTGTGAGCTGCGTTCGGGAACAACGGGAGGCAGAAACGCACTAGTCCATAGGTACCCATTTTCAGCATTACGCTGGCCAGCATGATGGAGCCGGCGGTGGGCGCCTCGACGTGGGCGTCGGGCAACCACGTGTGCAGCGGGAATAACGGAACCTTGATCGCGAAGGCGATGAAGAACGCCAGGAAGAGCAGCATTTCGGCCTGGCTGCTCAAGGCGAGGCGGCCGCTCTGTAACATGCTCTGGATCTGGGAGTAGTCGAATGTGCCGGCGCGGTTGTACAGGAAGATGATGGCGGCCAGCATCAAGACCGATCCCGTGAAGGTATAAAGGAAGAACTTCACCGCGGCGTAAATGCGGCGCTCGTGGCCCCAGATGCCGATCAGGAAGTACATCGGCACCAGACCGACTTCCCAGAACACGTAGAACAGAAAAAGATCGAGAGAAACGAACACGCCGATCAGGCCGAACTCCAGCAAGATCAAGAACGCGAAAAACTCTTTCACGCGATGGTCGATGTGTTTCCAGGACGCGAGAATCGATATTGGCGTTAGAAGCGTGGTCAGGATCACCAGCCACAGGCTCAAACCATCAATGCCGACGTGGTAGCGGATGGGCGGCGAACTGATCCATTCAGAATCGTGAACGAACGTGAAGCCGTCGGGTGCGGAGCCGTTGAAGGCAACGGCGAGTCCCAACGAAATTACGAAGATCAATAGCGAAATTACCAGCGCTGCCATGCGCGAGAGGCTGGGATTGCTCTTGGGAATCAGGAGTAGCAATAGGAAGCCGATGAGCGGCAGGAACAGTACCGCGTCGAGGAGAGTCATCGGAGGCCCCCTGCGATGCCGATTGCCACAATCACCATGATCGAACCCAACACCACCCAAGCCGCGTAGCTGCGAATCGAACCGGATTGCATCCGCTTGAGAATGCCGCCAACGTTGCGTACGGTCTTCCCGGCTCCATTCACGATGCCGTCGATGCCGCCGACATCAACCACTCGCCATAACAGCGAACGTGAACCGTCAACCATGGGCTCGACCACTAATGAGTCATAGAATTCGTCGACGAAATACTTGTTGTAGATCCAGCGATAGGGCGTGCTGAAGCTGCGCGCTAGACCCTCGGGAATCGCTGGCGAGATCAGGTAGAACCACGCGGCGAGAGCAATGCCGATGAGTCCGGCGGCGACGGAGACGAGTGCGGTCCACGGAATTCCGGGAGCCTCTTCAGGGAGCTTGAACATCGGTTCCAGCCACTTTGGAATGTTGATGTAGCCGCCCACCAGGCTGAGCACAGCCAGAACAGCCAGGGGTATCCACATCGATGGCGGGGATTCGTGAGGCGCGCCGTGGCCATGATCATCATGTCCGTGGGCGTCGGGGGCGGCGGCTTGCCAACGAGGCTCGCCGAAGAAGGCCAGGAAGAACGCGCGGAACACATAGAACGCGGTCATCCCGGCGGTGAATACGCCGACCCAATACATCCACGGCGCGTAGTCATACGCCGACGCCAGGATTGCATCCTTACTGTGATAGCCCGAAAACGGTGGCACGCCGGCAATCGCGACGCTCGCGCAGAGCAAGGTCCAGAAGGTGATGGGCGTGTACTTCCGCAGGCCACCCATCTTGCGCAAGTCCTGCTCGCCCGACATGGCGTGGATCACGCTTCCGGCTCCTAGGAACAAAAGCGCCTTGAAGAACGCATGCGTCATTACGTGGAAGATGCCCGCGGAAAAGGCACCGGTGCCGAGACCCAGAAACATGTAGCCCAATTGCGAAACCGTCGAGTACGCGTAGACCTTCTTAATGTCGGTCTGCGCCAGGCCCATGGTCGCGGCGAAGAACGCCGTCGCCAAGCCGATGATGGCGACGACTTCGAGCGCGCCGTGGGCGTGCAGGAAAATCGCCGAGCTGCGCGTCACCATGTAAACGCCGGCGGTCACCATGGTCGCGGCGTGGATCAGGGCGCTGACCGGCGTGGGACCCGCCATCGCGTCCGGCAGCCAGACATATAAAGGAATCTGCGCGGATTTCCCGGTGGCTCCGATGAATAGCAGCAGAGCAATCGCGGTCATCCAACCAGCGCTCGATTCAACCGGCATCCCTTGCACTTTGCCGAATACGGTGGCGAAGTCGAGGGAGCCGAAGTGCATCGCGATCAGGAAGACGGCCAGCGAGAATCCGAAGTCGCCAATGCGGTTTACGATGAACGCTTTGTTGCCGGCGTCAGTCGCAAATTTCTCGGTGAAGTAGAAGCCGATCAGCAAGTAGCTGCACAATCCCACGCCTTCCCATCCGACAAACAGCAGTAGGAAGTTGGCGCCCAAGACCAGCACCAGCATGAAGAACATGAACAGATTCAGGTATGCGAAGAAACGGTAGTAGCCGCCTTCGTGTGCCATGTAGCCGATTGCGTAAACGTGGATGAGAAAGCCAACACCGGTGACGATCATCAGCATCACAGCCGTCAGCCGGTCGATTGCGAAATCGACGCCGATGTTCAGCATGCCGGATTGAATCCAGGTGTAGTAATGCTCGGTGTACGCCTGCTCCAATGGATTGCCGCCACCGAAAACGCCCAGCGTACTCAGCGTCTTCAGCACCCACAGAAAACTCAACAGCACGGAGCCGGCCGCGACTGCGTTAATCGCGGTCTTCGACATCCGTCGGCCGAGCAGACCGTTCACGGCGAAACCGGCTAGCGGTAAAAGAGGAATCAACCAAAGTTGCATCTTAGTTTTTGAGCGAGCTTAGTTCGTCGATTTCGAGCGTCTGGCGGTTTTTGAACACGGTCAGGATGATCGCGAGGCCGACCGCGGCTTCGGCCGCCGCCACCACCATCACGAAGAAAGCAAAAATATGTCCGTCCACCTGTTTGAGTTTGTAAGAGAACGTGATGAAGCTCAGGTTCACGGCGTTGAGCATGAGCTCGATCGACATGAACACAGTGATGATGTTGCGGCGAAATAAGAACCCGGCGATCCCCAGCACAAATAGAATCAGGCTGAGACTCAGGTACCACGAAAGCGGCACGCTCGGGGGCAGCGGAGGCACTAGTCGATCTCCTTTTTCGCCAGAACAACTGCGCCCAGGATGGCGATCAGGATCAGGACGCTGGTCACTTCAAAGGGCAATAGGTAGATAGTGAAGAGAGCGCGTCCGAATTCGAGCGGCGAGCCTTTGGTGAACTGGCCGAACATCACGTTCTCCGAAGCCGGCAGGCGTCGCGCGATCAGGCGGGCGATGAGCCCCAGGAACAGTAGCAGCAGCGGGACGCCCGCGCACGTGGCCCAACTGCGGCGACCCTTGAGCTCGGTTCCGGCGTTCAGCAACATGATGACGAACACGAACAGCACCATGATGGCGCCGGCGTAGACCACGAGTTGCGCGGCGGCGATGAACTCGCCGCCCAGCAGCAGATACAGGGCGGCCAGTGCGCCCATCACGCCCACTAGCGAAAGCGCGCTCGAAATCGGATGCGTCTGCACC
>Ga0105245_10005195_pt1 | contig 11431 bp, 5 predicted proteins | sample KBSM54metaG_FD_81523 | JGI IMG/M metagenome (GOLD analysis project Ga0105245, IMG submission 81523) | Miscanthus rhizosphere microbial communities from Kellogg Biological Station, Michigan, USA - KBS M5-4 metaG | ecosystem: Host-associated > Plants > Roots > Rhizosphere > Soil | place: Michigan...
CAGGCGGCATCGAGCGTGTAGCACGCGCCGCCCAGGCCGAGCGAGCGCGCCAGCAACGCGGCGGGCAGGCCGGTGACGTACCGGTTCAGCGCGTTCGTCGCGAGCGTGGGCTTGGGCCGCGCGCCGCCAAAAACCCTTTGCGCATAGAGCGGCGCGAGGATTTCGTCGCCCAGCGCGGAAGCGGCCGCCGTCGGCAGGGCGATATTGCCGAGGACGACGCCGATAGCCCCGCGATCCAGGCTCCCGGTGCGGGCCTCCGCGAATGCCGCCTGTCCCGCGCGCAGGAGGAGCTGAACCATCGGGTCGAGCTCGCCGGCGAGCGAAGGATCGTCGATGTAGCAGCCGCGATTCGTGAGAACGGCGTCAGCTGCGCCGGGCACGGCATTTCGAATTGCCTCGGGATCTAGGAGCCAGCGGCCCGGCGGCACGGGGCGGCAGGTGTCGCGGCCTTCTTCGATCAGCCGCCAGAAATCGGCGAGCGCTGGCGCGCCCGGAAACACGCCGCCCATGCCGACGATCGCGATGGGTTCGGAAAATCTGGCGTTGCCGCCGCTCCCGGACGGCCCTGATTTACTTTTCAAGCCCCAGCCGGTTCAAGCGGAATGCTTCGCGCAGGGCTTCGTCCATGACGAATTCGCAGCCTTCGGCGGAGGCGAGCAGATTTCCCTGGCGATCGAAGAACTGGATCGTCGCCACGGCGATGGCGCTGATGCCCAGCGCCACCGCGATCACCGCGCGGCAGCCGCCCTTCGGGAATACGGAGACAAACTGGCGGTAGCTGCCCAGCGCGCTCGGCAGCGAGGGCGCGCCGCGGTGCGCCGTGCTCCACAGGATCATCATCTGGAAGGCGCTGTCCAGCGCGAGAGGATCGGCGATCCAGGTGCCGCGCAGCGGATGGGTCATCCACTTGATGGGCGCGGAGGCCGCCTTGAGCATGGCGGCGACGCCTTTCTCCGCAATCGCTTCCACGCGTTCGATGCCGTGCAAAGCGGCACCGTGGAACAGCACGCCCAGGGCGTAGGCGTCGGCGTAACCGCCGCCGGGAATGTCGACCACCGAGGGTTCCGGCGCGGTCGGCAGGTTTTCGGTGGTGAGCAGCACATCGGCTTGCGCGTGCAGGATGTCGCGTCCGCCCGCCTGGCTCGTCATGCGCACCGGCACGACGTGCAGGCCGTCGCGCCGTTTTGCGGCGGCGGTGCGCAGGCTCACGGTGACCGATTGCCGCGCTTCGAGCACGATGCCCTTCAGGACCTTGAAGTTGTCCAGGCCATGGAACGCCATTCCCGGATTGCCGTGTAGCGCGGCCTGCGCGAGCCATTCGACCATCAGCGCCGCGGGCAGCACGGCGCGCCCGTTGAACACGTGGGACTCGAGGCAGGGCAGCGCCTCGACGCTGACCTCGCGCACGAAGGCAACGCTGTCTTCGACCGCGACGGCCGATCCAGGCGCGGCCGCCGGGAGACGATTCGTGAAGGGCGCGAGGGCGAGAACTTCAACGGCGCCCTGGTCAGCCGAACGCAGTTCCTGGACGAGAAATTCCGCGCCCGCGGCCGGCTCTATGAGCCCGATGCCTTCCTGTTCGAAAAGCCTGCGCACGCCCGGCGTTGCCATGCCACCGTTCCACGGGCCCCAGTTGATCGAGACCACGCGGCAGCCGGCGCGACGGCGCGACTCCACCTGGGCGAGCTTGTTCAGGACTTCGTTGGCGGCGGCGTAGTCCACCTGGCCCACGCGCCCGACCCGGCCGGTAAAGGACGAGAACAGCGCAATCACTTTGAGTTGGTCCTGGGCGAGCGCCGCGAGCAGATTGCGCAGGCCCGCCACCTTCGTGCCGTAGACCAGGTCGAACTGCTCCGCGGTCTTGTCTTCGATGCGGCGGTCGGCGAGCACGCCCGCGCCGTGCACCAGGCCGCGTATCGCGCCATCGCGCCGGCGGATGTCGTTCAGGACGCGAGCCAGTGCGGCACCGTCTCGCACGTCGACTGCGTGGTAGGACACCTGCGCGCCGGCGGCCTCGAGGCGCCCGAGCTGCGCGCGAATTTCGCGCCGGGCGAGCACATTGCGGAATTCGGCCTCCACCGACTTGGGCGAGGCGCCCTTTTTCCTGTCGAGGAGGGCCTTCTTGATGCCTGCCTCCGTCTGCAGGTCCTGCAGCCATGCCGGTTCGCCGTCGCCAAGTTCGGTGCGGCCCAGCAATGCGAGCTTCGGGCGAAAGGCGCGCGCCAGCGCCAGGGCGGCGTCGCCGGTGACGCCGCGTGCGCCGCCCGAGACGACGACCAGGTCGCCTTCGGCAAGCGGCGGCTGCGTGCCGAGGCGCTCGATGGCAGAAGCCGTGACTTCGAGCACCACCCGCGTGCGGCCGGATAGGCCGACTTCGACGGGACCGGCACGGAAAATCTCAGCCACAATCTGGTCGGCGGCGATGGCGGCATCTGTCGTCGCGCAATCCAGGTCGAGCGCCTTGCAGTTGACTTCGGGCCACTCGTGGCGCGCGGTTTTGACGAGCCCGGCCAGGCCGCCGCTCACCGGATCGCATTTGCCGGTCAGTTTGCCGAAACCAAACGAGCCATCCAGGCGCGACACCGTGGCGAGGATCGCGCCACCGCCTGCTTTGCCGGCCCTGCGCAGGGCGGGCCCTGCACGCTGGATGAGGCGGAACGCGTGCTGCAGGAAGGCATCGTCGCTCCCGCCGGCAGGCGCGAGCACGATGAGCGCGGCGAGCGCGCCAGCATTGGCCTGGCGCAAGTCGCCGCGATGCACGATCAGGCGCATGGCACGCAGCCGGTCTTCGATGAACGCACTGAGTTCCGAGCCGTCATCGGTCAGCCAGACCTGCGCGCCGGCGGGAAGGCTGATGGTCGCGCGGCTGTCGTTCCCGGAAAGCACGACCGGGCGGATGACCTGTCGCAGCACTCCCGGATTCGGCTGCGGCGGCAGGATTGCCTGAACTACAGGTGCCGTCACCGGGGCAGACACTGGGGCCGCAACTGCGGCCTGCTCGCCGGGCTGGCCGCCGAGGAAATCGACGACCTGCTGCAGGGTGCGCAGCGATCCGAGATGCTCGGGCTTGATTTCAGGCGAGCCGGGAAGCTTGCCGCGCAGCGCAGCCATGATTTCAACGCGCTTGATGGAGTCGATGCCCAGATCCGAATCCATGCCCATGTCGAGGTTGAGCATCTCCACCGGGTAGCCGGTTTTTTCCGAGACTACGGCGAGCAGGGCGTCGCTGATGTGGTTGGTGCCGGCAGGCGGCTTGGAAACCTGGATCCCCGCTTTCGCGGGGATGACAACTTGTTCCTTGGTTCCATTCGCCAGGAAGGCGACAACCTGTTCCAGCGTCTGCAGCGAGCCGAGGTGCTCGGGCTTGATCTCCGGCGCCTCGGGCAATTTCGCGCGCAGCGCGGCCATGATCTCGACCCGCTTGATGGAGTCGATGCCGAGATCGGAGTCCATGCCCATGGCGAGCGTCAGCATCTCGACCGGATAGCCGGTCTTGTCGCACACCACTTCGAGCACGGCTTGCTCGTAGCGTCCGCGGTCGGCTACCGATACTGCCGGCGCGGCGGAGCGAACGAATGCGGGCGCGGATTGCACTGGCGGGCTCGCAGGTATCGGCGCAACGGCGACAGGCATGGCGACCGTCTGTGGCAACGGTGCGCCGCCACGCATCTCGAGCAGGGACTGGATGGTGCGCCGCGCGGATTCCTGGCCCTCGAGGAATTGCTTGTGCAGCTGCGCAGTCTGTTCCTGGAGGCGCTGCAGCGCGAGGATGCCTTCCTGCATGCCATGCAAAGCAGGAACCCTTGCTTCGGGTTTATCAGCTGAAGGAATTCTTTGCAAAACCGGTTGCGCCGCGGCGGGCGGGCGCGGCGTGGTGGGCGCGCGGTAGTTGGCGCCGGATATCGGTACCGTCAGGGCCGGCTTGCCTGCGTTCGCCTCGATAGCGGCAGGCGCGTCTTCCCATCTTTCCAGGTTGACTTCGTGCCCGAGCGAGGCGAGACGCGCGAGCGTCAGCGCGAGATCGAAGGTGCCCGAGCGATTGCCCTTCGAGGCATCGAGCGCGATGGTCTCCGCTTCGCCGGGCAGGATGGATTGCACCAGGTCGGAGAGCACGTGGCCGGGGCCGACTTCGATGAAAGTGCGCACGCCGTCGGCGTGCATGGCCTGGATCTGCTCCATGAAATTCACCGGGCGCACGATCTGGCTGGCGAGCACTTCGCGCGCCTCTCGCGCGCTCTTCGGGTATTCGCTGCCGGTCGCGTTGGCGTAGACCGGCATGCGCCCCTTGTCGAACGCAATGCCTTCGAGCGCCTTGGCAAAAGGCGCGCGCGCCTCGGCCACCAGCGGGCTGTGGAAAGCCGCCGATACCTGCAGCATGCGGCCGCGAATGGAGCGCCTGGTGAGGCTCTCGAGCGCGCGCTTGATCTGCTCGACGGGGCCCGACAGGACGTACTGCCGGGGCGAATTGCGGTTCGCCACCACCAGCTGGCCGCCGTCTTCACGCAGGAATTCCTGCACCGCTTTCTCGTCCGCCTGCACGGCGAGCATCGCGCCGCGGTCGCGCGTGCCGCCGCCGCCGGCCATCAGCCGGCCGCGCAGATTGGAGAGCTGATGCAGCGCCGCCGGCTCGATGCGGCCGGCGCCGCAAAGCGCGAGCAGCTCGCCGTAGCTGTGGCCGCAGGCCGCTTCGGCCGCGACGCCGAAATAATTCAGCACGTTGAACGCGCCCATGCTCACCGCGCCCAGCGCGGGCTGCGCGACGTCGGTTGACTTGAGCGCTTCTTCCTGCTGCTGGCGCGCTTCGTCCGAGAAAACCGGATGCGGATAGATGTGGTCGCTCAGGCGCGGCGCGTCCGGCCGCTCGCGCGCGAAGACTTCGTCGGCTTGCGCGAGCGCCTGCATCATGCCGGGGAACTGGCAGGCGAGATCGCGCAGCATCCCGGCATATTGCGAGCCCTGCCCGGGGAACAGCGCGCCCAGCTTGCCATGCCTCTTGCCCGAGCCGAAGGCGATGCCCGCCGGAGCCGTCCAGGACGGCTTGCCGGGATTCTTCTCCAGCATTTTCAGCGCGGTGTCTTTCAGGCCCGCGCGGTCCGATTCCTTCGCCACGACCATGAGCAGGCGGAACTGCGCATCGCGCCGGAACTTCTGGCGCGACTGGTACGCTGCACGCCGGAACTCGGCCCAGGGGGAATCCGTGCGCTGCGCGCGCAGTTGCGCCATCAGGTCGTCGAGCCCGTCGCTCGAGAACGCCAGGAGCTCGACCGCGCCTTCCCAGTCCGCGCCGGGTTTCTCGGCGCCGTGCTCTTCGAGCACGCAATGGAAGTTCGTGCCGCCAAAGCCGAGCGCGCTGACCCCCGCGCGCCGCGGATGGTCCGCGGACGGCAGCCACGGGCGCTTCGAAGTGTTGAGATAGAACGGCGAGCGCCCGGGCGCGGCGTCCGCAAGCGGTTGCGTGATCTTGATCGTCGGCGGGAGGACTTTCTGGTGCAGCGCCATCGCCGCCTTGATGACGCCCGCCACGCCCGCCGCCGCCTTGGTGTGGCCGATCTGCGATTTCACCGATCCCAGGGCGCACCAGGCGCCTGTCTGCCGGCTCGACTGGAATACCTCCGTCAGCGAGGACAATTCCGTCGCGTCGCCCACCTTGGTGCCGGTGCCGTGCGCTTCGATCAGGCCGATAGTCCGCGGCGGCGTGCCGGCATCCTCGTAGGCGCGCTGCAGCGCGAGCTTCTGGCCGCCGGCGCGCGGCGCGTAGATCGCGCTGCTGCGCCCGTCGCTGGAAGAACCGATGCCTTTGAGCACCGCGTAGATGCGGTCGCCGTCACGCTCTGCATCCGCCAGGCGCTTGAGCACCAGCAGGCCGAGACCTTCGCCCAGCACGGTGCCGTCGCAGTCGCGATCGAAGGGCTTCGCATCGCCCGTCGGCGAGAGCGCCGGGGTCTTGCTGAAGCACATGTACATGAAGATGTCGTTGAATGTATCGACGCCGCCGGTGATGACCATGTCCGAGCGGCCTGCGGCCAGCTCGAGGCCGGCAAGATGGATCGCCACCAGCGAACTCGCACAGGCCGCGTCGACGACGCAATTCGTTCCGCCCAGGTCGAGGCGGCTGGCGATGCGGCCGGCCGCGACGTTGCCGAGCAGCCCGGGGAAGGAATTCTCCTGCCAGCCGACGTACGAATCCGAGATGCGCTGCACCACGTCTTCCGCGACCGTGGCATCGACGCCCGCGTCCTTCAGCGCCCGCCGCCAGATCGGGTGGCCGAGCCGCGCCCCCAGCGGAATCACGAGCTCCAGCGCGCCGGTCACGCCGAGGATCACGCTGGTGCGCTCGCGATCGAACTTGCGCTCCGCGCCGTAGCCCGCGTCGGCCAGCGCGCGCTGCGCGGCGACCATGGCGAGCAACTGCGACGTGTCGGTCGCCTCGATGTCTTTCGGCGCCATGCCGAATTCCATCGGATTGAAATTCACGGGCGAGAGGAAGCCGCCGCTGCGCGCGTAGGTGCGGTCGGGCGACTTCGGGTCCGCGTCGAAGTAGTCGGCGGCGTTCCAGTGCGATCCGGCGGGAACCGGCGTGATGGCGTTGACGCCGTTCTTGATGTTGGCCCAATACGCCTGCAGGTCATCGGCCTTGGGGAAAAGGCAGCTGATGCCGACGATCGCAATGGGGCTCGTTTTATTGCTCATGGCTTGCTCGTCATGCCTTCAAAAGCTGGCGCAGCTGCGTCGCAGCGCCATGAATCAGAGTTTCGGCGACTACCACCACGCGGCGGTTCTCGGGCTTCTCGAGATGCGTGCCGCGCGCCCATTCGTTGAAGGCTCCCATCGCCGGGCCGCACCAGACCTGGTAATCCATCATGCGCGAGGGCTCGCCTGCATTCGCCCAGCGCGAACTCAATCCGAGGTAGCTGCGGAACACCAGCGCCATCCGGTGCTTCGGATCGCGCTCCGCGCGCTCCACCTGCCCCGGATCGCGCGCCAGAAAATACTCCCGCGTCCCGCGCCAGCTCTCGTCGACCGTGGCACGAAGAAGTTGCTTTTCAATGAATGCCTTATCCGCTTCCGGCAAGGCTTCCAAGCCCGCATTCGCCCGGTACAGATCATACAGCTTGGCCGCGCGCATTGGGAACATCGTGCCGCGCTTGAGCACCTGGACCCGCACCCCCATTTCGAACATGTCCGCGGCCGGCGCCATGGCGATATCCGCCTGCTCGGCCTGTGCCAGCATGCGGCGTACGGCGTCCGACGATCCCGACTCGATGCAGGCCTGGTTCACCGAGCCGGTCAGGACGTAGGCGGCACCCATGGCGAATGCCGCCGCCAGGCCCGCCGGCGTGGACAGTCCCCCTGCCGCGCCAACGCGCAATCGCTGTTCATAGCCGAATTGTTCCTGCAACCGGTCGCGCAGCGCGATCAAGGTCGGCAACAGAGTTACCAGGGGGCGGTTGTCGGTATGGCCGCCGGAATCGGCTTCCGCGGTCAGGTCCTGCGCCATCGGCACGAGTGCCGCCAGCAGGGACTGCTCGGGCGTGATCTCGCCCTGGCGCACGAGTTCGTCGAGGAACTCCTGCGGCGGCGGCGAGAAGAACTGCGTGGCGACTTCCACGCGCGAGACTTTGGCGATGATGCGATTGGGAGTGACCACGCTGCCGTCGGCGTCGCGCCGGATGCCGCTCACCCGGTAGCGCACGACGGGTAGCGTGAGCCGCAGGTAGGCCGAGGCTTCCACCAGCCGGATTTCGCGCCGCAGGTAAAGATCCACGACCTGCGCTTCGAGCTCGGGCTCGTTGGGGCTATGGATCAGGTTGAAGCCGTACGGCGCGCCCGGCACCGCGCGGGCCAGCTCGTCGATCGCCGACTCGATGCGCTCGACTCCCAGTCCGGCGGCGCCGAAAAAACTCAGCATGCCCGCGCGCGCCATTTCCGCGACCAGCCGGGTCGAGGCGATGCCGTTGGCCATCGCGCCCGCGACATAGGCATAGCGCAGGCGGTGATCCCGGCGGAACGATTCTTCCCCGAGATTTTCCGCGTTCAACCCCGGCAGGCGGGTGCCGGCGCTCTGGCGTTCCAGTGTGTCAAGCATGCCGGCCAACGATAGCGCGGACGGCCGGATTGATAAAGCCCCGCCGGGCGCGTGGACTATCATGCAGAGGGTATACACGCAGCCTGGAGGAGGGAAACATGAGAAAACTTGCCGTCGCAATCTTGCTGGCGCTGGCTGCCGGCGCCGCGGGAGCGCAGAGCTGGCCCGTGCGGCCCGTCACGCTGATCGTGCCTTTCCCGCCGGGCGGCTCGACCGACACGGCGGCGCGCATCCTGGGCGAACGCATGCGCGCGCCGCTCGGCCAGACGGTGGTCATCGAGAACGTCGGCGGCGCCGGAGGCAGCATCGCGGTGGGCCGGGTCGCGCGCGCCTCGCCGGACGGCTACACCATCGACATCGGCCAGTGGGACACGCACGTCGGCAGCATCATCTACCCGCTGAACTACGACCTGCAGAAGGACTTCGAGCCGATCGGCCTGATCTCCAACAATCCGCAGCTGATGATCGCGCGCAAAGGTTTTCCGGCGGACGACCTGAAAGGGCTCGTCGCGTACATGAAGGCCAATCCCCCCGGCCACGTGACCTTCGTGGACCAGAACGCGGCGGCAAAAGTAACGGGCATCCTGATGCAGCAATCGACCGGCGCGACGGTCCAGTTCATTCCTTACCGCGGCGCAGGACCCGCGATGCAAGCCATGCTCGGCGGCCAAGTGGATCTGATGGTGGTCCAGGCGGCGGTGACGCTGCCGCAGGCGCGCAGCGGCGCGGTCAAGATACTCGCCAACCTGTCGCCGGCGCGCTCATCGGTGATTCCGACGATCCCGACTTCCGCGGAAAGCGGCATTCCCGGCCTCTATGCATCGGGCTGGTTCGGTTTCTTCGCGCCCAAAGGCACGCCGAAGGAAATCATCGCCAGGCTGAACGCCGCCATGGTGCAGGCGCTCGCCGATCCCGCCATCAGGGGCCGATTCTCGGACCTCGGACTCGATGTCGCGTCGCGCGAGCAGCAGACGCCGGAAGGGCTGGCCGCGTTCCACAAGGGTGAAATCGAAAAATGGTGGCCCATCATCAAGGCCGCCGGCATCAAGGTCGAATAAGCCTGGCGCCCATGGCCTCCATCTGGAAGCGTCCGGTCTCCGTTGAGTCGTTGACTGCCATCCACGTCAATACGACGGTGGCCCATCTTGGCATCGAGTTCCTCGAGGTTGGCGACGATTTCATCCGCGCCAGGGCGCCGGTCGATTCGCGCACGCGCCAACCAATGGGGATACTGCATGGCGGTATTTCGGTCTTGGTTGCCGAGATGCTCGGCTCGGTTGGTGCGGCTTGCGCGTCGCCGCCGGGCCATCGGGCGGTTGGCCTGGAAATCAACGCCAACCATCTGCGCAGCGTTGCAGAAGGATGGGTCATGGGAATTTCACGCCCGGTTCACATCGGGCGCAGCACGCATGTCTGGCAGATCGACTTGAGCAACGAGAAGGGTCAGCCGACTTGCGTTTCCCGGATCACGATGATGATCCTTGCTCCGGAGTGACGCTCAGCTGGCGCGCGCCGCTCCGCTCGCGATCAGTTGCTCGATCGCTTTTTCCTGCAGCCCGGCTTCGCGCAGCACTTCGCGCGTGTGCTCGCCGTGGCGCGGCGCGTGGCGCCGGTATTCGGGCTTCGACTCCGACCACTCCGAGGGCACCGCCATCGACTTGATGCGCCCCTCGCTTGGATGCTCGCGCGTGCGGAAGTAGCCGATGGCAGCGAGGTGCGGATCGTCCATGACGTCCTGCAGCGTATTCATGCGCTGCACCGGGATGTCGGCAGCTTCCAGCGCGGCGATCCACTCAGCGGTGCTGCGCGCCTTCATCGCCTCGGCGACCAGGCGGTTGGACTCGTCGAAGTTCTGGCTGCGCGCAGTCGGCGTGGCGTAACGCGCGTCCGCAAGCAGCTCGGGCCGGCCGATCAGCTCGAAGAAGGCGCGCCACTGCTTGTCGTTGTAGACCAGCACGCAGACGTAGCCGTCCTTGGTTTCATAGGGGCGGCGCTCCTTCGCCAGCATCCTCGTGTAGCCCGGCTCGCCGCGTTTCTCGCCGGGCCCCGCCTCGTAGGTGTAGCCGCCCATGTGCTCGCCCAGCACCGTCTGCAGCAGGCTCTCGAACATCGGCACGTCGATGCGCTGCCCGGTGCCGGATTTCTCCCGGCGGTAGAGTGCGGCGCACACGGCATTGACGATGTGCAATCCGACTGAGCGGTCAGCGATCGTCGCCGGCACGTAGCGAGGCGATTCGGCGCCTGACTCCTTCAGCAGCCAGGGCAGCCCGCTGGCGCCCTGGATCAGGTCGTCGTAGGCGGCCTTCGCGGCGTACGGTCCGCGCTGGGAATAGCCGAAGGCGCCTACGTAGATGATCTTCGGATTCACGGCGCGCACGTCGTCGTACGCGAGCTTGAGCCGCGCCATCGCCTGCGGGCGGATGTTGTAGATGAGGACATCCACGTTCCTTGCGATCGCGAGGCAGGCCTCGCGTCCGGCCGGCTGCTTCAGGTCGATCACCACCGAGCGCTTGTTGCGGTTGGCGTTCATGAAGATGTGGCCCATGCCCTTGGAGCGCATCGGCGCGTTGTGGCGCATCACGTCGCCCTCGGGCGGCTCGAGCTTGATCACATCGGCGCCGAAATCGGCGAGGATCTGCGTGGCGTAGGGGCCCATCACGACCGTGGTGAGGTCGAGGATGCGCACGCCGTCGAGGGGTCCGGCCATTGGATTTACTCGGGGGCGATATTGGCGAGCTTGACCAGCCTGGCCCAGTTCGCGACCTCGGCCCGGATGAATTTCCCGAGTTCGGACGGCGACATTGGCGCGACGTCGGTACCGATGACGGCGAACTTGTCCTTTGTCTCCTGCTTGCCGAGTGCCTTCATGTTCGCCTCGTGCAGGCGCTGCACGATCGGCTGCGGCAGGCCGGCGGGCGCGACAAGCGCAAACCAGGCGATGATCTCGTAGCCCGCAAGTTCTTCGGCGATCGCCGGCAACTCCGGCGCGAGCGCCGAGCGCTTGCCCGAGGTGACGCCGAGGCCGCGCAGCTTGCCGCCCTTCACCTGGGGCAACGCGTTCCCCATGTCGACGAACGTGAGCTGCAGCGAGCCGCCGAGCGTGTCGGTCACCGTCTGCGGGATGCCCTTGTAAGGCACCTCCACGATATCCAGCTTGCCGAGCGCCTTCAGCATGGCGACCGAGACTTGCGAGCCGGCGGAGCCGTAGCCCGCCGATAGCTTGCCCGGCTGCGCTCTCGCCTGCGCGATGAATTCCTTCAGGCTTTTCGCCGGGAAATCCTGGCGCACCATCAGCATGAAAGAGGTGGTGCCGTAGCGCGTGATCGGCGTGAAGTCCTTCACCGG
>Ga0105245_10005199_pt1 | contig 11427 bp, 9 predicted proteins | sample KBSM54metaG_FD_81523 | JGI IMG/M metagenome (GOLD analysis project Ga0105245, IMG submission 81523) | Miscanthus rhizosphere microbial communities from Kellogg Biological Station, Michigan, USA - KBS M5-4 metaG | ecosystem: Host-associated > Plants > Roots > Rhizosphere > Soil | place: Michigan...
GCCGCTGCCGCCATTGCCCGTGTTCGGATCCGTGCCTTCCGCGACGAACACGAAATCACGAATGATCACTTCCACGTTTTTGCCGTCAGACGGGATCCCGAAGCACCACAGATTCATGCCGAGCGGCATCGCGTTCTGCGGAATGTTCGTGCTGGGGTTGGAGGGCGCGTAGGTCCAAGGATTTTTGACGCCCTGCGCGAGCTGAAGCAACCCGGCGTTGCTAGTGACCGGCGTGTAGCCGCTCATGATCGAGCTCGTGATGCTGGTGCTCGTCCACACGAAGCGTGACGTCGAAGCCGTCCCGCCGTTGAGCGAGAAGCTGTAACTCGTTTCACCGATCGTTTTGCCGGAGTTCGGGTAATCGGTCCAATCGCCGTTCACGCCGTTTGCGTTGCCCCAGCGTGAGTACTCGATGTCGATCTCGTTCGTGCCGTCTTTGCCGATGCCGCCAGCGGGGCCGTACGGGTACAAGCCGAGCACGACGTTCTTGTCGAAGGTGTCGATCGGGCCGTCGACCTGCCACTGATAGGTGCCGAAGCCCAAATTCTTCGTGGTGAAGAGTTCTGCCGCCGTCCACGTGCCGCCGTTGTTCACGATCTTGAGGTGCAGGTAGCCGCTCGCGTCGACCGAGACGTTGTCGGGGCTGCCTTCGGCGACGCCGGCCATGCCGCCGTTCGTGATGTTCCAGTCGAAGCCCTTCCAGGTGAGGTCTGCGGCCTTCGCTTCACGCACTGCTCCGAAGAGCACGGTGCTCGCGATCACGACGCTGAAACCAAGTGTCAAACGGGCTGACCGAGAATTATTACGCACGATGCCTCCACGGGGAACGCGGCTCATTTGGGCCTTTTCCGAGTTAGAGAGAGGCGCCCCGAAAAATTCTCAGGCATTCGACGGCGGCCCTCGGCCCGCGCACGAGCCGGCAAAAAAATGGTGCTATTGGTCGAACGGAGGGCGTCTCGTTCAGCGACGCCGAGCGGCTTCCTCCACAGATGACACGATGAAATCACACTCCAAATCAGACGCACGCAAGGTCGTGATCGCGGCTTTACTCGGCAATCTCGGCATCTCCGTAGCCAAGTTCGTCGCCGCGTTCTTGTCCGGCAGCGCCACCATGCTGGCGGAGGGGGTGCACTCCCTCGCAGACACGGGCAATCAGGCGCTCTTGCTCGTCGGCATGTCGCTGTCGAAGAAGCATCGCCCCGATTTGTATCCGCTCGGCCGTGAGAAAGAGGCTTACTTCTGGGCCTTCATCGTGGCGCTGCTGCTGTTTTTCATGGGTGGCGTATTCGCGGTTTACGAGGGCGTCCACAAACTGATGAATTTGCACGCGGAGCCGGGTTCTTCCTGGATCCCGCTGGGCGTGCTGGCGGTCTCCTTGTTGATGGAGGGCGGGAGCTTTTTGGTGGCGTTCCGCGAGTTCAACAAGAGCCGGGGCAGCGCGACCTTTGCGCAAGCGCTATTTCGCGGCAAGGATCCGACGATCCCCGTCGTTCTGCTGGAGGATACGAGCGCGGTCTTCGGGCTGTGTATCGCCTTCGTGGCGATTGGCATTTCCGCGCTGACCCACAACCCGGCGATCGACGCGATTGGTTCGATCTTGATCGGCCTTTTGCTGTGCGTGGTGGGCGTGCTGCTCGCACGCGACACACGCAGCCTGCTGCTCGGCGAAGGCGTGACGCCCGAAATGCGAGCGCACGCACTGAAGGTGATCGAAGGCACGACAGGGGTCGTTCGTGTCACGCAGTTCCTCAGCATGCACCTCGGCCCGGAAGCGGTGGTCGTGGCACTGAAGGTTTGCTTCGAACCGAAAACGCCGCTCGAAGAGCTCGAGCGCATCATCGATGACATCGAAGGCCGGATGCGCGCGGAAATTCCCGCGATGCGCCGCATCTTCATCGAGCCCGATAGCGACTACGATCAGTCCCAAGATCCAGACCAGCTGCTGGCCTGAGCGTCGCGTGGGCGGCTAGCTTGCCGCCCCGCGTCTCGCTGACTCGACTCAGCGCACGTCGATGACGGGCGGCACGCTGATCAGCGTCAAATCCAAGCCGCCCGGGTAGTAGTAGCTGGTCGCCAAACCGAAGCCCATCACCTGCAGCCCGACTTTGCCCGTCGCTTCCAGGCGATGAGCGCCGTTCTTGTCGCCCGCCATGAGCGGCTCACGAATGATGGACCAGGCTCCGGAACCGATCGGCTTCGGGGCGCCGGTGAGCGGTTTGCCGTCGAGCGTCGCGGTCACGCCCATCGGCAGCAAGATATCGGCGTAGTTTTGCAGGTAGCTCGGTGGCGCCAAGAACGAGTACTGCTTGCGGAATTGCTGCGGCGTCACTTCCATCGTCAGTGACGGGTCACCGCGGCGAATGTCGAGCGCGCTGTTCGGATCTTGCTTCGTCGCGCCGAGCATGATCGACGCGATCGCAAACGGCTTGTCCGAATTGACGACGAAGGCGTCGGTGATGGGTCCGATTTCTTGCACCTCGCCCGCAGCCAACGTGGTCGGAGCGCCCGCGGGCGCGCCATCTGGATAGCTGAGCGTCGTGCCATCCACGTTGCCGTAGAAGCGCACCATGTGACCCGGTACGCCGGCATCGGGACCCGTGGGCGCGGCCACGACGTAGCTGTTGCCGATCACTTCTGCGGGGAGCACCGTCTCCTCGATGTGGTCGGGGTAGCCATCCGCGGCGGTGGGGACACCGCTCAGCAGTGGATTCAGCGCAATCACCTGCACCGGGTGATTCGCGTTCAGCACGCTGCCGCTGAGATCCCCGTGAGGTTCGGGCTCGTAGGGCGCCCAGGTACCGGTGAGCTCGACCACGTCACCGGCTTGCATCGTGTACGACACGGTTTCGCCGGGCATGGCTGCCGTGACGCCCGTTCCCGCCGCGAGGGTGGCCGCGCCGATTTTGGCGCCCGTGCCGACCTCGGCCTTGCGCTGCGCGGTGAGCTGCACTTTGACGACGGTGTCGTTCGCGGTGGCGGTGATGGCGAAAGCGCCCTGAGAGCTGGTCCACAATTCACCACCGCCTTCGAGCCGCGCGGATCGACCAAACAGCCGATAATTGCCGGTCATCGCCGTGGTGGGCAGCAACAACGAAGCGTCGTTGCTCACCGACAAACACACCGTCGCGTTCGAGGGGATGCCTGGGCAGTTGGCGGCGGGCTGTTGATAGTCGAGCGGGCTGAACTGCCAAACGGTGACCGGCACCGAGCTCACCAAGTGGTAGCCGCCACCGGGCGAGAACACCGACGGCTTCTTGCGCGCGCCGGTGTTGGTGTCCGAACGCGCGAACTCTTCGCCCTTCAGATCCATCACCCAAGGCAGCGGGATCGACGAGAGGCCACCGGCGGGCACGGTCGCGGTGGCGACGTTCGCGCCCGCGCGCGTGATCGTCACCTGTGCGTCCGTCGCGCCGCCGTTGGACACGACGACCGCGAACTTGAAGTCCGTATAAACCGGGTTGAAGACCACCGTGGGCCAGAAGTCGCAACCGATGTAGGTGCGGTTCGCAGCGGCTTCGTCACACGTGCTCGGGTTGTTGTCATCGCCACCCGCCACCGCGCCGCCGCCCGAACCGTTGTCGGTGATCAGGGAGACGCTGCCACCGGAGCCATTCGAACTGCCCGCGCCGCCGCCGGTGCGAGGGCCGCCGTTGCCGTTGTTCGAGCCACCGGCTGAGCAGCTGGCGACGAGCAAACCGAGGACCGAGAAGCTGAGCAGCGCTTGACGTCGAATCATCGCTGCAGTGTTGCTGGAGCGAGCCGCGACTGAAGGCTCGATCCTCTCTTATCTATGGCTAAATTTTGCGAGGGAGCTCAGACCGCAATGGTTTCACCACTTTACGGTGACTGATGGCGGCTGCAGTTCCGAATCGGCGTGGGCGAGCTCGACCGTGACTTTGATCACGGCCGAGCCGTGCTTCTTGAGGTCGATGTTCGGCGCCTTGCTCAGATCCGCGCGCGGGATGACCTGCTCCGGGCGGAGTGCGCGGACGATCTCGGGTGCACCCGTGACGGTCACATCGACCGTGCGCGGGACGGCGGCCGAGCCCGGCACGCCGACCACCTCGACCGGCCGATTTTCGAACTTGGCCTCGCTCACGCGGCGCGCGATCGTCACGGACACGTTGGCCGCCGCTGGCCCGATGTAACGCGAGCGCACGGGCGGCGCGTCGATCGCGATGCGACGACGGTGCACGCCCTCACTCAGCCCCGAGACGTCGAACGCCGCGAGCCGCGCGAACTGCATGACCTCGATCACGCTCACCGGACCACGCACCGTGAGCTGCGTCGGGTCCACATCGGGTTCCCCTTTGACGATGTAGCCTTCCGCGGGCTGCCCGGTAATGGCCGCTTGCACCGGGATTTGTCGAGTCACGATGTCTTCCCATTCCAGATCGATGCTGGGTGGGTCGATGATGGTGATGGTCGTCTCGGGTGGGAACGAGAACTCTTTGGGCTCGAAGCTTATCGACTCGCGGTGGCCTTCGCGCAAATCGATTTCGATCGGCACGACGCCGGTTTGAATCAAGCGATCGATGGCGCGGGCCGGGCCGCGCAGCGTCACGTGAATGCTCGCCGGAATGGGCGTCATCAGCTCGCGCTCTGCGCTATCGGGCGGCAAGCGCATCACGATCGGCACGGGGATCGTGCGCTGCTGCTCGTCCGTCTGCCCCTGGAGGAACGCGAACAGGCCCAGCGCAAAGCTCAGCGCGAGCGCTTTCAGCCCCAGATTCTCGATGAACGATTCGCGCAGGAAGGTGAGCGCGTTGGTGATGAGTGCGGCGAACACTAGGCCCCGCTCTGACGTGAGCCACTGTCGTCCGGCGAGTCATCACCGATGTCGGGATCACTGGCGCGGAGCGGGCGGGGTTCGGCCGTGGTGGTCACCGGCGTTCGCAATGGGGCGACCACGACCGGCGGGGGAGGGGTGAGGGTCTGGCGTAGTGGAGGTGGCGCGTCACTCGTGGGGCGAACGCGTGGGCGCACGGGTGAGGGATCGGGCTCGGCCAAGCTGATGCGTGGATGCTGGCCCGCGTCCGGATCGCTCGGGCGAGTCCGGCTTTCTTGCAGGTCACCGCCGCGGCGCGAGTGCGGCGCTTCACCGCGTCGCGAGGCCGGCGCTTCGACGGCCCCGGCTTTGCTCGCCTTGCGCGATTTCTTGCGCACTTTCGGGCTGAAGATGGCTTCGAGCATGGTGCGCAGCTTCGCGCCATCGAGATTGGAGGCGATGTTGCCGTTGAAGCAAAAGCTGATCGTGCCGCGCTCTTCGCTGACGATCACGACCACCGCGTCCGTTTCTTCGGTGATGCCGAGCGCAGCGCGGTGGCGCGAGCCGAAGCTTTCGTCGACCACGCGGCCTTCGGGCATGGGAAAGAACACGCCGGCCTTTGCGATGCGGTAGTTGCGAATGATGACCGAGCCATCGTGGAGCTTGTTCACGCCCTCGGGCACGAACAGTGAGACCAAGAGCTCACGCGAAACCTGCGCGTCGAGCGTGTGACCTTTGTGCACGCCGACGAACTCGTCCAAATTCGCGTCTTGCTCGAAGGTGATGAGCGCACCGATGCGATGGCGAGCCAGATCGGTCGCGGCTTCGACGACTTCGTCGATCAACTTGGTCTCTTGAGAACGCACGAGACCGCCGAACCAGGCGCGGCTACCGACGCGCTGCAAGCCGCGCCGGATGTCGTTCTGAAAGACCACGACGATGATCAAAATCATGCTCGAAATCAGCGCGCCCATGATGTTGAGCACGGTGACGAGCTGGAGCACCTGCGCGACGATGTACAGCACGAACACCATCGACAAGCCGATGCCGACTTGCATGGCGCGCGTGCCGCGCAGCACCAAGAGCGCGCGATACACGATGTAATAGACCAGGAAAATGTCGAGTGCATCGCGGGCGAGCTGCACCAGCGTTCGGCTCTCGAAGAAGCTGCGCAGGCTATCCAGCATGGGCTTCTGCCTCGCTGCTGGTTCGCTCCACCGCCGCCGCGACGCGGAGCGCCTGGCGGACTTCGCGCACATCGTGCACGCGGAGGATATCGGCGCCGCGCGCGGCTGCGAGCAAGCACGCAGCGACGGTACCGCCGAGCCGCTCGTTCGGCGGCGCGCCATCGACCGCGGCCAAGAATGATTTTCGGCTCGGACCGACGATGATCAGCCCCTCGCTCGTGAACTGTGCGAGACCCGCGAGTAACGCAAACGACTGATCCGCGTTCTTGCTGAAGCCGATGCCCGGATCGAAGTACACGTCGCTGCGCGCGAGCCCCACTTCTACGGCGCGCTCGCGGGCTGCACGCCATTCACGGCGCACGTCTTCCACGACGTTCTCGTAGGCGGCATCGGGATAAACGGAGAAGCCGGCCATGCTGGCGGCCGGGCCGCGCGCGTGCATCAGGATCAGCGGGGCCGAAAATTCGGCACAAGCGCGCGCCAAGTCGGCGTCGGCGAGGCACGAGACGTCGTTGATGAGGTGGGCACCGGCGCCGAGCGCTCGCCGCGCCACGTGCGGATCGGCCGTGTCGATCGAGACCAGTGCGCCGCTGGCGAGGGCGTGGCGGAGCGCCGGTTCGATGCGAGCCCATTGCTCGGCTGCGGGGATCGCGCTGGCACCGGGGCGAGTGGACTCACCACCGATGTCGATCAAATCGGCGCCGCTCTCGAGCAGCTGATCGATCCGCTGTTCGGCGGAGGCTCGGTCGCGATATAGCCCGCCATCGAAGAACGAATCGGGGGTCACGTTGAGCACACCCATGAGCAGCGTTCCGTGCTCGCGGCGCAAGCGATCGATGCGGCTCGTGACAGTACCCACGACTATGCGGTAGCAAGATGTGCGCCGTCGCGCAAGCACTGGAAACTTCGCGAATCAGCGGAGGTCCGTCGAGTTCGCGCGAAGCTCCGCGACGATTCGCCGCAGGCTCAAATGCTCACACTGCAGATGAAGCCGCGTGCGGCCCAGGCGTGAAACCACGCGCCCGCATTTTCCTCGATACTTCGCGCTTCTTCGGGGAATTCGGCCTGAGCTTGCTCGGCTGCGGCGACCAACGGCACGCCCTGCTGTAATGCGGCGAGGAGTGCGAACGCCCCGAGCTCCAGCTTTTCGTGGAAGAGCTGCAGGTCATGTCGAAATATGACTAGGTTTTGGGCTTCGCGGGGCGGGATGGGTACGTTTTCCCCGCTGCTTTGTGCCTCGAAGAGCTGCCTGCGTAATGCGGGAACTGGGTACCCGACTCGCAATAGGCGCAGCGCCGGATGGATGCCGATCCGCGCGTGCTCCCAGCTTTCTTCGGGGATGGCTGCGAGTTCCGTGGGGTCGAGCAGCGGCGGTTCCGGAGCGTCGAATACCTCCAAGTAAGCGAGCTCGAGCCGAGCCATGTCGAGGCACAGCTCGTAGTGGTCGAGCGAGGTTTGCTGGGCCACGTAGCGGGGGAGCTCGAGCCCGAGATCGCGCAGCGTGAAGCTCCGGGGTGGGTGGGCATCGAGATAGTCGAAGGCCAAGGCTTGCCACGCCTCCTGGCCCAGAATGCCGCTCAGACCGGGAAAATCCTCAGTCAAAGACGAGGTGTGCCGCAGCCAATATTGCTCACGATAGATCTCGAGGCGGGCCGCGGGCGAAAGCCGACCGCGTGCACTGATCAGACCTTGGGCTCGCTCGATGACCGCTGGGTCCTTCGATAAGTCACGGCGGCGTCGCATCAGCTCGGTGAAGTAGCTCTGAAGCTCGCTGAGCTCGGTCCGGGCCTCGCGGCTCATGGGGCCAGCTCGCTTTCGGCGGTCTCGCGCGGGCCGCCTTGTTTCCAAGCGCCGTCCGCTTCCGCGATGGCCAATGTCGGTTCAGGGACGCCGTACGGGACTGGATCGAGCTTCGGGCCGTGAAGCGCTAGTTCCCGCACTTCACGCGCTTTCTCGGCTTCTGCGAGCAGCACCTCGAAGGACGGGATTTCATCGTCCCATTCGATCAGCGTGGAGATGGGGCCGGTGAGTTCGATGGTTCGTCGATACAGATCCCACACCGGGGCCGCAACGTGGCCGCGATGCGTGTCGATGATGTAGTCGCCGAGGTTCGTGTGGCCCGCCAAATGAATTTGCACGATGCGGGAGTGATCGACGCTTTCCACGAACTCGTAGGGATCGAAGCCGTGGTTGTAGGCCGATACGTACACGTTGTTCACGTCGAACAAGAGCCCGATATCCGCGCGTTCGGCGATCTCCGAGATGAACTCCCACTCGCTCATCGTGCTCGACTCGTACGTCAGGTAGCTCGAAGTGTTTTCGAGCGCGAAACGCACTTCCAGAAAATCTTGCACCTGACGCGCGCATTCGACCACGCGGTCTACGGCTTGCTTCGTGTACGGGATGGGCAAGAGATCATGCAGATGCGCGCCTCCCGCGCCGGACCAACAAAAATGATCACTCACCCAGGGTGATTTCACTTCCGCGAGCACGCCCTTCAAGCGTTTCAGGTAGGCCCAATCGAGGCCATCGGGGCCCGCGATGCCGAGCGAGACGCCGTGCTGCACCACGCGGTAGGATTCGAGCACGCGCGCCAAATGGTAACGAGGCTTGCCGCCTTCGACCATGAAGTTTTCGCTGATGATCTCGAAGAAGTCCACGCCCGGCCGCTCGCGCAGCACGTGCCCATAGTGCGGCACGCGCAGGCCCACTCCGATGCCCCAATCAGGCAGATCTTTTCTCAAGCCGTGCGTCATGGGTGTTCAGTAGCAGCTGTCTCATCAGCACAAAACGAGACAGCCCGCGCGAGTCGAAAAACGGCGCGGGCTGCTCGGGGGCGTGTTCGGCTCCGAGTTATTTCGGACAGGCGCCGTTGCAGCCGCCCTTGCCTTTGCAATCGTTCAAGCCGGCGCACGCGTTCGCGTCGGTCTTGCATTGGCCTTTGCCTTTACACTCGTTCTTCCCTTTGCAGCACTCTTTGGCGCCGGCGGTGGTCGCTGCGGGATCAGCCGCGGTGGGGGAAGCGGCGGGTGGCGTCGAGCCACCACAGGCTGCCGACATGGCGCCGAGCACGATGCCCGCCGAAGCTGCTTGTGCGAAAGACTTGGAAAAGTTGAAAGCCATGGCCACTCCTCTAGTTGGTAAATGGGGGAACGCGGTTCTCGAAAAGCACCGGGGGCGCGCCCGCGTAGCGGATATATGTTCCGCCATCGAGCGCGGTTTCGACCAGCCGCGAAGAATATCCCGGGGCGCGTGAATCAGCGAATTTCTCCGTCGATTCGCGTGGGTCCCGGCCGGGCCGTGAAGTGTTCTCACACCCATTGCCAGTACGAGGGCCGCGCGCTGCCGGATCGGCGTAGGATGCCAGCCGTGATTTTTGCCCCTACATCCACGCCACCTGCGGCCTTCGCTGCACGCCGCGCTCGGCTTGCTGCGCGCTTCTCGAGCCCCGCGCTATTCGTTTCCGGATTGTCGCGTCCGCGAAACTATGCGGGCAATCGCTACCCGTTTCGAGCCGAGAGCCACTTCTTGTATTTCTTGGGGCGGCCGCTCGAAGGCGCAGCGCTGCTCGTCGAGCCGGGGCGCTCGGTGTTGTTCGCCGAACGCCCCGACCCCGAGGCCGAACTGTGGGGCGGAAAACAGCCAGGCCTCGCCGAGCTCGCGAGCGAACTCGCCATCGAAGTGCGTCCCATCGACGAACTCGAGCTGCCGGAGGGTGTCGCCACGCTGCCGGCACAAGATGCAGAGAGTTCGATTTGGCAGAGCGAACTCTTGAATCGCGACATCATTCACGGCTCCGGCTTCGAGCTCGAAGGCAGCGATCGAATGCTGGCCGAGGCGGTGATTGAGCTGCGTTTGCAACACGACGAAGCAGCCATCGCGCAGCTCCGTTTTGCGGCGCTGGTCACCGAACAGGCGCATCGCGCAGGCATGGGGGTGACGCGGCCCGGTTTGCGCGAAGCGGCCGTGCGTGCCGCGATGGAAGCGCCGATCGTGAGCGCCGGTTGTGTGTGCGCCTACAACTCGATCGTCACCGTACACGGTGAAGTGCTGCACAACGAACGCCACGATGGCCTCGTCACGGCCACCGATCTGCTGCTCGCCGACGTGGGCGCCGAAACTCCAGAAGGTTGGGCGGGGGACGTCACGCGCACCTGGCCTGCGCGCGGTGAGTTCTCCAGCACTCAGCGTGCGCTGTATGAAGTGGTGCTGGCTTCACAGCGCGCGGCCATCGCCGCCGTCCGCCCGGGCGTGCGTTACCTCGACGTGCACCGCGCGGCAGGGTTGGAGATGCTGCGCGGGCTCTTGGATTTGGGGATTTTTCGCGGCGATCTGGCGGATTTGTATGCGCGCGGTGCGGCCGCGTTGTTCTTCCCGCACGGCATTGGTCACCTGCTCGGTCTAGACGTGCACGATATGGAAGATCTGGGTGACCGCGCGGGCTATGCGCCGGGCCGCGTGCGCAGCACTCAAATGGGTGACCGCTACCTGCGTCTCGATCGTGATTTGTTGCCTGGCATGGTCGTGACCATCGAGCCTGGGTTTTATCAAATCCCGGTGCTGCTCGCGAACGCCGAGGAAGTGGGCGGCCTCGAGTCGGCCCTCGATCGTTCGCGCCTGGCCGAGTTCGCCGATGTCCGCGGTATCCGCATCGAAGACGACGTGCTCGTCACCGAGCAAGGCTCCGAGATCTTGACCTCCACCATTCCGAAGACCATCGACGAAGTCGAGGCGGCCGTCAGAGATCGGTGATTTGATAGTCTTTGATCTTGTAGAGCAGCGCGCGGTGGCTAATTTCTAGGACTTCTGCGGCGCGCGTGCGGTTGCCTTTGGTTTTCTGCAGCGCCCGGCGAATCAGGATTTCCTCGATGATGCGCGTGGTCTTCTTCACGCTCAGCTCGCCGCTCGCGAGCTGCATCTGAACCGGATCGCGTGCCTCGCGCAGTCGATCCGGCAAATCGCCGGCGACGATCTGCTCGCCCTCGGCCAGCACCATCGCGCGCTCGATGGTATTTTCGAGTTCGCGCACGTTGCCGGGCCACGCGTACTCGAACAGCAAGCGGCGTGATTCGGTGTCGAGCCCGCGGATGCTGGTGCCGAGCCGCACGTTGTTGCGCGCCACGAAGTGATCGATGAGCAGCGGAATGTCGTCGCGACGATCGCGTAGCGGCGGCACTAGGATCGGCAGCACGTTCAGGCGATAGAACAGATCTTCGCGGAAACGCCCGGCCTTGGTCTCGGCGTGCAGATCACGATGTGTGGCCGTGATGATGCGCACGTCGACCTTGATGTCGCGCGTTTCACCCACTCGTCGAATGCGCTCGTCCTCCAGGACGCGCAGCAGTTTGACCTGCAATGCCAGCGGTAATTCGCCGATTTCGTCCAGAAACAGCGAGCCCGTATCGGCTTCCTCGAACAGGCCGCGCCGATCGTGCACGGCGTCGGTGAAGGCGCCCTTCTTGTGCCCGAACA
>Ga0105245_10005206_pt1 | contig 11422 bp, 10 predicted proteins | sample KBSM54metaG_FD_81523 | JGI IMG/M metagenome (GOLD analysis project Ga0105245, IMG submission 81523) | Miscanthus rhizosphere microbial communities from Kellogg Biological Station, Michigan, USA - KBS M5-4 metaG | ecosystem: Host-associated > Plants > Roots > Rhizosphere > Soil | place...
CGCGTGACGGCGTTCAGCACCTGCTCGCCGCTCGGCGCGCCCAGCGTCCCGCCGATGATGGCGACGTCCGGCCGCGTGGCTCCGATGACGTCGAGCGCCTCGCGGCCGCTGCCGGCCTCGCCCACGAGCTCCAGCTCCGGCCGGGCGCGGATCGCACGCGCCACGGCGTCCCGATAGAGGGGCTGGCCGTCCGCCGCCAGCACGCGCACGCGCCCTCCTGGCCTCGTACGAAGTCCCTCACTGGGCAAGATTCAAGAGTTGTACCAGTAACTGGCGTCTTATGCTCTAAGACTCTTGAGCATGCCGCAGCAGGCCGGTTCAGGCGCCGTCTTCGCCGGGCGTCTCGAACTGCATCAGCACGACGCTCGTCGGGACTCCGGACTCCTTCGCCTTCTTCAGCCGGCGGGCGCTCTGCGACTCGATCTTCTCGACCTCACCCAGCGCGCGGGCCATGACCCTCGCGATCTCGGACCAGCCCTGCTCGTCCACCCGCATAGGGCTGTGCGAGAGATATCGGTCGGCGCGAGAGTCGAACGCGCCGGTCTCGATCGACTCCGACACGTCGTCCCAGATCACGTGGAGGAGCGTGTCGGAGATCGCCTGGCGGCCGGACCTGGGAATCCGCTTCCAGTCGCTGTCGCTGAAGAAGGGCCGCACGATCGCCCGGTAGTAGTGCTCGATCGCGCCACGGCGCTGCGCCGTGTCGACGAGCTCTATGCAGCCGAGGTCGAGCAGGGCGCGCACGTGGTAGCTCACGTTGGGCAGCCGCTCGTCGATCATCTCGGCGATCTCGTTCGGGCTAGCCACACGCTCGTTGAGGATCACCAGGATGCGCGCGCGCATCGGATGGGACAGGGCCTTCGCGATCCGCGGGTCCACCAGGTCCAGCGATGAGCGGGCCATGACAGCCGACCTTAGTCCATCCGCATACGACGCGTTTGCGCCCTTTTATGACGCATTCACCTCCGCCTCCGACTACGAAACCTGGACCGAGGGGGTGCTCGCCGTGGCGAGGCGGCATGGCATGCGCGGCCACGCGCTCCTTGACCTCGCGTGCGGCACCGGCAAGAGCTTCGAGCCGCTGATGCGCCGCGGCTTCCGGGTGACGGCCTGCGACGCCTCGCCGGGCATGCTCGCCGAGGCCTCGATCAGGGCGCCGGAGGCGACGCTCGTCCACGCCGACATCCGCGAGCTGCCGGCGCTGGGCAGCTTCGACCTCGTCACCTGCTTCGACGACTCGCTCAACTACCTCGCGGACGAGGACGAGCTGGCGGCCGCCTTCGCGGGGATGGCTCGGAACCTGCGCGCGGGCGGGCTCGCGCTGTTCGACCTCAACTCGCTCCGGGCGTACCGCACCACGTTCGCCACCGACAGCGTGAGCGAGCACGACGGCGTCGTCTTCGCGTGGCGCGGGCTCGGAGCGCCCGACGCGGGCCCCGGCTGCGTGGCCGAGGCCCGGATCGACGTCTTCTTCACGCGTACCGACGGCGTCTACGAGCGCGTCCCGACCCACCACCGCCAGCGCCACTTCGAGCGCCGGCGCGTGCTCGACCTGCTCGCGCGCGCCGGGCTCGAGTGCGTCGCCGTCCATGGCGTGCTCGGCGACGCGTCGCTCGACGGGGTCGCGGACGAGGACCACCACCTGAAGGTGCTCTACACGGCGAGACGAGCGGAAGGGGGTGATGCCTGAATGACGATCAAGAAGACGGAGCGTGTCCTGCCGAGCCTGTCGGTGACGAAGTTCGGCTAGATCCGGACGACATGCGGCCCGGCCCTGCTTCTGGGCCGGGCCGCTCCCACCTGGGGAGGTTCATGGAGCGCCCGCGCATCAAGCGCACGAAGGAGCTGGTCGCGACGGCGGCCGGCGACGTCTACGTGCTGTGCCCGACCGAAGACGAGGACCTGCGCATCGAGCAGCCCGACGGGGTGGCGCGCGGGCTGCTCGCCGCGCTCGACGGCACGCGGACGGTCGCCGAGCTCGAGCGGGACTTCGGGCGCGAGCGCGTGGGGGACGCGCTCGCCGCGCTCGCCGCGGCCGAGCTGCTCGACGACGGCGCGGACGACGAGCTCGTATCGCCGCGCGAGCGTGCGCGGCACGACCGTCAGCTGCGCTACTTCAGCGACGTCGCGGCCGCGGGCGCTCCATCCGAGTACCAGCGCCGCCTGCGTGAGGCGCGCGTGCTGATGCTCGGCGTCGGCGGCCTGGGCAGCTGGGCCTCCTACGCGCTCGCGTGCTGCGGGATCGGCGAGCTCGTCCTCGTGGACCACGATCGCGTCGAGGAGAGCAACTTCAATCGCCAGATCCTGTACCGGGAGCGCGACGTCGGGCGCGTGAAGGTCGAAGTCGCCGCCGAGGCGCTGCGCGAGTTCGACTCCTCCTGCCGGCTCGTGCCCGTGGAGCGCATGCTGGAGGGCGTGGCCGACGTGCGCGAGCTCGCCGAGCGGGCGGACGTCGTCGTCAACAGCGCCGACTGGCCCGCGCACGACATCGAGCGCTGGGTGAACCGCGCGTGCTTCGAGGCCTGCGTCCCCTTCATCACGATGAGCCACTCGCCGCCCGTCGGTCGCGTCGGGCCGCTCTACGCGCCCGGGGTAACGGGCTGCTTCGCCTGCCAGGAGGCCGCCTACCGGAACGAGTTCCCGCTCTACGACGAGATCGTCGAGCAGCGCCGTGCGCGCCCCACCCCCGCGGCAACGCTCGGCCCGGTGTGCGCCTTCGTCGGAGGCCAGGTGGCGCTCGAGGTGCTGCACCAGCTGACCGGGCTCGTCCGGCCGGCCACGCTCGGCCGCGCGCACATCTACGACCTGCGCACGATGACCGTCACCGTCGAGGACGTGCCGCGGCTGCCCGGCTGCCCCGTGTGCGGGGGACCGGGGTAGCGGGGCACGCGACCAGTCCCGCGCGGCGGATCGCCTCGTGCGTTTGGCCCAGCGCACGCCTCGGGCCCGAGAGCACGGGACGTGGTCGCGTGTGAGGGCAAAGCCGCCGCGGCGGCGGTTTCGCCCCGTCGCCGTTCCGTCCGCGCCCGAACGTATGTTCGGTGACGACGACAACCAGATAAGCGCCCCGGCGACGCGACCACGTCCCGGGGCATGGCACCGAAGGTGGAGCTTCGGCGCATCACCACGATACCTGCCTTCGCGTGCCCCGACGACAGGGGGAGACGATGACGCGCGTATCGGTGGAGGTGCCCGCGGAGCAGCTGAGGACCATCCGGGAGACGGTGCTGCTGCTGTACCAGGCGACGGCGGAGTCGCTGCATCTGGCGCTGAAGGCCCGTGAGTCGGGTGACGACGCGGTCGAGGAGGTGCACCATCACCGCGCCCGCCTCGACGCGCTCGACGACCTCGTGCACCGGCTCGAGCCGGAGGGCCGCGCGACGGAGGTGAGCGGGCCTCCCGACCTGCTCCACGACGTCCTCTACGGCGCGCTGATCGACGCCGGGGAGCGCCTCGCCGAGACCTCGAACCGCTGCTGGCGCGGCGAGCTGCCGCTCGACCGGGTTGGGGAGCGCGCCGAGGAGGTGCTCGCCATCGACGCGCTGCTGCGAGGGCTGGATTCGTGAGGGCGGTGCTAGGCCTGCGTCGCGGGAGCCTCGCCGAGCGGGCTCGGGCTCTCGCCGTGCCGGTAGAACTCGACCGGCTCGGCGTCGAGCGGCGTGTTCTCCAGGATCAGGTCCGCCGCCTTCTCCGCCGTCATCATCACCGGCGCGTAGATGTTCCCGTTGGTCACGTAAGGGAACACGGAGGCGTCCGCCAGGCGCAGGCCCTCGGTCCCGTGCACCCGCATCGTGAGCGGGTCGACCACGGACATGTCGTCGGTCCCCATCCGGCACGTGCAGGACGGGTGCAGAGCGGTCTCGGCGTCCTTCGCAACCCAGTCCAGGATCTGCTCCTCGGTCTCCACCTCGCGGCCCGGCGAGAGCTCGCCGCCGCTGAACGGCTCGAAGGCCGGCGCGTCGAGAATGCTGCGGGTGACCCGGATCGCCTCGATCCACTCGCGCCGGTCGTTCTCGGTCGAGAGGTAGTTGAAGAGCAGCGCGGGCTTGTCGCGCGGGTCCGCGCTCACGATCTTGCAGCTGCCGCGCACGTCCGAGTACATCGGCCCCACGTGCACCTGATAGCCGTGGCCGCCGCCCTCGGGCAGCGTGCCGTCGTAGCGCACCGCGATCGGGAGGAAGTGGTACATCAGGTTCGGGTACCTCACCTCGTCGTTGCCGCGCACGAACCCGCCCGCCTCGAAGTGGTTCGTCGCGCCTGGGCCGCTCCTCCGGAGCAGCCACTCGGCACCCACCAGCGGGCGCCGCTTCAACGCGAAGTAGGGCGCCACCGTCACCGGCTGCGTCGAGCTGTGCTGGACGTACACCTCCAGGTGGTCCTGAAGGTTCTCGCCGACGCCGGGGAGGTCCGACACGACGTCGATCCCGTGCGGACGCAGGTCATCGGCGCCGCCGATGCCCGACAGCTGGAGCAGCTGCGGGGAGTTGATCGCGCCGCCGCAAACGATCACCTCGCCGGCGCGAACGGTGCGGCCGCCGCGGCCCCGGCGCGCGTACTCCACGCCCACGGCGCGAGTCCCATCGAACAGGATCTTCGTGGTGAACGCGAACGTCTCGACGGTGAGGTTGGGCCGGCTCATTACCGGGTGGAGGTACGCGCGCGCCGCGGAGAGGCGCCTGCCGTCGTGGACGTTCCGGTCGAAGGCCGCGAAGCCCTCCTGCCGGTAGCCGTTCACGTCCTCGGTGAGCGGGAAGCCGGCCTGCTGGACGGCCTCGAAGAAAGCGTCGAAGAGCGGTCCCTTCGCCGGACCGCGCTCAAGGACGAGCGGGCCGTCGTGGCCGCGGAAGGGATCGTCCCGCGCCGCCGCCAGGCAGTTCTCCATCCGCTTGAAGTAGGGAAGGCAGTGCGCGTGGTCCCAGCTCTCCATGCCCGGATCGGAGGCCCAGCGCTCGTAGTCCATCGGGTTCCCGCGCTGGAAGATCATCCCGTTGATCGAGCTCGACCCACCGAGCACCTTCCCGCGGGCGTGATACACGCGCCTGCCGCTCATGTAGGGCTCCGGCTCGGACTCGTACTTCCAGTCGTAGAAGCGGCTGCCGATCGGGAACGAGAACGCGGCCGGCATGTGGATGAAGACGTCCCACGGGTAGTCCGAGCGGCCGGCCTCGAGCACGAGCACGGAGTTGCCGGGGTCTGCCGAGAGCCGGTTGGCGAGCGCGCTTCCAGCGGAGCCCCCGCCGACGATCACGAAGTCGTAGTGCGAGGCCACCGAGCGATCCTAAGCGGCGCCGACCATCGTTTCCAGGGCGCGCTCCAGGCCCGCGTTTCCCACCTCGCGGATCTCGAGCGGCAGGCCGAGCGCCGCGGCGGCGCGCTCCGCCGCGAGCTTCGTGCCGAGCGTCGGCCGCTGGGCCAGCCACATCACGCGGGTGTAGTTGCCGAAGTAGTCGTCGCGCAGCTCGGGGTGGCGGTCGAGCCCGAGCTCCCTCATCACGGTGTGCTCGAAGGTGCGAGCCAGGAAGTCGGTGAGGAAGTAGGTGCCGGGCTCCTCCTCGAGCGCCTCGCGCACCTCGTCGCGCGCGATCAGCTCGTAGCAGTGCTGCCCCGCGAGCCGCGTGAGGCCCGTCCGCGACAGCGCCTCGTCCAGTGCGCCGTAGGTGCCACAGTCTCCATACGCGACCGCGACGCGCCCGTAGGAATCCGTCAGCCGATCGACCTCGGCCATGACCGCCGCGGGTATCCGCTCCGGGCGGTTGTGCAACAGGGCCGGAAGGGGATGGACGTCGACGGGCCATCCACGGCGGGTCGCGAGCTTCCGCACGTCGGCCGCGAGCGCGCCGCAGGCGATCACGGCGATCCGGGTCGCAGCGCGGGTCGGGGCGGCGGTCATCCCGGGAAGGCCAGCTGGTCGATGAACGCGTCGTTGAAGTCGCTGCGGCCGGAGAGCTCCACGTAGCGCACCTCGTTCAGGATCGAGACCGCCTCCGCGCGCTCGCGCAGGGAGAGCGCGGCGATCTTCGAGCCCTCGCCAGCGACGTTGCCTGCCGAGACGATGCGCGGCAAGGCGATCCGCGGCACGAGCCCGATCCGCACGGCTGCGGCCGGCGAGAGGTACTGGCCGAAGCTTCCGGCGAGCAGCACCTGCGACACCTCCTCGGGCTCCATTCCGAGCTCTCCGAACAGGATCTTCCACCCCGTCGCGATGGAGGCCTTCGCGAACTGAAGCTCGCGGATGTCGCGCTGGGTCAGGTACACCGAGGCGGCCGGGTCGTCGCCCTTCCACGACAGGACGAACACCCGCTCCTCGCCGATCTTCGTGAGCCGCGGAGCAAGCGAGGGCGAGATCTCGCCGGCCTTCTCGTCGTCCACGAAGCGGCCGGAATGATCGAGCAGGCCGGTGCGCACCAGCTCCGCCACGGCGTCGACCAGCCCGGACCCGCACACGCCGACCGGCTCGATGTCACCGATGACCTCCAGCGAGATGTCGTCTGCGAGCGCCACGCCCTCGATCGCGCCCTCCGCGGCGCGCATGCCGCAGCGGATCTGCGCCGCCTCGAATGCCGGGCCGGCCGGGGCGGCCGTGGCCACCACCCCGTCCTGATTGCCGAGCGCGATCTCCGAGTTGGTGCCCACGTCGATGAACAGCCGTATGCGCTTGTCACGCGTGAGGCCGGTGGCGAGCATCCCGGACACGATGTCGCCGCCGACGTAGGCCCCGAGTGACGGGAACACGAACGCGGGGGCGCGTGCGTGCACGGGCACGCCGAGGTCAGCCGCGAGCAGCTGCGGGAACTCGTGCGTCGTGACGATGAAGGGCGCCATCGAGAGCGGCTCGGGGTCCATCCCGAGCACCATCTGAGTCATCGTGACGTTGCCGCAGATGCAGATCTCGTAGACCTCACCCGGGTCGACGCCCGCCTCGGCGCAGACCTCCTGCGTGAGCTGCGCGAGCGTCTCCTGCGCGCGCGCCTGGAGCGCGTCGAGGGCGCCCTCGTCGAGCATCGTGGCCGAGACGCGCGAGATCACGTCCGCGCCGAACGGCTGCTGGCGGTTCAGCATCGACTGCACGGCCATGGGCTGGCCTGTCTCGAGATCGAGCAGCGTGGCCACGACGGTGGTCGTGCCCAGGTCGAACGCCATCGCGAAGCGGCGCGCGGTGGTGTCGCCGGGCTCGACGTCGATCAGCAGGTCGTCGCAGACCACCGCGGTCACGTCGAAGTTGGCCTCGCGCAGGACCTTGCCGAGCGTGCGCAGCACGGGGAGCTCGACGCGCGGCTCGAGGTCGTCGAGCCCGTCCGTCACGCGCTGGATGTCCGAGCGCTGGTCATCGAGCGAGGGCTCCTCCAGCACCAGGTGGCGCTTCTGCACGGAGGGCCGCAGGATCACATGGCGCCCGACGCCCACGAGCGCCGCCTTGGGGCGGGTCTGGAGCGGCGGCACCTCGATCGTCAGCTCGCCGCGGGCCGGCGCGCGGCAGGCGAGCCGCCAGCCGTCGCTCAGCTCCTCGGGCGAGAAGGCGCGCGGGTCGACCGTCGAGATCGGCAGCTCTCCCTCGAGCACCCGCACCTTGCACTTCTTGCAGGTGCCGTGGCCGCCGCAGGTGGAGTCGATCGCGATGCCGTTCCAGCTCGCCGCGTCGAACACCGGCGTGCCGCTCGGCACCCGGACCTCCTGCCCCTCGGGCTCGAAGCGGACGTGCGCGCGCTCCGCCCCGTCCGACGGCACCTCGACCGCAGTGGACGAGGCCGCGGGCGTGCCCGCGGCGGAGTCATACTGTCCGAGCTCAGGCTCGCGCGGTGTCACGCAGCACCCACGGCCTCCGACTTCTGGCGCGCGCGGTGGGCGGCGATCCAGTTCGCACCCCAGGCGTCATGGCCGAGCAGCAGGTCCGAGGCGCGCACGGCGTCCACGCACACCTTCGCGGTGCTCATGATCGCGCTGGTCAGCCCGGCCGCCATGGCCATCGGCAGGAACCCCGCGTTCAGCACATGCCGCTCGGGCAGGCCGAACGACACGTTCGAGGCGCCCAGGCACATGTTCACGCCGAGGTTGTCGCGGATCAGCCGGATCGCATGAAGCGTGGTCGTGACGGCCTCGGTGTCGGCGCCCACCGTCATCGCAAGCGGGTCGATCACCACATCCTCGGGTGGGATGCCGTGGTCGCCGGCCGCGTTCACGATCTTGGTCGCGATCTCGAGCCGCTGCTCGGCGGTCTCCGGGATGCCGGTCTCGTCGTTGGCGAGCCCGATCACGGCGGCGCCGTGCTTGGCCACCAGCGGCAGGATCTCGTCGAGCCGCTCGTCCTCCCCGGTCACCGAGTTCACGAGTGCCTTGCCTTCGTATACGCCGAGGCCCGCCTCGAGCGCCTCGATCACGGACGAGTCGATGCAGATCGGCAGGTCGGTCGTCGCCTGGATCAGTGTGAGCATCTTGGACAGGAGCTCGGCCTCGTCCACCAGCGGGATGCCGGCGTTCACGTCGAGCATGTCCGCGCCGGCCTCGACCTGCGCGTTCGTGTCCACGACGACCGTGTCGAGGTTGCCCTCGCGCAGCTCCTCCGAGAACTTCTTGCGGCTCGTCGGGTTGATGCGCTCGCCGATGATGCAGAACGGCTTGTCGGAGCCGATCGTGATCGTCTTGGACTTCGAGCTGAGAACCGTGTCCATGGCTACGCCGGCACGGCGCTGCGGCGCCGCTCGATCAGGTCCTTGGCCAGCTTCACGGCGGAGGAGGCGTCGGCCGAGTAGCCATCCGCCCCGACCGCGTCCGCGTACTCCTGGGTCACCGGCGCGCCGCCCACCATCACGATCACGTCCTCCCGGATCCCACCCTTCTCCAGCGCGTTGATGTTCGCCTTGAACATCGGCATCGTCGTGGTGAGGAAGGCGGAGAAGCCGACGATGTCGGGCGCGTGCTCGTTGATCTGCTCCACGAAGCGCTCGGGCGGGACGTTCACACCGAGGTCGATGACCTCGAAGCCCGCGCCCTCGAGCATGATGTTGCAGAGGTTCTTGCCGATGTCGTGCACGTCGCCCTTGACCGTGCCCATCAGGAACTTGCCGATCGGCTTCGCCCCGGACTCTGCGAGCAGCGGGCGCAGGATGTCGAGCGCGCCCTGCATGGCGCGTGCGGCGATCAGCATCTCCGGCACGAAGTAGTCGCCGCGTTCGAAGCGCGCGCCGACCTCCTCGAGTGACGGGATCAGCGCGTCGTAGAGCATCGACTCGGGGTCCATCCCCTCCTCGAGCCCCTTCTCCACGTTCTCCTTGACGGCCGGCGCGTTGCCCACGAGCGTGTCCTCGTAGAGCGCGGTGAGGATCTCCTCGTGCGTCATGCGGCGTGAACTCCTTCCGGACGATGGCCGAGCTGCTTGCTCAGTGCCCGGCTCTGCTTGGTGACCAACGGGCGCAGCTCCGCGATTCGCTTCGGCGTGAGCCGGAGCGTGGGCCCGGAGACGCTGAGCGCCGCAACCACGTTGTTCTTCTCGTCGAAGACCGGCGCCGCCACGGCGGACAGCCCGAGCTCGAGCTCGTCGACCGCGGCCGCGAAGCCGTCGCGGCGGATCGTCGCGAGTTCCGAGCGCAGCCGGGCGGGATCGACGATGGTCCGCGAGGTGAGCGGCTCGAGCGAGCCGTCGAGCGCCGTGCGCACGGCGTCGTAGGCGAGCAGCACCTTGCCGTTCGCGGAGCAGTGATACGGCACCGTGCGGCCCACCCACTGCGTCGTGCCGAGGAAGTGCTTGCCCTCGACCTGGGCGAGGTGCTCCACGCCGCCCAGGCCGGGCACGCCGAGGTTGATGGTCTCCCCCGTGGCGTCGGCCAGCGCGCCCATCGGGCGCTGCGCGAGCTCGACGAGGTTGCGCCCGGCGAGCCCGCCCGCGAAGCGCAGCACCACGGGGCCGGCGCGGAAGCGCCCGCGCTCTCCCTGCTGCTCCACGAGGCCGTTGCGCTCGAGCGCATTCAGGAGTCGAGACGCCGTGCTCTTCGGGAGGCCGGCGTCGGCGGCCAGATCGGTCAGCCCACGGGGAGCATCGGACTCGAGGATGAGCGCCAGGAGCTGGGCGCCGCGATCGATCACGGCGGTGCCGGCGCTCGCCCCCGCAGACGTGCCCGCGGCGGGCTGGAACTCTTGTTCCATGCCAGATATATTGTCGATCGCCGCGCCCCGCGTCAAGGAGATCGCCGTGTTCGTCAACGAGATGCCCCGCTACGAGATCCTCAGCGAGGAGGCAATGGACACGCTCGACAGGGGCTGGAGACGGATCGTGTCCGAGCTCGGCGTCGAGTTCATGCTCCCCGAGGCCGTCGACTACTTCGAGAAGGCCGGCCAGCGCGTCGAGGACAACAAGGTCTTCCTCGACCCCGAGTTCGTGCTCGAGCAGGTGGCGAAGGCGCCGAGCGAGTTCGACCTCCAGGCGCGCAACCCGGACCACACGGTCCACATCGGCGGCGACCACATGGTGTTCGCCGGCGTCTACGGGCCCCCGTTCGTGCGCAAGGGGGAGGAGCGGGGCGACGCGAAGATCGCCGACTTCGAGAACTTCGTCCGCCTCGGCCAGTCCTTCCCCGAGATGGACTCCGCCGGCGGCACGGTGGTCGAGCCGGAGGACCGGCCGCTCGACTCGCGCCACCTCGACATGGTCTACGCGCTTCAGACGCTCTCGGACAAGCCGTACATGGGCTCCGTGATCTCGGCCGAGAACGCCAACGACACGGTCGAGATGGGGAAGATCCTGTTCGGCGGCGCAGAGGCGATCGAGCGGGCACCGGTGTCGATCTCGCTCATCAACTGCAACTCGCCGCTCCGCTGGGACGACCGCATGCTCAGCGCGATGCTCGAGTACAACCGGGCGAACCAGGCCGTCATCACGACGCCGTTCCTCCTGATGGGCGCGATGTCGCCCGTCTCGATCCCGGCCACGCTGGTGCAGCAGATGGCCGAGGCGCTGTCCGGAATCGCGCTGACGCAGCTCGTGAACCCGGGCTGCCCGGTCGTGTTCGGCTCGTTCCTCTCCAACACCGACATGCAGTCGGGCTCGCCCAGCTTCGGCACGCCCGAGTCCGCTATCGGCCTGCTCTGCACGGGCCAGATCGCGCGCCACTTCAACCTGCCGTGGCGGAGCGGCGGCGGCCTCACCTCGAGCCAGACGCCCGACGCCCAGGCCGCCTACGAGGCGCTCATGACCATGCTGCCGACCTTCCTCGCCGGCGCGAACTTCGTGATGCACGCGGCGGGCTGGCTCGAGGGCGGACTCGTGTCGAGCTACGAGAAGTACATCGTCGACATCGAGATCCTGCGGATGCTGAAGCACGAGTTCAAGCCGCTCGAGATCGACGAGGACTCGCTCGCGTACGGCGCGCACGAGGAGGTGGGCTCCGGCGGGCACTTCCTCGGCGCGGCGCACACGCTCGAGCACTTCCGC
>Ga0105245_10005207_pt1 | contig 11422 bp, 9 predicted proteins | sample KBSM54metaG_FD_81523 | JGI IMG/M metagenome (GOLD analysis project Ga0105245, IMG submission 81523) | Miscanthus rhizosphere microbial communities from Kellogg Biological Station, Michigan, USA - KBS M5-4 metaG | ecosystem: Host-associated > Plants > Roots > Rhizosphere > Soil | place: Michigan...
ACGGGGTGCCATGAAAAAGAGCGGAACGAGGTGCGTGCGGGGCATCGAGCTTGCCTCGGCTGTCATGAGCCTCACGCTGGCGCCGTAGCCGTGGCCTGTAAGAGCTGCCACGCGCAAGAATTCGCGAGCGCGCCAACCGGGCATCAGGTGTGCACGAACTGTCATCAGCCCCACTCGGGATCGCCCGCGAAAGCTCAGTGCGTGACGTGCCACGCGGTAGAAGCCGCGACCCCCCACGGGAAGCTCGCGAGCGGCTGCCTCGGCTGCCATCGACCGCACGGTCCGAGTGGCGTCGCGACGCCACCCGCGTGTTTGACGTGCCACGTCGTGGCTAAACTGCCGGGCTTACACGCCCAGCCCCAACACCAGGATTGCAGCCGCTGCCACGGCGGCCACGGCGATGCACCGAGCGCTGCTCGCGCGGCCTGCCTCACTTGCCACACCGATCGCCGCCAGCACTTTCCCGAGGCACCCCGCTGCGCGAATTGCCACTTGTTCCAAAGCGAGAGCCGCGGCCTCAAGGCACACTAAACGTGACGATGCCATCGGCGTGGAGCTCAGGCCGAACGAAGGTCTGATTGTCGGCGGCGATGTCTTCGTGGCAAGCGCTGCACACGGGGTTCAGTGCGGCGTAAGGATGCGGCGGAGGCGGGGGCAGCCCGTGACACGTGCCGCAGCTCGCTTGCGTGCCATCGACGCGCGTCCAACTGGGCGCGGTGTTGGTGCCGCCCGAGTCGCGGTCGCTCGCGAAGTGCGCGCCATGACAAGCCGTGTTTTGACAGCTGCCGTTTTCGTAGCGGGGGCTCGCGTCGAAGGCGAGGGCGGCGCCCGAAAAGATCACCTCGGCCGGGCGCGCCGAATCGAGGTGGCCCGGATCCAGCGCGTTTTTCGGCACGAGATGGCATTCGGCGCACGGGACGGCGCGCGAGTGTCCGGTGCCGATGACGTGGGTTTGATGCGCTCCCACGCTGGCAGAGCTCGTGAGCTCGAGCCCGTCGAGATCTCGGGGGGGCGCCGGGTCGAGCGCGCTCCCGTGACAGCTCGAGCAGTCCTCGGGGACGGCGACTTCGACGCGACCATTGACGTGCAATTCGGGCGCAATGAAGCGGCGCGCTGCATCCAGCACCTGACCGTGGCACTCCGAACAACGATCCACTTGCGGGTGGGGGAGCGCGGGCGGCAGCCCGTGGCACGAGCCGCACGCTTGGTCCGAGCTGCGCGGTTCGTTCCAAATGGCGTTGCTCGCGGCAGTGCTCGCGCCATGACAGTAGCTGTCGCTGCAGCGCCGCGTGTCCGTGTCGTAGTGCGGCGCGTGCTGGTTGCTCCGGGCGATCGGACCAAAAACGAGTGTTGCGGGCGAACCGTGGTCGCCGTGGCCCGGCGTGTTGCTCTGTGTCGGCACGACATGACACTCCGTGCAGGCAAACGCTGCGTGAGTGTCGGAAGCCGTGAGGTGAATCGCGTGCGCGCCCACTCCGGGGTAGCTCGGCGTGCTAGCTCCGGCCAAGTCGAACGGCGGCGCGGCGCGCGCCAGGTAGTCTCCCGAGCGATTGGGATCGCCGTGGCAGGCGGTGCAGCGTCGAACGTCGCTCTCACTCGTGGGCGCGCTTCGGCTCTCGAGACAGCCGGTGGCGAGCGCGGTGCAGGCGCCGAGCTGCACGAAAAATGCGAGAAAACGCCTAGACATGGCAGTAACGACACATCTGCGCGCTCACGCTGCGAGTGCTCTTCCAGCCGCCGGGATGAGGGTTTCCGCCGTACGCGCCGACCTTGTGGCAACGGATGCAATTGGTGGCGGGGCCCTGATCGTGACAGCTCGCGCAGAGCAGAATATCGCGGCGCGCCGCAGCGCCGTGAGCGCTGCTCGCGTTCGCGTTATTGCCGATCCAGCCAGGGGGATGCGGGTTCCGGCCTTGAGCCAGGCTCGCGCTGACCCCGCGCGCGGCGTGGCAAGCGTCGCAGGTCTCGGGCGTGTGGCAACGCACGCAGCGCGCCGGCTGAGACTGCGCCTCGATCGGATGCGTGGTCATGAAATCACCACGGTGCACGAAGTTCCGTTGCACGGCTTCGGGTCGCCGATGCTCGACGCTCAAGTCCTGCGTCGCGTCGTGGCAACTGTCGCAATCGGCCTGTGCGTGGCACGCTTGGCACAAGGGCTTTTGCTGGGCGGCGTCGATCCCGTGGTGCTGCATGAAGTCACCCTCGTGCCGAACGAAGGTCTGAGGCAGCAGCTTTTTTAGCTCCGAATCCACATGACACGGCGCGCATCGGCCGAGGTTCCATTGCGCTTGGTGCTCGTGACAGCTGAAGCATTGCTTCATCGGCGGAAACGCGGGGCCGCCGGTTTTGACCACTCCCGCGTGACACGCCACGCACTGTCCCTCGAGCCCTTTCATCGCCAAATGCCGATCGTGATCGAACGCGATGGCCCCATAGGGATGCTCGGGCACGATCGACACGATCGCCTGCAGCGGCGCGCGGGCGTCGTGATGGCAGGTTCGACAGACACTAGCGGCGGGAAGTTGCTGGGCCGCCCCGTTGACCGAAAGTGCGTGGCACGTGTTGCAGCTCAAGCAGGCCGGTTTGCCCGCCGCACCGCACGCCAGGCCAGCCAGGTGCAACTCATGCGGAAAGCGCGGTGCCGGGCGTTCGAAGCAAGCCACAGCCAGCGCGCCGAGCAGCAGTAGCAAGCGCGGCCAGACGCAAGCGCCGGTGCTTCGCTTCGCTTTCACCGCGCACCGCGTTTCGTCGAGAAATCGAGGTCATAGGCCAAGCGCAACTCTGTTTGAGCGTCCAGGCTGGCGAACGGCGAACGCACGAGCGTCGCGCTCCACAGCAAGGCCACCGCGTGCTCGGAGCGATATTCGACCGCGCCCGCGTACACGGTCGATGCGCGGTAGCCGTGGATGGCTTGGTCGTACAAGTAGGCGTACGCCTCGAGCGTGCCGAAGAGCCGCGGCAAGAGGCGGCGAGTGAACGAGGAGCGCAGCGAATGGTAGCCGTTGTCCGGGGTGAGAACGCGGCCGTACGCCACGCGAACGAACGTCGTTCCCGCAGGATCGGCGATCATCCGCAGCGCGAGCTCGCTCCGCGCGCCTGGGCGCGAACCCGAGTACAACTCCGCCCAAGCCCCGCCTTCGACCGCAATCCGAGGGCTTGCGTGGACGACCCCGCGCGCGCCCGCTTCGTCATAGTCGTCCGCGCTGAACACCGAGAGCACCGATTGACGCGAGAGGAACAACGCGGGCTCGGTGTGTAGCCACTCGACCGACACGTTCAGAGCGGCAGTGGGCGCCGCATCCACCCAGATCCGTGCCTCGGCGATCTTTTCCGCGTCGAGCTCGGCGCTCGCGCTGGCGCCAGCCGAAACCGCGCTCGAAATGCTGGTGACTTGGTCGGCCGTCAGGGTGCGGCGAGCCAATCCGCCGAGCTCGTGCTGCTCGTGAAACGAAAGGCCAGCGCGCACGTTGCGTGAAGCCCAGCCGAAGCGCGCCCCCGTCATGAAGTAGTTGGTGCGCTCGCGCGTTCCCGTCGGCAGGGCGGGGTCTTTGAGGCCCGAATCTGCGGCAGCGCCGAGATAGGTGTAGTTCGGGCGCTCGTTCCAACGGGGTAAAACGGTCAGGCCAGCGTAGAGTTCGGCGTCGAACCCCGCGCCCAACGCGGCGTCGAGCAGCAGGCCATCGAAGCGCGCGTAGCGGGCGGCGCCTCCCGCGACGTGTTGGCGTCCGAGGCGCAACGTGACGGGCCCGCGGTGATAGCCGACGTTCGCCGTTTGCACGTCCCCATCCAACGGCGCATCGCTGCCTGTCGCGAACGCCCCTCTGCCCCACGCCGCGAGTTCCACGTCGATCCCCGCTCCTCGTTGGGCGATCTGTTCATCGCGCGCCTCGAGGAGCACGTATTGGTAAATCGGTAGCAGCGTATCGTCGGCGATGACCGAGCCGTAGCTCCCGGGGAGGAGTGCGCGCTGAAATAGCTGCGCGTGGGTCTCGCTGTGAACGCGGAAATCATAACGATCGCGCTCTGGCGCGGGCTCGGCTGCGGCGTGCCGCTCGAAGCTCAGCGTCAGCGTGACCACAAGCATGGGCCGGAAGATTTCTCGCATTCTGCGCGCGGGCTCGGCGGGCTCCGCGCGATACCGCTGGCAAGAGCCTTAGGCGCTTCACGCCGCGAAAGCGACCTCCTTGTGGGAAAGGAGTGAATGGGGAAGCGAGAGCTCTCCTCGTCGGAGCATCGCTCGATGAGGTGTGATCCCATTTGGCTCGTCGTGTGGCAATTAGTGACTATCAATCTCGTCGATTCTCGGTTTGCGGTCTCGCTAATGGCGTTGCCCGTGCCCGCGTCATTGCCCATTAGAGGTGGTCCGGACGAAGCGGAAGATGCGTTGCTCCAAAGTTCGAGTGGCGCTCGCGAAGGTGAACGCCGACGCGCTTTCACCCAGGGCGGCTTCGGCGCAGTTCGTGCACTCAGCCAGCTACCGATACCGAACGACAGCACGCTCATTGCGTCTTGAAAGGTTTCTCTCAATGTCGAAGCACGCAGCGGTTTGGCTCGATCACAAAGAAGCGCGAGTCTTCGCGATCAAGTCGGAGAAAATCGATGAAGAAATTCTCCTCGCCCCGCACCATGTTCAGCGCAAGCACCCGGGCGGCCCCGAAGGCGCCAAGGATCACCCGGAGGATGCAAAACGCTTCTTTCACGAGGTCGCCCGCGTTCTCGACGCGAGTGAACAAATCTTGGTGCTCGGGCCGTCGACCGCGAAACTCGAATTCATCAAATACGTGCACAAGCACGACCATTCGTTGGAACCGAAGGTCGTGGGCGTCGAGACGGTCGACCATCCTACCGACGGGCAGATCGTCGCGTACGCGAAGAAGTACTTCGAGCGCGTCGATCTGTTGAAGTGACCGGAGATGAACCGCATTTCAAAGGCCTATCTCGTCGGTGGAGGCATCGGTGCGCTGGCCGCCGCCGCGTTCATGATCCGCGACGGGAAGTTACCCGGCGCGAGCATCACCATCCTCGAGGCGAACTCGCTCATGGGCGGGAGCTTGGATGGCGGACAGACACTCGGCGGCGGCTATTCCATGCGCGGCGGGCGCATGCTCACGACCGATAACTACGAGTGTACGTGGGATCTGTTCAAGACCATCCCTTCGCTCACCACCGCCGGTCAGACGGTGTTCGAGGAGACGGTCTCGTTCAACGAGAGGAACAAGGCTCATTCGCTGGCCAGGCTGGTCGACAGCCACCGTGCGAAGGTGCCCGTCACGTCGATGGGCTTCAGCATGCAAGATAGGCTCGAGCTGCTGAAGCTCGGTAGTGCGAGCGAAATAACTCTGGGCCCCAGTCGCATCACCGATTGGCTCTCACCCAGCTTCTTCGAGACCGAGTTCTGGTTCCTGTGGGCGACCACCTTTGCCTTTCAGCCGTGGCACAGCGCCGTCGAGTTCAAACGATATTTGCACCGGTTTCTACTGGAGTTCTCGCGGATCGAGACGTTGGCCGGAGTCAAACGCACGGTCTACAACCAGTACGACTCGTTGGTCCGCCCGCTCGAGGCGTGGCTCCGGGGCCAGGGCGTTCACTTCCTCAACGACTGTACGGTCACCGATCTGTCCCACGAGGACGTCGGCGGAAAGTACGTCGTGACCGGCATCCACTTCCGGCGAAGCGAAGAGGGTGAAGTCATCCCCGTCAACGACGATGACCTGGTCTTCCTCCAAAACGGGTCGATGACCGACGCTTCTAGCTTGGGCTCGATGACGAGCGCGCCCAAGAAGTTGACGAAGGCGGACAGCGGCGGTTGGTCGCTATGGGAAAAGCTCGCGCAGGGCAAGCCGGAGTTCGGCAAGCCGCGGGTGTTCAACAGCTCTATCGCGCAGAGCTATTGGGAATCCTTCACCGTGACGCTCGATGACCCGTCGTTCTTCGAGCAAATGCAGAGCTTCAGCGGCAATCGCGCCGGTACGGGTGGCCTGGTCACTTTCAAAGACTCCAATTGGTTGATGTCGATTGTTCTCGCGCAGCAACCCCATTTTCCGGATCAACTCCCTGGGATCCAAGTGTTTTGGGGCTATTCGCTCTTCCCGGATCGCGTCGGTAACTTCGTGTCGAAGCCCATGACGGACTGCACTGGCAGCGAGATCCTACTCGAGCTCTGTGGTCATCTCCGGTTCGACTCGGAAGTGTTGTCCGCGGGCAACTGCATTCCGTGCCGGATGCCGTACATCACGAGCATGTTCATGCCGCGTTCGGCAGGCGACCGACCGAAACCCGTGCCCACGAGCTCCAAGAACCTGGCGTTCATCAGTCAGTTCGTAGAAATTCCGGACGACGTCGTGTTCACCGTCGAATATTCCGTGCGCGCAGCCCAGATGGCCGTCTATGAACTATTGGGCATCGATCGCGCGGTGCCGCCCGTCACTCGACACGATCGATCGCCACGCGCGCAACTCGAAGCGTTGATCAAGGCGTTCAAATAGAGCCGCATTCGGTGTGGGACTGAATCGATGCCATCGATGCTTGGTATTCCCTTCGGTTCGGGTACGAGTAGAACTAGGCGCGTTTCGTGCGTTCATTGACTCAAAGATCGGCGGTCCAGTGTTACGAGTGCTTCACGAGTTCATCTTCGCAAATCGAGAGTCGATCATCGAACGCGCGAAAGCCCGAGTGCGCGCGCGAATCGGCGAGAGTTCGGCGGACGCGAAAGTGGAACATGGCGTGCCTGTATTTTTGATGCAACTCGTGGACGCCTTGGCTCGAGACGCCTCCGCCAATTCGCTACGGCTCGTGCGTTTGGATGACTCAGCGACGGTGATCAACGACAGCGCTGCGCTCCACGGCTTCGAGCTGTTGAAAAATGGCTTCACGATTGGGCAGGTCGTGCACGGCTACGGCGACGTGTGCCAAATCGTTACCGAGCTCGCCAGCGATACTCACACCGGTATTTCAGTCGACGACTTTCGCGTCTTCAATCGCTGCCTGGATGACGCGATTGCCGGGGCGGTGACCGCCTATGCGAGCCAAGGCAAAAGCGATCTACCCCACTAGCGCACCGAGCGGCTCGGGCATGACGTCGGGAAATGAATCGCGTTCGAGCAGAGTTCGCCCCGGTCAGACTCAGCGCTGCGTGGACTCGTAGAAGTAATACGTCGCGCTGTAGTCGACGCGTTGCTCGGCTTTCGGGTGCTTCGCGTCGCAACCGGTGGCCGGCGCTTTGCCGCCGCTCGTCGACAAGCGTTGCACGTGGCTCACGTGGCTGAAAAGCCCCGAGCCCTCCTGCGATTTCACGCTCAGCAAGAGCCATGGAATGGCGTCTGCGTCAGGCGCATCCGCTTTGGTCACGAGTTGCCCCGTGATTTTGCTGCCGTCAGTGGCTTGCCAAGTGGGTCCTGCGAAGTGCTTGGCCACGGGTGCTCCTTGGTCGTTCACGAGCACGGCTTCCGGCGCTTTTAACGTCCACTCGAACGCGCTTGGCTCGCCCTTCTTCGCGCCACATTGATAGATCTGCACGCCTTTGGCCTTGGCCGCCAAGATGAGTTTTGCGTCCGCGGGCACGGCGAGCGCCGCGGGTACTGGCGGAGCCGCGAGGGTCGGCGTCACGGCGGGCACTGGGGGCGGTTCCGGCGCTGCGGGCGCGGGCGTCGGCGCGGCCGGGGGCGGAGGGGAAGTGGTTGCGGGTGCGCTTGCGGCCGTGTTCGAGGGAGGAGCGCTCGGCGTGGCTGGTGGCGGCGCGTCCGGCGCGTGGCAGGGACAGCAAACGAGCAACAGCAGCGAGCAACTGGAACGAGAAAGCATGGCAACTCCGATTCGCTAAATGAGCCGGGGAGGAGGCTAGCACGCGTGTTCTCGAGCCGCGGCGCCACGTGCGCTGTGGCTTTCGGCAACGCGGCTGCGAGCGATTTTCTGCGCATTTCAGGGCGCTGTTGCCCCGAAATGCCACGCCGCAAAGGCATGTCGGCGTTGCGCAATTGAGCGTGAGTTCTCCAGTCGCGATCGAAACTTCAAACTCACTCTGGCTCAGGATATGCGACCAAAATATCGCCTCTGGCTATTAATGAATGTCACGAACAGGGCGTCAGGTTAACTTGGAGAATTCGTCGTGACGGTGGTGTGGGCTCGCGCTCGAGGTGTACCTGAGACGGACCAACTAGCTTATCACCACGCAAATCCAAGCGGCGACGATCGAGGACCCGCTCGAAATTCGAATGCGGGCGGCTTCAGGGGAATCTGAGTCTCCACCCCTTCGGGTATCGCGAAGCGGGTTCGAGCGTGCCAACGACGGTTACCGGTGATTCGGTGACGCGGCGGAGCTTTACACGAGGTCGGGAATTCAACTTTGAAAGATGGAGTGATTGATCAATGCCTAGAATGAAGAAGCGTTACGTGGCTGCGGTCGTTGCGCTCGGTGCTTGTTTTACGCCGGGCTGCGGTGGTTCGAGTAGTACGACGGCGTTCACTGCCGGCGGCAGCGATACGGCGGGCAGCGCGGGAGCCGCGGGCAACTCATCGGCCAACGGCGGCGATTCGTCGGCCAACGGCGGCTCGTCCACCAACGGCGGCACTGATCAAGGCACGAGCGGCGGTGGCGCATCCGCCGGTGGCGACGCGGCTGTCGGTGGCGACGCCTCCATCGGTGGCGACGCGTCCATCGGCGGTGACGCGTCTGTCGGTGGTACCGGTGGCGCCAGCGCCGGTGACGGTAGTGGTGGCGCGAGTGCGGGCGATAGCAGCGGCGGCGCCAGTGCGGGCAGCGGCGGCGCGAGCGGCGGCAGCGGTGGCGCGAGCGCTGGCGCAGGCGGAAGCAGCGCGGGCAGCGGTGGCGCGGGCGGAAGCGCGAACGCCGGCGCGGGCGGAAGCGCGAACGGCGGCGTCGGTGGTGCCAGCGGTGGCGCGAGCGGCGGTGTCGGCGGTTCGAGCGCGGGCAGCGGCGGTTCGAGCGCGGGCAGCGGCGGCGCGAGCGCCGGGAGCGGCGGCGCTGCTGCGGGTAGTGGTGGCGTTGGCGGTGCCAGCGGCGGAAGCGGCGGTGTTGGCGGTGCCAGCGGCGGAAGCGGCGGCGCGAGCGGCGGAACGGGCGGAACAGGCGGCTCGGGCACCCTGTGCGGTGCTGATGGCGCGCCGTGCGTCACCGCGAGCGGAAACGGCATTTGCTCGGCGCAAGTGTGCGTCGCTTGCACCGGCGATCCGGAATGCAACACGGCTTACGGCGCAAACAACTTGTGCCTCTCGGGCTCCTGTACTCCCGGCGATTGCCGCGCGAATAGTGATTGCTCGGCGAACCCGAACGGCGGACTCTGCGGCGTTTCGCAACCGAATTTCTGCGGCAAATGCAGCAGCGATACGCAATGCGGGCTCGCCCAAATCTGCGACACGGCGAGCGGTCAATGCGTCGCCAACTCGTGCAGTGTGGCTTCCGGTACCGCGTGCACCCAAAACGCGAGCGACGTGTGCTGCGGCTCGACCTGCTTTTCGGGGACGTGCTGCGGCTCTGCCCAATGCAAAGCCGTGCTCGGTCCGAGCGCGGTGTGCAGCAACCACACGTGCACCACTTGCGATGCAGTGACGGGTGCAAACCCGGTGTACTACGTCGACCCTGCCAACGGTGACGACGGCAGCGCCACGGGTGCCGGTACGTCCGGCGGCGGCACGACCGATAGCAGTTGTAGCTTTGCGACCATCACCCGTGCGCTGCAAGCCATCGGCCCGAACCCTGCGGCTGGCACCGTGATCCAAATCATCGGCAAGGCGAGCATTCCCGATGCGTCGAACAAGAAAGCCATCGCCGAAACCTTCCCGATCACCGTGCCCGCGCACGTGATCATCACGGCCTCTGGCGGCGTGGTCACCATCTCGCCGCCCGCAAACTCCGGCGCATTCATCCTGGATGCGGCCGCCTCCGGCCTCGATGGCTCGATCGGCGGCGCCCAGCTGGTGCTCGAAGGCAAAACACACAACGCCTCGCTCGGTGTTCACGTCGACTCCGGCAGCACCGACGGCACCATCCTGCGCAACGTGACCATCCAGAACTTCCTCCAAGAGGGCATTCTGCTCTCGAACGCCGGCATTCTCGGTATCAAGCCCGGCGTCAGCGTGCTCAGTAACGGCCTCGGCACTCCCAAGCGCCCTGGCCTGCACATCACTGGCTTCTCACACGCCAACATCAACGTGCCCAAGGGCCAGCTCACGACCTCGTTCAACAACAACGGGCAGCACGGCATCCTCGTCAGCGGCTCCGGCTTCGTGAACATCCAAGGCGCGCAATCGGGAGGCACCGGCACGATCGAGTGCCGTCAAAACCAAGTTGCGGGCCTCGATATCGGTCAAACCCCGTCGGCCGCTGCGCTGCCGCTCAACACCGTCAACGGCCTGCTCGTCGTGGGCACTACCAACGGCAATGGCATTCGTCTCGAAGGCGGCTCGCACGTCACCGTCACCAACTCCTACAGCTTGGGCAACGCGAATAGCGGCGTGCTCGTCACCACTTCACTGGTCGGAATCGCTCGTAACAACGTCATCAGCAACATCAGCTTGGGCACCACTGCGGTACCCGGGAACAACACGTTCCAAGCCGATATCGGCAGCAACGCCAATCAAGGCGCAGGCATCTGTCTACAGCTCGATGCCAACTCCGGCTCGCTGATGGCGCGCGGCAACTTCTTCTCCAAGGGAGCCAAGTGCGCAACCGCGGCCTCGGTCTTGACCTTCAACAACAAGAGTTGCGGAAATAACCAGGATCTCGGGCTCGTTCCGTCACTCACCACCACCAAGGGCAACGATATCGACGTGCTCATGTGCACGCATCCCTGAGTTGCCAGCGTAGTGGACGGTCGCGCCCGGGCTCGGCTCGGGCGCGGCGCGCTTTGTTCGTCACAACGCGCCGCGAGGTCTCTCTTCCCTCGCGTGCCGCCTTTACTCGCCACGCCTTCGCGCGCGCTTCGGCGCCGCGCGCTTCGGCGCAAAGCGGCCCCACTGGTACTTTCCAGTTGCGTGCTGCTCGCCGGTTGTAGCACCCAGCGAAACAGTCCGAGCGATGTGCGGCAAGCTGGCGGTTCATCATCCGCCGGAACCACGAACGGCACCGCGCAAAGTTCTGGTGGCGCAGCCGGCTTCGGCCTCGGTCCGATGCTCGCAATCGGCGGCGGTGAAGACTCCGATGCCGCGGTCTGTGATGTTACTTGCTCGGTCGATCTGCACGACATCACGGATTGCAGCGGCAACGTCGTCAAATCCTGCCCGAGTGACCAGGCCTGCTCGGCGGGCGAATGCGTCGATCCGTGCGAAGCGGCAAAAGCCAACAAGAGCTCGATCGGTTGCGAGTTTTATAGTGTCGCGCCGGCCACCAATTTCGAAGGTGGCTCATGCTTCGCCGCGCTCCTCGCCAACACTTGGAGCACGCCGATCACGTTGCATGTGGAGCTGA
>Ga0105245_10005210_pt1 | contig 11418 bp, 14 predicted proteins | sample KBSM54metaG_FD_81523 | JGI IMG/M metagenome (GOLD analysis project Ga0105245, IMG submission 81523) | Miscanthus rhizosphere microbial communities from Kellogg Biological Station, Michigan, USA - KBS M5-4 metaG | ecosystem: Host-associated > Plants > Roots > Rhizosphere > Soil | place...
GGCCCGGCGGCAGAATCACCCCGCCGGGCTATTTTTTTGGCTCTAGCTGAGGACTTCTACCAGTTCCACAACCTTCACCTCTTCTTTGACAGGGACGCGTATGGGTTGCGGGAATTCCAGACCAACGTGATATTTCGATCCCTTGCGGGTGACGTGCCGGACCGATGCGAAAGAAGATATGTCCAGCTCGGGCAGGCGCATCGAAATATTGGTGCGCAGAGGGATGGGCTCCGTCAGCTCGGCCGCGCAGCCGTGTTCGCTGAGGTCCAGGCAGCGGCCCCGGGCGTAGTGCTCATGTCCGCGGTCATCGCTCCAGCACAAGAGAATGGAGCTGGTGCAGGCCATCCGAGGCTTTTTCCTGCGTTCCGATTTGAGGATGTTGCGGCCGTGTGCCATGACGCCGGAATGATCGACTGGTTGTGCATTCCGCGATAGGTATTAAGTAGGACATAAGGTGGAACTCTAAGGCTCTTGCGGGTTGATTGCAGGTGATAGGATGTCGGCATGAGGACCGAGCTCATCGATTTGCTCTTTATCGTGATCATCGCCCTGGGGGTGTTGGGTTCGAAGACCATCGGCCAGGCTATCCAGGAGTTGGCTCGCGGGGGTCCTCGGCCGCCGTCTCATCCGATAGCGGGGAATGATTCCAAAATCCTGAATCGTGTGCGATCGGCGCTACACGCGATTGACGAACGCCTTCAGCCGCAAGATTGAGAATCACTCGGCAGCCGTGGCGCTGTACTACTTCTCATACAACATGGCCGCTGGTGTCACGGATCGCCTGTGGGAAGTGTCGGACCTAGTGGCGCTCCTGTAAGCTGACGAACGGGGGTTAGAAAGAGCGGCATAAGTAAGTATGATGGGAGGCGGGAGAGCCGCCCAATGAAGAAACTAACTCTTGTCCTCGCTCTTACTGTCGGCCTGTTTGCTGGCAGCGTTTTGACTTACTGCCTACTGCCGATGTCTGTCTCGGCACAATCGAATCAGCTCACCGACGTTGCTGGCCCCATTGTGGTAAGCACCGCACTCGGAGTTAAGCTGGTAGAGTTTTACCCGAATGAAGGAAGGATCAAACTGTCTAAGGGTGAGTGGAAGTTTACAGCTAAGCAAACGGATAAGACGGTGACGATCGAACTTATTGGTCAGGAAATTTCAAAGTAGCCCACTACCCACGGCGGGACGGTGGATGAGAGCGGGCCTAGCGTGCGCTACAGCCCCGCGAAGTGCCTAGGCTGTGAGCGGAAGGCTATGATCGGTCGGCCTGATCCCGAGCACATCTCGACCAGCTTCGTGGAGAGGCAAAATCTTTCGGTTAGGATGAACATCCGGCGCTACACTCGCTTGACCAACGCCTTCAGCCGCAAGATTGAGAATCACTCGGCAGCGGTGGCGCTGTACTACTTCTCATACAACTTCGTGAAGATCCATTGTTCGCTGAAGGTGACACCGGCGATGGCCGCTGGTGTCACGGATCGGCTGTGGGAAGTCTCGGATCTAGTCGCGTTGCTCGAAGCCGACGAACGGGAGTTAGAAAGAGCGGCGTAAGTTGATACGATAGAAATGATAAAGGAGCAAGGCATTGTTTAAATTCTTGCGGTCCCCAGCCGCGCGTATTGTTACCGCGCTCCTGATCTTGCAGACGGCATTCCTATACAGCGCGGTCCGGCCTGAAGTCATCCCCACCAGTCCTCCGCTAGAAGGAATGCCCAGTACGCTGGGGGTGTGGCAACTAGCGCAAACTGGCGTTATCGAACAGGAAGTATTGGACGTTCTCAAGGCGGACGATATCCTGAATCGGGTGTATTGTCCCGCCACCACGCCCAGTTGCATGAAGACCGGGCGGGACGCGGCGAGTCTGTTCGTGGCAGGATTTCGGACGCAGCGTACGGGGAAAGCGCCCCACTCGCCAAAGAATTGCTTGCCAGGTTCGGGATGGGTGAAGATATCCTCGGGTGAGATTCCCATCGATGTCGGTGGCGGCACAACGATCAATGTAAATCGGTATGTGGTGGCTTATGGGAGCCAGCGGGACATGGTGTTGTATTGGTATCAGTCTCGCGACCGAGTGGTCGCTGGCGAGTTCACCGCTAAATTGTGGGTTATCCGAGATGCCATTCGCCTGAATCGGACGGATACGGCGTTGGTGCGGGTGATCGTTCCGGTGGTTAACGGGGACGAGAAGCTAGCCGAATCAAGCGCGACAGACTTTGTAAAATCGTTCTATTCGACTCTTCGCCAATATCTACCGAGTTAACTCGGCGTTCAGCATTTTTCAAAGTAGCCCACTACCGCCAAACAGGTAGTGGGTCTATTTGAAAATGACCCCCCTTGTAAACGGCCCCAGAATTGTGCCTGCCCGACCGCTTTCGCAGGTGGGACAATAGCGGCATGTGGCAAGCGTTCCTTACGTGGTGGGGGCGGTACAAGAACGTCCAAGCTGTCAGAGGTTTGCTTCAATGGATCGGCGTTTGGGATTGGGGTGTGCGTTGGTGTAAACGCGTCATCGGAGGGCTTGTGGCGGCTGCCCTAACCCTCATCTGGAGCCGGGTCATTAAATTACCTGGACCATTTCAGTTTGTCCTAGCGCTTGCGTCGTTTGCGCTTATGCTGCTGATAATAACGGCGTTTCTACACATCAGGGATCGGTATCGAGAAAGCTTAGTCGGCACTGGTGATACGCGACTGCCTGACAGCGCAGTTCCGCCCTTAGAGGAACTACCGGCTATGCCGCAAAGCCACGCGCCAAAAGATCCGTATCAGGGGATTATTAAGGGCGTTTTTGATCTTCCAATGCCGCCTTTAAGCGACAAGGAGTGTCGGTTGGAGTGGTCTGAAGCCGCATCGCGATCCTCGTTATTAAGATTTTTCGTTTGGAATGCTACCCCGAATTCCATGCCGTGTACCGTGCGTTTGGTGGACATGCAGAGATGGTCGGATATCCAGTCTCAATTTATTGAGGTTGATGCCGCGATGCCGCCTTACAACTTCATAGTTTTTGATGGGATGGTTGCCCCGGAAGTTCGCAAAGCGAAGGATCTTGTAGAAGCGACGGAAACGGGATTCAAAGTTTTGGAAGTCAAGCGGGATCGAAACCGGCACGGTTCCCAACTCGGACGTTGGAAATTGGATTTCAAAATAACCCTTGGGCAACGAGAGAGAGACCAATCGCTAGAATTCGAATGGACGACCACCGGGCTGTCTTTGCCTAAAGCAGCCGCTGAGTCTGAGTTAGTCGAAACCCACTACGACCAGGGCGCAATAATTGGCTCTCCCGCCCCTGGCAGACTAGAGATCCAGATCGAGAGAAGGGGTGATCGGTGGATTGGGAAACTTAGGAATAAAGGAGGCGAAGCGGATCGGTCCTTGCCTGTTAAGAATTACCGACGCCCAAAGTTTTGACGCGGAACTAGGAACGTACCGCGACCATTGCGGTTTCCGTTTGGACCTAGCTCGCATTAGGGAAATACCACCTGGGGATTTTGGCGATGATTTTGTATTTGCGCGACTGGAAGGCCCCTATCTTGAAATTAGCGATGCACACTCGACTAGGTTGCCGTGGCCCCAAGCCGATACGAATCCAACTCAGCCGTGGAACTTAAGCCTTGAATTATCCGGGTTGCTTCCATCCGCCTACCCGGTCGGGGTCAAGTGGGTTTTTAATCTCGCAATCATTTGGAAACCCGCAGAAAAGAGTCTTGTTTTCAAAAGCTACTCGTCTGGACTAATCCATGACTAAGCCGCTTTCAATGCAGCGTCACGGAAAGCAAGCTCGACAATCTCGCGAACAGACCACACATGCGAACTAAGTCCAGCTTCCATCGCAGGCGTCACGCGCAATGTTTGGTGCACGCGGACGAAGTTGTACCACATGTAGAACAGGTTCACCGAGTGAATGTGGTTCTCCAGGTTTTTCGAAAAGGCGTTAGTCAGGCGAGTGTACCGGCGCATCTGCATACGCATAGTGAGGCTCTGCCGTTCGATGTAGGACGTGCTGACGTGATCCAGATCGGGGTTCCCGATCATGACGTTAGATACTGTGCCAAGACAGCGAGCGGGGCTGTATCGAACGTAAGCCCCACTCTCATCCACCGTCCCTCCGTAGATTTTATGGATCGTCCCATAGTCGATATCATTGCCGAAACTTTCAGCGATGGCATGGAAGTACATCTTCAGTCCGTCCGTGCTCATCTGGACCCGGTTGGCAAGGCGCGATTCCAAATCACCGATAAAACCCCTGGCCGTGTGCGTATCACGCGCACCAACCCACCAGCAGCAAGCCAGCTTGGTATCGGCGTCCATCGCAACCCACGTCCACACATCGCCAGCCATAGGCTCACGCGCCATAACCTTTTGCGTGACGTTCTTCTGCTTAGCCGCAACAAACGACCAGATTTCGTCGCACTGAATCCGCTTGCATCGAAGGTTGCGGAGTACCCGGTCCTGGTAGTCGGCGCAGGCCGTTCCGACGCTAGCCAACAGGCGAAGGATCGCGCCTTTGGACACGCCGGTCATGCGGACGGTGGAACGAACAGAGCAGCCTTCGACGAGGGCGGAGATAACCGCTACCCGCTTGTCCATGCTGATGAAGTTGCTCATGAATCAATTATACGGGAGCGCTTTCGCATACGCAAGCGAAAAGCGACAGAACAACGGTATTTGTTAGGCTTTTTTGGCCTTGGACCAGCGTGCTTTAGCCGCTTTCTTGGCGCTCTTGGTGCGCTGTTCAGGAGTCATGGTTTCGAGTCGGCGCTTACCGCCGATCCGTCCTCCCTTGGCTCCCATAGTCCGCATAACTTGCTGTTCAAGCGTCAGTGTAAAGCTTTCGGAATCAGTAGATTCCAGGACAATTCTTCGAGCGTTCTGTATAGGATCAAGTTTCTCTGTTTTGCGAGTCCGCTTTGGCATAGCTGCCTACAGCGTGGCACGAATCCTAGTAGGCGTCAAGAGGGGAGAGCTTAAGGCTATGACTATGCAGCAAAGAACCACGATTGACCCCATAGATGTGCTGGCGATTGAATATCAGTGCAAGAAATGCAAGCTGCGCCACGCGGTAGCGATTGAAAGCATTGTAAGGCCCCAAATCACTTGTCCTAACTGTGGGGCTGAGTGGATGAAAGGGCGCTACGTCGCTCATCATGCCGAGAGAACTGAAACGGCCGTGGTTGAGTTTGCTAATGCGCTCCGGAGTCTTCAGGCAATCGCAATGGTTGATGCGGAGCTGCGGATTGAAATAGTTCTGCCTGTGAAGTCATGAGAAATTCAAACTGACCCACTACCTGCCAACACGACATAATATCTGTTATCGGAAGTAACCAATACCCGCCAAACAAGTCGCTCCGCAGTAACTACTTGTTCTTTCCTTTTATGTTGGGAGCTCTGTGCCAGCCTGCTCCGCTACGATGTACGCGGCGTACCAGTCGGGCCAGTTCTCGTCGCGCTTCCCGGTGAGCTTCTCGTGCTGGCCATGGGCAGCCTCGGCGCGCCGAAACGCGCTCGCCAGATCGCTGGCGGATCCGAACGAAGTTGCGGAAGAATCGATACGCCCAGGCAAACGAGTGGTGACTTCCTGCAGCAGCCATCCATTGCCGTCCGGATCGCGGAAGGTGGCGAAGGATCGGTAGGTGGCGTGAGCGGGCTCGGGCCCTGCGATGCGGCCCTCGGGCTGGAACTGAGCTTCCGGCGTCCCGGGGTGGAAGACTTCGCTCACTGTCACACCGCGAGCCACCAGATCTCTGCGCGCGGCCTCGATGTCGGAGACGACCAAGTATTGGTTCTGGGCTGAGCCCGGTGCGGCCGGCGTGATCTTCGTGCCGAACTGGATGGAGCAGGCTGAGCCGGGTGGGGTGAATTGAACGACGTGGAAGCCGTTATCGAAACGGAAGTCGGCGTCGAGCCTCCACCCGAGTCTCGCGTAGAACTCCTTCGCGCGGTCCACATCCGAGACGGGGATAACCACCACCTCGAACTTCATGTCGACTGTCGCGGCGCCCGTGCTCATCGCTGTCTTCGATGCTGTGTTACTCATTTCCAGTCTCCTTTCTACATGAATTGCCCGTAGGGCTTCGTTTTTCCAAGATCGAATCAGCGCTCCGGACGTTTCAACTCTCGATCCTGAGGGTTTCCCGCCAGGTACTCGCGCACCTCGCGGCCGACGTCTTCCACGCTGCTCACCTGGAGCACCTCAAACCCGGCGGCGCGGCCGGAAGCCACACCGGCTGCCGAATCCTCGATCACCAGGGGCTTCCGAGCCCCCATGCGCTCCGCTGCCAGCAAGTACGGCTCCGGCGAGGGCTTAAAGTGTTTGACGTCTTCGCCGCAGATAAGGATCTGAAACAGCGGCCGGATTCCGCCACGCACCAGAGGCGGCTCCACTTCCGATCTATAGCTTGAGGAAACCACCGCTAATTTATAGGACTGACAAACATCTTTCAGCATTTGAACGGTGTCCGGCAGGAACGGCTGCGCTGCGGCCAACCCCTGACGAAACAGCTCCTGCTTTTGGGCTACCAGGGCTTCTCCGTCCTGGCGAATCCCCAAGCGATCCCGCAAAGCAATCTCGTCGCTGATTCCAACGAAGTGCTTGCGATAATCATCCCAATCGAGTTGAATCCCCAGGGGTTTCAGGGTCTGGTTCCAGGCGGAATGGTGCACCGGCTCGGAATCGGCCAGCACGCCGTCGAAATCGAATAACAGGACGTCCCAGGAACCTGCACTTCCCAGCATCAAATACCCCCATATTGGCTATAATTGTACATGGTCAAAGCCACCGAGAAGATCTGGCACAACGGTAAGTTTATCGATTGGAACGACGCCAAGATCCACGTCCTGGCACATGTGACCAGCTACGGAAGCTCGGTTTTCGAGGGGATCCGCTGCTATGCGACCGCCGCGGGGCCGGCCATCTTCCGGGGCGCCGAGCACATGCGCCGCCTGATCGATTCGGGCAAAATCTACCGCATGACGGTGCCGTACGCCGTTCCTGAGCTGGTGGCGGCCATGCATGAGCTGGTTCGCATCAACAAGCTGGAATCCTGCTACGTCCGCCCCCTGGTGTTCCGCGGCTATGGCGACCTGGGCGTGCTGCCCACCAAGGACACGCCGCTCGAAACCTACATGGCGTGCTGGGAATGGGGCAAGTACCTGGGCGCTGAGGCCATGGAAGAAGGCGTGGACGTGTGCGTGTCCAGCTGGACGCGCCTGGCTCCCAATACCCTGCCCACGCTCAGCAAGGCCGGGGCGAATTACATGAACTCGCAGCTCATCCGCATGGAGGCCGCGGCCAACGGCTACTCGGAAGGCATCGCGCTGGATGTTTCCGGATACGTCTGCGAAGGCTCGGGCGAAAACGTCTTCGTGGTGCGCGACGGGAAAATCCTGACACCGCCCATAGGCTCGAGTGTACTGCCGGGCATCACGCGCGATACCGTGATTACGCTGGCTCGCGATCTGGGCATCACCGTGACCGAAACTCTGATCCCGCGCGAGATGCTGTATATCGCCGACGAAGTGTTCTTCTCGGGTACCGCGGCCGAGATTTCGCCCATCCGCTCGGTGGATCGGATTCCGGTCGGCTCGGGCAAGCGCGGTCCGATCACGGAGAAGCTGCAGAAGCAGTTCTTCGCGATTGTGGAAGGACGGGCGGCGGATCCGCATGGATGGCTGGCGCCGGTAGCGCAGCCTGTTGGGGCTCGCTAGCGCAAGCCGTGGGCACCCGCTAAAACGGATTCCGCGGGAACCGAACCCGTGGCCACCTCCCCCGAGACTGACGCACCGATCCGGTTCCGCGAAATTGTTGTTCTCCTTTCTACCAGGAGAAGCACGCTGATGAACAGATCAATCTCGCGATATTCACAGGAAGTTTCCCTTGCGGTTTGCTCAAGTTACCCGCTAGGCTCTGTGAGTATGCTGTGCAAAAACCAGGACCACGATGAAATGTAACGGTGTTGAAACTTCTACCAACGATTTCATCGGGATCGAAGGCGCGCCGCTCATCACGCACGTCGATTCCCTGCTCGAGTCCAGGCGCGATGGGATCTTCATCACTCCGGGATTCATCGATTTGCAGGTGAATGGATTCGCGGGTGTGGATTACAATTCGCCTACTACGCCGCTCGAAGAGATCGCGAGTTCTATTCGTACTATGTTCTCGACGGGTGTGACTCGGTTCTTTCCGACCGTGATCACAGGATCGCCGGAAGACATGCTGGGTGCGCTTAGGAATCTGGCTTTCGCGCGCGAAACGCTGGCAGAAGCTCCGGCGATGGAGGCGTTTCACATGGAGGGTCCACACATCTCGCCTCACGATGGCCCTCGCGGGGCGCATCCGGCGCGCTGGGTTCGTCCGCCGGATTTCGAGGAGTTCCAACGCTGGCAGGATGCGGCACGGGGAAACGTGCGCCTGGTTACGTTATCGCCGGAGTGGCCTGAAGCGCCGCACTACATCGACCAGCTTGGGCGTGAAGGCGTGGTCACCAGCATCGGCCATACGCGGGCGACCAGGCAGCAGATCGAGGATGCGGTCAGCGCCGGGGCCACTCTATCTACTCATCTTGGAAACGGGGCGGATGCGGTACTTCCCCGCCATCCCAACTACATTTGGGAGCAGCTGGCGGAAGATAAACTTGCCGCGAGTTTCATCGTGGACGGCATTCATTTGCCGGATGCGTTCCTCAACGTCGCCCTGCGCGCCAAGGGCGTGGAGCGCAGCGTCCTGATCACGGACGCCGTGATGCCGGCGATGTGCACGCCCGGGCCGTACCGGCTGGGTGAAGTCGAAGTCGAGTTGCAGGAAGACCAGCGCGTGGTCTTGCGCGGCGGCACGCGCCTGGCGGGATCCAGCCTGCGCATGGATGCGGCAATTTCGAATGTGATGCGCACGGCGAAGCTGAGTTTGACTGAGGCGATCGCCATGGCGACGGTGAACCCCGCACGTGTGGGCCGCATCGCGGGCCGGTTGCGCGGGCTGCGTCCCGGGGATCGCTCAGACGTGGTGCGGTTTCGAGTCGAGAGCGGGCACGTTCGCATTCTCGAAACATTTCTGGCGGGCGAGCGCGTATTCGCCGCGCCACTGTGATGAAATATCCCTGGAGGGTTCCCCCGATGAACACCAATATCAAAACGTTCTTGACCGCCGGTCTGTGCTGTTTTCTGGCCGCATGCGCATCCACACCGAAATCCGTGGCCGAAAGCGCTCAGAAGGCGATGGGCGATCCGACTTCGATTCAATACGCAGCCAACGGTATGAATGCGTTCTTCGGCCAGGCGCTTGCCGCCGGAAAAGAGTGGCCCCGAAGACAGCTCACCAGCTATTCACGCACCATCAACTACCCGCAGAAGTCTTCGAGCGAGCAGCTCAACTTCGCGCAGCCAACCTTTCCATCGCAACAGCAGAATGCCGAGGTGAATGGCGACAAAGCCTGGAACGTGGGCGCGAATGGCGCTCCGGTGGCTCAGCCTGCCAACGCCGAGGCCCGGCAGCTTCAGATTTGGCTGACGCCTCACGGATTCCTGAAAGCCGCCCTGCAGGCCACCGACGCCACGCTGACGAAAGCCGCCGACGGAAGCAGCGTGATCGCATTTACTGCGATGGGCAAGTATAAGCTAACCGGCACCATCGACACCGGCAATGTAGTGACTAAGGTGGAAACCACCATCGCCGACCCGGTGCTGGGCGATACGCCGCTGGTTACGACCTACTCCGACTACAAGGACTACAGCGGCGTGAGGTTCCCGACCAAGATCGTACAGACGCAGGGCGGCCATGAGGTGTGGGACATCCTGGTGACTGCGGTCCAGATCAACCCGCCCGCGGACCTTCCTGTCCCAGCACCGGTTCAGGCGGCCGCCACTGTGCCGGTAGCAGTTCAAAGCACGAAGCTCGCGGACGGCGTATGGCATGTGACCGGCGGCTCGCATCATAGCCTGGTGGTGGGTTTCAAGGACTACATCGCCGTGGTGGAAGCTCCGTTGTCGGAAGAGCGATCGCTGGCGGTCATCGCCGAAGCCAAGAAGCTGGTTCCCAACAAGCCCATTAAGTATGTGATCAGCACGCACCATCACTTCGATCACTCAGGCGGATTGAGAACGTATGTCGCCGAAGGCGCGACAGTAGTGACTCACGATTCGAACCGCGGCTTCTTCGAGAAAACGTTTCAGGCTCCAGCGACTATAGCGCCTGACGCACTGTCGAAGGCTCCCAAGCCCGCCACCATCCAGGGCGTCACCGACACGGAAAAGTTCGAACTGACCGACGGGAAGCAGACCATCGACGTGTACTCGACTCCGGGCGACACGCACACGGATGAAATGCTGGTGGCGTACCTTCCAGCTTCGAAGATCCTGGTGGAAGGAGATTCTTATAGCCCGCAGGATCCCAAAGCGAAGCCTTCGCCGGTGCCGCCGAATGCGATGAATCTGTATAACAACATCCAGCGGTTGAAGCTGAACGTGGCGACGATTGCTCCTATCCACGGGCGCGGTGCGGTTCCCTACGCGGAGTTTCTGGCATTCGTCGGGAAACGATAAGATGCGGGCCCTACTTCCCTGCTCCGTAATTGTCTTCTTGTTGCTGACGGGCTGCGCCAGCCGCACGAATCCAGCGGCGGACTTCGAAAAGCTGACGCAGGATTTCATCTATGGAGCCCTGGCGCTGTCCCCGGTGAGCGCCACGGGCAACGGATATCACGTGCACAACGGCGTGCCCCTGGATGAATTGCTGGACGATTACAGTACGGGAGGCCTGGATCAGCAGCGGAACTTCTACAAAGATTTCCAAATGCGCATTGCTACGATGGACGCGGCCAAGCTCGACAGAGAGCAGCGCGTCGATCTGGACATCATCAGGAACAACATCGACCTGGGACTGCTTGAGCTGGACGCGATCCAAAGCTACAAACACAACCCCACCGTTTACGTCGAACTGGCTGGCAACGCGCTGTTCACGCCGTACATGCTGAATTATGCGCCGCTCGAGAAACGATTCGATCACATTATCAAACGTCTGGAGCGCCTGCCTGCCTTGTACGACCAGGCTAAAGCAGCCTTGGTGGATGCACCGGAGGTCTGGAATCGCGTCGCCCAGGAGGAAAACGACGGAAACGTCGGGCTGATCGATAAGACGCTGCGCGATGCTGCTCCGGAATCACGCAAGGCGGCTTATGGCCAGGCGGCGGACAAGGCGCTGGCCGCGGTGCGCGACTTCAACTCATTTCTGAAAGACAAGCTATCGACGCATACCTCGGACTGGCGGCTGGGTAAAGAAAAGTACGCGAAGAAATTCGCGCTGGTTTTGGCATCCGGACGCACTCCGGAAGACCTGCTGGCCGCGGCCGAGACCGATCTGAAAACAGTTCGCGAAACCATGGCGAAACTGGCTGCACCGAAGACCGTGGAGCAAGCCTTGGCGGATATCGCGAAGAA
>Ga0105245_10005212_pt1 | contig 11415 bp, 12 predicted proteins | sample KBSM54metaG_FD_81523 | JGI IMG/M metagenome (GOLD analysis project Ga0105245, IMG submission 81523) | Miscanthus rhizosphere microbial communities from Kellogg Biological Station, Michigan, USA - KBS M5-4 metaG | ecosystem: Host-associated > Plants > Roots > Rhizosphere > Soil | place...
GCGGCGGGGGGGGGGCGGGGGGGGGGGGGGGGGGGGGGGGGGGGGGGGGGGGGGGGGGGGCCATTCGGGGGGGATGGTATCAAAGGGGGATTTTTTGGGGGGTGGGTAGGGAAAAGGGGCGGCGAACCACTCTATCTAGATAGAATTCGTTGGCGATAACTAAAAATTATGCGAAGCCTTGTCGCCGCGATCTCGCGTAGCTCACGGGCGCATCCCTTCCTTGCGTGTCTAACTGTCGCGACGGTCTGGACCGCCACCGGATTTCTGTGTGCGATTCTCACGAATTCGTATCGCGATTTCGCTGAAGAGTGGTGGCGGCTCTTTGGCTCGATCGACATTGGGCTCGGTGTATGGCTGGTCCTCGACGCGGAGGCGCACCCACTCTCGCAGCTGCTCGATCGCCTTGCCACATCACCGCTGACTCCTCGCGCTGCGACAATCCTGAAGGGTTCGATCATAGCTGTCGTGGCATTCATCGGCAGCGGAAGTCTGATCGTCCTCGGCTTTCATGTGCCATCGCCAATGCTTCCCTTCATGTGGGTGACGTGCTTTTTCGTGTGCGCGATCTCCGGAGTTGTCACGTGGCACGGCGTGGAGATCGTTATTGCGTCGCGGCAGATCGGCGACTCGACGCTTCACGTGTTCCTTTATTCGCCGGGAGACACCAAAGAGCTGCGAACGTTCGTACGTCACGTTACTCAATTCGCTGCGATTTGCACTGTCGGCTATGCGATCACGCTTTGTGGAACACTTCTCGCCCGTTGGACCGCTGCACCCGAAAGAATCAATCAGGTAGTGACCTTCTGGCCGATGCTGTACATCCCTTTCTGCTTGTTCATGCTCGTATATCCGCAGATGAAATTCCGGACGATCATTCAGCGCGAGAAGCAGAAGCTGCTGGACGTGTGTCAAGGGAAGATCGACGATCTTTTGAGGAAATCCGACCTCACAAACGACGATGTGCAAAAGTGCAATGCCTTCGCAGATTTCTTCGACAAGATCGCGAAAACTCCTGATTTCGTGCTTGACGCCGGGATCATCATGCGCATGATCTCCGTCATCGTTGTCAACGCGATTACGCTGTTCGTCCCGAGGGAAGCTCTCCTACAGTGGCTGCAGTTATATGTGGCGCGACTCTAAGACGGATGCGGCGGCCAGTCGCGCCGCAATTACCGGAAACTGCGCGACCGTCAGCTCATTCGAATAGAGTGCAAACAATTCGGGCGGTGGAATGTGTGCCATGACCCGGATTAGATAATCAATCTGTTCGGCGGAGGCATCGACAGCTCGCGTAGCGAACCACCACTGAAGGCGATCGTTCAGACGCTTAGCCAATTTGTATGTCGGCTGAAAGCCCCGCACGCGCCTTCGCTCGAACGCATCAACGATCTGGTCTGCAACGGATCGAGCATGCTCGAGTACTTCATTGAAGGCGGTGCCGAGAAGTGGCGGTTGCAGCATTGCCGCTTCGCCGAATTGCACGACAGCAGGCAGACGTCTTTTCAGGTTGCCGATCGGGATGACGCCGCGTACCACATTGATTGTTTCGCTTACGGTGGATCGCGATACGAATTCTCCGCGAGTGAGTTCGGCCTCTACAGCGATGCGCAGCTCGTCGAACGAACGAACGCGTCGAGTGGCTGCGAACGCAATGCAGAATGCCGAATCCCTACCTGTCGGAAGGAGCTCGAAAAATACCGGTGGATCGCCGAATCCAGACACCTGTGCCGCTACGATCGTGGCCGGATCGAACGCCAGTGCCGTACGATGTTCTGCATAAATCGTAAAAAAGCCGATGATACGATGCAGCCGGAACGTTGCCGCAATCGGCGACAAGCCGCCCGTACAGTCGATGAGCAATCGAGAGGTTTTTCGATCTCGTGACAGATCGATCTCGACTGTCTCGGCGAGCCATCGGATTGCATTGACCGACGCCCGATCGACGATTGTCACTCCGGCTGATCGACACCGATCAGCCAGACGCATGAGGAGACGGTGTTCATCCACAACTGCGACGTCGCCTGACGTTTCTGCCCAACCGCCGAGAAACGAGCCCACCGTCAATCGATGACATGTCGCGAGGATGCAGTCACCGAGATCGTGTAGTGCGAGGCGGCGTGGGGTCGTTGCCCAGAATTTTTGAGTGTCGCCGAGTTTCCCGCGCTCAAAGACCGCTACGCGACAATGCGGCGCAAGGAGTGACGCCAGCAGCAGCCCGGCGGGGCCGCCACCGACGATCGCAATGTCGTAATCGACGGTTTGAGGAGGATAATTTTTAGTTATCCGGTGCTTGTTCCCCTCTACATCCCCACCCTCGGATGCGCCCTCTCCAGCGCCTCCCTCATCTGTTCCTTCACCACATGCGTGTACCTCTGCGTCATGGTGATCGACGCGTGCCCGAGGAGTTCTTGCACGACGCGGATGTCGGCGCCGTTGCGGAGGAGGAGGGTGGCGACGGTGTGGCGGAAGGTGTGGGGGGTGACGCGGCGGGTGATGCCGGCGCGGGTGCAGAGGGCGCGGATCACGTTCGCCACGGCCTGGGTGGAGAGGGCGTGGCCGGCGGGGTTGGTGAAGAGGGCCTCGGACGCGGTGGTGGGGCGGGCGGCGACGTAGATGAAGATGCGGCTGTAGCTGGTCGGCTCGACGAAGAACGCGAGGCGCTCGCGGCGGCCTTTGCCGCGGATGAGCAGGGAGCGTTCGCCGAGGCGGAGGTCGGAGAGGCGCAGGGAGACGAGCTCGCCGACGCGCATGCCGGTGGCGAACATGGTCTCGATGATCGCCAGGTTGCGGATCGAGAGGAAGTCGTCGCGCAGCTCGCGCATGCGCACGGCTTCGCGCAGGATCGCGGAGACCTCCTCGATGGTCAGGAAGTTCGGCAGCACGCGTGACGCGGCGAGCTCGATCTTCAGGCCGGACATCGGGCTGTACTGGATCACGCGCCGCCGTACCCAGTAGGCGAAGAAGCAGCGCACCGACGCCAGCTTGCGGCGGATCGATGCGGTCTTGTAGCCGCGCTCTTTCAGCGCCGCGGCCCACTTCTCGATCAGCTCCGGGCGGATCGACGAGAGCCGTTTCTTCGTTCGGGCGAACGCGCGGAACTGCGCGAGGTCGAGCGTGTACGCGGTGACGGTCTTCGGACTTCGCTCGTTCGTCGCAAAGTAGCCGCCGAGGAATTGAGCGACCGCTTCGTCGAGCGTCAACCGCCGCGCCTGCACCACGCGTGCACTTTAGCCGGATGCCGCCTTACCTCGGTCCATACGGCGGGACGACGGGAATGATGGAAGGGCTACACCACGTAGAAAATTTGACCGCCGCGTCGAGCCGAGGGAGGCTTTTTGCGGAGGTGGTTGATGAACGAAATCGTGTTGCGAGCGCCGAGGCGCGCAAGCGAGCTTGCGCAATCCAGGGCGGCAGCAAGCTGGCGCACTCCGAACTTCAGCCCCCCACCCGCACGGCCGAGCCTACGAATGGCACGACGAGGTCGTACCCCGCGGGCGCCTCGATCGCCTCCGTGGCGGCGGTGCCCCATTGGGTGACGCCGTAGCCGAGGAGGTCGCGGAGGTCGTGGGTGGCGCCGGCGAATTCGAAGGGCTCGGATGACACGAGCTTCGCGGTGAAGACGTTCGAGAGCACGGCTGATCCGCCGGTGCCGGTGGTGATCTTGATGGTGGGGACGACGGCGACGCGCTCGAAGATGGCGATGCATTGGCCGAGGGCGAAGCTCTGCGGCTCCTCGAACGAGGCGCCCGGCGTCTCGCGGTGGTAGATGCGGAAGCCGCCGGTGGCGTCGATGCCGATGTTCAGGCCGCCGTTGACGACGGTCGTCGCGGCGAACGGATCGGAGGCGAAGGTGAAGTGAGCGGTGCTCTCGGACGGCGCGCCGTCGAAGAGCGGGACATCGAGTCCCTGGAGGTGAAGAAAGTAGCCGACGTCCTCGAGAAGAGACGTTGAGGTCGAGGAGTAGAAACGGCCGGTGACGTACCAGACGACTTCGCCGATGTTCGCAATGCTCATCGGCCGATCATACCGGCCTCAGCCCACGAGCTGCCGCTGCAACGACGCCTGGTCGAGGATCACCCGATGCTCCGCAATCTTCCCGTCGTGGAACGTGAGGATGTCGATCACCTCGAACGCCACCGGGCGGCCGGTGGGCGGCGCGCCGAGGAACTCGCCGCGATGCGTGCCGGCAAACACCTTCCGCGTCGCGACTTTGTCCCCCTCGGCGATCTGTTCCTGCACCCGCACCTGGAGGTCGGGGAATGCGGAGCGGAGATAGCCGAAGAGCATCTTCACTCCGTCCCGCGTGGCCGGAACGCCGGGGAAGGGTGTGTGGTCGATGAAATCGTTCGAGAGCAGCTCGTCGACGACGTCGAGATTGCCCTGACATTGCGCTTCGTCGATCAGGCGGCGGACTAGTGCTTTGTTTGTTTCGGTCATGCAAACCATTACGGGCGCCGCGGCAGGCTGGATTGTTGCATCTCACACAGGACCTTCGCGTCCATGGGAGGGCGGAGGAAGGAATCTCTACAGCAAATGGACATCCGGGAGCGGAGTGAGGAGCGAAACGAGCGGCGCCTGCGCGTGCTCGTGATCGACGACGACGAAAACGCGCGCGACGCGATGTCGCGCCTGGCCACGCGGCAGGGAACGGTGGTCATGGCGGCGGCCACCGGGCTGCAAGGCGTGGCCAAGGCGCAAGTGGAACGCCCTGACGTCATCCTGCTGGACCTGATGATGCCGGGCGTCGGCGGACACGAAGTGCTCGCCCGCCTCGGCGCGGACGCCGCGACGGCAACGATTCCGGTCATCGTCGTGACCTCCCACTTCATCAATGACGAAGAGCGGCGGCAGATCCTGACGCGCGCATCGGCGGTGATCTACCGCCAGGATCTCTCGCGCGAGACCGTGACCAGCGCGATCGATTCAGCCCTGGGCAGATAGTCAATTGCTTCCACTTAGCGCGCGAGGTGCGTCTTCACCGTCTTCCCCAGCTCGGGCAGATCGAGCGGCTTGCGGAAGACGCCACGGACGAGCTGCGGATAGCGATCCTGCAGCGAGCTCCGCGGCAGATCGCTCGGCGGCGTCGCGGTGATGACGAGCACGACCGGCGGCTCGTCGAACGATCGGATCGACGCGTCCGCGAGCATCGCTTCGAGCGAGTTCAGAAAGTCGACGCCGCTCATCTTCGGCATCACGACGTCGAGCACGATCACGCGATAGCGATTCAGCGCGACCTGATGCAGCGCCTCCACGCCGTCGCGCGCGCTGTCGACCGTCACGTGCGTGAGGTCGAGGTACTCCACGAGTAATTTGCGGATGGTGTCGTCATCGTCAACGACGAGGACGCTGAAGTTGCTCATACAATCCCGCCCCGATGCCCTTCGAATTCGGTGCCGACGTGCTCCACGACTTCGCCCGCGCCGTGAAACACGAGTGGATCGAGACGAACGGCCTCGGCGGCTGGGCCTCGTCGACAATCGTCGGCGCGAACAGCCGCCGCTACCACGGCCTGCTCGTGGCGGGCTCGCGGTCGCGCTCGGAACGCCGCGTGCTCGTGTCGAAACTCGAGGAGACGCTCGTCATCGGCGACGCGACGTACGAGCTCGGCTGCAATCGTTATCCCGGCGTCGTCTCGCCGCTCGGATTCGAATGGATGACGTCGTTTCGCCGCGATCTTTTTCCGGAGTTCGAGTACGAAGCCGGCGCCGTGCGGCTGCGCAAGACGATCGTCTGTCCGCGCGGCGAGAACACCACGATTGTCGTGTATGAGGTGCTCGCGGCGCCGGCAACGTTCAAGCTGGAGCTGCGGCCGTTTCTGGCGAATCGCGATTTCCACTCGCTGACGAAGAAGAGCGACACGTGGATCACGCCGATGGTGACGATCGACGTGCCGGGTGCGACGTTCGAGCCGTGGCCCGACTGGTACTACAACTTCGAGTACGAGGTGGAACAGGAGCGCGGACTCGATTTCACGGAGGACCTCTTCACGCCGGGCAAGTACGTCATCGAGCTCGAAGCGGGAGCGCGGCTCGCGATCGTGTTGAGCACGGAGGGTGAGCGCGACGCCGAGACGCTGATCGAGCGCGAACGGGCGCGGCGCGAAGCGCGGGCGGCGGCGGCGCGCGATGACGTTGAGCGGACGCTGTTCCTCGCGGCGGATCAGTTCATCGTCGATCGGGAGGGGACAGGCGAGGGCGCCTCTCCTGCACGAGGGATCATCGCCGGCTATCACTGGTTCGGCGAGTGGGGACGCGACGCGATGATCTCGCTGCCGGGACTCTGTCTCGCCACCGGCCGCGAAGACGACGCGCGCGAGGTGCTGCGGCGATTCGCCTCCGTCGCCGACCGCGGCATGATCCCGAATCGCTTTCCCGAGGGGAGCGACGTGCCGGAGTACAACTCGGTCGACGCGGGACTCTGGTTTTTCATCGCGGTCTGGGCGCTGCGCGATCGCGAGCTCGTGCCGCAGTTGCTCGACATGATCGAATGGCTCGACCGCGGCACGCGCTACAACATCCACGTCGACGAAGACGGGCTGCTGTACGCCGGCGCCGGCGGCCTGCAGCTGACGTGGATGGACGCGAAGGTCGGCGACTGGGTGGTGACGCCGCGGCGCGGGAAGCCGGTGGAAGTGAACGCGCTCTGGTACAACGCGCTGCGCATCGCGGCGGAGCTGACGGACGACGCGGCGCTGCGCGAGCGCGCCGAAAACGTCCGCGGGCGCTTCGATGAGCTCTTCTGGAACGAGGCGGCGTCGTGTTGTTACGACGTCGTCGACGGACCGATGCGCGATGGCTCGATTCGTCCCAATCAGCTCTTCGCCTTGTCGTTGCCGTTCCCGCTGCTGGAAGGGGAGCGCGCGGAGAGCATGCTGCGCGTCTGCGAGGAAAAGCTGCTGACGCCGTACGGACTGCGTACGTTGTCGCCGGACGACAGCCGTTACCGCGGATGCGCGACCGGACCGCAGGAGGAGCGCGACGCGGCGTACCACCAAGGGACGGTCTGGCCGTGGCTGATCGGCGCGTACGCCGACGCGGTGCGGCGCGTGCGCGGAGAACGTCCCGAGTTCCCCGCGCTCATCGCTCACCTCTCCGACGCCGGCCTCGGATCGATCTCCGAGGTCTTCGACGGCGATCCGCCGCACACGCCGCGCGGTTGCGTCGCGCAGGCGTGGAGCGTGGCGGAGCTGCTACGCGTCTACCGTGAAAGAAGCGGTAAGAGCTATTGAGCTGTTGAGCTCAAAAGCCAAACAGCTAAACCGCTAAACCGCTATCTCTGGTCTGTATCATCTGCGCAATCACACTCACCGCGATCTCATACGGATTGCTGCTGCCGATCTCCAGGCCGATGGGGCAGTGAAAGGCGTGTTGCGCTTCTTCCGGTAAGCCTGCTTCTTCCACGTCGCGCCGGAGGATCACGGCCTTCGAATGGCTGCCGATCGCGCCGAGATACGGGAACGTTCGCGTGCGGAGAATCTCGAGCAGGATCGGCTTGTCGGTGGTGTGGCCCATGGTCATCAGCGCGACGTACGCGTCGTCGGGGATGGTCGCCACCATCGACGGCATGTCGGTGCTGTGGATCACCGTCAACTTCGGCGACTTCGGCAATCGCTCGAGCCACTCGGGGCGGGGGTCGATCACCGTGATGTGGCAATCGAAGTGCACGAGCAGCGTGGCCAGGGCCTGGGCGACATGCCCGGCGCCGAAGATCACGATTCGCCAACGCCCCGCGTTGTGCGCCTCGAAGTAGAGCTTCACGATCCCGCCGCAGGTCATCCCGACGTCTTTGTTGAGATTCCACTGCACGAACTGCGTGGTGCTGGCGAGCTCGCCGCGCAACATCCGCTGCGCCTCGGCGATGGCCTTGGTCTCGATCTTTCCGCCGCCGACGGTGCCGTGACGCAGCCCCTCGGCGGTGACGATCATCTTCGCCCCGCGGTCCTGCGGCGCGCTCCCCATCGTGTCGACGACCGTGACGGTGACGAGCGGCACCTCGGCCGCCATCAGCTCGTTCAGCGCTTCGAAAAACGTCGCCACGTTGCGATTGTACGTGTCGCTTACGCCGTGATCACGCTGAGCAGCACCTGCCGCTTTTCGCCGCGCGCGATCTGCAACGCGGCGCGCAACGCCGCCGGCAGCTCGCGCGGATTCTCGACCCGCATCCCCTTCACGCCGCACGCTTCGGCCACCTGCTCCGATTTCACCTGCGTTTCGGCGCTGAACACGATCACGACGACCGGCAGCTTCTTTGCGTTGGCCACGCTGTGCGCGGCGAGCGGCTCGCCGGCGCGATAGCTCTCGTCGGTCATGGCGATGATCATCGTCTGGTCGCGATTGGCGAGCTGGCCGCCGAGGGCCGCGCCGAAGACCCAGCCGGGCACGGGGCTGGAGAACCACGAATCGGCGAGGCGGCGCGGCACGAGCTGCGGATCGAGGTCGGAGTCGTTCCAGATGGTGACGCGATCGTCGACGATCTCGCCGACGCAGTACGACGCGAACTGCATCGTGATGTGCGGCCGCGCGGCCTCGGCGATGGCGCGCGATTGCGCCTGCTGCATCACGCGGCGATGCTCGGAGGCGTATGCGGCAAGCCGTCCGCCGATCCGCTCGCGATCGGGACGCGACTTGTCGAGGCATGAGGTCAGGCGGCGGATGGCGAGCGTCGGATGGCCGCCGAGATCGACGCCGGTGCGGATGATCTTCGGCTCGTGCGAGAGGTTGGTGAACTCGGTGTCCCATGGATCGTCGCACTCGATGACCACGATCGCGTCGGCGTACTTTACGAATGCCGAGGTGTTGAAGCCGAGGTGCAGCGAATGCTGCGTCGGGAAGTTGAAGAAGGCGCGCTCGCTGTGCTCGACGACGGCGATGCCATGCCGCTGCGCGAGCTGCACGAGCGCTTCCGGTCCGCCGCGATGACGACCGAGCTCGCCGGCGATGAGCAGCGGACGATGCGCGGCGGTGATGACGCGCGCGGCGCGCTCGACGGAATCGGCCGACGGCTCCGTGACCGGCCCGAGATCGGGAGGCATGGCCAGTTTCGGCGATGACTTCGTGACCGAGGTCTGCACGCGTCCCGAGATCAGCCGGTGGCCCTGGGCCATGGCGATGGCGACGTCGTCGTGCGGCACGAGCACCGAGTCGCCGGTCGCTTCGCGCGCGACCGAGGTCGAGATGAACGAGCGGGAGTGATATTGCGTGAGCGAGGGCGTCAGCGTCTGCGTTTCGAGGGCCCGCGCGCGCAGCAGGTGCGACCAGAGCGCGCGGGTGAAGGCGCGCGGGTCGTCGAGATCGATGGTGAGGAGCTGCGACATCGGCACCGCGGCGTGCATCGCGGTGAGAAACGGATTCGGATTCAGCAGCAGCAGCGGGACGTCGATCAGCTCGAAGACGCTGCGGTAGTCGGCCGGATCCTCGGGCTCGGCCTCGGCGAGGACCAGCGACTGCACGAGGTCGGAGCGGCGGACGAAGAAGTCGAGCGCGGCGATGCCGCGTCCGACGAGATGCGCGCGGCGGAAGCCGCACTGTTCGATTTTTGCCGCCGGTCCTTCATCACCGAGGACCGCGACGCAGTACCGGGCGGCGAGCGCGTCGATCACCTGATCGCCCGGAGGCGTCAGGAAAAGAACGAGCTCGTCGCCGGAGCCTTTCACCAGCCCATCCGTTCCCGGAGCGACGTGATGTGCGCGACGTGATGCCGCGAGTGCCAGCCGTACAACGCGAGCAGCCAGTCGAGCGTGCGGATGCCGTGCTCCGGATGATTGAAGGTGCGCGCGAAGTCTTCATCCTTCATCGCCGACCAGAGCCCGACCCAGCGCGCGTGCAGCGATTCGAGCAGCGTGAGCGAGACGTCGATCGGCGTGATGAACATGTCGGGGAGCGTCGCCCACGCCGCCTCGTCGTAGGGACGGATCGTCGGCGAGTTCTCTTCGCTCAGCGTGATTTTGAGCCGGCAGTAGGCATTGAGATGGGAGTCGGGCACGTGGTGCACGACCTGACGCGCGCTCCAGCCGCCGTCGCGATATGGCGTGTCGAGTTGCTCGTCGTTGAGGCCGCTCACCGCCTCGCGCATGCGCGCGGGAGCGGCGGCGAGTTGCGCGATCAGGGTCCGCCGTTCGTCGGGGGTGAGCGTGTCGCGCCGTTCGAACGTTCCGATGGGATAGCGGGGATCGGTCATTGCGCCTCCTTCGAGGCGCCAATCTACAACGCGTCCAACGCGTCGCGGTAGAACTGCTTGATCGCCGCCACGTACTCGACCGCTTCCTGCGTGGCGTTCGGTCCGACCTTCGCCACGAGCTCGGGACCGGCGTTGTATGCGGCGAGCGAGAGCTCGACGTCGCCGTGGAAACGCCGCAGGAGTGACGCGAGGTACTTGGTGCCGGCTTCGACGTTCTGGCGCGGATCGAACGCGTCGCTCACGCCGAGGGCGCGCGCCGTGCGCGGCATCAGCTGCATGACGCCCTGCGCGCCGCGGTGTGAGACGGCGTTGGTGTCGAAACGCGATTCGCGAAACGCCATCGCCGCGATCAGGTTCGGATCGACGCGATACTTCGCCGCCGCGTCACCGATGATCTGCGCCAGGTACTTCGGCACCGGCAGCGGGAAGGCGTCGACCGCGAGCGGTTTGGCAATGCCGGACGGGACAATGACAAGCGTGGCGAGCACGAGCACGACGTTCCTGATCGTTTTCATGTGAGTCGATGAAAACAATCAGGAGACGCCAGGATTTCGTGCGGAGCTCGCTAGTCTTCCGGCCTCTTCGAGCCCATGTTGTCGCGGTCCGTCGGCTTCTCCGACCCGAGGCTTTCTTCACCGGAACGGCCGGCACCCATGTGTCCGCCGCTCGGGCGTTTGTCATCGGGCTTCGGCGACTTGTCGTGATCGGCTTTGTTTGCGTCGTTGCGGTTGTTCATGGCACCTCCAGATAGCGGATAGCAGATAGCAGATAGCAAGCCATGCTCGCCCGCTTCCGGCTGCTATCTGCTATCCGCTATCTGCTATCCGCTATCTGCTATCTGCTATCTTCATCGTTACGCATGAGCTACATCATTCGTGACTGGCTGAACCTCGGCCTTCGCTGGTTCCACGTCTTCGCCGCGATCATGTGGGTGGGGCAGACCTTTTTCTTCACCTGGCTCGACCGCCGCTTTCACAGCGGGGAGAAGAACGTCTGGATGGTGCACAGCGGAGGCTTCTACATCGTCGACAAGCAGAAGGTGCCGCAGCTGCGCGATCAGACGCTGCACTGGTTCCGCTGGGAGGCGGCGCTGACGTGGCTGAGCGGCATCGCGCTGCTGATCCTCGTCTACTACACCGGCGGGATCATGCCGGACGCGAAGCAGGTGGCGTGGAGCGTCGGCATCCTCATCGTAGGCTGGCTCGTGTACGACCTGATGTGGATCTCGCCGCTGGCGAA
>Ga0105245_10005213_pt1 | contig 11415 bp, 7 predicted proteins | sample KBSM54metaG_FD_81523 | JGI IMG/M metagenome (GOLD analysis project Ga0105245, IMG submission 81523) | Miscanthus rhizosphere microbial communities from Kellogg Biological Station, Michigan, USA - KBS M5-4 metaG | ecosystem: Host-associated > Plants > Roots > Rhizosphere > Soil | place: Michigan...
ACAAAGCGATGCCGTTGATCTAGCGTGGCGCTGCCTTTGTCGAATTTATAGTTGCCGTTGAACGTGACCGGAGTATTGGTGCTGTAGAAGAGCGCGTTGTTGCCGCCGCCCACGTTGTAGTCAATAGCATGCGCCCAGGTGTATGAAGCGCTTGCCTGCAGACCTCCCGTGAAAGCCTTCCTCCATTGCACAGCCAGTGCATGGTAGTAGCTATTCAGTCCGTTCTCGTCCTGGTATACGTGCTGATAGCGGGGATCGATGACATTGCTCTGGAGGTAGACCGGCGTGGTATAGCTACCTAATGTGTTGCCTCCGGTATCGTTGATTGCATAGGTTGCGCTTCCGGTGGGAAGGCCGAGATTTAAGTCCCTGACCCCCAGCAGTTGGAGGCCGCGGCTCCAGATATATGACACATTCAGATTCATGCCAGAGGGCAGTTGGCGCTCTACTCCGATAGATCCTTGCTCGCTGTACGGCGTTCTTGCGTGCGGATCGAGAAACTGAATGGTTGTGCTGCCTTTGACGTTAGGCGGCACCGCAGTGAAAGCCATCGGATAAACAGGACCACTCGCCACATCCGTTGGCCTGTTCCCTTGCAGGTTGAGCAACCATTGATAAACGCCGTTGTTGGCGTAAAGATTGTTAATCAGCGCACCAGGGAATCGCGCGTGGAACATACCGTATCCGGCGCGCAGAACCATTCTGCCGTGATCGAAGCTGTACGCTAACCCGACACGTGGAGCGAAGTTGAGTTTAGAAGAATGAATCCGGCCCGTTTGCGGATAATCCGGATTGACCACCGTAGGCTGCGGCAACTGAGCGTATTCGTATCGCAAGCCATAGTTCAGGATGAGATTGTGTGTGACTCGAAACTGATCCTGCACATAAAAACCGTAGTCGCGAATCGTAGCATCCACTGACGGAATTCCGAAAGTCTGCTGGTAGCTCTGCCAATGCTTGGAGCCTGCTGTGTTACCGGAAAAGTCCAGTGCGAAGTCGGTGACGGTCTGATAGGTATAGGCGCCAAAGGCGTTCTGGATCGAATAAGTGTAGTCGCTGGTGTTGGCGATATCGGCGCCGAACTTCAAGGTGTGTTTGCCTTTGGTCCAGGTAAGATTGTCTGCAAATTGAAAACGCTCTTCATTCGGCGCTACGCGGGGAAGATAGTTGGCGCCAGGGCCGAGGTTGGCCTGATTTGCTACTGTAAGCGAGCCAAGTGCCATGCCGGGCCAAAACAGATCCTGGTTGAATGTGTCGGCTTGCCGGTCCGTAAACCAACTGAAGCGAAATTGATTCACTGACGTTGCTCCGGGAATGGACGTCCAGTTCACGTTTGCATTTCGAACGCGCACCGCGTCATCGCCATTGCTTCCGACAGCGGAGCCATTGGTGGTGGCGATCGCGCTCTGAATCCCGTTCGGTGAAACGAAGTGCAGGAAGTTCATGCTGGCGCTGAACGAATTGCGCTCTGTGGGCCGCCAGTCAAGCTTTCCAAGACCTAACTCCTGGTTGGCTTGGCGGTTGATCAAGCCGAAGTGCCGCGGCAGTACATTATTGATCGCGCTGCATTGCTCTGCGGTCGCCGGTGCGCCACATCCCAGAAACCGCATTGTCGTGCCGTCAATAACGCCTGGCCGGTTGATGCTAGAGGAGATCGGGAAGTCTCGCCGCGTGATATCGAAATTGAGAAAATAGAACAGCTTGTCTTTGAGAAGCGCACCGCCGGCGCTGAAGCCAGCCTGGTGACGAACTTCAGGAGGATTGAAGCTTGCGTACCGGTCGCGTGCGTTCAGCGTGCGGTTGCGGAAGAACCAATAGAGCGTACCGTGGAAGTCATTGCTGCCGCTTCGGGTCACAGTATTCACTACGCCGCCCGATGCACGGCCGTGTTCGGCTGAGAAGTTTGCCGATAAGACCTGAAACTCCTGCACCGCATCCTGTGATACTTGCGATGCGATACGTGTCCTCCCGGCATTCTCATTAAAATACTGCTCGGTTGTGTCGCTGCCATCGAGCAGGAAGGAATTGCCGCCCGCGACGCCGCGAAAGGTCAACAAGCCAAAGGAGCCGTCGTTTGTAACGCCAGGGGTCAGCAGTACGAACGAGTCGACGCGCCGACCGTTGATCGGCAGGCTTCCAATCTCCCGCGTGCCGATCACCTGAGAAATACCGCTCTTCGTGTCTTCTATAATTCCCGCAGGGGACGTCAAATCGACATCAATGATGGTTCGAGTGATCGAGAGTATTACATTGAGGTTGAGGTTTGCGCCCACCTCCAACTTCAGGTCGTTGGCGTCATATGTAGCGAACCCGGATGCGTTGACTGAGACCTTGTAACCACTGGCCGGCGGGAGCGCGGGTGCTGTGAATACGCCGACTTCATTGGTGGTGAGGTTGCGGACAATGCCTTTCGCTTCGTTGGAAACGACCACGGTAGCGTTCGGCACGACTGCGTCCGAACTATCTCTCACGACACCGGAAATACCCGCCAAGCCAGCCACGGATTGGGCAAAGGTGGCGGTGGATGCGAACAAGAATAAAGCCACGGCGATCCAAGTTCTGTTTTCTTGGATGCGCTTAAGCATGTTCAGCGAGGGATTCTGCATGATCGTGCTCCTTCTAATCGATAGTCAGGTCATTTTCTAAAACGGAAAGTCAGGACCATCCTGCTCGACACAGGCCGGCCATTTTCCCGGGCGGGTTGAAAGCGGCACAGCCGGGCTGCTTTGATCGCTTCCGCGGCAACCAATCGTGCGGCAGCGCCTTGCGCTGATGTTACTTGCGCGTCGGTTACCTTGCCGGCGGCATCGAGTTTAACCGTAACGTCTATTTGGGTTTCCCCTGTCATCAACGCCCGTACATCCAGCGGAACCGACGGATTCACGCGGCAGGTAATCTGGGGCCCGGCGAAGTGTGTTACTGAAGGCGCCACAGGACTTGGCGCGGCCGGGGGAATTACGGGTTCAGAACGAGGCGGCAGTGCGGGGGGAGGCACAATTGCCGTCGGTGCAAGAGGCACCTCAGTTATTCTCGCCTCACTGGGGAGAGAAGGAGACTCTTCGAGTTTGAGATCGGCTGCCGCAGCCGCCACCGGGGCTGGATTAGCTACAGCCGGCTGGAAAACTTTTGGTGGAGGAGTCTGTTGAGGAGGGCCACTGGGCTGAGCGACAGACCGTGTTTGCCTTTCTGGTTTTGGGACCTCCGGTGCTGGTTCAATTGATATCGGACCAGGTTGCACACTACCTGACACTGGTTGAGCGACCTGAATGGGGTCCTTGACCACGGACCGGATTACCCGCCAGTAACCAAAGACCCCGAGTGACAGGATTATAGTCAACGCCAACGCCATCAGATTGCGCTTGCGGCCGGGCCATACGTCGCGGGGTACTGAGGTAATTGGGGTCTGTGTTATCAGTTCTTCGGAAACACCCAACCGGTTGGGGCAAAGAAGGTCGTCAATGGCTTCTGCCGCGGAGGGTCCGGGAGAGGGCGGCCGTATCGGAGCAAAAGGAACTTCAAGCGTAAATTCCGACTGGATGTTATCGTTATCCCAGCAGAAAAAACCGCCTGTGCAAGCCCTGATGGATAAGGGTTTAATCAGCAGAAAAACGTTGTCCGGCTCGGGGAAAGCGAGCCGTATGAGACTGAGGTCATCTGCTGATAAGTAGAGATCGTCGCGTTTGTGACTGCGGTAATACCCGATGATCGATAGGCCAGAAGGGTTCTTGGATTTATACTGCTCCAAAGCGTCTACGAATCGGGCTGCATTGGTGCCCGTTGCCCCATAGAACGGCCCATTGGAATAGACGCTATGAACCTGCTCGAAATCCTCGATTACAGCGGTTATCCGGCCTTCCTCAAATTCGGACCGTCCAAGCAGGAAACCGCCAACCTCCACTCCGCCCTTGAAATCCAGGCCCCGCAGAACCTGTATCTGCAGCCGCTCGGCGGTCTCAAAGTTTATGTAGACTTGGCTTCCTCTATTTGGCCCTATCCATTGGTAATAGTCTGCCAGTTGAGATTGCAAATCTGTGGCGTCGTTATGATCCGTAGATCGGCCTAAGACAGCTCTCTCATTCGCCATTGTGCCGCAAGTCCTTCATCGGATTGGGGCAAGTCTTAAATTGCTACTGACCAGCCGCTTTTCTGGACCAAAGTCCACCCCTGACTTCGGGGCTTGCCCCGCTGACGACATCCTTTACCAAGTCCTGGGTGTCATAAACGTGTGAAGTGGAAATTCCCTCGAGTTTAGGCCCCAAAACAGGTTCGGAAACTGTATCGTCGCCCACGAACTCCAAGAGGATGTTTGCTAATTCAGGATCTGCGGCAATTCTCCGGATTTCCTGAAGCTTCTTGATCCGGTCATCAAGTTTTTGAATATTAATTCTCATAAACATCAAGGCTCCTTTCTTTTCTAGATCTAGTGTTTCTTGGATTCTCCTAATAATGGTGTGATCGCTGGAGTCCGCCTCGGGCTGACCTTATCTACCCATTGCGTCCACATCGAAACGGTCTCGCTCGGGTGGACGGCGGGTTCTGGCACGGAGTGGTCTTCTTCGGCAATTTTCGGGAGAGGGACTGCTCTCTGGATCAAACGCAGGTCCGCGGCTGCCTCCTGAACGTGTCGAGGTTCAACGAGGGAATGAGATCCTTCCGCGAACGCCAGAGTCAGGGCGTTTTCGCAAACCGAATTGATAAGGCGAGGGATTCCCCGAGAGATATCGGCGATATCAGCTATTGCATTCGCCGAAAACGGAGGGTGCGTTCCGCCTGCCCTCAGCCAGCGATGTCGAATATATTGACCTACTTCCGGCGGGGCGAGGGGTTTTATGGAAAGGCGCACGGCCACCCGCTGTTTCAACTGGCGAAGGTCTTCCCGATTCAGTATGTCATCGAGTTCCGGTTGCCCAACGAGGAGGATTTGCAACAACTTCTGATCGGCTTCTTCGTAGTTTCCCAGCAAGCGGATTTCTTCCAGAACTTCCGGGCTCAGCTTGTGGGCTTCGTCGACGATCAGGGCGGAAACTTTGCCTTCACTCTGGCCTTGCAGGAGTAGATTCTGTAGTTTCCAGAGGCGCTGAGCCTTGCTCGAAGGAATATCGCGCATTCCGAAATCGAGCAAAGCCATCTCCAGAAACTCAGAAGGCGTGAGTGTTGGATTGAGAATGAGGCTAAATTGAAGCCGCGTTGGAGGCAGGAACTGTAGGACTCTCGCAAGAAGCGTTGTCTTTCCGGTTCCCACCTCTCCGGTCAGAACGGCAAATCCTTTACGTTCTAAAATTGCGTATGTTAAACCGACGAGGCTCTCCCGGTGTTGTTCCGTCAGGAACAGAAACGCCGGGTCGGGCGTCATGCTGAACGGGTTCTTCGGTAATCCGAATGTCATGACTAATGGACTATTGGAGATTACGACCAAAGTCGTAAAGTGCCCCAGTACTGTTAAGAGCCGGAAGCAACGTGACGGCCAAACTTTTTGGGTCCAAACTAATGAAGATTCAGGTATTCTGGGAAGCGATAGTGTGCCACAGCGTTGGAAGTTATCCCAAAGTTTGGAAAAGACGATAGCGTTATTAGTTCTTCTCTGTCGCGAGACCTAATTTGGTAACTTGGTAAGAGCAGTTGGAAGTGCACTTGCTCGTAGGATTAGATAGATGGTTTTTAGCGACCCGAGTGGAACCAAATTGGCACAATGAGCCGTTTCTTTGAGTTTCTCGAGAAGATCAACGGCGAGTCGGCAGAAGTTCGGCCTAAGGCTGCCGTAACATCCGATGCTTTACACATATTGCCGGTCCTTCATCCGCCGCAAAATGGCGATCACTCACAACCTGTGGAGCAGGTTTTTCAACTGCGACATGTCCAAGTTGACGAAGTACAAATTAATTCCGAGACCAGATTAGTTTTTCACACCGATCCAAGCAGCCCGGCTGCAGACCGCTTCCGTTTTCTGCGGATGCGTCTTCGAACGCTCAAGGGGTTGGGAAAGCTGAAGAGTTTGCTGATTACGAGTGCCTTGCCCCAGGACGGAAAATCAACAATGGCTCTAAACCTCGCCACGGCCATGGCCGAAGGCGGGAAGCATTCTGTTCTGGTGATAGAAGCTGACCTCTATCATCCCAGCCTGTCCCAGAGACTGGGTCTTTCGGCTCGTGCTGGATTGGCGGAATGCCTTGAAAGCGAAATTGATCCGCTATCGCTTCTGCGCCGCCTCGAACCCTTGCACTGGTTCGTGCTGCAGGCTGGAACGCCCAAAGGAAATCCTACTGAGTTACTGCACTCAGAATCGCTCCCTCGCCTATTGCAGAGGCTTGCTCCCTACTTTGACTGGATTTTGATCGACTCGCCCCCCGTGGCACCTCTTACCGATGCATTATTGATTTCGCAGCATATAGACGCCAGCCTGATGGTAGTCCGAGCCGATTACACGCCTCGTGAATCCGTCGAGGAAGCACTGAAGCTGCTTGGGCCGAAGAAAGTGCTGGGAATACTGTTCAACGGGGTCGATGGGCTTAACCAAAAGTACTCTAAGTATTATGGGTATTACGGCAAGAAGCGGTCGTAATCGTATTGAGATTCACTACTTAACGGCTATAGTCACTCCCGGTGGGCTGCGTACAGATCCAACCTGGATAGAAATCGGCACACCCAATGCCGGCAAAATATCATCGGGAATCCGGAAGTTGACCTGGAGCAAGCTAGATATTAGTCCGGGTGAGGCGCCGGCATAGAATAGCTCGGCTGCTGTGTCGTCAATTTGAATAGACACAGGCAATAGTGGCTTCCCAGCCCCAATTCCGTCAGCAATTTGCGCATCCGAGCCGGCAGGATCCGTTTGCCCGGCCCCGGTGGCAAAAAGCGACACTACTGAACCGCGTGGTGCGGGATTGAAGGGTGAATTTACGGAGTAGTCTTCGTTGAGGATGGCGGCTTGGCCCAGTCCACTGGAATCCAGAGTGAATATAGCAGGCATTGCCTCGGTGACCGGTAATGTGAGTTCTGCCAGTTTCTGTCCCTGAGCTTCGATTACCAACTTCGCACTGCTCCCGGATACCGCGTAAGGAACGATAGCATTGATCTGGCCGAAGGAGGCGTAAAGCAAAGGAGCGGAGATGTCGTTTATCAGAACCCTGGTTCCACCAAGGGTGGTTGCAAATACGCCCTCCTGGGGCCGTAAAAGAGAAGCCGGCCCTATCGAAGAACCGACTAAAGTAATGATTTCGCCCGGAGCGATAGAGCCAGACTGAAGGCTGGCTGCATTTAGAACACCGTCGTTCCGAATTGGAATGATTACTGCGGCGGCTGCTTGCACAATGACGCTTCCGTTCGCCACGGAAACCGAGACGGAGCGGCCGTCTGGATCAGAACAGATTACTTGGGACAACTTTAAGAGAGAAGTACCGAATGGAGCCGTCGGCTTCAGACTGACGGATATATTGAACAGAGAGCCCTTAGGGAGCGGATTACGATTCATCCCGATGAGGATGATACGTTTTCTAGACGCCCCTAAATCAGAGGTATAGAGACGCTTTTGTGCGTTCTGACCGGCCTCCCCGAGCAGGAGAGAAATGTTCATGAATGAACTGTCGTACTCCAGGTCCAGCTGAACTGCACTAATCAGAGTGTCTTGGTTCGCCAATGTGACGGGAACCAGAATGCTGGCGCCCGGATTGGCGAATGAAGAGGCAATTGAAATCTCGGTTGACCACGCCGGCCCCAGGAACACAAATAGCGTGACAAGCAGAGACAACTTGGATTTCAACATCAATAACCTAAGTTTAGTGAATTGTGACAGGATGAACCGGCTGAGGCACCACGGCGTAGTCCTGGATGCGGCAAGCTAATCCGTAAGACTCCCCTGTCTGGAGTGGTTCTACCCTCAATACTTCAACGCTACACTCCAGGGCAAAACCGTCACCCGCATCTCCTGAGTCGGGAAAAATAATAGTGCACTGCACATGCTCTCCGGGCGTGAGTGCCTCATCCGATACACAGTAGAATCCACCGCTGCTGATGTTTCTTGTTCTGCACTTGAGAAGACGTCTTTCCGTACTCTTCGCTATGTAGAGAGTGCAATGCAAATCAGCTCGACGGCGCTTTCGACGTTCACTCGGTTGCATTGTGTGTTCGGTCGCGTTAATTGTTTCTCTTGAGGTATCGTCGAGGCAGCCTGATGCGTTTGAGGGAGCCATGAAATTTTTCAAATAATGAGTTCACCCCTGCATTTACACAGCCATCTGACAGGCCAAATGGAATGACTAGAGTAGCCGGTAGAACCTGCTTTGTGATTTGTCTCAAATGTGTTGCAACCAGTACTTTCGCGAGTCTGCTTAGCTATGAATATTCGGAGCGCCGTCAATTCAGACAGCACATGCACTCTGTTAGAGTCCTTGGGGATTGTTTACACAAACGGGCACATCATGAAAAAAAGTTGGAAGGAGTGCTCACGACACCGAAAACTTGCTCCAAGGAATTGACGCCCCGAGATTGGTACCGGGAGGTGGTCAACGGCTAGGTCCAGGGTAGCTGGATCGTCAGTACCATCGGCATTACCTTCGCGATCGGTACCCTGTAACGTATTGAGCCATATAAAAGTACTGGTATTAGTCGTACAAAACATTAAACCTTGACAAAATTTGGCACTGAGTTATTCTCAGCTTACGGGCTGGAACCTCAAAGCTTGTCATTAACACCCAAGAATCCGCATGAGACGGCTGATCTATGGGAAGTAATACCGTTCGGCGGCATCGGAGGCTGCGTGAAGGTTTCTCTTGTTTCTAAGGATCGTAAACTTTATAAGTTTTGTCAGGAGATACTCCCTGGTCTATCGGGGGGACACTCCTTGCTTGATCGGCGCGATCATTATGAAGCCCAGTCGTTCGAGTCCGATGTTTTCATTTGGGACTTTCAACCCGGCATGGAGATTCCTGTCAGGGTCGTCGGGAACAATCTTCGAAAACACATCTTCGTAGTCCATAGCCGGGACATGATCGAGTTTCGGGAAAAAGTCCCTTTTGATGCAGCAAGTTTACTCTTGAAACCTGTTAGCCCTAGCGCCTTGAGCGCATTTATTGAGCAGGCTATACCCTGTGATCCTCCTGATGCTACGGACCATGTGGGATTGTTGCGGGCAGACCGGGATGAGATGCTGCATCGCTTGATCCAATCGAATTTGAAACTTCAGGAGTATGATCACGAGCGGACGAACTTCTTAAGCAGAGCGGTGCACGATTTCAGGGCCCCTCTGACAGCGATCACCGGCTACTGTGGCCTCATGCTAGAAGAGCAACTCGGTACCTTAAGTGAAGACCAGAAAGAAGTTCTGGAGCGCATGCAGCATAGTGTCAAGCGGCTTTCGCGAATGGCGAATGCCATGTTTCAGCTCAGCATAGGGCGCCAGATCGAAGTCCGCCCGAATCTGCAGAAGAATGATATTCGCGAATGTATTGATCAGGCGCTGCACGAGATGCTGCCCTTCACAAATGAGAAAAACATCACGGTGTCGGTTGATGTGACCGTTCCGCCAGATGAGTTGTACTTCGAGATGTCCCAGTTGGAGCAGGTGATCATTAACTTGCTTGATAACGCATCCAAGTTTACTCCCAAAGGCGGCTTCATCAGGATAAAAGGTTATCCATTCTTCTGGGATCGGCGATCCAACGGATCGAACGTCTGGCGCGACCTTGACCGCAGACTCGGAAACCGTGAGGAGCCGAATGTCTTCCGCATCGATATTCAGGATTCCGGGCCAGGAATTCCCGTGCCGGATCTGAACGGGATCTTTGAGGAGTATACGTCTTACTCAGGCAGTCAGGATAGATCCGGTGGAGGACTTGGACTGGCAATCTGTAAATTGATCATGACGCAGCACCAGGGTGGAATCTGGGCTGGTAATTTAATCCCTCGGGGCGCCGTATTCTCTTTCGTCGTTCCCTTGCATGGAATCGAAACCAGGGTGCCAGCTGATAGCTCCAGGTTGCAAGCTGTTTCTTCTCGAACGGGAGGGCTATAAGATGCAAGGGATCAAAAACGGCAAAACCATCCTTGTCGCTGAGGATGATTCAGAAGTGCGTAGCTATCTGGAGATGGCACTCAGCTGTGATGGATATTCCGTAGAAGTTGCTCAGGATGGTGAAGAGGCTTTGGCCTGTTTTCAGGAATGGCAGAGCCGGATCTCAGCAGTCTTGCTTGACGTTATGATGCCTCGAAAGGACGGGCTCGATACTCTCCGGGAAATTCGCCAGATTGACCGTGATCTGCCGGTGATCATGATCTCCGGGGCTTCGTCGCCGCTCAATATTGTCGAGGCCATGAAGCTTGGTGCTACCGATTTCCTCGGCAAACCGGTAAATAACGAAGATCTCCGCAAAGCAGTCAAACGAGCCCTGGAAAAAAAAGATCTGCCGGTACCGGAGCGAAGAGATAGTTCTTCTGTTACGGGAAGCAACCAGGCGTGGTTCGGAACGAACCCTTACATGATGGAAATCCATTCCGTTCTCCCTCAGATCGGGTGGTCTGACGCACCAGTGCTCATCCAGGGCGAAACTGGTGTAGGTAAGGAGGTATTGGCTCGGGAAGTACGGCGTCACTCGCCGCGCGCCAATAAACCCTTTCTGAAACTGAATTGCGCTGCGCTTCCCTCCGAACTGGTGGAAAGCGAGCTATTCGGCTATGAGAGAGGAGCTTTTACTGGAGCTTTCCAGAAGAAACCGGGAATGTTCGAGCTGGCCAATGAAGGGACCATTATGCTCGATGAGATTGGTGATATGGATTACAAGCTGCAGGCCAAACTCCTGCAGGTTCTCCAGGACCACGAATTTCAGCGCTTGGGAGGAAAAGAGACTGTTCGCGTTGATGTGCGGGTGATAGCGGCGACCCACTGCGATTTGGAAAAAGCAATAGACGAAGGGCGTTTTCGGGCCGACCTTTATTATCGGTTGAACGTGATCAATCTTTGCATACCGCCGCTTCGGGATCGCTCGGAAGACATTATCGCTATAACGGAGTTTCTGATCAAGAAACATACCCCGTCCGGCACAGCTATTCCTACGGTTCCAAGAGCTTTGAAAGAGGCTCTGATGAGCTACACTTGGCCAGGCAACATTCGGGAACTGGAGAATATGGTTCGTAAGTTGATCATCCTGCGAAATCCGGAAGCTTTGGTTCGGGATTTGCAATCGAAGACAATGCGCAGGGTTCCGGCAACTTCTGCAGCACAGACGACAATCAAACATTCACCTGAATATGCAGCAGTACCCGTGATAAAAGCGGAGACAGCAACTTCGATCTCTATCCTTCAGCGGGTGACAAAGGCTAAAGAGCAGGCCGAAACAGAAGCTATTCTCGAGGTATTGAACGCCACACGCTGGAATCGCAAGGAAGCCGCCACCCGGTTGAACATTGACTATAAAGCGCTTCTGT
>Ga0105245_10005215_pt1 | contig 11414 bp, 11 predicted proteins | sample KBSM54metaG_FD_81523 | JGI IMG/M metagenome (GOLD analysis project Ga0105245, IMG submission 81523) | Miscanthus rhizosphere microbial communities from Kellogg Biological Station, Michigan, USA - KBS M5-4 metaG | ecosystem: Host-associated > Plants > Roots > Rhizosphere > Soil | place...
GCAGGTGGCGGCAACGTGCGCGTGATCGCCGGGGACTACGAGGGCACTCGCGGCCCGGCCCGCACCTTCACGCCGATCACGTTGCTCGACGTCACTTTGCAGGCAGGTGAACGCTTCGCCGTTTCTCTGCCCGAGCACTTCAACGCGTTGGCCGTCGTGGCTAGTGGTCTCGTGGCAACCGCCGAGCAGCGCGCAGCAGCCGGCGAGCTCGTGCTCTTCAACAACGATGGCTCGCGCCTCGAACTCGCTGCGGAAGTGGACAGTCACGTCCTGATCCTGGCCGGCGAACCCATCGACGAACCGATTGTCCAATACGGCCCGTTCGTGATGAACACGGTGGAAGAGATCCAGCAGGCCGCTTGGGACGTGAATCGTGGCAAATTTGGCGCGATTCCGGACTGATCCGCACGCCGAGCGGTCGCGTTCGGCCGCTCGGCAATTGCAGTCAACCGCTCGCCGCACTAAACGTTCTGCTCGTCACCATCCACGCGAGGAGCGCGCATGAGCGGATCGAGCGAGTTGACTGGACCGGATTTGGCTGAGGGGATCGACGCAAGTCAGCTCGAAGACGGCGGTCTGCTGCTGGGCCACGCCCAAGGTGAAGCCGTACTCTTGGCCAAACGCGGCGAGGAGATATTTGCGGTGAGCGCGACGTGCACGCACTACAGCGGTCCGCTCGCCGAAGGCTTGCTGGTGGGCGATACCATTCGCTGTCCCTGGCATCACGCGTGTTTCGATCTGCGCACCGGCGAGGCGTTGGCCGCGCCCGCGCTGAACCCCATCGCGTGTTGGAACTGGGAGCGCCGCGGCGAGCGCTTGATTGTCTTGGGCAAAGCCGAGGATCGGCAGCCCTCGCAACACACCATGCCGAGTCGGCTCGCCTCCGTGGTGATCGTCGGGGGTGGCGCGGCAGCCCAAGCCGCGGCCGAAACCCTGCGACGTGAGGGCTACCTGGGCAAGTTGACGATGCTCAGCAAAGACAGCGCGCCGCCCTGCGATCGCCCCAATTTATCGAAGGATTACCTGGCTGGAACCGCACCCGAAGAGTGGATTGCGCTCCGCCCGCCAGAGTTCTTCGCGCAGCATCAAATCGAACTCGTGCTGGGCGCTCGGGTCTCGCGGATCGACGTTGCGAAGAAGTGTGTCGAAGTCGAGGGTGGTCAGAGCTACCCGTACGCCGCGTTGCTCCTCGCCACTGGAGCCGACCCCGTGCAGCTCACGATCCCAGGTGCCGATCAACCCCACGTGTTCACGCTCCGCACTCTGGCCGATAGCCGCGCCATCATCGCGCGCCTCGCCGATGCCAAGCGCGCGGTCGTCTTGGGCGCAAGTTTCATCGGCTTGGAGGTCGCCGCGGCTTTGCGTACGCGAGGCCTCGAGGTGCACGTCGTGGCTCCGGATGCTCGCCCACTCGAACGTGTCCTCGGCGCTGAACTCGGTGACTTCGTGCGCACGCTGCACGAGGAGCACGGCGTTCACTTTCACTTGGGCCGGACAGCGCAGCGCATCGATGCCGAGCAAGTGTTGCTCGACGACGGCGTGACGCTCGCCGCAGAGCTCGTGGTTGCCGGCATCGGCGTGCGTCCGGCCCTGGGGCTAGCCGAAGCGGCGGGCCTCGAGCTCGATCGCGGCGTGCTGGTGAACGAATTCTTGGAGACCAGCGAGCCCGGCATTTTTGCCGCAGGTGACATCGCGCGCTGGCCCGATCCGCACACGGGCGAGGCGATTCGCGTGGAGCACTGGGTCGTCGCCGAGCGGCATGGTCAAATCGCGGCGCGCAACCTGCTCGGCCACAAAGACCCGTGCCGCTTGGTGCCGTTTTTCTGGAGCCAACACTACGACCTCGCGATCTCCTACGTGGGCCACGCCGAGCACTGGGATCGCACCGAGGTCGTCGGCAGCATCGCCAAGCGGGACTGCCGGGTGAGCTTTTTCCGCGGCGAAAAGCGGCTTGCGGTCGTCACCATCGGTCGTGACCGCGAGAGCCTCGAGGCCGAGGTCGCGCTCGGGGCGAACGCTTAGTACTAGTTGGTCACGTGAAGTGAGTCAGCCGGCGTTGGTGACCAAATGTTGCCGGCGCCGGTTAGGGCACCAAATACGCGACGCGATTCTCGCGTCGATCCCAGACCACGCAGCCGGGGACGAGCTTTCCAAAGCTCGAAGTGGCGGCGGCGAGCGCTTTGGTGATCGTCTCGCCCTCGCCCAGGATGATCTGTCCGAGGGCGGCGTCCCGCATCACTTCGCCTTTGCGCGGATCCTTGGGATCGTAAACGGCGTAGCGCACCGCCCGACTATAGGAGATGCCGGCGAGCGGCGCTGCTGGTAGCCTCCGGCGAGTCGTGAACTACCGAACCACTTCATTAAGTGCTCGCGTTTTGATCGTGCCACTCGCTACGGCGTGGGCACTCGCCGCGTGTGGTGGTGCGCCTCCGCCGCCACCCGTGGCTCCACCGCCGAAGCCCGTCATCACCGCGGCTCCGCCTCCGCCTCCGCCGCCCGCGCCGCCGCCCAAGCCGCAAACGTGCAACGGGTTCGAGAAGCGCGCTCAAGTCGCGGCTCCCGTGCCGTTGCTCGGCGGTCACTTGCTCCTCCGCCCACTCGAAGGCCTCGAAGCACAAGAGCGACACAGCGACATCGGCGCACCCACGAGCAACGAAGGCGATACGCAGCTGGCGCTCGTCGATCGCGGTCGCAAGCTCAGCGTGCACGCGCAAGAGTTGTATCGGAAGTCCGTCGGAGGCTTGCTTTCGGACGTAAAGCGGCTCGCTCCCGCGGGCGCTCAGGTCGAAAGCCAAGATTTAGGCGGTATCCAAGCCGCGCTCATCGTGCCCAGCGAGCCCATCGATCAAGGCAACGACACGCTGCTCTTGCTCAGCGCCTACACGCAAACCGCCGATGGCCTCGTGCAGCGCGTCGATTTCGTGGCCAATCACGCGGCGGTGTTGAACGTGGCAGGCTGCACGCCGCTCGCCAAAACGCTCGCTCAGAGCTTGGCTGGGGGAACGCGCAAGGTCGATCTCAGCGCGGGCCAGCGCAAGTTCAGCAACCATCACCTGAAGGTGCCCGCCGACGTAGTGATGTCCACCGAACGCGGCCCGGATTTCACGGTTTACCACTTTTACCCGGTGGTTCCGCTGGGCGCGCCCAGCGGCGAAGCCTTGATTTACATCGGCGGCTTTCCGGAACCGTTCGATCCCAACGGCACCGCCGTGAGCGCACCGGCACTTGGCGCGAAGCGGGTCTGGCGCGAACGCGTGATCGAAAAGCAGGAGGGGGGCACCACCGTGCAGAGCTTCACGCGCCGCACGGTGGTCACGCTCGCGCAAGGCAGGAGCGCTGACCTGTTCGTCGACTCACGCGACGAGACGCTGTATCACACGCTTGCCAGCATGCTCGAAACCACGCGCTGACAGCCAACTGACGAGAGTTCGAACGACGCAGCAACCGAGCCGAATGTCGACTCGGTTGCTGGCTCGCACCGGCTCAGTGCACGTCAGTCGGGATCGTGGCGCAGCCGATCAGCACTTGCAGCTTGCTGCCGGCCGTCTTCAGCAGCTGATCGCAGATCGTCGGGCACAGCGTGATGACCTTGGGGGCAGCCGGGTCGTCGTAGTACCACGCGCTGGTCGTGCCGCATTGAGTCGGGGAGGCGCTCTGCGGGATGATCGTGGCCATGCCGCCAGTGCCGACCGTGACTTGAACGTTCACGAGCGAGTAGTCGAGGGCGCCCTTGGTGGTCGGGATGTTGTAGTCGCAGGAAAGCGAGCGGCTACGAATGCTCGCGAGCGCATCGGAGAACTGCTTCGCCACGTCGCCAGTGCCGACGAGATACGCCTTTTCCGTGCCGCCACCGACGGCGATCGCGTTCAAGTTATCCAGGCTGGGCCCGACGCCAATCACGTACGTGGGGATCGACGGGGTGGCCTTGAATGCGGCATTGGCGTCCGCTGCTGCGGTGTCCACGGTGTTGGTGTTGTCACAGCCTTCCGGTTCGCCGTCGGTCGAATACACGACCGCGACTCGGCGCTCCGGATGCGCGGTGATCCAGTCCTTCGCGTGCTGCAGTGCACCGTCGAGCGCCGGCACCGTGGGCGTGCTGCCGTTCGGTTGGATCATCGAGAGCGCGTTGGTGAAGCCCATCGCTGAGCCGGGCAACGCGGCAACTTCGAAGGTCGGGCTCTTGTAGTCAGCCGCGTCGCAGGAAACGCTGTTGCCGCCGCCGCCACAGGAGCAAGTCTGCCGGCGCGTCGAACAGCGGCACTCTTGCATCGGACAACCGCACGCGGCCATGCAATCACAGTCGGTACAGGCGGCCATGCAGGCGGGGTCTGGTTGGGTGGCTGCCCCCGGTGCTCGGGGAAAGTAGCCCAGACCGACACCGATGCCGGCATTGGCCGGCGCCCCGACGAAGCCGTCGAGTGCGGTCGTGACGGCGTCCCAGCGAGTCGTGCCGGTGCCGGACGGCCCGTTGTTGTTACAGTCGTCGGCCGTCTGATCGATCGAGCACTTCATCGAACCGCTCTTGTCGACCATGATGTAGAGGTCGATCGGAGCTTGCTCGCCTTCGCTCGCGTCCGCCACGCACGCCGTATTCGGATCGACGACGACACCCGTCGAGCCGCCGTTGCTCATTCCGCCTGAGCCGGTGTTGATCGTCGAGCTGCCCCCTGAGCCGGTGTTGATGTTCGGCGTGCCTCCGTTGGGGTTCGCCGGATCACCGGGACTAAAGTTCCCGCCGAGTTTGTCGCTACCAGAGCAGGCAACGACCAGGAATACGACGAGGCTCCCGAGTGTCGAACGAATAGACTTCATTTTTCTAGTGACTCCGGAGTGGGCTGCAAAAAACGAACGCGGCACGGCCAGCGCTGGCGAGTGCGTGGGGAAGCTCAAGCTGACTCGTGCGCGGATCGGCCGCGCGGCGAAGCAGTTCGTTCGAGTAGTTCCCTGGGCCCGATGTGACGGCTCACCCGCGCGAAAAAAAGTTCTAACGCTCGGTGTGCAAAAACGTCGCTTCAAGGCTCAAGCTGGCGCCGAAGAAGGGCGAACCCCAAGTGCCCGCTTCGCGGCCCGCGAACCGCACGGACAACTCCGGACTACTGAGCCCCGCAAACACGCGCGTCGAGAGCCGTAGATTGCCGTAGATCGCCACTTGCAAGGCACTTCGCACGAGCGCCATCGCCACGTTCTGACGATCGCTTGCGCTCACGTAGCCGCTCTCGGCCCGACCTTGCATGCGCGCACTGACGAGCCCACCGCCTAAACCCGAGCTCAACTCGAGCTCACGTAGCCGCAACCAAGAAGCATCCAACGCGAGCCCGAGTAGCGACGGAGAAATTTCCGCGTTGCCTTCATTTCCAACCACGGTGGGACTTTTCAATGGCAAGAATGCCAGCCCCGACACGGACAGTGTTTGCGACAAGCTCCACGTGACGTTCGCGAATGCACCAATCGCGGTGCCGATCCCGCCGGGGCTTGCGAGCGCGGCGGGCCCGAGTTCGACGAGTAAGCGCGGGCGGCCGAGCTGGGCGGTCGGTTCATTCGGTTCGCTCGCGTCGCCGGCATCGGTGGCATCGGTGGCATCGGTGGCATCGGTGCTGTCGTTGCTGGTCGGGTGCGCGGCATCGGGCGGGGCGGCCGAGCTCGGCTTGGCTTGAGCGGGAGCCAACGGTTCGACCTCGAGCCCGCGCGCGCGCAACGCCTCCGCCGCGCGCCACGCCAAGACTTGCGCACGTGCCGGCCGCGCGCGATCGCTGATGCTCTCGAGTGCGCCGTCGGTCGAGCCCAGTGTTTCGGCGACCCACAACTCGAGCGCGCCCCGCCCCGCCTGCCAGCGCAGCGCCGCGCGCGCGCCGTAACGCGCCGCGAGCTCGGCCAGCGCCGCATCGGCTCCGGGTGCGCTGGCACCGACGTCGATCACTTGCCACGAGCTGGCGCTGAATTCGGCGCGCAATCTGGCCGCCACCGCGCGATCGCCCACGCGCCGGACGATCAAGATCACGCCACGCGTTGCAGCGGGGCCGGGCGTCCCCATTGGCAAACTCGGTGACACGTTTTGCGCAAGGACGGGCTTCGTGAACCCGAGCAGGGCGGCGCACACGAACAGCGCGCGGACGTGCGACGCTACTGTTGGGCCAAGCGCCGCGCGAGCTCTGCGTGCGGGCCGGTCGGGTAATCTTTCAAGTAGCGCAGCGCCGCGTCTCGCGCTGCCGTCGGGTTGCCGGCACGCCCCAATGCTTCCACCAACCGGCCGCGCGCTTCGCGGGTGAGCGAACCACCTGGCTGCTCTTTCAGGTAAGTTTGGAACCATGTCGCGGCTTCGGAGTAGGCGGAAAGAGCGTCGAAGCTTAGCCGACCGAGCGCGAAGGCCGCCAACGCCGAGTCATTGGTATGGGAAAAACGCCTGCGCAAGGTGCGCAAGGCATACTCGGACTTGCGCGGCTGGTGCGCGTAACGCGCGGCATCCCCCAGCAAGAGCAGGTCATTGGCCGAGGCGCGCGCGCATTCGTTTTCGAACCCGCCGGCGTCGGCAACCGCGAATGCTTCTTTGTATTTTCCGGCCCGCGCGAGCGGCGCGTAGCCGGTTGCTTCATTGGGCATGCCGACCAATGCGCGTGACGCGAGATGCCCTTCGCGTCGCGCCGCGCTGGCGTCGGCGCTAGCAAGACCGGGAGCGACGGCCGCAGCCTCGGCTGGCGCTACCACGGCGAGATCCGGTGCGCTCGCCGCCGAGCCCAACGCGGCGGTGGGGGCGCGCTCCGCCACCGACACCTGGCCCCGCTTGCAAGACGCGCGCACCGACTGCCCTGCCGTGACGCGCTGCCCTTGACCAAACACGCAGCCGGTGAGCTCGACACTGCCTTCGTGCAAATCGAGCTCGAAGGTATCTTGCTCGGGGTGCCACGCGACCTCGAACTGCGTGCCCGTCACGTGCACCGCGAACGGCCCCATACTGAGTTGCCAGTTGGCATGTGGCCGACTCTTCACGTGCACTCGTGCGCGCCCGCTTTCGAGCAACAGCTGTGCCCCGAGTGGCGCCAATTCCACGATTCTGCCGCGTGAACCGGGGTCGATATCGATCTGCGTGCCGTCCGAAAAACGCAACGGAACGACTTCATTCGGCGCCGCTGAAATCCAGGCGCCGGTGGTGGCAGCCGCGCCGTTGATCGCCACGGTGAGGGCGGGGGGCTGCAGGCTGCGCCAAGCAAACAGCGCGAGGGCGGCTGCTGCGGAGACCAAAGCCGCTACGGCGAACCAACGCGGACGATGATTGCCGGCGGGCACGGGCGCGTCCAGCAACGCTAGCCGCTCGCGCACCCGAGCTTTGTAAGAAGCGCCTGCTCGGAGAGCATCTTCTTCCGCTGCGATGTGCTGAAAGAGCGTATCGAGGCCGGTCATGGCGCAAAGCCTCCCCCTTGGAGAAAATCGACCAGCGCTTCGCTGCGCTCGGCGAGCGCCAAGAAGCGCTGTTGTCCGCGAGCCAAACGGCGCTTGACGGTGGCCAGCGAAATCTCGCAAGCCGTAGCGATCGTGGTGAGCTCCATGCCATCCAAATGGCGGAGCGCGAACACCAGCCGCTCGTCGGCGGGCATTCGCTCGAGGATCGCGTAGCAGGCGCGTAGCGCGTCGCTCACCTCGGCGGAAGCCGTGTTCGCTGGCCGTTCGGGCAAGCTGAACCCGGGCAGGTGCTGCACGAAGCGCCAACGGCTCCGCTTGCTGATGAGCTTCCGCGCTTTACGGATGGCGATGCCGATGAGCCAGCTCCGCAACGCTTCGGCGTTCCGCAACTGATCGAGTGAGGTGAGCGCCACCACGAACACGTCTTGGAGCAGATCGGGAATTTCCGAATCGGGCCCCAAGGTGCGGTAGAGCACGCGCTCGACGTCGCTGCCGTAACGGTCGAAGAGCGCTTCGCGGGCATCGGCCCGGCCTGCACCGAGCGCGGCGACCAGCGCCACCTCCGAATCGGGCAGGGGCAGATGTACGACACGCGCGCCGGCAGAAGCCGGGTTCTTCGCGGCTGCTGCCGCCACGGGTTCGCCCGTGTCTACGCGCTGGCTGGCCAAAAATGCCTCTCCCTCAGTAGTGTCCCCAGGAGGGCGAGACGGCTCACCGAAATCAGTCGCCGTCCCAGAAAGGGATCACTTTCACCTTCACGGGCCCGCCAGGTCGATCACCCACAAGTCATCTAAGTGCCCGATTCCAACCGCTTCGTTGCCCGGATCGAGCAACAGCGAGCAAGCGTGGTTGCTGGAGGTAATGCTAGTGACGACGTCGGAAAAACTACCGTGTGCGATGACCTCGCCTGCGGTGCCGAAAGAGTAACCCGTTTCCGCGATGCGATCCGCGGGCCCCAACCCGTCGGGGTTTACTTGATCGAAAAAGCTCCGGTTTTCCATATCCAGCACTTGCAGTCGAGCCGAGCAATTGAGCTCCGGTGCGACGATCAGCGCGGCTGCTCCGGGCGCATTGCGTGAGCCACACAGCACCGCGCCGGAACGGATTTCGTCGACGAGGGTGAGCAACTCCGCGTCCTCCACGGAAGTATCGACCGGGAAGTTCGCGGCATCCCTGCAATGACGAGTCGACGGAATATCCTCGGTCGTGAAGTTTCCGGAACTCGGAATCCCTGTGTCGACGTCGGGGCCGGCGTCGATCTCGATCGTCGGGCCAGAGTCAGGTGCGGGTGCAGACGCGTCGAGGTTGCTCAGTGCTTGCAGTCGAATCGGGTTACCCACGCCGTCCCCGCAGGCGGCGAGGCCGGCCGTCGCGAGCCCGACCAGCGCACCGAACAGGACGAGCCGCGCTCGAGGCACGAGGCCAAATGCGCGTTTGCGATGCTTCGTGGCCACGGTCGTCAATTCATAGCGTGACCCGTTCGTGCCCGCAAAGTGGCCACGAAAAATGCGGAGACTAGCTCCGGGTGCCGCTCAACAAAGCCAAGGCCCGCAGCTCTCGGGCTCGCGCTGCCTCCTCGGGCGTGAACACCTCGTTCAGCCAAGAGATCGCGTCATCGAGTGATTTGAACAGGCGGCGCGCCCGCGAACCCGAGTGAAGGAGTAGGCGCTCCATCTGCATCGTGAACAGGACTTCACCGTTGATGATGATCGCGGTGCGCTCGACACGGGGATTGTCGCGACGCATGACTTCCAAGAGCAGCGTCGCGTCCTCCGGGGCGAACACGCGGACGCGTGACATGTCCATGATGCCGACGACGGGCAGGCTCGAGTGATCGACCGCGGCCACGATGCCCGCCACGAATGCTTGCATCTCCCCGGGGCCGAGCCGCGTGATCTCGGCCTCCACCAGCCTACCAACCGAATTTTTGACCGTCCACATCGCGAGGCTTTTTGAGGCAGCCGCGAACGGGCCCCGAACCAGTCGGTAGTCTACCGAACACCGCCGCCACGGTTGAGAGCAAAGATGACCTGCCGGTCGGCGTTTCGCAACACTGGCGGCCGGGCGAGCTTCCGAATCAGCGCGCCGAGATGTGGATGGCTTGCGCCTGCGTCGCGCCTTGCAAGGGCAGGTAGGGGCTGGTCGTTCCAGGTCCGCAAGAGCTGCCGGGATCGATGATTCGCAGGTCGATCGTACCGGACCACGTGGGGTCTGGTGGGATGTCCATCACACCGTCCGTGGTGCCGTTGTAGCCGCTCGAGGTCGGCTCGACACCCTTGCCGAGCGGGTCGAACATCGCGACGGTGAAGGTGCTGTCGTGGTTGGAATGCCGAACGGCGCTGTTTACGCCCTGCTCAGGAGCCGTCGCCGCTGATCCAAAATGCGCGCAGCGCGAGCTGCCCCGCGATGCTCGGCGAGTGATAGGTCGTGCCCAAGCCGGTCACCGCAAAGTCGAGCGGGGAGGGGGAAAGGAGCGCGCCCACGCTGAGCTCGAGGCCGAGTGAGCGGCGTCGAGTGCTGGCTGCCAATTCGATCGGCAGTGCGAACCAGGGTTTGGTACTGCTCGAGTCACGGCTGAAGCCGTGAGCCCGCGCGCTCGCGGCACCGAGCAGCGCGCCGCTGCATGCATCGACGCGAAAGGCCTCACTCCGCTGCAACGCGAAGCAAGTGCGGAGTGAGCCGGCGATCACCGTCTCCGTCGCATTGCCAGGGCCGAGCGAGAGCCGCTGCGTGGGCACCCACAGCGCGCCGATACTCATTCGCACGCGTTGGAGTTCCAAGCCCGCATCGGCCAGCGCCGCCGGTGCGAACGGCCGCAGCACCGCGGCCAGGGCCGCGCCGCCCACTGATAGCCCGAACCGCGCGCGCGTCCCGCTCGACTCGAGCGATGGCGGCGGCAGCGGCGGCAACACAGCGGGTGGTGGGGGCTTCGGGGGCGCCGGTGGAGACGGCGCAGGGTTCAGTTCCGCATCCGGCTCGCTTTTGCCCGCGACGAAGTCTGGATCGAAAAGCAGCACCAAGGTGACCACCGCCGCGCGCGCGAGCGGGCCACAACTCGACTCGCGGGCTTCGAGCTCGCGCACGGTGCTGCCATTTTCGCCCGCGCGAATGGTGGCGCGGAAGCCCCGGCCATCCCGATTGAAAGCCACACTGTAACTCGCGCTCGGGTCGAGCTGCCGACCGAGCATGCCTTCTACCCGAGCGGTCAGCGCATCTGCATCCGGGCAATCGCTCGCAGCAGCGCTTCGTTCCACGGTCAGAGCGCGGCCCGGCTCGGCGTGTGCGGTGCCGGCCGCCACGCAAAACCCGAGTGAAACGAGCAGCCGCCGACGCATGGAACGCTTTCTCTCACATTGTCGTAGTCGCGCGAAGTGTCCACCAATCGCCGGGTGCTGCGGCGCGAATTGCTGCCCGCACGCCATTTTTTCGGTCGTGCTCTTCCGGGGTGATCCGGCCGGGCCGTACCCTCCACTAACTGAGATGAGACCGTGTTGGGTCCGAGACGGGCAAGGCTCGCTTTGAGGCAAACCTGCGCATGAATCCGGCGCATGAGGCCTTTCAAGCGGTGTATCTCGCCCATTTCAACTTCGTTTGGGGCGCGCTGCGGCGCCTCGGAGTGCGCGAACAAGACGCACTCGACATGACACAGAAGGTTTTTCTCGTGGTCTATCGCAAGCTCCCCGAATTCGAGAGCCGCTCCGTCATCAAGACGTGGCTCTATCGAATTTGCCTGCACACCGCGAGCGACTACCGGCGATCGGCGGCGATTCGCCGCGAGGTGACCACCGATCACACCGAGCTCAACACGCTGGCGGGGTCACGCGAAGTGGTTTCGGAGGAGGCGGATGCGCGTCAGCGCGCGGCCACCGCAGAGGCCATCTTGGCGAAATTGCCCGAAGCGCAACGCGAGGCCTTCGTGCTCTTCGAGATCGAAGGCATGTCCGGGCAGGAGATTGCGGCGCTGCTCGAAGTGCCGCTCGGGACGGTTCGTTCACGGCTGCGCCTCGCGCGCGACGCGC
>Ga0105245_10005216_pt1 | contig 11414 bp, 15 predicted proteins | sample KBSM54metaG_FD_81523 | JGI IMG/M metagenome (GOLD analysis project Ga0105245, IMG submission 81523) | Miscanthus rhizosphere microbial communities from Kellogg Biological Station, Michigan, USA - KBS M5-4 metaG | ecosystem: Host-associated > Plants > Roots > Rhizosphere > Soil | place...
GCTCGCCAACGGCAGCGACGTCTTCACCGCCGACGTCCTCTTCAAGGGCACCGTCGGCGGCACCATGGCCCCCGGCGCCAGCGGCTTCGCCGACCTCCAGGCCTCGGTGATGCGGCTGATGGAGCTACATCCGGAGACCAAGGTCCACCCCGGTCACAAAGAGCCGACGACGATCGGCGAGGAGTGGGAACGCAACCCCTTCGTGCGGATCTGGCGCGGCCTCGACTCGACCGGCGACGAGGAGGTGACCGTCTGGGGCCGCCCGGCGACGCTGAAGCTCTGGGCCCCCGACTACGACGGCGGCAACAAGGCCTGGGTCCTCTTCGGCGACTCCGGCGAGGACGCCATTGTCGGCGGCTCCCAGGTCGAGCGCAAATAAATGCGAGTCCGTGAAAAGTCCGCCTCAAGCGGACTTTTCACGGACTCGATGCTGACGACTAGCGGATGACCGCTTCCATGAGGATCCAGCAGCCGTCGGTGTTGGTCGCGGCGCGGAAGGAGCTGCTCAGCGGCGGCGTGTAGATGAGGGTGTTGTCGCCGCCCGAGGAGCAGCGGATCATCGAGGTGATGTTGCCCTTCAGCGCCAGCTGCTGGCCCTTCTTCACCGGCACGTCGACACTGAAGCTCTCGACCTCGTAGTTGTCGCTTTCGAAGTTGGCTTCGGTCTGGCCCTGGTAGCTGATCCGGGGGCCGTTGGCGACGACCTTCGCTTCGTTCGTCCCAAACAGGGTCGAGCGCTTCACCTTGGCGATCTGCAGCTTGAAGCTGCCAGGGCCGCCGGCGATCAGCCTGATCTTCTTGATCGTGCCGGTCTTCGGAGCGAGCTCGCCGCCGTCGGGGCGGCCGTAGGCTTCCTCCTGGACCATCGTGCAGGGCCCCGGCGCTTCCTGGCTGCAGCGCAGGCCAGGGAGAGAGTTCGACGGCTGCACGGTCGGGTCGAGCTTGGAGCCGAACTTGACCGGCGCAGCAGCGCCGAGCGCCGGCGCGATCATCATCGCGGCGACCGCGATCGCGGCGAGGATGCCGGTGCGGGCGACGAGCTTGCGGGTCTTGGTCTGGGTGTGAGTGCTGTTCATTTGGGGTTCCTCCTAGGTCTTGGTTGGTCGACTTGCTGTCGTGGACCAACCTTCGCCCGAACCAGACCTCCCTCCCAGCCCCCCCAGGGGTGAACCTGCTCACCCCTCCCTCCCCAGCCGTCAAAGCTCGCGCCTGCTCACGACCCCACTCTGCAGCGGCCGCTCGACCAACGCCACCCGCTTCTGGTTCTGCGGAATGTCGCCCACCCCGAGCTTCTCGAACAGCGCCCGCATGTGGGTCTTCACCGCGTCGACGCTGAGGTGCAGCTCTTCGCCGATCTGCTGGTTCGTCGCCGGGGTCGCGAACGAGTCGCCGTCTTTATAGGGACGGCAGAGGGCGAGGAGGACCTTGCGCTGGGCGGGCGAGACCGCCGCGGCGGGCATCTCGCTGGCGACCGCGGTCGCTTCCGGTGCGTCCTCGCCCGGCCGCCGGTAGGTGACGACGGTGCGGCCGAACCGCAGCGAGTCGCCGTCGCGCAGGTGGCGCCGGCCGTGCACCCGCTCCTCGTTGACGAAGGAGCCGTTGCGGGAGAGGCCGTCGTCGACCAGCGTGCACTCGTCGCGCACGACCTCGATCTGCGCGTGCAGGCCCGAGACCTCCTCGTCCCACTCCAGCCGCACGTCGGCCGAGCCGCCGCGCCCGACCCAGAGCTCGGCGTTCGCCTCGACCGGCAGGATCGCCTGCTCCCCCGCCCCGTCGCGGAAGACGAGGAACGGCCGCCCCGCCCGTTCGGCCTCGATCTGCGCCTTCAGCTCCGCCGCGCTGACGCTCCGCCTCAACTCCACCACCTGATCCTAAGCGCGTGAGGGGAGGGGCGGGTCACCCCCTCCAGACACTCAACCCCGAGCCATGGCGAGGGGTGTCTGGAGGGGGTTCCCCGTCCTCCCCAGGCACGACCTTTAGCCCTTTTCGCAGATTTGGACAAATGTGCGATGTAGGAATCGCGACTTTGTCTCCAGACTGCACCAATGGCCACCGACGTACAGGAATTCTTTTTCAACTGGTACCCGGTTTTCGGCGTCTTCTTCATGTCGATCCTCTGCTTCGTCTTCTTCAAGATGATGCGGGGGATGATGGGCTCGACCAAGCCGGAGACGGTCAAAGCGAGCCGCACCGAGCCGGTCCTCTGGGAGGAGGTGCAGGGCGTCGACGCCGCCAAGGACGAGCTGATGGACGTCACCGCCTGGCTGCGCGACCCCGACCGCTTCGCCGCCCTCGGCGCCCAGGCGCCGCGCGGCGTCCTCCTCTACGGCCCGCCCGGAACCGGCAAGACGATGCTCGCCCGCGCCGTCGCCGCCCAGGCCGGCGTCGACTTCTTCGCCGCCTCCGGCTCCAGCTTCGTCGAGATGTTCGTCGGCCGCGGCGCCGCCCGCATCCGCCGCCTCTTCAAAGATGCGCGCAAGGCCGGCCGCGCGGTCATCTTCATCGACGAGCTCGACGCGATCGGCGGCCACCGCAGCGGCAGCGGCGGCGACGGCGGCAGCAGCGAGCGCGAGCAGGCCCTGAACCAGCTCCTGGTCGAGCTCGACGGCTTCGAGAAAGACCCGGGGATGGTGATCGTGATCGCCGCCTCCAACAACGTCGACAAGCTCGACAAGGCGCTGCTGCGCCCCGGCCGCTTCGACCGCCGCGTCCTCGTCGCCCCGCCCGACCGCAAGGGCCGGGAGGCGATCCTCCGCAGCCACGCCAAGAACAAGCCGCTCGCCCCCGACCTCGACCTCGGCGACGTCGCCCGCAAGACCACCGGGCTGACCGGCGCCCAGCTCGCCAACGCCCTCAACGAGGGCGCGATCATCGCCGGCCGCGCCGGCCGCTGGTACATGACCCGCGACGACCTCGACGAGGCGCTGCTGCGCCAGGCGGTCGGCTCCCAGCAGGCGCGCCGGCTCAGCTCCAAGGAGCGCCGGATCGTCGCCTACCACGAGGCCGGCCACGCGCTCTGCCGCAAGCTGCTCGGCCTCGACCCGCCGGAGATCCTCAGCATCGTCCCCCGCGGCCCCGCGCTCGGCTTCGTCGCCCACTCGCCGCAGGAGGACACCTACCTGAAGTCCCGCGACGAACTGATCGACGAGGTGGTGACGCTGCTGGGCGGCCGCGCCACCGAGGAGGTGGTGCTGGGCGAGAGCTACTCCGGCGCCTCCGACGACCTCAACCGCGTGCACCTGGTCTGCAAGCAGATGGTCTCCGAATTCGGCATGGGGATCGCGATCGACCACGACGGGCCGCCGCCGATCGCGATGCCGACCGGCGACTACGCCATCTCCGACCAGACCCGCCGCGAGGTCGACCAGGCGGCGCTGACGCTCGCCCACGAGGCCTACCGCCGCGCCCGGGCGCTGATCTCCGCCAACCTCGAGGTGGTCGACCACCTGGCGGTGCTGGCGCTTGAGCGCGAGACGCTGACCCGCGAGGAACTCGACGAGATCTTCGACGCGCACGAGCTGCGCGGGCTCGCCGCGCCCGCATCGGGCTCGGCCCTGGTGGCGATGAGCCGGCAGATTCAGACGCCTGAGTAGCCCGCCGGCTCTGCCGAATCGGCCAGCGATTTTTTAGTGGACAGGTACCCAGCGTTAGTCTTCTCGGGACGACCAGTGAGCGACCACTACTTCCCACCGGGCCAATCGATGGCGCGCCGCGTCCACGGCGAGCGCTCGGTGGGCCTGCTCTACGGACAGCGAGCCCTGCTGATCGGGGCGCTCGAACCGCTGACCTACACCGGCACGATGCTCTCGACCGCGGCCGGCGACCATCCCTTCACCCGCCTCGCCCGCACCGCGAAGATCCAGGAGACGGTCTTCCTCGGCACCAAGGCCGAAGCCGACAAGGCGCTGGCGGCGGTCCACCGCCTGCACGAGCGGATCAAGGGCGAGCTGCCCGAGGCGGCCGGCGCCCACCCCGCCGGCAGCGCCTACTCGGCCTTCGACCCGGAGCTGATGCTGTGGACGCTGGCGGTGATCGCCGACTCGGGGCGGGCGATGTACGAGACGATGGCGCGGCCGCTGAGCGAAGCCGAGCGCGAAGCGCTCTGGCAGGACTACGTCCGCTTCGGCGAGCTCTTCCTCCTCCCCCGCGAGTCGGTCCCGCCCACCTACCGCGAGTTCCAGGCCTGGTTCGACGGCAAACTCGCCGCGCCCGACCTGCACGCGACCGCGCACGCGCTGGAGATGGCGCCGCTGGTCGCCTTCCGCCAGCCGGTCCCGCCCCACGCCCGCGCCAACATCGCCGTCCAGAACCTGGTGATCAAGGGGACGCTGCCGCCGCGGGTGCGGGAGATCTTCGGCATCGAGTGGAGCGCCCGGCACGAGGCGGCCTTCCAGGCGATCGCCGCCTCCCACCGCCGCGCCCGGCCGGCCTTCCCGCGCCGCATGCGCCGCGGCCGCAATGACTACTTCTTCGACCTCGTCCGCAACCGGGAGAAGCGTCGCGGCGGCACCACCACGCCGCAGATCCACACCGGTGCCGCCTAAGCCGAAGGGCTCTCGCCCGGCCGAAGCGCCCAAATGGTGGGGGATGCGCCCCGCCCAGAACCTGAAGCCCGCCACCTACCGCTGCCCCCTCTGCGGCAAGCACCTGCCCTCGCTCTCCGAGCACGTCCTGATCTGGCCCGAAGGCGACAAATCGCGCCGCCGCCACGCCCACACCGAGTGCGTCCTGCGCGCCCGCAAAGCCGGGCGGCTCCCGACCGAGGACGAGTGGCGCCGTGCCCAGCGGCGAGAACGCACTTCTTCCCGCATAGCGGAGAGAAGTGCGTTCTCACGCCTTCGCGCCCGCCTCTTCGGCAAAGATTGAGCCGTGCTCGAGCTGCTCGCCGTCGCGGCGGCCGGGGCCGGCGCGGGGGCCGCGAACTCCATCGCCGGCGGCGGCGCGCTGATCACCTTCCCGACCATGGTCGCCCTCGGCCTCTCGCCGCTCTCGGCCAACGTCACCAACACGGTCGGGATCGTCCCCGCCTCGGTCGGCGGCGCGATCGGCTACGCCGACCTGCTGCGCGAGCAGGGCGAGCGCTTCGCCCGCCTGCTCGTGCCGCTGCTGCTCGGCGCCGCCGCCGGCTCGGTCGCGCTCCTGCTCACCTCGAACGCCGCCTTCGAAGCGATCGTCCCCGTCCTGATCGCCGCCTCCTGCCTGCTGCTCCTCCTGCAGCCGCGCCTCACCCCCCACATCGCCCACGCCGGCAACGAGCGCTCGCCCTACCTCCTTGCCGGGATCGCCTTCTGCGGCGCCTACCAGGCCTACTTCGGCTCCGCCGTCAGCATCCTCGTCTTCGCCCTCCTCGCCCTCTTCGTCGCCGACACCCTCCAGCACCTGAACGGGATGAAGATCCTCCTCGCCGGCTGCTCCAACCTCCTCGCCGCCGTCGTCTACGCCTTCCTCGCCCCGGTCGACTGGCGCTACGCGGTGACGATCATGGTCTCCTCCTTCGTCGGCGGCCGCGTCGGCGCCCACTACGCGCGCCGCATCCCCAGCGACCCGCTGCGGATCTCGATCGCCGCCGTCGGCCTCCTCGTCGCCGCGGTGCTGGCGGTCCGGGCCTTCAGTTGAACTCAAGTCGGCGCCGAAAAAAAGACGCCTATTCCTGCGAGGAGCCCGGCAGGACCTCGAAGCAGACCATGCCGGTGACCACGTGGATCCCCTCCTCCCTCGATCCGTTCATCCGCGCCGCGGCTTCCGCCTGCACCTTGAGGATGTCGTCGAGCGCCTTGGCCTGGATCGCGGCGATCCGGCGCCAACCCTTCTCGTCGAGCAGCAGCGGCGTGCGGCTGAGGTGGCGGTCCTCGCGGCGGTCGAAGACGCCGGCGGCGAGCGATTTGGCCACGTCGCTCATCAGCGTTTCGACCACGTAGCCGGAGAAGGCGCTGCGGACCTCAGGCGCCAGCCGCTCCCAGTCGGGGCTGTCGATCAGCGGTCGTTCGACCGCTTTGTAGAAGTGGGCGACCGACCCCCGCACCGATTCTTCTTCCATGATCTCGACCAGGCCGAGTTCGTCCAGCACCCGGACGTGGTAGCTGACGTTGCTCAGCGGCGCGTCGAGCTGATCGGAGATTTCCTTCGGGCTCGCGATCCTTTCGGTGAGGATCGTCAGCGCCTTCACCCTGATCGGGTGGTTGAGGGCCTTGACCAGGACCTCCTGCGGAGTTTTTCCCACCTGTCGTTTCCGCTTCCCGACCTTCCGTCTTTTCCGAGCCACCTTGTCCTCCCTTCGATCCGGAACGAATTGACTGTTAGAGCATAAGTTCCCTAATCTTTCGCCGCTAAATGCGCTGACCGGTAGAACCGCTGCAAACGATTGGACCGCTTCAACGCCTCTTTCTAGTCGCAAGCATCAGACGCGACTGAGGGGAGGGGGTGAACAGCGTGAAGATCCAGACGACGGTCTCCATGCCGGCGGTCAGCTTGACCAAGTCGGCCTAGGTGGGAGGGCGGGTGGTCCGCGGTCGCCCGCCCGATCGCAAGGGGACGAGAGTGGGCGGTACTGGGCTCGAACCAGTGACCTTTCGGGTGTAAACCGAATGCTCTCCCAACTGAGCTAACCGCCCGGGAGGGTCAATTATTGCTCGCCTCGATCTCCGATGGATCCGGTCGTCGATCCCGGCGTTTGAACCCGAAGCGGACGGCGCTCGTATCCAGGGCCGATGACGCTTTCGAAGAGCCGGCGGGGACGATGGGCTTTCGCCCTGCTGATGGGGATCGCGGTGCTGGCGGTTGCCGTGCTGCAGGGCGGTCGGGCCTCCGGCGCAACGGCCACGGCGAGCGGCGCCAAGAGCGTCGACATCAACCACTTCGCCTTCCACCCGCCGACGCTGCGGATCAAGAAGGGCGGCAAGGTCGCCTTCGCCAACACGAGCCCCGTCACCCACACGGCCAGCAGCGGCAGCTTCAACACCAACCGGATCAAGCCGGGCAAGACGAAGGTCGTCCAGTTCAACCAGAAGGGCACCTTCGCCTACCACTGCGAAATCCACCCCTTCATGAAGGGCAAGATCGTCGTCGAATAGCCTCGGTGGGGATGGACCTCCCAACCCTCTGGCGCGCGGCGCTGCTGCAGCTGGTCGCGGTCGCCCTGCTCTCGATCGCCCTCGCCCTCGCCCTGCCCCACGACTTCTTCGTCGACTGGGGCTGGATCGCCGGCCCCGCCGCCTGGATGCTCTGCGCCGCCCTCACCGCCCGCGTCCTGCGATTGCCGCTGGTCCAGGCGCTGATCGGCGCCGCCCTCGCCGGCCTGCCGAGCCTCCTCGCCGTCGTCCTCGGCATCCACTGGGCCGGCGCGGCCCTCGCCGTCGCCCTCTTCGCCCTCTGGTGCGCCCGCCTACGGGCCGAGGACGAGGCGATCAGCTCCTGAGAACGCACTTCTTCCCGCATAGCGGAAACAACCGCGTTCTCACCCAAGCCGGACGCCGACTTCGGTCCCGGCCGGGAGCACCGCCCCGTAGCGCCGGTACTGCTTGACGACCTTGGCGCCGCGCCGATGCCGGCCGTGGACCGGACCGAGACGGCAGTCGGCGTGTTCCAAGGCGCGGCGGGCGGCTTTCAGGGTTCGGCCCTGCAGGGCGGGGACGTCGCACTGCGGGGCCGGTTCTTCTGCGATGGGCGGGGAGGGCTTCGCCTTCAGTTCGGATTCGTCAGGCGGGCCTTTGATTTCGACGCTTATGAAGCCGCCTTCCCAGCCGGCACCCGCGACCACCGGATAGTCGAAGGGAGCGCCGCCTGCTGCCGGGTTGCCGGCACGGTGATGGACGGTGAGCACGATCAGGTTCGGCTGGATCACTTCGAGGCTCGTCGGCACTTCGGTGCCGACTGCGTCATGGGCAAGCTCCGCCGTGATTTCGAAGGCGTGGTGTTCGGGGGGTTCGGTATAGAAGACCCCCGCGTGCGTTTCGTCTATCTGGCGTAGTTCCTGGCCTTCAAACAGGTTGACTTCCCAGCAGTAATCCTCAGGACCTTCGGGGCCTTGGATGGTCGGAAAGATCATCACTCCCTCGAAGACGGGGCAGCTCTCCGCCGCCGCCACACTCGGCCCCGCCGCACACGCCAGCGCAGCCACCAACCCCACCAACAGCGCCCGCCTCACTCGACCGCCGCCAGCTCCGCGATCGCCTCGCCGCGGCTGTCGAAGACGATGCCGGCGTCGGTGAGGCCGGCGACGGTGAAGATCCGCAGCACCTGGTCCGAGCAGCCGTAGATGACGAGGCGGCCGCCCTGTCCCTCCAGCTGGCGGCGCGCCTGGAGGAGGAGGGCGATCCCGGTCGAGTCGACGAACTCGCAGCTCTCGAGGCCGACGACGACGGCCTTGTGGTCGCGGGCGACCCGCTGCAGGACGGCCTGGAGGCGCTCGACGCTCCAGAGGTCGAGCTCCCCCTCGAGCCGCAGCTCGCACCGCTCCGCGCCGATCGATTGCTCGGCGATCTGCAGGATCTGCCCCCCAGCCATGGTCCCCATTCTCCCAACCCGTCTGCCCTGGCCGGGTGACAGACCGCGAACACCTGCCGCCCTCATGGGGCCAAGTCTCGCACCAGCTCGGCCGCGGGCCTGACCTCGTGGATGCGGGCGACGGTCTCGCCCGCGTAGAGGGCACCGGCGTCGATCAGCGTCTCCGGCCCGTCGTCGGTCGGCCCAGCGGGCGAGAGCAGCCGGCTCCCCGGCCGCTGCGCCCGCATCATCCGCAGCTGCAGCGACGGCGGCGCGTACCGCACCCCCGGAGCGAGCAGGTGGTTGAGGGCGCGGTTGAGCCGCGGGCCGCGCAAAACCTCCCGGCGTTCGTCCTTTGTACCCCGTGCGGGGTACAAAGGACGAACGCCGACCGGAAGCCACCGATCCGTCGCGGCGTTCTGGACGACGCGGTGCGGGGCGGGCCAGCCGGCGCCGAAGAGCTCGGTGAGGATCGTCGCGTCGGCTGCGAGCAGGCGCTCTCTATATAGAGCGTGCGCCCGGCTCTCCTCGGAGAGGAGGAAGCGGGTGCCGGCGACAGCGGCGACCGCGCCCGCCTCCAGCGCCGCGCGCACGTCGTCCCGCCCGGCGATCCCTCCCGCCAGCAGCAGCGGGTAGTCCCGCGGCAGCGCTGCCCGCACTTCCTCCAGCAGCTGCAGCGCCGGGGTCGTGCCGCGAACGTGGCCGCCCGCCTCGACGCCCTGGACGATGACGCCGTCGGCCCCCGCCGCCCGCGCCCGCCGCACCTCCTCGACCGAGCCGCACTGGTGCAGCCAGACGCCGCCGGTGCGCCGCCGCGGCTCGCCCCAGAAGGTGACGAGCGCGTCGGCCTCCGCCGCCGCCTCGAACCAATCGCGCCGGGCGAACGGCAGCAGCACGTTGACGGCGACGGGGCGCCCGGTCAGCGCCCGCGCCGCCGCCAGCTCGCGCCGAATCGCTTCGGCGCCGTTGACCGCGATCGTCCCAAGACCCCCGGCCTCGGAGACCGCCGCCGCCAGCTCGTGCCTGCTGATCCCGCCGCCCATCCCGGCCTGGACGACGGGCAGCTCCACCCCAAGGCGCTCGAGCAGCGGCGGCACGCGGTCAGTCTAGGACGGGCAGGCCCCCAAGCTCGCTACCAGCGGACCTCCGCTCCCGGCGGGTCGTAGACGCTCGCCAGCCGCGCCAGGGTCAGCGCCCCCAGCATCAGCCCGAAGTCCCGCAGGGCGACGTCGTAGTAGCCGGAGTAGGTGAGCAGGTTGACGATGATCCCGCCGAGCCAGGCGGCGACCACGTAGGCGCCGTAGCGCGGCTTCAGGAAGACGAAGACGCCGGCGACGATCTCGATTACGCCCACGAGATGCATCGCGGTCGAGGCGCTGCCGGGGACGATGTCGTTGATCCAGGGGGCGAGGTACTGCTCCCAGTCGACCATCACGTTGAAGAACTTGTCGAGGCCGAAGAGGATCGGGGCGACGGTGAAGGCGATGCGGAGCAGCGTGAACGCCTGGAAGGCGGGGTCGCTCTCGAGGCGTTCGCGGAAAGTTGGAGCGAGCGTCGCCTGGCGCGGGTCGAGAGTGGCGGTGGTTGACATGGGACCTCCCTTGGTTGGAGTTGACGTGTGTCCCGTTTGCGTCGCCACCCGCCCAGGTTCTTACCTCGCCCTCTCGTCAGCTGTTCCTTTCCGTCGCTATACCGGCATAAGGAACAGCTAGCCGGTGGTAAGAACCCGGTTCCGGCGGTCGCTAACAATGCATGGCGACCGCTTTGATGACCGCGCCCACCGAGATCTCCTGGGTCGACCGGCTCCGCGCCGAAGGCGCCGACGGCCGGGCCGCCGTCGCCGACCTCCACGCCCTGCTGCTGAAGGCGGCGCGGTTCGAGGTCGGGCGCCGCGCCGCCGAGCTGTCCCACCTGCGCGGCGGCGACGAGGAGGACCTCGCCCAGCAGGCGGCCGACGACGCCCTGATCGCGGTCCTAGGCAAGCTCGACCGGTTCCGCGGCGAAAGCCGCTTCACCACCTGGGCCTACAAGTTCGCCCTGCTCGAGGCGGCGGTGAAGGTGCGCCGCCGCGCCTGGCAGGGACGCGAGGTCCCGCTCGAGGACGAGGCCTGGAGGGCGCTCTCCGACGCGGGCGCCTCCGCCGGCCGCCCGGCCGAGGACGCCGAGCTCTTCGCGGCGCTGCGCGAGGAGGTCGAGCGCCTCGGCCCGCGGCAGCGCGAGGTGCTGGTCGCGGTCGCCCTCAACGGGGTGCCGATCGACGTCCTCGCCGAGCGCCTCGGCTCGACCCGCGGCGCCCTCTACAAGAACCTGCACGACGCCCGCCGCAAGCTGCGCGACGCCCTCGCCGAGCGCGGCTTCCGGGTAGAAACGGGCGGAGAGGAGGAGTGATGGACCGCGACGAAATCCTCGGCAGGGCCCTCGGCCCCGGCACGCCGGAGCTGACCTGCGAGCAGTGCTTCGATGAGCTCGACCGCTACGTCGAGCTGAAGCTCGCCGGCGCCGCCGCCGACGAGCGAGTCCCGGGGATGCGCGCCCACCTCGGCGGCTGCCCCGCCTGCGCCGAGGACTTCGAAAGCCTCTGGGACATCGTCACCCGCGAAGGGGATTGACTGCTCGCGCCGAGTCTTTAAGGTCAATTGCATGACCGATCAGGGCATACCCGCATGGAAGCTCCCCCTGATCGTGGCCGCGATCGCGATCGCGATCATCGCCGCCTTCTACGTCGGCGGGCCCGGGATGGGGATGGCCGAGGGCTCGATCGTCGCCGGCATCATCGTCGTGATGGCGGTGCGCCACCCGCCGACGCCGCCGATCCGCCCGCCTGAGGCGACCGACCTGCGCGACCACCTGCTCGTCGTCGTCGACCAGCCGCTCGAGGACGGCGCCGCGATCGAGCGGATCGCCGCCGCCTCGGTCCCGCTCGACCCGGCCGA
>Ga0105245_10005218_pt1 | contig 11413 bp, 9 predicted proteins | sample KBSM54metaG_FD_81523 | JGI IMG/M metagenome (GOLD analysis project Ga0105245, IMG submission 81523) | Miscanthus rhizosphere microbial communities from Kellogg Biological Station, Michigan, USA - KBS M5-4 metaG | ecosystem: Host-associated > Plants > Roots > Rhizosphere > Soil | place: Michigan...
CTTCGATCAAGGAGTTGATCGACCGCATGATCGCCGCTTTGCCGCATCAGCCGGAAACTCCCGTCGCAACCGCAGCAAGAACCGTCTTCGAGCAAGGCCTGGGACTATTCGGTAGTCCGGAAGATGCTGCGTTACTGGACGAAGTGGTGTCGATCGCGTACACGGAAAGGCGACGGGTTACTCCTCAGCTTTCCGTTCCTGCTTAAGAATCCGCCGAACATTGCGCTTGCCATGAAGAATTCTGACCACACGCAAACGGCCTGGAGCATCGACATAGTAGATGCGCATGGCCTCGAAGCCTTTTACCGGCCATGAGCGAAGGCCGGAAATCGAACCTCGAAACAACGTACCCATGTGTGGATAGGGTTTAAGCTGTTCAATGCTCTCTATCACAGCCTCGCGGAAACGAAACGCCACCGCAGGCGCGTCCTGGTCCACAAGGTAGTAACGAAACTGACGGATAATGTCGGCCTCGGCGCGAGGGTAGATTTCAACTTTCACGGAGTTGGTTTCCGCGCCTGATGTTCCGTAGCGATCCTATCGGTTTCCGCTCTCAAGCCATTCCAGAATTTCTCATCCACCTCTACAGGCTCGCCCGAATTGAGACCGTCCAGGAGAAGCTCTTCCAGTTCCTCCGGGGTTCCCTCAAAGTCAGGCACGGCGGCGATCTCCACCGCAGCCACGGCGGCGTCAAGCGCCTCTTCAGCCGACCGATATGCGCCAGCGTTGACTACGGTGCGGATTCGCTGTTCCTGTTCGGGCGTGAGTTGTATGGACATGGGTAATCCTTGATTCTCTTACCAGCGTAAAGGATATACGGGCGTCTGTCACGGTTCAAGCCTGGCTGGCGAATCGCTGGATGTACCTCGTTTGTCTTTATTGGACGTTACTCCTTCCTGGGTAAATGGGTTTGGCCATGGAATAACCAACGTCGCGACAGTGCTACACAAACTGTCATAAGCCCCACAACCAACCCCGTTCCGGACTCAGGCGTAGTCGTGACGACATTGCCGGACACTATATAAGGGAGCGATCCCGAGGTGATATTGCTGAATGCGGATGCTGGATCGTACGGGTCTAACTGGCTACCACCACTGCTGGCTTGGTCAACCCGATGTGTGACGCCAGAGCCAGTCACAACCGTCGGAGAAGTCGTGTTGGTCCAAGCGGGAATCGCACTATCAGCGCTGCCATCGACAAGCGACAAGAAATATGTTCCAAGCCGGTAATTATGGGTGAATACGATGCCCTACCCGGTCTTTCAGGCCCCAAACTGAGGCCACTGAACATCAATGTTGGCGGGGAACGCAACACTAGCGTGTGCAATCTCATTGGCGCCCGCGGTCATTCCCGGCCCAATCGTATTAGTCAGATAAGCTTGGATAGTTCCAGCGGTGTTGAACTGGTCGAAGATAAAAGCAGAAATAGTAACTCCGCTATAGGAAGAGGTCTGGGACCACGAAGTTACCTGTTACAGAAACGATGGCAAGGCTTTCTGCGGAAGCCTGGTCACTCTTTTGAAAGCACCCTACGCCACCACACCCGTCTCGCCCTCGTCCGCCGAAAAGGGCAAGATCGCCTGCTGTGCACGATAGCGTAGATGCCAGCGATCGAACGGAGGCGCCTCCGTCCGCGCCAGATCCTGCAGAATAAGTTCCTCCGCCTCCTGCTGACGCACGTCCTCCGGCAGCCGTTTAAATCGCTCCTGCTCGCGCAGTAGTTCCAGCTTCTGTTTCGACAGAGCCCGGCGCTTGTCCTCGCTCATGTCGCCCCACACCTGCTTGGCGAGCTCCTGCCGGAACGATTCATACTCCAGGATCAGCACCCGCTCCTCGGCCTGCTGCTCCTGACGCATCATGCTCACTTCACGCTGCCGGAAGCGTCCCTTCGCTCCGGTCTCCTGGTCCTCACTGAACAGCCGCCGGCGTACCGCCTCGTCTTTGATAAAGCTGACGAGGAAGCCGCCGGCGTTACGCAGCTTCTGGCCCGACTCGCGCTTCTGCCGGCACACATCAATAGCCATCTCGACGGTGTCCAGCAGATCGCGTCCTTCGCCCTCTGTCGCCCTCATATCCAGCGCACGTCGAATCAGACTGACGGCAACGTGCGGCAAAACCTCGTGCTCCTTCATCGCGTCGAGCAATCGCACCGCCCGCTGAATCGCGTAGAAGTCGTGCTTCCCGGGAACGTCGGGCAAAGCCGCAGCCGTGAGCTTGCCCGTAAATCCCGCCTTCTCGAGCATCTTCACCATCTGTGCGCGCTGCAACTCCGGAGCTCCCGCCGGCGACTCCAGCATCAACGTCTGCGTGGCAGGCACATACGACGGATGCCGGTGCAGCGCGATCTTCCATTCCTCACCGGAGACCACGTGATACGAAGCCAGAATCTGCAGCCGGATCAACTGATCGAAGGCCGGTTCAAGGGTCTGCAGTAACCTCGAAAAGTACTTCGGCAGATTGAGAATGCCGAGATTCTGCGTGGCCAGGGTGCGCGCATCCAGCACCAGGAGATCGGTTTTTTCGAACGCCACCGCGAGATAGCGGTACATGTGCTTGGCCGTAATTCCATCCAGCTCCATGTAGCGACCGGCGTCAAGCAAACGGAAGAAACCGCTGTCCATGGAACGGATCAGCTTGTCGGTCCAGGTGACGGTTCCCACACAACGTCCGGTCTCCCGGTCGAGCGAGAAACTGGCTTCCTGGAAGACATTCAACCATTTGACTTCCTCCTGCCGGTCGGAGGTAGTGATGGCGCGAAAACGCAGTGGGATGAAGCGGTCCATGGCCATCTTCAAACGCTGATAGAACTTGCCATGAACGTTGGAATTCAGAATCTTGGCAATCTCCCGCCCGGTGAAGGAAACCGTTTTCTGAAAGTTGTTCTGGAAGGTGAGGACTCCCAGCGCCACGAAGATATCCAGGTCCTGCTCGGTCGGCAGTCCCAACTCGTTGTTGCCCTGAATTTGCCAGACAACGCGCACTTCGGTCCCATCGGGGAGTGTCTTGGTGCCATTGAGCTCCAGCTTGCCGATGGTCTTACCTACCCTCCGTTCCAGGACAGCGAACGGAATGGAAGCGAGGTTCTGCTCCTCGACGGAGAGGTTGAGGAGCGACGGTTTACTCTCTGGCTTTTTCAAAACAGGTACCAACTAGATTGTTTTTACAATGCCGGGGCTGACGAAAGCTACACATTTACGATGAAGCACATGGGTTGGCAGGAGTTTTATTGGCAAGCACATAGAAAGGACCATCTAGCCACAGTTTCTCCATGGTTTTAAACCATTACCATATAAACCATAAAACCATTACCATATACGCGCTCGACTCAAAAAACGCAGAGTTAGTAAACTGCTGTGAATCAATGGTTTACGGCTGGTACCCAAAATTTGCCGCCATGTGCTTGAGCGTAAACGCCGTGTGCCTGAGCGTAAGAAATCGCTAAGTTGTTGAAAACAGGCAGACGCGTGCCATGTGCTTGAGCGTAAACAGGTAAGTCCAGTATCATCAGCGGCTTACGTAATCACCGCCGGAGCCGCACTGCGCTCATTTATGGTGAAGCACATGCGAAACTGCGTTATTTACGGGCAAGCACACGCCTACCCCCCCTTTTTTACGATCAGACCCATAAGATTTACGATGAAGCACATGCCCCTCAGTGCTTTCGATGCCGGCGGCACGCCTTTCGAGGCTCGCATCCCGGCTACCCATGTGCTTCATCGTAAGTCTTCGTGGATAAGCTCCCGGATCGGATAAGATTACGGAGTATGAGTTTCTTGTCGCGGGTGGTCTGGTCGGAGGGGATGTATATCGGTCCGCACCATTTTCAGGCGCAGAGCCGGTATTTCGAAGACTCCGCCCAGTTCGTCGTCGCTTCGATTCGCCGCGACTATTACGGCTTCCTGGGCTGTGAAGTGGATGCGGAGGCGCTGCGCAATGGCACGCTGGCAGTGGTCCACGCACGCGGCATCTTCGATGACGGACTGCTCTTCAAAATGCCTGAGGCCGACCCCCTGCCTCCGCCGCGGCCGATCGCCGACATCTTTCCCGCGGATCGCGACCGTCTCACCGTGTATCTTTCCATCTCGGCGCGCAAGCCTAGCGGCATCAACTGCGCCCTCACCGAAGCCGCGGCCAACGGCGTACGCTTCACCGCGCAAACGGAAACGGTGCGCGACGAAGTCAACGGTCTGGATGAGAAACCGCTGCGCTTCGGCCGCAAGAACATCACGCTGGTGCTGGAGAACGAAATCAAACCGGAGGCGATTACGCTGCCCATCGCCCGCATCCAGCGTTCCGGCGCGGGACGTTTCATTTTCGACCCGACGTTCATTCCTCCGATCCTCGATATCACTGCCAGTGCTCGTCTGATGACCGTGGCCCAGCGAATGATTGAGATCCTCGAGGACAAGAGTTCGTCGCTTACCCGCAGCCGTTCGGCCAACTCCGGCAAGACCGGGTATGCGTCGGGTGAGATCGCCAGTTTCTGGTTCCTGCACGCGGTCAATTCCGGGTTGTCTCCCCTGCGCCATATTTTCTATTCGGCGCATGGACATCCCGAGGAACTGTATCTCGAGATGGCGCGCCTGGCTGGCGCCTTGTGCACTTTTACGCTCGAGCACCATCCTCGCTCCATTCCGCCCTACGACCACCTGCAGCCCGACAAATGCTTCGACGATCTCGACAAACTGATTCGCAAACTTCTCGAGATCGTTCTCCCGACCAACTGCATTCCCATTCCGCTGGTTTACGACAAGGAGTACCTGCACTACGGCACGGTCACCGATCCGCGCTGTCTCGGCCGCTGTAGCTGGGTCTTTGCAATACGCTCCAACATCGGCGCCTCGGAACTGATGAAGGAGACTCCGGAGCGCATCAAGATCTGTTCCGAAGAGTTCGTGAAGAAGTTGGTGTCACGCGCGCTGCCCGGACTTACGCTCACGCACATGCCCGTGCCTCCGCGAGCCATCACCGGTTCACCGGAGACGCAATACTTTCTGGTGAACAAGCAGGGACCGTGTTGGGATCACATCGTCGCCACGCGCAGGGTCGGCGTGTATGTGCCTGAGTACTTCATCTCGCCCGACATCGAACTCCTGATCGTGCTCGACGCGTAATGTAGAGTAGGCCTTTGGCCTGCCGTGTGCTTGCCATGAAATGTTTTTCTCCCGATGCCACTACCAAGGTGAAGAGAGAAGAACATGTTCAAGTATCCAGTGTTTGTCATCGCCCAGAACGAAGACGGTTCCCGTGAAAGTTTTCATCTGACCGTCATCAGCGCCACACCCGAAGATGCGTTGGAGCAGGCAATTCAACAGTACCTGCCCCGCTATCGGGAGCAGGAAGGCTGGAGGATAGTGGCGGCTGTCGATGAGCTGATGGCTACTGCTTTGCCATAGCTTCAATCTGTGCTGCCGGGACTTCGCGTCCAAGAATCTGGCGCAGCGCTTCTTCCACCAATTCATCGCGTCCCGCACGAATGCCCGCGATAGTCGGCTTGATCTCCACATCGGGGATGATGCCGACCCTCTGCGTGGGCTTCCTGTTCGGATAGAATACGCCGATCCCGCTGATCATCGATCGCAGGCCGCCTGGCAGCGGGATCGCCGATACATTGCCATCCGCTCCGGCGGTGGTGCTCCCGATCACCATCGCTCCACGAGCGGAACGAAACGCCATCGTCGTGTATTCGGCCTGGCTCTGTGAAGTCTCATCGATGAGGATCACAATCTTCCCCGTATAGTGCGATCCCTGCGGCGTCAAAGAGATCGAGGGCGCCCAATGGAATGCGCCGGGGTTGGAGAGATCGCCACTTGTGAAACACACAAACTCGGTGGGTTTATCCACCAGGTAGGAGCCGAGCGCAAACACCATGAACTCGGACGGGTAATTACGGATGTCGATGATCAAACCCTTCGTCCCCTTGGCCGACGCGATGTAGCTTTCCGCCTCGGCGATCTTCACCGACGAAAGTTTCAAATACCCCACGTCGTCGGAAAGCTTGCGGAACGTGGGTCCTGGATGATCGTGCGTGTTTTCGCTTTGCAGATGCATGGCGCTGATCGACACACGCGGAGTCGTCAGCGTTAGTGTTTCCTTCTCGCGACGGACTCGCAGCACCACCGGAGCGCAATCGCCGCGGGTCATGAAACGGCCAATATCCCGCAGTCGCGTGGGATCGTTGGACGCCGCATAATAAGGACTCCACCGCTCGACTAATTCCTTCACCGGAGTTCCGTCCAGATCCAGGATGACATCGCCGATCTTCAACCCGGTCTCCGGACCCGCTTCGGCATGTGCATAACCGGAAATCACGGCGCTATTCTCCACGAAGCGCACATTGACCGGAAGCTGGCATGTCCCCACCGGCGGCCGCACCTGCAGCGAACTCCACAGATTGGCATGTGTATCGTGCACCTGGCCGATGAACGCCATGAGTTCACGCTGATACTCGTCCTTGGTCTTCGCGAGTGCGATTTTAGGAATGAACTCCGTCAACACGTCGTCCCATTTCCCACCCACCACATCGCGGTACGGATACCAGTACTCGACCATGTTCCAGAAGCGGTAGAGCGACAGAAGCTGAAAACCGGAGTCGGGGAACTGCATTCCCCCATACCCGGGCTCGTTGCGGAAATCCGGGTTCCGGACGCCGGGCACCAGAGAGACATAGAACTGCGCACCCGTATCGGGACGGTTGCGGAAGATGCGCTGCAGGTCCCGGCTCAGTTCGACGCCGAGACGCTTTTCGTCCGAGATCCAGGCGAGGTCCGGCTTCATGTACAGGTCGCTCTCCTTGAGGCTTGCGCACTTGCTCGTGCACTCAGTGATCTCGCTGAGCGCGGCAATCCACTTGCGCATCGCGGCATTGGCGCCTGCTCCGTCGGGTGCGATAAGGACTTGCGGCAAGACCCGCAACAGATCGTAATCCCAGTGATGCTTACCGGACGTAATTGCGGGGTGGTGATACTTGAGAAAGCCCCAGACCTTGCCCAGAGTCGTCAGATTGTCGATCTGAGTTTTCGTAAGCTTTTCCAAGCTGACGGTGGACCTTTGGTCGAACTCATGATCCTCATCGATGATGGTCTTGGGGCGCTCTGCCTTGGGTGCGTCCCATACAGGCTTGCCATCCACCAGCAGTTGCAGGTCGTCAGCCCAGGCCTTTCCGGTGCCGGAAGTCAGGAAGCCGAAAAAGACTTGCCTGGCTTCCGGCTTCAGTGGCAGGACGATTGAGTATTCTTTCCAGTCGTTGGTGCCCTTTACGCCGCGATTCTGCATGTTGTCGAAGGAGACGCTGCTGCCCTCGCCGTCTTCGCGCAGCCAAAGTCCGGAGAATTCGCTCACCTCCTCGGTTTTGATAAAACCGCGCAATTCGAGGCGGGCCCCGGAGAAATCAACAGGTATCCCGATGGTGATGGTTGAGAAGTTATTCGGACTGGCCGCATTCCGTTCCAGGCGGACGGACCATTTACCGCCGTGGACAATCTTGTCGTCCGTGAAGATGGTGTCCGGAGGTCCGCCACCCCAACGACGAGGCATGTGTCCACTCTGTTCGCCTTCGAAGTCGAGAAGTTTGGCCAGGTCGGCGCGAGTGACGCCTTGAGCTGAAAGCAGGGAGCAGAACCCGAGAGTGAGCAGCGGCAGCCGTGCGTAGCACATGGCCGTAATGATACCCGATGAACGTCGGCTCTTAACCCGTCCCGCGTTACTGCGGGCCCGGGACGTCGCGTTGGGTATTCCCACCGCATAATGAGTTTCGCCCTCGGTACGATGTCATACCGTTAGCGAGTGGCATTGGGCACGAGCACCCAATCCTGCCGGGTGCCAGGTGCTCCAGGTCGAACAGAGGGCAGTAAGCTGGAGGGAGGATACTCTTATTTCACTCGGCTAATGGAGAACACGATGAAAGATACCGAAGCTGGAGACCGGATAGGATTCTTACTGTTGGGAACTGCAATTGGCGCGGCTGCCGCGCTGCTGGTCGCGCCCACATCAGGTGCGCGAACTCGCCGCATGCTCCGACGTAAAAAAGAAGATGTTACGGATTATATTGTCGATACCAGCAAAGAACTCGCTGAGCGATGTGAAGACCTGTACAAACGGAGTGGAGAAGTGGTCGGAGATGCAGCACACGAGGTGTCCACGAAATATCGTGCGCTGTATCAACGAAGCAAAGAACTTGTAGATGAAGCTACAGGTCTAGTCCATCGCGTAGGCCACCCTGTGAAGAGTTAGTTGCGGGCGGACATATCGCCTGCCACTCCGCTTCAGAGCAGCACCATTCCATAGTCCGCCACTCGCCGCACGATGCCGCAGCTTTCCCGCCGCACCATCGCCGGATCTATCGACATGTCCGATGCCAGTTGGTCCGCAATCTCACCCAGCGTCCGGCTGCCGTCACACAGCCCAACGAAATCGGCCACCTGCGGTTGGAACGCCAGCGAGTACGGCAGGCCTTCGCGAAGCTGCAATTCGACCGATGCCAGTTTCCAGCCTTCGGGCGACGCCACCAGTTGCTTCTGCAACCGGGACGTGGGATTCAACACCGGACGAGCTTCCAATAGCTGCTCATCCGAATGACTCCCCAGAAAGTCGCGATTGGTGAAAACCCGCCGCATGAACTCTCCGAACGGCCGCGACACGGGCGCCTGCAGTTCTTCCATGCGTACCCAGTTGCGGCCGGCCCTCTTCCGCAGCACGATGATGCCGCCATAGATCGCCTCCACCTGGTTGGTTGCGAAATACGTCTCCCAACTTTTGGTAAGCGCGGCCTGGGCGGCGGGATCGCTCAATTCGTTGCGATCGTCCTGCTGACGGATCAGCGCGTAATCCAGGCTCGACCGCATGTAGCTGGACAATACCCACGCATCGCAGCCGATCCCCGCGACCCATTCTCCAAGCCTGTCCCGCCACGGCTGTCCCTTAACCTCCACCCATTCCGCCAGCATCTGGCAGTAGCCGCCTTCGTTCAGATGGTCGGGTGCCTCCCGGACCAGGGTGCGGCAGAATCCGTCGAGTTCCATGCTGTTGTCGCTGAAGACCCGGCGGACCGACGGCGTAACAAAGAAGGGCGGGTTCGCCAGAATCAGGTCGAAGCGCTCGCCGCTCACCGGCTCGAAAGCGCTTCCTTCGCGGTACTCGATATTCGAGAAACCGTTCAGGGCGGCGTTGAATTCGGTGAATTGCCGGGCCCGCGGATTGAGGTCGGTCGCGATCACGCTTTCGCTATGCGGAGCAAGGGTCAGAGCCAGCACTCCGTTGCCGGTGCCGAGATCCAACGTGCGGCCGACCGGCGCCTGCATCGACAGTTGATAACACATGAGCGAGGTCGGATTCGGCCATAGCACCGTGTCGGCGCTCAAAGCGCCTGTCCGGGCGGACTGGTTGTCCGAAACAACCAAAAATTCGTTGAAGGGGGAGATCCGGTAGGGCGAGGACAGACTGACGTCGTTTGCCAACACCAGGCCGCTCTTGAGGAACAAGCCGAGCGTATGTTCCGGTATCACCTCGCGCGCCGTAGCGGCGTCGACGGGCGCTCCCACCCAGAACCAGCGGTACAGCGTATTCTGCCGGTTGGGTTCGAGGGCGTTCCCCACGATAGACAGTTTCAGCAACTGAAGCTGGGCGACTTCGTTGGTTCCGAAGTGCGTCGTCAAGGCTTGCATGGTGTAGCCGGAGTCGCGCAGGAACTCGCGGACTTCCCGGCTCTCTTCAGCGTTAAGACATTGCAGCATTCTTGTAGGATAGGCGAAAGACGAGGCCCTCTGCGGGTTCCCGGTATATCAATAGTTGATATCCCTCTACTAACTATTCGCGTCTTGTAACACTTGCTTAAGGACATATAACATCGCATTAGTACTCATGAAAGTCGTAATCCTTTGTGGCGGACTTGGAACCCGGCTTCGGGAAGAAACCGAATTCCGACCCAAACCTCTTGTCGACGTCGGCGGACGGCCCATCCTGTGGCACATCATGAAGCTCTATTCCCATCACGGCTTCAACGATTTCGTGCTGTGCCTGGGCTATCGCGGCAGCATGATCAAAGAGTATTTCCTCAACTACGAAGCCATGACCAATGACTTCACCATCTGTCTGGGGAAGCGCGCCCACGTCCACTACAACGAGCATCACGAGGAGCAGGACTTCCGCGTGACCCTCGCCGACACCGGCGCCGAGTCGATGACCGGCGGACGCGTCAGGCGCATTCAGAAATACGTCACCGACGAGCGCTTCATGGTCACCTATGGCGATGGCGTGAGCGACGTCGACATCAACAAAGTGCTCTCCTTTCACCTCGCCCACGGCAAGCTTGCGACCGTCACCACCTTCCGGCCCGTCTCACGTTTCGGCATCCTCAACATCGACTCCTCGAACCAGGTGCAGAACTTCGTCGAGAAGCCCCAGTCCGACGCCTGGGCCAGTGCCGGCTTCTTTGTGTTTGAGCGTAAAATCTTCGACTACCTCGGCGATGATCAATGCATCCTGGAGCGCGAGCCACTGGAACGACTGGCCCGCGACGGCGAATTGATGTCCTACCGGCATGACGGCTTCTTCTACGCCATGGACACCTTCCGCGAATACCAGTTCCTGAACGACCTCTGGAAGTCCGGCGAAGCTCCCTGGAAGGTGTGGGCATGACCGCCGGTAACATCTGGGGCGATCGGCCAGTACTCGTCACGGGAGCCACCGGCCTGGTCGGATCCTGGCTGACCCGCCGCCTTGTGAACGCCGGCGCCGACGTCGTCTGCATGGTGCGCGACTGGATCCCGCAGAGCGAAGTGTTACGCAACGGCGCGCTCGAATCCGTGAAAATGGTTCGCGGCGATATCTGCGATCGCGACCTGCTGGAACGCGTACTCGGCGAATACGAGATCAACACCGTCTTTCATCTGGCCGCCCAGACCATTGTGGGAATCGCCAACCGCAATCCCGTGTCGACGTTCGAAAGCAACATCGCCGGCACCTGGAATGTACTCGAAGCCTGCCGCCGCTCGCCGATGGTGAAGGCCATCGTGATGGCGTCCTCCGACAAGGCCTACGGGGATCAGGAAACACTGCCCTACAACGAGGACACGCCGCTCGAAGGACTCCATCCGTACGACGTCAGCAAATCCTGCGCGGACCTGATCGCCCAGACCTACGGCAAGACCTATGGACTGCCCGTCGCCATCACCCGTTGCGGTAATTTCTACGGCGGCGGCGACCTCAACTGGAACCGCATTGTGCCCGGCACTATCCGCTCGGTGCTGCGCGGACAGCGGCCTGTGATCCGCTCCGACGGCCAGTTCATCCGCGATTATTTCTACGTGGAAGACGGCGCCGCGGCCTACATGCTGCTGGCCGAAAAGCTGCTCTCGAACGATCGTCTGCGAGGACGCGCTTTCAATTTCTCTAATGAAATCCAGGTGACGGTGCTC
>Ga0105245_10005220_pt1 | contig 11411 bp, 9 predicted proteins | sample KBSM54metaG_FD_81523 | JGI IMG/M metagenome (GOLD analysis project Ga0105245, IMG submission 81523) | Miscanthus rhizosphere microbial communities from Kellogg Biological Station, Michigan, USA - KBS M5-4 metaG | ecosystem: Host-associated > Plants > Roots > Rhizosphere > Soil | place: Michigan...
GGCCGCGTGCTGTCGCTGCTGCAGGACGACAGCGTCGAGTACAACGGGCAGCCGATCGCGGTCGTCGTGGCCGACACGCTGGAGCGCGCCGCCGATGCGTCGCGCATGGTCAGCGCGACCTACACGCCGGCTGCAGATGGTGCGCTCGATTTTGCAAGGGCTTCCGCGAATCCGGTGAGGCCTGAAAAGGTCAACGACCAGCCATCGGCATCGCAGCGCGGCGACATCGCCGCCGGCCTGCGCGATTCGGCGCAGACCTTGCGCGAGACGTACACCACGCCCATCGAGCACCACAATCCGATGGAGCCTCATGCGACCATCGCGGCGTGGAGCGGCGATCGCCTCGTGATCTACGACTCGACGCAGTACGTCAGCGGCGTGAAGGAAACGTTGGCGAAGACGCTGGGCCTGGCGCCGGACAACGTGACGGTGATCTCCCCGTTCGTCGGCGGCGGGTTCGGCTGCAAGGGGTCGATGTGGTCTCATGTGGCGCTCGCGGCCATGGCTGCGCGGCGCGTCGGTCGCCCGGTCAAGCTGGTGCTCGAGCGACCGCAGATGTTCGCAATGGTCGGCAACCGGCCGCACACGGAACAGAAGCTTCTGATCGCCACGCGCGCAGACGGCACGCTGGTTGCCGCGCAGCACGATGTGATGTCGGAGACGTCGATGCTCGAGGATTGGGTCGAGCCGTCGGCCCTCGTGACGCGCATGCTCTACGCTTGTCCGAACGTGTCCACGAGTCATCGACTCGCCAGGCTCAACGTGGGCACACCGACATTCATGCGTGCGCCTGGTGAATCGAGCGGCAACTTCGCGCTGGAGACGGCGCTTGACGAGATGGCCGTTCGACTCAAGCTCGATCCGATCGAACTGCGACTGCGCAACCACGCCGAACGCGACCCCGACAAGGATCGCCCGTTCTCGAGCAAGTCGCTGCGCCGGTGCTATCGCCTCGGCGCGGAACGATTCGGATGGGCACAGCGCCGACCGGAGCCGGCGAGCGCGAGCAATGGTCGTTGGAGTGTCGGCATGGGCATGGCCACTGCGACCTACCCTGCGCGGCGCAGCCCGGCCGAGGCACTGGCTCGTCTGATGCCCGATGGCACGGCCGTCGTGCAATCGGGCTCCCAGGACCTCGGAACAGGAACGTACACGGTCATGACCCAGGTCGCCGCGGATGCACTCGGTCTGCCGGTCCGCAGAGTGCGATTCGAACTCGGCGACACGCGGTTGCCGAAGGCGCCGGTATCGGGCGGGTCGCAGTCTGTCGCCAGCGTGGCGCCCGCCGTGAAGGCTGCGTGCGACAAGGTGCGTGCACGCTTGATCGGGATGGCGGTGACCGATGCAAGATCTCCGCTGTATGGCCTGGCACCGGAGCAAGTCAGCGCCGAAGAAGGCCAGCTGCGCGCGCCCTCGGGACGCTCCGAATCGATCGAGTCGCTCATGGCCCGCAGCGGCAACACACCGATCACCGAGCGAGCCGAGGCCCGCCCCGGCGCCGAGCGGGATGCCTATTCGATGGATTCGTTCGGGGCGGTTTTCGCCGAGGTCTGGGTCGACCCGGACCTCGGCGTGCTTCGCATTCCGCGGATCACGGGCGCTTACGCGGTCGGAAGACTGCTGAATGCCAAGACGGCACGCAGCCAATTGCTCGGCGGCGTCGTCTGGGGAATCGGCATGGCCCTGTTCGAAGAGTCGTTGCGAGACGGGCGCAATGGGCGCATCGTGAATGCCAATCTTGCCGAGTACCACGTTCCCGTGAACGCGGACATTGGGTCGATCGATATCGCATTCGTCCCCGAAGACGATCCGTACATCAATTCGCTCGGGGCCAAGGGCATCGGCGAGATCGGCATCACCGGTGTTGCCGCCGCCATCGGCAACGCGGTCTTCAATGCGACCGGGAGGCGGATCCGGGATTTGCCGATCACGCTCGACAAGTTGCTCGCCAATGCCGGATCGGCAACCTGAACGCACGCGACCTCGACGCATCCAAGTTGCTCACAACTGCGCATCATGCCGCCACGATCCAGATTTAGCGAACGCCTGTTTTCAATTTGAATTGTGGGAAGCCAGTGTCTGAAGCCCTCATTCGACAGCGCGTCGCGGCATTGGCGAAGGCGATTTGTGCAAAGGACACCGACGGCGTCGCGTCACTGTACGCAGCCGACATCGTTTCCTTCGACATCAATCCGCCCCTGCGATACGGCGGGGCGAACAACAAGCGTCGCGCCTGGGAGGAATTCTTCGCTGCGCATACGGGCCCCGTGGTCTACGAGGTGCACGAGCTGAACGTCACGACGCACGGCGAACTGGCGTTCGCTTGCAGCCTCAATCACGTGACGGGCACTGTGGCTGGGGGACGCCGCACCGACCTGTGGCTGCGTTGGACGGCATGCTTCCGCCGACTCGATGGCCGCTGGCTCGTCGTGCACGATCACGCTTCAGTTCCGGCAGACCTCGAGCACGGCCGGGCCGTTCTGAATCTGACACCTTGACTCGATAGCCGCAGGCGGGCTTATGCGCGGCGCGAACCTTCACTAGTTCGCCAGTCGAGGAGGCGCCTGAATCGAGGTGGGGAGTGACCCGGTCGATACCACCAGGCCCGACTTGTTTCGCAATTCGATCGTTCCGCCAGTTGACGCCGTATTGAATCTCACCAGGGCGGTGCTGCCATCTGCGAGCGTGATCTGGGCGCCGATCTGACCGGTTGCATCGGACCGCACCGCCGTGCTGAACGCGTGGTCGGCACCGAGGACATGAAGGAACAGCGATGATGTGCCCGCGCTGTCCTCGACGTCGACGCGACTGCCCGCATTCATGTCGGAGTCCAGCGACGGCCATGACAGAACCTTGGCTGTGAGGCCGGCGGGCGAGAGCCTGACGACGTCCAATTGATTGGTCCCGCTCATCGCGCTGAGCTGGTCCCCACTGACGGTCGGCGTGCCTGGCAGGTTGAGCGTCCAGATGCGCTTGACGTTGGTCCCCGACGTGGCAACGCGATCGAGGACTATTAGAGTACCGGGCTTGATCATCAAGAATTCTCGCTCGACCTTCGAGACGGCTGCCTGGCCGCCGTACATCGGCGTGACCACGGCCAGGCCATAGGCGTAGCCTGAGTTGTCGGCCAGTGCCGCCATCGAGCAGCTCGCGTTCCAGGCCTGCGGGACGACGGCACCGTTCTGTTCGATGCGGACCAGGTTGTGCGGGCTTTCAGACTGAACAATTCCCGAATGGCTGTCGATGTTTTCGTCGAAGGCCAGCCAGTTGCCCTTGAAGAACACAAAGCTCCCTTGGTCGTGGTGAGCGTGGCTTTCGGTGTACGGCCCGCAGATCAGGTTGGCGTAGGACGCATCGGTCGCCCAGGCCGAACGCATCGAGAACTGACCGGTGCCCGCGCCCCAGTGAGCCGTCGGCAGCCGCGTCATCGGTTGAGTCGCGATGTCGCTCTGGTCGTAGACATAGTCGATCCAAGCCTCGAAGCCTTGCGACATCGACTTGACCGACGACTGGGACAGCAGCGTCTTCGACAGGCCCGCCATGACATCGGCCGGGTACAGGCGAGAAAGGATTTCCAGGTACTCGCGGTGATAGTCGAACAAGGACGCGGTCGAATCGCGCGCATGGTCGCCGGTCGGCGCGACCCGGTCCAGCGTCGGAACGATGTCGTGCATGAACTTGTCGAAGGACGCGAGAGTGTGCGGTGTCAGGTCGGCGATGCGCTCGGTCGTCGATTTTTCCCACCAGTAGTAGAGGTCGAAGAGGCCTTTCATGGCCACGCCGTATCCGGTGCCCTCACGAGAGCCGCCGCCGGTCAAATCACGGGTGAATGTCGGCACGAGCTGGTTGCCGATCTTCTCGGTACGGAACTTGTCGAGCCAGGTCTGGGCTTGCGCGTTCTCGCCGGATGTCGCGAGACCGAGAAGCATCGTCGCGCGCAGGAAGGAGTAGTAGTAGTTGTTGGATGGGTTGTCGATGGACCAGCCACTCCAGGCGAAGGTCTTCGCGCCCCATTTGGCCTGGTTGTAGTTCCAGACGTTCCACACGGCCTGGTTGGCGTAGTTCATCCAGCGCGTGCGCTGCGCCGACGTCGTCTGGCTGCGGCACCAGTCGTAGACGATGGCGACATTGCCGATGATTCCTCCGACATCCAGGTAGCTGTCGCCGGCGACCGTCGGCACCTGCCCGCCAGCGATCAAAGCCTCCTCGCTGGCCACGAACGAATCCGTCTTGTTGACGGCGTAGGTGCAGTACGACGCGGTTCCGGTCACCTGGCCGACCAGAGCGGCGTTCCAGGGTGAGAAGTTGTAGACATCGCCGGCGGAGATCTGCCGGTCCACAACCTGCTTGAGGCGCACCGCCGACGGGACACCGCTCGTCATCAGACTGCGCAGCCGCGAAAGCGTTGCCGCATCGCTGATCAAGATGCGTGGCGAGCCGAGCGGGGCCAGGATCACGCTGCCTGAGGCAGGTGCTGGTGCAGGTGCGGGTGCTGGTGCTGGTGCAGGTGCAGGTGCAGGTGCAGGTGCAGGTGCTGGTGCTGGTGCAGGTGCTGGTGCAGGTGCTGGTGCAGGTGCTGGTGCAGGTGCGGGTGCCGGTGCCGGTGCAGGTGCCGGTTCCGGTGCGATCTTGTATCGGCGGCGTGAGAGTGCTTCGGACTGCGTCAACGTGGGATCTGACGTTGTGGCATCTGCGGCAGTCGACGCGGAGGCCTCGAGGCCTGAGACTCCCGCTTGACCCGACGTGCCGTCTCCACCCCCGCATCCAACGAGAGTCAACGTTGTGGCGGCTTCCAACATGGCAGCCACTATGAACCTGGATTGCACTTGCATTGATGCCTTTGTTGGCCACCCGGCGATGGGGTGGCAACTGTTCGATGGACGCCGACGATTTCTCGCATTCCACGGCGTTATCGGACAGCCTATGGGCGACCAAGCCCCAACAAGTAACGCAACGTTTAGACGGTTTCTTTCACATCCGCACCGAATTCGCTCTATCAAATCCGAAGCAATCGTCCCGACCAGTCGCTCGGCGCGAACACACCTGCTCACCGAATCGAACCAGTTGTTCGAAGCCCTCGCGTGCAGGTGTCACGGAGCGAGAAGGGTACGCGTGCCCCGATCAGCGGGGCGCAAACCGTTGCTTCAGATTCAAGAAGCGGCGTTCCAGGAAGTGATACGACAGCATCGCCAGCACCAGGGTAGCTGCCGTCGCGAGCGCCACGTAGGCAAGCGCGACGGGGTAGTCGGCACCAGCGTTCAGACCAGCCTCGCGAAGCATCGCGCTACCGATCAGGTCATGCAAGGGCTTGTGAAAGATGTACATGCCATAGCTGTACATGCCCAGTGTCCGCAACGGTTTGCTGCACAGAACGTTGCGCCACAGTGCGCTTCCGTGATCGCCCTTCCTCGGCGGGGTTGCCGCCGCGAGCACCAGCACCGCAAAAGTCACGCTCAGCCAGCTGTATCCCAATGTCTGACCCAGGGGACTCGTGCGTGGGTAGCCGCGCGTCAACGCGAAACCAATCAGGCTGAGCGCAGCTGCGGACCAGAACAGCGCATCACCCCGACCCGCCAGGCGCCGCAGACCGTACGGGCTCGACACGAAGGCGGCAGCGGCAGCGCCCAAGGCCAGCGCGTCCATGCGGCTCGTTGTCCACATGTACACCGCCTCAGAGCTCGCATGCATCGCAACCATGAAGATGCGGCCCAGAAGACTGAGAGCTGCGATTGCCAAGCACCACTTGAGGACCCGATCCCACCGCATTCGGTGGATCAGCGCCGGCCAGACCAAATAGAACTGCTCTTCGACAGCCAGGGACCAGAAGTGAGGGAAGGCCTTGCCAGCCAGACCGGACGGTTGAACCCAGTTCGACAAGTACAGCCACATCCAAGCCTGGTTCTGTTGATCCTCGGCGTATCCCGGAGGAAGCTGCCCGATTCGCGGCCAGACGACGAACGTCAGGAACAGCACGGCGTAATAGAGCGGAAATATGCGCAGCATCCGCCGTACGTAAAACGAGCGGTAGTACCGGGGCGACTCCTGCGTCGCCAGCAGGATTCGAGTGATCAGGAACCCGGAAAGGACGAAGAAGAGCTGCACTCCGATCCAGCCCAGATCCAGGGCCAGGGTGACGGCATGGCCAACTCGGCCCGCCGAATCTCCAATGATTTCGAAGTTGTGCCCAAGGACGAGCAGGATCGCCAGACCACGCAGGCCGTCGAGGGCAAGAATAGGCTCGGCGGCGATGGGGGCAGGATCAACATCGACGGGAGGTTCGATCCTCGATTGCAAGGAAGCAAGCGACGCTGTCACGGGCATCGTCGGTTCGCGACGCGTCAGCCGAACACCGCGGACAACGCGCTCATGCCCCGCAGCCACGCGGCCGACATCGAATCGAACAGCGCTCCGTCGGTAAACGAGCGCCTGTTCGCCACGAGCCGCGCGCCCTTCAGGATGAATGCCTTGTTCAGCGACGCGATCTCGTCGAACGCCTCCGCGGCCACCGTGAGCTCTTCTTCGGCATTGCCCTCGGCGATCCATCGCAAGCTCCGGGCTGCGAGCTCGAACCCGGCCCCGAGTTGGCGCGTGCAGGCAAATGCCCACGCATGGTAGTGGTCGAGCCCGCGCTCCTGCAGCACCGGGACCTCGAGATCGAAGCGCGCTCGAAAGCGTTCGATGGGATCACTCGCCGGTCGACGGGAGAGGTACTTGGCGACCAGGCCCCGCGACATTTTGCGCAGTTCATCGACGGGTCGGGCGACGCACCGGTCGACGCTCACGACCTCGGCATAGAGCGGCAGGAAAGTTGGATCGAAAGGTTCACCGAGGCGGAATGTGCGCTCGAAATCGATGCCTTCCAACCAGTGATAGCCTGCGTTGTGAAAGTACCCGAGGCGCCGCCTGTCCAGGTCTATGTCATTCAGCACGATCGTCGACTTGACGTGCTTGGAGCGGTAGTCGGTCCCGGCCGTGTCCGGCAACCAGAACGCGTCGGATTCGGTGCTGATCAGTCGGCCGGCCGCAAGGTGCTCCCGCGCATGATCGATCAACGGCTTCCAGACGGTGAGCTCCTGCACGTCGATGCCGTAGAGCTCGTAAAGGTCATCGTGCTGCGGTTTGAAGAAGACCCATTGATCGCCGAGGAAGTCCACGGCGAGCGTGAAAGGCATCACCGCGCGCGATTCGAGGCCGAGCGCATGAATGATCTCGATCCACACATCGACGTAGCAGTTCTTCTCGTGCCACACACTGCCTTCCGCGTGAAGCGGATCGCACAGATATCCCGACGCGTCGAGTTGTGGCAGGGCCGCGCAGCGCGAACCGAGACCGACCGGTCCGGTCATGCCCACAGGCGCTCGCGCACAGCGGCGGGCCAGCTCTTGGGGTCGAACCCATGGGTCCTGAACAACGCCATGGTCACTCGCTCCAACCCGAACCCCAGGCAAGCCGTGTTCGCGACCTTGCCATCGGGCGTCCAAATGCCGAAGGTCGACCCGAAGTGGTCCTGATGGAAGTTGAAGGAGCAAACGGCCGTCGGTTCTGTCATCGAGATGACCGGCACCTGCACCTCGAACTTGAGCTTCTGTTCCTTCTGGTTCATCGCCAGGATCATCCCGCCGCGGCCGAAGAACGGATCGGCCGCGACGTCGGACTTCGCCGGCAATTGCAGCGACGTCAACAGATCGAGGCCGCGCTGCAGCCACATGTCGCGCCACTCGACCACTTGGTCAGCTGTGCCGACGCGCACGAACTCGCGCACTCGGAACGACTGCATCCGCGTCGGCTCGGGCGAAGGCTCGTGTCGGTAGACCCAGTTCAGCATCGTCACCAACCTGCCCTGTACCGGCACCGTCCCCGCAAAGCTGGGGTAGACGGGATAGCAGGCCGCTGGATTCAGGACCACCTGGGTAGGGCTGAGGAGTTCACCCCAGTTGCCGCCGGCGTTGGCGCGTTCCGCGACTGCCAGTGCCTGGATCGCATTGCCGGAAAAGCTGTGCACCGAGCCGCAAAGGTGCGGGAACGAATCGAGGTAGTGCGTACGCTCGAGGATGGAGCGGTCGATGATCGGCGGAAAGGTGTACACCTCGGCGCCATCGTCGCGGGCGACATCGCTGACCAGCGCGTTGAAGCGCTCGAGCACGTCCTCGAAGACGGCTCCTCGGCCGAAGGCGCCCTGAACGTTCGTCGGAATGATCAGCCGATGCGCAACCAAGCCGTCATAGAACGACTGGATGTCGTAGGTTCCTTGCATGCGCGGGTCCTGCAAACGACGTGGGGTGGATGGGGTGAGGCCGGGCGTCTGTCGGACGGTAGAACTCAATCGTCCTTGAACACCATCAGCATCGAAGCGCTCTTCGCTGCGATGCGTTCGTTGGAAATCATCAACGCCCCTGACAGCACGTCACGGTAGTGCCGGCCGAGGCTAAAAGGCGAGTCGTTCTTGTAGGCCAGGATCCCGATGATCTGGAGCGCCCGATGAACGATATGCGGCGCCATCTCGGACGCGCCGACCTTCAGGTTGTTGAACTTCAATGCCCAACCGAGACCGAGCAATTCTTCGGCGCCAGCAGATTTGCCTGCGAGTGCGTCGAATTCGTCGGCCACTGCACTCCATTGGTATCGCATGGACTGCAGCTGTGACGACACTTCGGCCAGACGCAAGGCGTTGGGTGGCACCGTGCCGGGGTTCTTGCGTGCTTCGCCGCGCACGAAGGCCGCCGCCTTGCCGACGGCATCGGCGGCAATGCCCCACCACAGCGCCGCCCACAAGACGTGCGAATACGGGACCATGGACTGCGCCGCGCTTTCGGCGAATGGGCCAGGCACGATCTGCTCGACAGGACCCGACGATTCCAACCTGAAGCCCGGGCTGCATGTCCCCCGCATGCCCAGCGTGTCCCAGCTCGTGGTCTGTTTCAGCGTGTAGTCACCCTTGCGCACGAGCACGAGCACCTGATCGCTCTTCGGCGCCTCGGCATCGCGCCGGCACGTGACGAGGATCGCATCCGCGTCCGCGCAGTACGAACCGGTGGTCGCGTCCTTGTCGAGCACGAAGCGCTCGGCCTGGCGCACGACGGCGCAGATGCTGGTCCGCGTTTCGCCGAATGTGCCGACTTCGGATGTCATCGATGCCAGCAACACCTGCTCGCGAACGATCTCACGCATGTAATCTTGGAAAGTCGGGCTGGCATCGGCGTGGCGCACGATGCAAGCAACCTGGATGAAGTGCATCGCCAGCACCATCCCGCTGGAGCCGCACGCTCCCGACAGCGTCGCGCACAACTGGGCGAGTTGGTGCAGCGAGCATGCGAGTCCGCCATAGGCCAACGGAACCGGCGCCGAAAGCACGCCGGCGCGCTTGAGCGCGGAGACAACCTCTACCGGAAAGCGCGCCTTGGCGTCGACATCGGCAGCGTGCGGCGCGGCCACGTCCTTAGCGATGATTTTGACTCGAGACAACAGCTCGTCGAATGTGTCTGCACGCGTGTTCAAGTCCATGTGTTTCCCTGAGCTGCGACGGGCGGGACTGCGCTCGGGCGCCCTTGCCGAGCGCCATCGAGGACAACGAGGGAGTGCCGTCGAATGTCAGAATTCTGCGTGGTCGCTTTGGCAACGACGCCCCCTTGCTTGAGTGCCGGGCGGTGCGTGCAATCCGCCGCGTTGTTTTATCCCCCGACCAAGTGACGACCGGAAGCGGTTAACAATTGGATACTATGCCAATCCGCAATTGCTGCGACCGATCATGTTTCGTCTCACGACGCACGCCCCTGAATCTGCCGTACTCACTGACAGTCGCCGTCAGTCGAGACGACTGCGTACGGGCATAGACGTCGTGCAGTTGAGTCGCATGCAGGAGTCGATCACCACGTTCGGCGATCGCTTCGTGAGGCGCATCTTCACGGCCGACGAGATCGCGTTCGCGTCCTCGGAGCAAGCCCTCGCCACGGAACGATTCGCGGCCCGCTTCGCTGCCAAGGAGGCCGCCATCAAGGCTTTCGGCCTCGCTCATGTGGGAGTCGACTGGCGCGACATTGAAGTCGAGCGTCAACGTGACGGGCAATGCAGCTTGCGCCTGCACGGCAGGGCCGCACTGCACGCGCGAGTCTCGAGCGACGAAGACGTCGCAATCAGTCTGAGCCACGATGGCGACTACGCGGTGGCGATCGTCACCGCCCTGAAGGACACCTCTTCCCGAAAATCCCCGGAGCCAGAGCCCAAATGACCACCGCCCTTTCCTTGGACGACAAGATCAAGACTGTTCTCCGCGACCACGGCCGCCTGAACAAAGATCCGCAGGCCCTGGCCCCCGAGGCAGATTTGTATCAGTCCGGCTTGACCTCGCACGCAAGCGTCAATGTGATGCTTGGTCTCGAGGGTCTGTTCGACATCGAGTTTCCTGACCAAATGCTCACCCGCAGCGTCTTCGGCAGTATCCAGGCCATCCGCTCGGCCCTGCTCGAGCTCGGCGTCGCGTCTTGAGGCAAGGCGGTGACCGGTCCGCTGCGTACCGTCGCACCGCCTCTGCGTCAGAAGCTTTCGCAAGGCTGGCAGATTTGCGCAACGCCACCGAACGAAATCGCGCAGCCGCAGGCGCTCGGCTCCGACGGTTGGAAGGCAGTCGATTTGCTGGGCAGCGTCGCGGCATGCGAGCGGGCAGGCGGCCGCTGGTCTCTGGACCGCCCCTCGCCCATCGGCTTCGACGCACAGGACTGGTGGTACCGCACGCGCTTCGATCTGCCGGATGACAAGGACCACCGCACTCCGCTGCAATTGCGATTCGATGGATTGGCGACGTTGGCGGAAGTTTGGCTGAACGGTCACTCGATCCTGCGCAGCGACAACATGTTTGTCGGCCATGTCGTCGACCTGTCACCGCAGTGGCTGCGCGACCGCGGCAACGAGCTGGCGATGGTCTTCCGATCGCTCGATCACGCGCTGGCCGTGCGTCGACCGCGACCGGCTTGGCGCGTTCCGATGCTCGAGCAGCAGCAACTGCGCTGGTTTCGCACCAGCCTGCTCGGACGCACGCCCGGCTGGTCCCCGCCGGCAGCACCTGTCGGTCCATGGCGCGATGTCTGGCTGGAGTCTCGCGATGGGATGCGAGTCGATGCGCGCAAGTGGGTCGTCAGCGTCGATGCCGGCGTCGGCGTACTCGACGCATCGTTCGCCATCGACGTTTTTCGGTCAATCGATGGCGCCTCGTTGATGCTCGAGCGCCAGGAGCGAAGCGAGAAGGTCGAACTCGTCCGCGATCCCGATGGCCGATGGACGGGTCAGTTGCGCCTGCCTGATCCCGCCTTGTGGTGGCCGCACACGCACGGCGAGGCTGCGCTTTATCGAGCCTGGATCGCCGTCCGGCTCGGTGACGAAGAGTGGATTCACGAACTCGGCTCGATCGGCTTTCGCAC
>Ga0105245_10005222_pt1 | contig 11410 bp, 12 predicted proteins | sample KBSM54metaG_FD_81523 | JGI IMG/M metagenome (GOLD analysis project Ga0105245, IMG submission 81523) | Miscanthus rhizosphere microbial communities from Kellogg Biological Station, Michigan, USA - KBS M5-4 metaG | ecosystem: Host-associated > Plants > Roots > Rhizosphere > Soil | place...
GACAGCACATCTGCTGCGGCCCAGGCGAAGGGCTTGAGCGACGCTGAGATCACGCGCCAGCAGCAGGCGATCGCACTTGCGCGAGGGCTGGTAAATCCATCTGCGGGGATTCTGGGGATCGCGCCGGGGAAGAGCACGGACCAGCCAGGCAGCGCGGCCGTGGTGATCTATGTCGATCCGGCGATGTCGCCCACAGTTCCCGCCACAGTCGGCGGGGTGCGAACGATCGTGGTAGGGGCGAGTGCGCGTTCGGTCGCGCTTGGGTCTGCTCCTCTGACGGCAACCGGGACAGGATTTCCTGCGTTGTCGCCAGCAGCAGTCGTGCAGGCGATTGCTGTGAAGCGGAAGCTAGCGCGTGGTCTGATGCAGCAGAATCCAGCGTTCTTCGGAGTTGGAGTCGGACAAAGCCTGGATGATCCGCGCGAGACGGCGCTGGTCATCTATATCGATCGCGAACACACTCCTGCACAACTGCCGACCACGATGATGGGATTGCGGACGCGGTATGTGGTCATGAATCGGCTGCACGTGACTCGGTCGTATACCGCGGCTTTTCCCGCGGCGCATCACTGTATGCCGCATGCGGTCAGCGAAGAGATGGACCAGCAGGATCTCTGGAAGCCGCGTGGAATCGATCTGCCATAACGAAACGCGATCAGACGCGACGGCGATGAAGCCAGAACGCGATCATTCCAGTCAGAAAAGCGAAGGGGAAGAAGGCATAGGAAGGCTCATGCAGGATGAGCAAAGTGGCGATCATCGCTCCGAACATGGTTATGCAGAGTATCGCCAGGCCGATCTCAACAGCGCCTGATACGAGAACCAGGAATGCGCCCACCATCTCGAGCACTCCGGTAAAGTACCGAAGCCACTGGCCGAGGCCGATCTGATCGAACAGCACCACCCATGGCGCGCCGGCATCGCTCTTGAATTTGGCGGTTCCGAAATAGAGAAAGACGACGAGCATAAGGGCTCGAAACGACCAATCAGGAACGGAGTTCCTGAACTTTCGCTCGCGCTCGTGACCTTGAGGCTGAGTTGACAGTGGTTCCGGGGCTAAGTCGTTCATGCCATGCACCCGAGATTATTTCCGATCTTTCTGCGACGGAAGGGCGCCGAAGCGCCCTTTCGAGGATGAAGATCATTACCCATCTATTGCTGAAGCCTTCCGAGATCGTAGATTACGCCGAAGGTGAAGCCCTGAGGGGTCAAGTCGTGGGGGCCGAAGATTGCGTGCCACATCTGGTATTCGTACTCGCCGCGCGCGGAGAGACGGCCAACCAAGCGCACATCGACTCCGCCGGCCGGGGCGAATATCGCGCGCGTGTCCTGTTGATAATTCGCACCATCATTGTTTGGAAAGTCGAGGTTGCCAATTCCCATAAGGTATTTGACGAACGGACGGACCCGTCGTTCGCGGCGAAATTGGAAGATCGGGCCGGCAAGACCGGTTGTCATGCGATGACCCGGCAAATAGTCGGGGGTAGCGTAGTTCACGTCGCGGCCTTCAAACTCGAGTCCCAGTCCGCTGAGTTTGGAGGGCATATGAGGAAGACGCCAGTCGACCCACAGGGTGAGGCCAACTTGACGCGGGTTGCGGGTTCCCCAATCGTCTGAGAAATCTGCTACGCCGAAACCAACGCTAAAAGGTAATTTGCCTTCGCGAGCCGAGTACGTGACCTGGGCACAAGCATGTGAAGCTGCCCCAACCATGATCAGAAATAAAAATGGCAGAAAAATCGATTTCCATCGCATGATGCATTTCCTCCTAGGGATCCACTCGTGATGGCAGGAGTGGACCTGTTCCGATTGCCAAGCTGAAATTGGGGCAAGAGCTACAACGCGCAGGAGCGGTACTGCTAGAGCTGACTAGTACAGCAGATCTCCTACCTCGTACTTTATTGCAGCTAGGAACGAGCGTAGCATCTCTACTCTCGATTGAGCCATGACCTTAGTTTGTGTCAGACGAGCCTGGTTAGCGAGATGGTTAACTGCATGATTTAGAACTGGGAGAATCGAACTGAAAGTCGGGTAACGTGTATCGCGGCCGACCTTAGCAGCCGCACGCAATACTCCAACGGCTCCCAGCTGTTCGAGAATATCGGCATCGCGCAGCAAGATCCCCTCGGGGGTGGTTGGGTTGTCCTTTGGCTGGTGATTCAAGATTGCTTCAGCCACTCCCTCCAATTTTTCGGCAGGGAAACCCCAACGTTCCAGGAGTTCCCTGCTTCGCTGGATGGTGTATGGGACGTGATCCCAGCGGGAAAGTTGCTCGAGATGCTCTGGGCGATGTCCCAGAAAGACACCAAGGTCATGCATCCAGACGGCCGCGAATAGAATGTCATCGTCATAGGTCAGCTCGCCGCCGATCTCGGTAGCCAGCGCATAGAGCCTGGGCTGATGGCCGAATTTGTCAGCGGGTAGAGCTTCAGCTCGGATGTACTCAACGACCGAGCTACGCCAGTCCTGGGTCATCGGCCTTTTCCGGGAGTCTGAGCTGAGATACGAATCAGATCAAGACCACCAAGGTCCTGTACGGCGAAGACGGGCGAGCATGCGGGGACAGCTATGATGCCCCGTTCCGGAAGATCCAGCGGTGCGAAGCTTGGGCTAGCGATGCGAGCGCTTCCCGATGCGGCGAAGAGATAGGAAAGCGTCGGAACAGAGTCCGAAGAGCGGCGAAGAGTTGTGCTGGAGCGGCTCACATCGACTGGGATTTTCTCCACGGAGAAATAGGCGCTTTCGATGAGGACGGTTCGATCGGGCAGGACGGCAGGAGGGATTATTCCTGCGTTTGTGACGAGGCGAGTTGCTTCGATCGATTTGTCGACGTGGAGTTCGCGACCGCGGCCGTAGTCATACATGCGATAGGTGGTGTCTGAGTATTGCTGGGTCTCAAGAAGGACGGAGCCGGGCCAGATTGCATGAACCGTGCCAGCGTCGACAAAGATGAGATCGCCGGCCCGAACAGGCAACAGGTTGAGGCTTTCTTCCAGCGTTCCGTTTTCAATTCCAGACTTCACTGTTTCGAGGGTTACATCGGGCTTGAGACCAAGGGCAACCTTGGCATGGGGTTCGGCAGCAAGCGTGTACCAGCATTCCGTTTTGCCACGAGGCTCGCCGTATTTCTGCGCGAGACGGTCGTCGGGATGGACTTGCACGCTGAGTTTTTCACGAGCGAAGATGAGCTTGATGAGAAGCGGTGATCCGGAGTCCACTGCATCCTGCCCAAGCAGCGACAGCGGATTCTCCTGAAAGAGAGCGCCCAGTGACTTTCCGGCATGAGGTCCAGTGGCTACCTTGCAATCATCCCCGGTGAGCCACACTTCACCGACAGGTTCCTGATCGGCAACGTGGTCGTACCAGGGGCGAAGGTCCATCAATCCCCAGACGCGGTCAACAAACTGCGGTTCGACACTGAAGGGCACCATTTCAGCAATTACGGGTCGTGAAGCCGTGGACACTCGGGTGAAATCCTCCGGAAAATGTTTGTAGAGCAAGCCCTGGGCGCCAGGATGAACAACGAGCGCTTGAGCGGATTCTATCGTAGAGCGGCTTCGGGGATGGTACGGCTGCAGTCGATTGTGCGGAGCACTCCGTAGATCCAGGCCAGATTCTTCGCGCGGACGACAAACGAATGACATTCAGGAGCGTGGAACAACACCAGGCTCGTTGTATTCTCGCTGCATGATCCTAGTTCCGATTTCTGAAGACATGTTCCACATGCCACTGCCCCTGATCGAGAAGATTTTGCGGCCGGTAGTTGTCTATCTTGCGCTGGTTCTGCTGTTGCGGATCTTCGGCAAGCGGGAACTGGCGCAATTGAATCCATTTGACCTGGTGGTGCTGCTGTCCCTGTCGAACACGGTGCAGAACGCGATCATTGGAGAAGACAATTCCGTGACCGGCGGGATCATCGGGGCAGTCAGCCTGCTGTCGATCAACTGGTTTGTGGTGCGCATTCTCTTCCGGTCACCGCGGTTGAATCGTGCACTTGAGGGCAAGGCTGCAGTCCTGATTCGCGATGGCCATGTCGATGGCAAGGCGCTGGAGCGGGAGGCGCTCACGCGCGAAGAGTTGGTGGAGGTAGTTCACCGACAGGGATTCGAACACATCCATGACGTGCACCGCTGCGAACTGGAGCCGAACGGGACGTTCTACGTTGAAGGGCGTGATCCCTCGATTGCTGACAAGCGCCATGACGAGTTGCTGGCACGGCTGGAAGGATTGACGCAGCAGCTTGCTGCCCTGAGGGGAACCGGATCCGCCTGATGCAAGATCCAGCTAATCCTCTTACAGTCACGCTGTCGATTGGTTCACAGCCATTCCAGATGCGGGTAGCGGAGAGGCTGCAGCACGACGGGATGTTGAGGCGGGTTATTGCATTTCCGAGAGGCGTTGAGATCTTCGCTCCGGATGAGCATGATGGGTTGCGCCTTGTGCGGCGGTATCGGCGGTACGGATGGGCGAACCGCGTGGCATGGGCGGCGTGGCGTCGTTTGCCGGGAAGCAGCCGTGCATGGAATTTGCCGATTGTATTTTCGACGGCTTACGCAGATCGATTGGCGGCGCGGTGGATTGGACCGAGCACGATTTTCCATGGGTGGACCGGAAATTGTCTCAGGTGTATGAGACGGGCGAGGCAGTTCGGGTCGCTAGTGCTGATCGAGCAAGCCACGATGCATCCTCGCGCGTGGCAGAGAACAGTTCTGGGCGAATGCGAGCGATTCGGCGTGCAACCGCGAGATTGCCGGGCAGTTCTTCCTGAACTGCTGGTGGAGAGGATGGAGCGCGAGTATGAGTTGGCGGACAGCATTGTGGTTCCGTCTGCGATTGCCCGGCGAAGCTTCGAACAGGCAGGGCTGGGCGAGAAGGCGATCGTGGTGCACGCGGGAGTGGACCATGATCTTTTCCGGCCGGCCGTGGCGGCTAACCCGCGCGATTCTTTTCGCGTGTGCTTTGTGGGGAGAGTGGAAATTGCGAAAGGACTTCCCTACTTGCTACAGGCGTGGAAAAAGCTGGAGTTGCCGAACGCGGAACTGGTGCTGATCGGCGAAGTTGCCGAGGAGATGCGTCCGTTTCTCAAGCAATGGGCGCTGCCCAATGTGAGGTTGATGGGTCTGCTTCCGGCTGCCGAGGTCGCTGAGTGGTATCGCGCTTCTCACCTCCTGGTGTTCCCGTCAGTCAATGAGGGATTGGCGCGGGCGATCTTCGAGGCGATGACGAGTGGATTACCTGTTGTGGCGACGGATCTGTCGGGCGCGGAGGACTGCATCACTTCCGGGGTGGAGGGTATGGTTGTCCCGGCAAGAGATATCTCGGCCCTGGCGGAAAACATTGAGTGGCATTACGAGCATGCAGAAGCATCCGCCGAAATGGGAAAGGCCGCGAGAGCACGCGCGGAACGCGAATTTACGCTGGAGAAGTATGTCGATCGCGTGATGGAGATGTATCGGGCAATCGCGGCAAGATCAGCTCAGCACAGATGATGCCCGAGTCTCCTCGATCTGTTCTTCGATGACACCTTTCAGGTTAGCGGGCGAGTAGGTGGGCGCCTTGATGAATTTGCCGTCGTCGCGCTTGTGGACTTTGAGGACGGTCTGCCAGGCACCGCCGTGCGCGTACGAGTCGCCGGGGTGCACGAGATCGGAGCTGGAGGCGCGTTCGAGGATGGCGTCACAGATATTGCAATGGGGCCACGCCTTGCTCATATTGCTGCGTTGAACTTCATCCCACGCACTCTGAGCCTGGATGCCGGCAGCGTTGAGGGCGCCGTAGGTGACGACAAGCTGGTCAACGCAACCGTCGACGTACTCGACGAGATCGGGTGTGCCGTTTGGGTCGAGGTGGACGGCGATGTCATCAATCACGGGTTTCACATCGCCGATGACAGTGCAGCCGCAGGCACGTACGAATTCGAGAGCTTCTTCGAAAACGAGACGCGCGCGGAGCAGGCGCGTAGCAGGATCGGGGAGTTCGGGTGAGTCCTTGACCTCCTGCTCGAACTGCTTCATGAGTGTGACGATGTCCTTCTGGGGCTGATAGGGCTTGGCTGTCATGGAGTATTCAGGCATGGGAATCCTCAGGAGAACTGTAGCGGAGCGAGGGGCGAGAATGCGCTGTGCAAAGGAGGGTACGAAATTGCCGGCTTTCCCAAAGACATTAGAGAACTTTCAATATTCCGAATATTCCTCTTGCGGATATATCCGTAACGGATATATAGTATACGAATGTCGAACGGAAGTCATTCTGGCACTCCTCTTTCGCCGATGGTTCTGGCGATTCTGCTATCGCTGGCAGAGGGAGAGAAGCACGGCTACGCGATGATGAAGGACGCGCGGTCGCAAGGCGGCGGCAGCATCGCCATGGGACCGGGAACCTTATACGGATCCGTCGACCGGCTGATGCGCGACAAGCTGGTGGAAGAGTCGGACAAGCAGGATGATGAGCGGCGACGCTATTACCGGCTGACGGCGCGAGGTGGGGAAGTGCTTGCTGCGGAGCTGGCGAGGTTGGATGCGACGATGGCCGCGGCTCGATCCCTCGGGCTGGTGCCTCACGGAGGACGGTCATGAGCGCGCTCGCGGAACGGCTCTACGGGCGAGTCCTTTGCTTGTACCCGAGTGAATTCCAGAAGGGCTATGCGTTGGCGATGAAGCAGGCTTTTCGCGACGCTCTGCACGATGACGAGCTGCCGCGCAGTTTGCTGATCCGTATTGTTGTTCGGGATCTCATGATTTCACTGGTAAAGGAGCACCTGTCTATGTTGCGCGATTCCCTCACCCGCCCTGCTCTCATCTTCAATGCGCTTGTGCTTACCGGTATTGCCACCGGTGTTGCTCTCGCGCTCTATGCGATTCCGCAGCATGTGCTTCGGGCGGGGCTGAATGATCCGCAGATTCAGATGGCGGGGGATCTGGCGGCGCGGCTGGAACAGGGTGTTGCGCCGACCGAGGCAGTCGGGAAGGGGACGCAAGTGGACATGGCGCGGAGCCTGGCTCCGTTCCTGATTGTGTACGACGAGCAGGGACATGCCATTGCGTCGCAGGCTATTTTGAACGGAAATATACCGACGCTGCCGAGCGGCGTCTTCAACAACGTACGGCAACGCGGCGAGGAACGGTTGAGTTGGCAGCCGGTACGGGGGCCAGGAGGGGTTCGCATTGCGGCGGTGGTTCAGCGCGTGAATGGAGCGCACCCGGGATTTGTGCTGGCGGGGCGCAACATGCGTGAAGTGGAAGCGCGGATCGGCGATGTGGGGACGATGGCGGGGCTGACGTGGCTGGGGATGCTGGGGTTGATTGCGGTGGGAACGATCGGATTCGGGATCTATTCGGGATGGAAGCCGCAGCCGCCCATGCAGACGACTGCGGCGAAGGGTTAGTTGCCGCCCTGGTCAGCAGATCATTCCCACTCAATAGTGCCTGGCGGTTTAGAAGTGATGTCGTAGACGACGCGGTTGATGCCGCGGACTTCATTGACGATGCGGCTGGAGATTCGCTTGAGCACATCGTGCGGGAGGAAAGTCCAGTCGGCGGTCATGCCATCTTCAGAGTGAACGGCACGGACGGCGCAGGTGTAGGCGTAGGTGCGCTGATCGCCCATGACGCCGACGCTCATGACGGGAAGAAGAACTGCGAAGCTTTGCCAGATGCGGTTGTAGAGGCCGGCGGCCTTGATTTCGCTGACGACGATGTCGTCGGCTTCCTGAAGGAGTGCGACGCGCTCGGGGGTGACTTCTCCGAGGATGCGAACGGCCAGGCCGGGGCCGGGGAATGGCTGGCGGCCGAGGATGTCTTCGGGCATGGCCATGTCGCGGCCAATGCGGCGGACTTCGTCCTTGAAGAGGTCGCGCAGGGGCTCGATCAGCTTGAGTTTCATGAATTCGGGGAGGCCGCCTACGTTGTGGTGGCTTTTGATTGTCTGGCTAGGACCTTTGACACTGGAGGACTCGATAACGTCGGGATAGAGGGTGCCCTGAACCAGCCAGTCGACACCGCCGGTTTCGGAAGCGATGCGGTGGGCTTCGTCGTCGAAGACCGCGATGAATTCGGCGCCGATGCGTTTGCGCTTGGTTTCGGGGTCCGTGACACCGGCGAGCTGATCGAGGAAGCGCTTGCCGGCGTCGACGGCGACGATGTTAAGGCCGAGCCTCTCCAGATTTTTTTGCACGTTTCCGAATTCGTTTTTGCGCAGGACGCCATTGTTGACGAAGATGCAAGTCAACTGCTTTCCGATTGCCTTATGCACCAGCATGGCAGCGACAGAAGAATCGACACCGCCGGAGAGGCCGCAGATGACGTGGCCGGAACCGACTTTCTCCCGGATCGAAGCGACGGTGGATTCGATGAAATGGGCGGGAGTCCAGTCGCCGCGTGCGCCGCAGATGTTGAAGACGAAGTTTTTGATGATCTGCGGACCGAGGGGGGTGTGGTGGACCTCGGGATGGAACTGAACGGCCCAGATGCGGCGGTCTTCATTGGCGATGGCGGCAAGAGCGTTTGAGGTGACGGCGGTGCGCTTGAATCCCGCGGGGAGTTCGAGGGCTTCGTCGCCATGGCTCATCCAGACCTGGATGGCCCCGGGGAGGCCCTCGAAGAGCTTGATTGAGGTGTCTTCGAGTGCGACTTCGGCGTGGCCGTATTCGCGCTTGGGAGCGGTACGGACCTTGCCTCCGAGATGGTGAGCGATGAAGTGCAATCCATAACAGATGCCGAGGGTGGGCAGATTGAGCTGGAGGAGCGCGGGGTCGGCATTGGGGGCGTCGGCGTCGTAGACGGACGACGGACCGCCGGAGAGGATGATGCCGAGGGGCTTGTGGGATTGGACTTCTGAGATCGGTGCGGTGCAGGGGAGGACGACGGAAAAGACATTCAGTTCGCGGATACGCCGGGCGATGAGCTGGGTGTATTGCGAGCCGAAATCGAGAATGACGATGGTTTGGGTGTCCACCTTCCAGTGTGGCAGGGGGTGCGGCGGGATGTAAAGAAAGTTCCCGACACTCAAACAATTGCGAAGCCTGCCGATAGACGGTGTAGGACCTTCGCGATGGAAAACTCTCTGAATGACGATATGCGGCCGGTGCAATTTGCGACCCGGCAGCCAATTCTGGCAGCTGACGAGACGGTTATTGGCTACAAGCTTTTGTTCCGCACGGATGTGGTGAGCCATTTTTCAATGCAGGACGAGGAAGGGGCAGCACGACGAACGATCGATATGTCGACTCTGCTGGGTCTCGATGTGCTGTGCGATCATCGGCTGGCATTTATCGGTTGCGATCGCGAGATTCTGCTGGAGCATGGGTTGGCATTTCTGCCGGCGAATCGCGTGGTGGCGGAGATCGAGCGTGGTGTCCAGGTAGACGAGGTCGTGATCGAGGCCTGCTGCGAGTTGAAGAATGCGGGGTACCGGATTGCGATCGACGGATTTACAGCGGACGATTCTCGGCAGGCGATCGTGCATTTGGCGGACTACCTGAAGGTTGATTTGAAGAAAGGAGGCTGGGAGGAGATTCCGGAACTGGTTGGCCCCGACCACTGGAAGGACGCCGTTCTGATGGCCACCAATGTTGAGTCGCGAGAGGATTTCGATCTTGCGCGGCGGAAGGGATTCCAGCTCTTTCAGGGATTCTTTTTTCGCAAGCCGGAATCGCTGCGTACGCGGACAGCGCCGACAAACCGGGTTATTTATCTTCGGCTGCTGCAAGCGGTGATGCAGCCAGAGTTGAACTGGGATCGCGTTGAGGAATTGATCAAAAGCGATCCTACGCTTTACTACCGGCTGCTGCGATTCCTGAATTCTCCGTTGTTCGGGATTCGGGGCGGAGTTCGGACGGTTCGGCAGGCATTCACGCTGCTGGGCGATGACGAAATGCGCAGGTGGTGCAGGCTGGCGGGCATGTTTGAGTTGTCGAAGGGCCGGCCTGGAGAGTTGCTGCTTTCGGCACTGGTGCGGGCGAGATTTGCGGAGTTACTCGGTTCGCGGGTTGGGCATGGCGAGGAAGATCTTTTTCTGCTTGGTGTTTTATCGATGATGGACTCTATTCTCGAGATCCCGATGAGAGCCGTGATCGAAGGGCTTCCACTCGATGAGAGTGCGCGACGACTACTGCTGGAGCACAAGGGAGGGCTGGCAGGCATTTTCAGACTTGTTTCAGAAGTTGAAGCAGGAGCGTGGAATCTGGTGGTTGATTCCTGTGTTGAGTTATGCGTAGCGCAGGATTTCGCTGCCGGCTGCTATACCGAGGCAATCGCGTGGGCGCAGTCACTGGCTGCTTCGGTTTGAAGCTTGCTCATTCAAGGGATGTTCATCGTTTCGTAATCGTGGAGTAGCAGTCCTTTCATCGAGGCTTAAACTCGCCCTCCTATAAAACGAGACGGACTAAGAGTCTGTCGGCCCCCGTTGGATGCATCAAAAAACAGCCTGCGTTCTGTTCTGAAATCCTTCCACCCCGAAGAGGTCAGTGAAATGAGAATCAAGCAAGCCGCTCTCGCGCTTCTGCCGATTGCGTTTTCGAGCACGTTCCTTCCCGCCGAAAAGCCTGAGCATGATCGCGCTGTACCGCGCATCGATCATGCATTCGTGATTCTGATGGAGAATCACGCCTATTCCCAGATCCTTGGGAATACCAATGCTCCCTTCATCAACAGCTATGCGAAAACCGCAAATCTCGCGACGAACTACTACGCTGTAGGGCATCCGAGCTTAACGAATTATCTGGAGATCGTGGGCGGATCGAATTTTGGAGTCATCAACGACGATTCACCCGACTGGCACAACACATCGTGCACGCCGAACATCGTGAGCGGGATTCCAGCGGATGAATCGGCTGCTACGAACACCTGCCCGATTGCCGGGTCGGGATGGGATGCGGCAACTCCTGCGGTGGATACGACGAATGAAGGCACGCTGGAAGAGCCGGTCTACAATTTCCCTCTGTCGCCTGCGTTCACGCGCGGCATCAGCATCGCCGATCAGCTTGTGGAAGCGGGCAAGACGTGGAAATCGTACCAGGAGAATCTTCCCCCGTACGGTGCTGACAAGGTGAATGCCAGCGACGGGCTTGTGTCGAATACGACTCAGTCAGAGCCGGGAATGCCGCAGCTTTACGCGGTAAAGCACAATCCGTTTGCGTACTTTGCAAGCGTGCAGACAGGTGAGGATCGCAGACTCAGTCTGAAACAGATGGTGGGGTTCGATCAGTTGTATGCCGATCTTGCGAAAGGCGATGTGCCGGACCTGGCGTTCATCGCGCCAAACCAATGTCACGACCAGCATGCCCGCGGCTCAAGCGAAATGGGTACGGGCTGCTCCGTCGATCAAAACGCAATTGCGCAGGGAGATGCCGGGTTGCACGCAATCATCGACGCGATCAAAGGGTCGAGGGCCTGGAAGCATGGCACAAACGTGA
>Ga0105245_10005223_pt1 | contig 11409 bp, 7 predicted proteins | sample KBSM54metaG_FD_81523 | JGI IMG/M metagenome (GOLD analysis project Ga0105245, IMG submission 81523) | Miscanthus rhizosphere microbial communities from Kellogg Biological Station, Michigan, USA - KBS M5-4 metaG | ecosystem: Host-associated > Plants > Roots > Rhizosphere > Soil | place: Michigan...
CTACGCGAGCAAACTCGGCCGTTTGGGCGTGGTCTACTCGCAAAAACTCGCCAGCGAAGACGCCTGGTCGATGGTGGCGGTCGCCGGCATGGTCGAAAATTACCAAGAGAAGATCTTCAAGAGCGGCACAGGCAAAGCCGCGTTTCTCGAGATCGAAGACATGTACGGGCGTGTCCGCGCCAAGCTGCGCGGCGACCGCATCGACACCTATTCGCACTTGCTGACCTGCGGCGATCCGGTGCTGATCAACGGCAAAGTGAGCTTTCCGATGCAGGAGGAGCCCACCGATGAAGAGCTCGAACCGACATTGCTGATCGATACGGTCGAGCTTTTGTCGGACGCGGCACTGAAAGCCACACGTGCGGTGTCGATTAAACTCGACGCAAACAGTACGGCGCGACGTGACTTCGAGGCCTTGAAAGTACTGTTTGCGTCGTCGCCTGGGCCTTGCCCGGTGGAACTCGTGCTGCTCCTGGGTGAGGGCGCCGAGGCGGTGCTCGACCTCGAAGGCACGCGTGTCACCCCGAATGACAGCTTTTTGGGCGGCCTCGAGCGCATGTTCGGGACTTCCGTCGCCGAGCTGCGCTGAGCGCCCATTCACCGCGTGATTGACGGCGGAGTTCCCCCGCGCGGCAAAACTCGCTAGGCTTGAAGATCGATGAAAGACGCCCGGGCAGAGCTCGTCCGCATCGACTCACGCGGTGAAGCCCATCCGATTGGCACCGTCGCCAGCCAGCGCATGCGTTCCCGAGAGGGCGCGTATCGGATGCTGCCGGCACCGGCCCACGTCGTGTTCATGCGCTACACCGGCGAAGATGGCCGTCGCGACGCCGAGGATGGCGCGATCGTGCGCTTGTCCGGCGAAGTCACGGCGCCCGGTACGCTGTGCGACATCTTGGCGTTGCTCGCTCAAACCGGCTGGCGCGGCGAGCTCGCGGTGCTGGATGGCGAGCAAGCGCGCTCGATCTTCTTCGAGCAGGGCAACGTAGTCGGTGCAGTCACGAACGTGGATGAAGAGCGGCTGGGCTCGGTGCTGTATCGCTTCGGCGTGATCAGCGATGAGGACCGCGCTCGCATTCTGGAGGTGGCCAAGAGCGGCAAGCGCTTCGGTGAGGCGGCGATCGAGCTCGGCGTGCTCAAGCAAGACCAAATTTACTCCTATATTTCCCGGCAAATCGAAGAAATCGTGTTCGCCACCATGACGGTCGGGGACGGCACGTTCTTCTTCCTGGATGGCTTCGACGAGTCACGATTGGTGTCGCGCCACACCGTGAGCGCCAACGCCCTGCTCATGGATGGCGTCACGCGCATGGATGAGCTGCGCTATTTTCGGCAGAAAATCCCATCGTCCGAGCACATCCCGCTCAAGGTCGAAAACCGCGGTACGCCGGCCGAGGAGCTGCAAAAGGTTTACGCCGTGGTCGATGGCCTACTCAGCGTCGAAGAGCTGGGCCGAAATACCGGATTGGGTGAATTCGAGACCACGAAGGCGCTGTACTCGCTCGTGCAAGCGCAATACGTCGTGATTCACCCGCCGCGCGTCTCCGGCGGTCCGACGTCGTTGGTGTCTGCCGCGAACGGCGCACTACGGGCCATCATCAGCGCGGCCAGCCAGGCGGGCCGAGCCGATGAAGTACGCGGCAACCTAGCTTCGTTCGCGGTCGGTGCCGGCGTGTACGACATCCTCTTTCGAAACGCCGGCCCGGACGAAACCGGTGCCCTCAACGCGGACGTGGTGGTCGCGAACGCCGTGGTCTTGGCGGGCGGTGCCGACCAAGCCAACGTCTTGAAGCAGATGCTCCACGAGTACGTGAGTTTTGCGCTATTCAGCGCGGGCGCAGCCTTGGGTTCCGGCGTCGAAGGCGACCTGGCAAAGCAGGTAAACCCGGCGCTGGTCGGTCTTAGGCCGCAGGGCTGATCGCCGGCCGGCCGCTGCCAAAAAGTGCAAGAAACAGTGGGCAAGCGCCCCGCTTCGCGCTAAGACCCGCGCCCACGAGTGGTCCGCAAGGGCCGCCCGGGTCGATAGCTCAGCTGGTAGAGCAGTGGATTTTTAATCCATTGGTCCAGGGTTCGAATCCCTGTCGACCCACTGCAGGCCGCGCCCAGATCGCGGCGCGAGAGGGGGAGAGGGACGCCGCGGTGCCCCCGCTTTAGCTGCTAGAGTCGGGCGGTGAGTCGCGGTTGGGCGCTTCGGTCGCTCGTTTGCGCTGGGAGTAGCTGGTTGTTGGCGGTGGGTTGCCGTCCTCGGCCGCCGTCGCACGATGCGGCTCCGTCGCCCCGCGCGAGCTCGTTCGCGTCGAGCGCGCCCTTGGGCGCCAATCGTGCGCCTCTCGCGCCGCCGGTCGTCACCGTGCCGGATGCTGCCCCCGAGGTGGCCCGCGTCTACATCAAGAATCGCTTCGTGTTCGTCCGCCCGCGACCGGACGCGAATGCGGATTGGTTCGGGTTTCTCTGGTTCGGTGCGTCCGTCGCGCTGCGGCGAGCCGAGCCGGTGCGAGGTCGCGGTTGCGCGACCTTCTATGCGATCGAGCCGAGCGGATACATTTGCGTCGATGGCAAGCAGGCGACGCTCGACCCGAACGATCCCGTGTTCAAAACAGTGGCCGCGTTCGCGCCCAAGTTGGACCGCGCCGAACCGCACCACTACGCGGAATCCACCGGCGCCGAGAAACACGCGAGCATCGCCGGCTTGGACGATTTTGGCGCGTTGCCAGCGCTTTTTCACGAGCCGCGGCTGCGCTTGTTGCCGCTCTCGACGTTCGCCTACATCGACGAGCACGAGCTCGGCGCGCAACATTTTTTGCTCGGCTCTGACCTCACTTGGGTGGATCGCGAGCAAGTGAAACCGTATCCGAGCGTGACGTTTCACGGTGTCGAGCTGGGGCAGGAGTGGCATCTGCCGGTCGCGTTTTTTCGCAAGGCGGGCGCGCACGTGTACCAGCAGGATGCGGCAGGGCGCTTCGCGCGCAGCGCCGAGCTATTTCCTTTGCACAGCGTGGTGCAACTCACGGCAGAACCGCGTTTTCAGCATGGCGAGCGCTACTTCGCGCTCGAAAATGGCAAGGGTTGGGTGCGCGAGATCGACGCGGTGGTGCCGGTTGCGCGCAGTCGTACGCCGTGGGGGGCGCGGCTCGGTAGCGACGACCGCACCGGTTTGGCTCCCAAAAACGCGCGTCATACTTGGCTCGAGGTGAGCGTGCTCGGTGGCTGGTTGCTGGCCTTCGAAGGCACGCGCGCGGTGTACGCGACGCTGATCTCGCCTGGTCGGGGAGGGGTGCCGCAAGAGGGGAAAAGCACCCTCGAAATCGCTGCCACGCCGCTCGGCACTTTTCCGATCTCGGGCAAGCTCGCCACGATCACGCTCGAGTCGCCGGGGGAGTACGTGCACTCGGACGTCCCTTGGACACAGAACTTCCTGCATCCGTACGCCATTCACACTGCGTATTGGCATGACAATTGGGGCAATCCGCAGAGCGGAGGTTGCATCAACGTCGCTCCGATCGACGGCAAGTGGCTGTTCGAGTTCAGCGAACCCGCGCTCCCTCCGGGCTGGCACGCGCTGCGCTGGCAGCCCGAGTTCGGCGCGCCGACGGTATTGGTCGTGCACGAGTGACGAGCTGATTGCTCGTGTCAGTGTTTTTTGCGAGCCACTTCGAAAAAATGCGGCGCGCGGGCGAGGTTCGAGGAAAGTGGGACTTTTCCGTCGAGCCCGGCATTGTTTGCGGCCACTCTCGGCCTTGCGCACCGTGACGAAATCGGAGCCGACCATGTTCGAAACGCGCTGTAAACCAAGCGATTTAACGCTTGCGCTGGATGCCCAATCGGGAGGAATCTCGTTGGATTGAGCCGCAAGGCGGCGCTCAAGGAGGCTTCGAATGATGTTCAAGGCGCGCACTTGGTTGACTCTCGGGTTGCTTTCGTTCGGCACGCTGGCCGCTACGGTGAGCTGCGGTGGCAGTGACGAAGCAACGGGAACCGGTAGCGCCGGAACGATGGGTGGCCTGATCGGCGGCGGCGCCGGAGGTACCACGGCGGTTGGCCGCGGCGGCAGCGGTGGCGCGTCCACCGGTGGCTCGGGCGGCGGCACGGGTGGCGCAGCGCCGGTCACCAATTTGGGCATGACGTGTGCAGCTGACGCCGATTGCGGAACCGGCCTGATCTGTTTGCTCGCTTCCAGCACGTCACTCAGTGTGGGCGGCCCTGCCGGCGGCCTGTGCACCCTGGCTTGCGCAAACAATGGTGATTGCGATGCGTTCGTCGCCGGCGCGCGCTGCGTGGGCAACATGACGCAAGCCTACTGTTTCGAAGCCTGCGCGCCGGGCGCTTTGCCTGATCCGACGGATGCGAGCTCGAAGTGTCACGGCCGCGCCGATATGGCTTGTGCCGGGTTCTCGAGTAGCGCCACCGGGGCAGCCACCGAGACCCTGTGTTCGCCACGTTGCGAGACCGACGCGCAATGCGGCAAGAGCCTGTTCTGCGATCCGAACAGCGGTGAGTGCATCAAGACCGCGCCGACTGGTGATCCGGTGGGCACCGTTTGCGACCCGAGCGCGGCCACCGATGGTTGTCGCGGCGCGTGCATCGGCACCGATCCCAACAAGGATACGGTGGGTGCCTGTTTCGACTTCTGTTCACTCGGTGAACCGTGCTCGTTCGTTGGCACCAAGCCAGGCGGCATTTGCTTCGGTGAATTGACCACGGCAGATGGCTCGACGCCCGGCCCGCATGATCTCGGGATTTGCGAGCAGAACTGCAACTGTGACGCCGACTGCAAAGTCGCAGGCGAAAAGTGCGCGGCTTGGACGAGCACCGCCGTCGATCAGGCAGCCAAGAAGCTTCTCGGAGCCAATGGCTTCTGCACGCAAAACACCACCGGCACGACCGAACTGAAGACGTGTGGCAGTGGCGGCTCCGGCGGTTCGGGCGGCATGATGGGTGAAGCCGGCGCGGGCGGCGCTGCCGGCGCACCGTGATCGCTTTTCAACGCTAGTTCGAGTCTTCTTCGCTGGGCTCACTCGACGCAGGTTCGGCAATCTGTCGGGCCGCATCGGGTGAGCCGAAGCGCAGCGGGAGTACGAACGCGAATGGCTTACCGGCGACGCTCGGAAAGACGAGCGATGCGACCAGTGCTTCGACACAACGCGTGACGCCCGCGTTCGGGAAATGACTCTCGACCTCGGTCACGCGGTGCACGCTCCCGTCGACCTCCAAGATGACAGCGAGGCCGAGCCGCCCCCAGAGGGCGGAATCGGCGCGCTGCGCCGAATCGAAGCAGGCGTCGAGTTCGGCGCGCTTGCAGGCCACGCGTTCGCTCACTGCTGCGGGATCGAATGACGCGCTGGGCGTGATCGTGGGCGCTGGATCGGAGCTGGTCGCCGGCGCGGGCTGGTCCACATCGCCCGGCCAAATGCGGATCGACGCGATCACGTCCAAGTGCTTGGAAGGGCGCGGGGAGAAACGCAAACGGCGAGTTTCTTGCAGAAAACAGCTCGCGATCGCTCGATTTTCCAGCTGGGTCGAGACGATGCGCGCCGAACTCACCTTGCCGTGAATGCCAATCGTAAATGCTACGCGTGTCTCTCCGCCGAGCCCCTTCTTCTCGCGTTGTCCCGCTTCGAAGCACAGTCGGTAGGGCCAATAGCCGTTGCTTCGCGCCTGAGCTTGGACTCGCTCGGCGGTGAGCGTGTGCTTGGCTGCGCTCGGCGCGCCTGCGCGGCGACGATTCAAGCGAGTGTCCACGACCACGCGTGTGCCTGGATGGAACGAACCCTGGCTCGACGTGTAGTTCGGATCGGACGTGCCGCCGACGTTCCAGCGCATGAGCTCGCTCGCTTCCGGGCTATCAGGCGGCAGGGCAGGGGTGGCTTGCGGATCGATCGCGTACGGTGAATCGATCCGGACCGAACTGACGGGGGCGTCGGCGGCCGCGTCAGGCAGGCTGAGCGGCGAGCCCGCGTCGGGTTCACTGGCGACGGCCGGCGGCTCAGCGGTGACCCGCGCACGGCTGGGCGGTGCCAGCGCGGGATGTACCGCGATGTCGGATGCTGGCGGGGTCGCGCTTCGCGCGCACGCGAGGAGGAGCGTCAGGCCACAAACGCCAAGGCTTTCAGGTCGCGCCTTTACCGCGTGGAAAAAGCGGGTGAAAGTTCTCATCTTACGGAGGTATCGGCAAATGGGTGAGGACGCAGGCGAGTCGCTCGACTTCGAGCATGGCGCAGGATTCGTAGCAGGTGAAGTCTCTGGCGGATTTGGCCTCGGCCCGCTGGAAAGCCAGTACGAGGAGCTGTTCGCGGAAGCCCTCGCCGACGGCGTGATCACGCCCGAAGAGCGCGCGCGCTTGGAGAAAGCGGCCGACAACCTAGGCCTCGATCCGCAGCGCTTGTTGCGGCTCGAGCAGGCGATGGTCGCCGCCTATCAAACGCGGCATCGCGTTCAGATCGTCGAACACTACGAAGAAGGCGCACCGTCATTGGCCCCCCTGCGCGTGCAGGCGGATGGCGACGCGGGCCGCGCGTTGTTACTCAAGCGGATCGAACAACTCGAGGCGCGTGTGCGCGAACTCGAAGGTGAACTGCGGCGCGCGCAAGCCTCGATCAACGTCGAAGTCGATCTGACCGACATGGAGAGCTCCGTCGAGGACGCCAGCGAAGATCCCGAGGAGGTGTGGCGCCAAGTGCGACGCGATCCGAAGAACCCGGAGCCGTACCGCGCTTTGAGCCGGATCTATGCGGCGCGTAACGATCTCGATCGTCGTTTTTGCGTAGCTCAAGTCTTGACCGCGCTGAACGCAGCGAGCGGCGAGGAGCGCGCGCTGGTCGAGCAATTTCGCTCGCAGTCGCTGATCGCGCCGCGCGCGAGCGTCTCCTCCAACGCGTGGGTCGATTTGCTCTTTCATCCCGAGGAGGAAGTGCTCACGGGCCAGATATTCAGCCTGATTGCGCCAGCGGTGCTGGTGGGGCGAGTGACGGCGCTTCGTCGAGATCAGAAATTGGTGCAACCCCCGGCGAGCGCCAAACAAGATCCAGCGAAAGCGACCATCACCGCGGTGCGCGCCATGCCGTGGGCTGCGGCTATCCTCGGGCTTGCTGCTCCGCCGATCTACCTAGACAAGGATCGCGACGTGGGCTTCGCCCACACGCCGGGCGTGCCGCCCTTCACCCTCGTTGGTAAACAGGTGCTCTCCGGCCGCACGCAGCTCGAGCACGCGTTCCTCGCTGGCCGACACTTGTCCTGGTACCGCCAAGAGCATTACGTGAAAATCCTGTTCAATGCGGTGCCTGATTTGGAGGATCTGTTCTTGGCGGCGCTCACCATCGGCAATCCAGGTTTGCCCATCGCCGAAGACATGCGGCGGCGCGTGACGCCCATTGCGCAGGCCATTCAGCCAATGCTGGAAGCTCCGCACGTCGACGCACTCCGAGGCTGTTTCCTCCGCTTCGTCGAGGAAGGCGGGCGCACGAACCTGCAACGCTGGAGTCACGCCACGGAGAAGACCGCATGTCGTGCGGGCTTCGTGCTGAGCAACGACATCGCGACCGCGGTCGACATTTTGGCCAAAGAAGAAGGCGAAAGCGGGGAGCTCGGTCGCGATTTACTGGCCTTCGCTGCCAGCGAGCGGTACTTCAAATTGCGCCGCCAATTGGGCATCGCGATCGACCAAAATTGAGGCACTTTCGCCGGCTTCGTGCGACGGACTCACCGTTCGTCGGGCCGGCTGCTTTTGTCGCTTACCGGCTCGACGTTGCGGTGTAGCCTTCGAAACGCACGGATGGCGGAGGACGTATTCGGAATCGTTGGAAGCGTCATTGCGGGCGCGTATCACGTCGAAGCAGTCGTTGCCGAAGGCGGCTTCGGGGTCGTGTACCGGGCGCACCATGGCGGTTTCCGTGCGCCCGTGGCGCTCAAGCTGCTCAAGGTGCCGCCGCAGAGCTCCGAACAACAAGCCGCGTTCCTCGAGCTATTTCGCGCGGAGGCCGAGCTCTTGTTTCGGCTCTCGGCGAGCTTGCCCACCGTGGTGCGGCCGCTGCACGTCGATGCGTTCACGTCTTTCGACGGCGCGTTCGTGCCCTACATCGTGCTCGAGTGGCTGGAAGGGGCCACGCTCGATGAACTCATCAGGCGCCGGAGTCGGAGTGGGCTCCCGCCGTTGCCGCTGCCCGAGCTCGTGCGCCTGCTCACACCCGTCGCGCGGGCGCTGGAGCGCGCCCACAATTTCGGTGGCGCGGGCAGCAACGTTTCGATCGTTCACCGCGATTTGAAGCCGGAAAACATCTTCGTTGCTCAGGTGGCCGGCGAAGAGGTCGTGAAGATCTTGGACTTCGGCATCGGCAAGGTGAAGAGCGCCGCGAGCCAAGTCGCGGGCCGGGCGAGCCAAGATGGGCAACAAGCGCCGACTGCGTTCACGCCGGCCTACGGGGCGCCCGAACAATGGGCGCCCAAGCGTTTCGGCCAAACGGGGCCGTGGACGGACGTTTGGGGGATCGCGTTGTGCTTGGTCGAAGCCATGGTCGCGCGCAACGTGATCGACGGCGACCACACCGAGATGATGGGTACCACCCTCGACCCTTTGCGTCGGCCCACGCCGCGCACAGAAGGGGTGGAGGTGAGTGACGACGTCGAAGCGGTGTTCGTTCGCGCGCTCGCGGTCGATCCCCGAGCGCGCCAGCGCGACGTGGGCGTGTTCTGGGACGAGCTTTTGACCGCCATGGGTGAACCCCTGTTCGAAGCCGCTCCGCATTCGCGACGCGACGCGCGAGTGGAAGGCGGCAGTAGTGGGCTGCAGCTGGAGCGAATCGAAATGCCCGGGCGTTCGTCCGCGAATCTGCCGCGAGTCCAGCAACCGAGTCCCATCGCCGAGGCGGTCGACTTGGAATTCGATCCGACGAGCCCGGCGGTGCGCGCCGCTGCGGTCTCCGGGTTGCGTCCGGCGGTGGTCGTCCAACGCGACCAGGTTCACATCGTTCCCGATCTTGATTTGGGGCCGCCGTCGGTACCCCGGCGCATGAGCGGCACGCTGCAAGCCGTGACCCCTCCTTCATCAGGGGCGCAACGCAGCGCGCCCGGTGCTCGGCAGAGTCCGCCGTCGTCGCCTTCTCTCGATCTCGAAGACAGCGGGCTCCACGCCGCGTCATTCGATCTCGATCTGCCCGCCGGCGATCCGATCGTTCGACGCTCGCAGAGTTCGCAGACCCTGCAGGCCGTGCGGCCTCCAAACTCGGAGCGTCGCCCGTCGCAGCCGCCGCGCAGCTTGTCCGGACCGATGCCGAGGGTCGCCCCTCCGCCGCCGAGTGAGCCCAAGCCGCCAGCGGTCCCGCTCTTGGATTTCGACTCGGTGCCTGCCGAGCCGGTGCGACCGAAGCGCGTCTCGTCGCCGCCGCCTGCAGTGGCCGCCAAAGCGCCAGCCACGCCGGTGAGGCCACCGCCAGCAGCCAGCAAAGCCGCGGTGGAGACCGGCTTCGTGTCGCGCGTCGATCTGAGTGGCGTGGAAGAAAAGCCGCTCTCGAAACGGTTGCGACCGGCGGCGGCGCTAGTCGTGGCCGCGATCATCGTGGCCGTCATCGACCCGATTTATGCGGCTTCCACGGGCGAGATCTTGCAGATCATTGGTCTCCGGTTGAGCGTCATCGCCGGGATTCTGTTGCTGGTCGGGATCGCGCTGGGCGCGCGCGAAGCCCTGCGCGAGCAATGACTCGAGACTTTGAGTGAAAGGCAGCCATGAGCAAACCCAAACAAAAAAAAGCTCCTTCGCGCTCTCAAAAGTCAGCTCCGGGGCTCGCCAAGGCGGAAGCTGCTGAACTCATCGCGAGTTACCGAGCCCGTGGTTTCGACCGCGCCAAAGTGGGCGGCTTCGATCTCGACGGCGTGCTGCGCGGCAAATACATCTCGCTCGACAAGCTCGAATCGGCCCTCAGCAAAGGCTTCGGTTTCTGTGACGTGATCTTCGGCTGGGACGTGGCGGACGCGCTGTACGACAACGCCAAGGTAACGGGTTGGCATAGCGGTTATCCCGACACGCTCGGGATGCTCGATCCGAATACGGCGCGGGCGATCCCGTCCGAACCCGGCGTGCTCTCGATGCTGGCGGATTTTCGGAACGAGCAGGGTGAGCCGCACGCCGCTTGTCCGCGCTCGACGTTGAAGCGTGTGCTCGCGCAGGCGGAAAAGCTCGGCTATTCAGCCAAAATTGGCGCCGAATACGAGTTTTTCCTGTTCAAAGAAACACGCGATTCGCTGGTGCAAAAGGGTTTCGCCAATCTGACCCCGCTGGATCCGGGCATGTTCGGCTACAGCTGGGTCCGCTCCGGACAGGATTCGCCGTTGATGCGCGAGATCTGGGACGTCATGAACGCGTCCGGGATCGAGCTCGAAGGCTTGCACACCGAAACCGGTCCGGGCGTGTACGAGGCGGCGATCCGTTACGACGATGCGCTTGCCTGCGCGGACAAAGCGGCGCTCTTCAAACCGCTGCTCAAAGAGATCGCGCATCGCCACGGCCTCTCCGTCACGTTCATGGCCAAATGGAATGCCGCACTCCCCGGCTGCAGTGGGCACTTGCACCAGAGCCTTTGGAAAGATGGCAAGAATGCCTTCGCCGATGAACGCGGGCCGCGCGGCATGTCGAGTGTGTTTGGCCAATTCTTGGCGGGCCAACTCGCGCTGATGCGCGAGCTGACCGCGGTGGTATCGCCCACCATCAATAGTTACAAGCGCTACGTGCCCGGCGTTTGGGCGCCGATCGTGCCCACTTGGGGCGTCGAGAACCGCACCTGCTCGCTCAGAGTGATTGGGCTCGGGGAGCCCGCGGCGTTGCGCGTCGAGCATCGGCAACCTGCGGCCGACATGAACCCCTACTTGGCCATCGCCGCGACGCTGGGCGCCGGGTTGTGGGGCATCGAAAAGGGCCTGAAATTGCCTGCAGAAGTGCACGGCGATGCCGGTGCCGATCCGGCCTTCCGCTTGCCCCGCACTCTCCGCGAAGCCAACGCCGCGCTGGAGGGCAGCAAGGCGGCCCGCGCGGTGTTGGGCGCCGATTTCGTGGATCACTACGTGCGCACTCGCGATTGGGAAGTGCGCTCGTACGAAGCGGCCGTCACCGACTGGGAACTGAAGCGTTACTTCGAGATCATTTGACGTGGGCTAAGCTTCCGCGCTCGCTTGTTCACGCGTTTCAGTGAACACTTGCCGGACGTTTTTGGGCAAGCAGGAGACATTCATCGCTATGACCGCCATTTGGAGCTTTCCGACACGCATCATCTTCGGCGCCGGCTGCGTGAGCCAGGTGGGGGACGAAGCAAAAACGCTCGGCATCAAACGGATTTTGATCGTGACCGATCCCGGTGTGGAGCGCGCGGGCTTGATCGCCGGAGTGCGCTCGGCTCTCGAAAAATCAGCCATCGCCGTGCACGTTTA
>Ga0105245_10005224_pt1 | contig 11408 bp, 8 predicted proteins | sample KBSM54metaG_FD_81523 | JGI IMG/M metagenome (GOLD analysis project Ga0105245, IMG submission 81523) | Miscanthus rhizosphere microbial communities from Kellogg Biological Station, Michigan, USA - KBS M5-4 metaG | ecosystem: Host-associated > Plants > Roots > Rhizosphere > Soil | place: Michigan...
GGCCACCGGCGGCAGATGCTCCTCCCGAACTCCGAGCGTGGCCAGGCGGGTGTGGCCGGAGCGGGCCGAGAGCGATGCTGTCAGGCCGGCGGCCGCGTCGGGCTTGCCGTCGGGGTCGCCCAGTGCGAGCGAGAGCTCGCCCAGCTCGCGCGGCGCCCGGCTGCTCATCATGCCGGCGAAGTGGGGCAGCATCACGGCGTTGGTCTGAGCGTGCGGGGAGGCCGCCGTGCGGACCAGGACCTGGCAGGTGGCGTGGTGGACCGCGAAGCCGGTCATGCCCGAGGCCCAGCCGCACAGGAACGCCCCGAGGGCCACGTCCTCGGTGGCTATGGCCCGCGCGCCGCGCAGCGCGGCGGCCTCTGCCACCGGGTTCGCCAGCGGCGTGTAGAGCGCCTCCATCCCGTGCGCCAGCGCGTTCATCGCGCTCGCCCACAGCTCGGGCGGGGGCTGCGAGGCCATCAGCCGGGGGTCGGCGATGACGAGCGAGGGCCGCACCATGCGGGCGCCCTCTACTCCGGCGGGCAGGCGGTGGAAGGGCGTTAGCTCGGCGCCGGAGAGCGTCGTCGGGATCGCTGCCACCGGCGCCCCGGTCACGCCGCCGATCGCCTTGGCGGTGTCGATCACGCGGCCACCGCCGAGCGCCACGAGCGGGCCCTCACCGGCGCCGGGCAGGAGCGCCGCCGAGATCTCGTCCACGAGGCCGGACGGCACCTCGATCGTCGCGGCCGGCTCTAGCGGCGCGCTTCCGGCCGCGCGCTCCGTCGTGAGGAGCGTGTAGCCCTCGAAGCCGCCATGCCCGAGCAGATCGGACGCCTCGGCCGCTGAGCCCTCACCGAAGCGGATGGTGCGCTCACCGTCGCGCATGGTGAAGGGCTCGGCGGCCAAGGCGCCGATCGTATTTGCTCTTTCTAGGCGGGCGCGCCCAGGCTGCAGAACAGGTTGCCCAGGACGCCGCCGCCCGGGGTTGCCGTGATCGTCAGCGTGACGGGCTGGGTACGGCTCGGCCCATAGAGCTGGACGACGAGTCCCAGCAGGTTCAAGTCGAGCGGCCCAAGCGTCAGGTTCAGGACCTGGCAGGTCTGCGTGGCCTGCGCCGCCGAGGCGCCCTCGTCCGTGCCGAGTACGGCGGTGGCCCGGAAGGCGCGCATCGGATGGTCCTCGAGGCGCGTGTTGAGCGATCGCACGACCCTCTGTGCGTGAGCCGCGCTCGCCCCGCGACCGAGCCGCAGCGTGCTCCGCGACAGGGCGCAGAACAGCCGTCCGAGGATCCCGCTGCCGTCACCCCGCCTGATGGCGAAGATCCGCAGGTTCACCTCGCTCAGGTCGACGTTCAGGCCGAGAAGGCTCAGCTGCAGGTCGTTGAGCGTCAGCGTCAGGACGTTGCAGCGCCCTGCCTGAGCGGCGACAGCGAAGCGGACAGGCGTCCGAGCCAGCTGTGACTGCCCACCGCCGGCGACCCGGCTGGTGAGGACACCGCGAGCGACGATGTTGCGGTCCACGACGGCGAAACGGGTGATCTTTGCGCCAACGACCACCCGGCCCTTGTTAGTGGTGGAGCCGGTCGCCGCGTTGGCGGCGGCGGCGGGGACGAGTAGAGCGAGGCCGCACAGGGCGGCGAGCATGAGTCCTTTCATGCGCCCGCCCGTACCCAGGTTATTGGCGCCGAACCCCTATGGGGTGGGTGTCTTCTTCGCCTCGCGCTCCAGCACGCGCTCCGCCTCGGCGGCGACGTCGTTGGCGAGGGCGTTCGAGAGCGCGCGCAGGTAGGCCTTGCCCGACGCCTCGAGGATGTCCGTCGAAACGCCCACGCCGGACGAGACTTGGCCGCCCAGCTCGAGCAGCACGGTCACCTCGCCGAGCGCGTCGCGCCCGCCGGTCACGGCCGAGACGTGGTACTCGCGCAGCCGCGCCTCGTGCCCGGTCGCCGCGTTCAGCGCGCTGAAGAAGGCGTCCACCGGGCCGTCGCCGGTGAAGCTGCCGGACTCCACCTCGCCGTCCGGCAGGCGCACGCTCACGCGCGCGAGCGGCGAGCGCGTCGACGAGGCCTCGATGTCGAAGGACACGAGCTCGTACGCCGCCGGCGCCTGCTTCATCTCGTCCGAGACGATCGCCTCGAGGTCGAGCGCCGTGACCTTCTTCTTCTTGTCGGCGAGCTCCTTGAAGCGCTTGAAGGCGGTGTTGAGCGCGGCCCCGTCGACCTGGAAGCCCAGCTCCTCGAGCGCGTTGCGGAGCGCGTGGCGGCCGGAGTGCTTGCCCAGCACCAGCGAGTTCGCCTCGAGGCCGATCGTGGTCGCATCCATGATCTCGTAGGTGGTGCGCTCCTTCAGGACGCCGTCCTGATGGATGCCGGACTCGTGGGCGAAGGCGTTCCGCCCGACGATGGCCTTGTTCGGCTGCACCTGGTAGCCGGTGAGCCGCGACACCATTCGGCTCGTGCGCGCGATCTCGCGCGTGTCCACGCCGGTCCACAGCCCGTGCGCCGCCTCGCGTACGCGCAGCAGCATCACGATCTCCTCGAGCGATGCGTTGCCCGCCCGTTCGCCGATCCCGTTGATCGCGCACTCCACCTGGCGGCACCCGGCCACGACGCCCGCGAACGAGTTCGCCACGGCCAGGCCCAGGTCGTCGTGGCAGTGCACCGACGCGGTCACCCCGGCGAGGCCCGGGACCAGCCGGTACAGCTCGCGCCACATCGCCGCGTACTCCTCGGGCATCGAGTAGCCGACGGTGTCCGGCACGTTGATCGTGGTGGCGCCCTCGTCGAGCGCGATCTGGAGCACCTCGGCGGTGAACTCGAGGTCGGCGCGGGTGGCGTCCATGGGCGAGAACTCCACGTCCTCGCAGTGCTCTCGTGCCTGTGCCACGGCCGCGCGGGCCTGGCCCTTCACGTCCTCGCGGCTCGACTGAAGCTGGTGCTCGATGTGGATGTCGCTGGTGGAGATGAAGGTGTGGATCCGCGGCCGCTCCGAGTCCTTGACCGCGTTCCAGGCGGCGTCCACGTCCTGGGCGTTGGCGCGGGCCAGTCCCGCGATGACCGGCCCGTGCACCTCGCGCGCGATCGCCTGCACGGCCTCGAAGTCGCCGGGCGAGGAGATCGGGAAGCCGGCCTCGATGATGTCGACACCCAGCCGCGAGAGCTGATGCGCGATCTCGAGCTTCTCCTGCTTGTTGAGCGAGATCCCCGGCGACTGCTCCCCGTCGCGCAGGGTGGTGTCGAAGATCTTTACTCGGCTCTGCTCGGTGCGGTCCATGTCGTTCCCTTACTCCTTCTTCGGCCTTCGGCTACTCCCCTTTGACTTGCGGCAATCGGCGGCCGCCACGCGCTATTCCCCCCGAAGGGGGAGGAGAAGGAGGAGGCGAAGGCCGGCCAGGAACGTCATGCCCGGCAAGCGTACACATTCAAGGTTGCGCGTGGGAGGCCGATTCGCTCGTGAAAGCCCCATGTCATCCGTTCGCTATCTGAATCGGCACGCCCCCGGTTGGGTCCGCGTCCTGCTCGCCGGCCTCGCGCTCTGCGGCGCGGGATATGCCGTCCTGCTCGTCGGGGGCGGCACGTGGGTCGGGCTGGATCCGGATTCCTGGTGGCCCGTCGGCGCCCTTGGAGTCGGTGCCGCGCTGGCGTGCACCGCACGCGCCGTACGCGGGCGGCACGAGCGGGACGCGTGGACGCTGCTCGCGGCCGCCATGGCGAGCTGGGCCGCCGGATTCATCGTCTGGGCTGCGCTCTACGAGCACCAGGCCGCGCCTCCCTACCCCTCGATCGCCGACGCGCTCTGGATACCGTTCTACCTGCTGATGCTCGGAGCCCTGGCGAGCCTCGTGCACGCCGAGCGCCCGCGCGTCCCGCCGACGGCTTGGCTCGACGCCCTGATCCCCGCCTGCGCGGTGAGCGCGGTGGCGAGCCAGCTGCTGATGCCGCATGTCTCGACCGCGGGCAAGCCGCTGGCCGAGCAGGTCGCGCTGCTCGCGTATCCCGCGCTCGACGTGGTCATGATCGTCGCGATCGTCCTCGTGCTGGCGCTCCGGCGCTGGGAGCCGGACCCGCGCTGGGGGCTGCTGGCGGTCGCGGTGCTCGGGTCCGCGCTCGGCGACCTGCTCTGGAGCTATCTCGTCGCGTCGGGCGCCCACGAGGTCGGCTCGGCTGCTGATCTCCCCTACGTGCTCACTGCGGTGGCGATCGCCTGGGCGGCCTGGGCTCCGAAGACGGATCAGCTCGCCCGCAGCGACGACGACCGGCTCACGCTACTGCTCCCGGCGGTGGCGGCCAGCTGCGCGCTCGGCCTGCTCTTCTACGGCGCGATCACCGGCGACCTGATCGTGCCGTCGCTCGCGCTGGCGCTGGCGGCTCTGAGCGCCGGGGTCATCCGATGGCTCCTCGCCGTGCGCCGTGAGGCGCAGGCCGTGGCGCTCCGCGACGTGGCCGCCGAGCTCGCTCGCAAGGCCGAGCAGCAGGCCGCGGTGGCCGATCTGGGCAGTCGAGCGGCGGCGACCTCCGACCCCGAGCGGGTGATGAGCCTCGCCGCAGAGGCGGTGGCGGAGATCCTGCGGGCGGAGCACGTCGCGGTGCTGGAGCTGGCCCCCGGCGGCATCGAGCTCACCGTGCGCGCCGACTCGGGCGGCGATACGGGGGCCGGCGAGTTGCAGCAGCTCGGCCACGCCGTTCTCGCCGCAGAGGCTCCAACCGTGGTCAGCGGCGCGGGTGTCGCCGCCCGCATCGAGCGCAAGGACCGGCCCTGGGGCGTGCTCGCCCTGACCCACCTGCGGGCACAGGATCTGGGCGACGACGATGTGAGCTTCGTCCAGGCCGTGGCCAACGTTCTCGGAGCCGTCGTGGCGCGAGCCCGCGAGGAGCAGCTCGAGGGCCAGCTCCAGCAGTCGCGTCAGCTCGAGAGCGTCGGCAAGCTCGCAGGCGGCGTCGCCCACGACTTCAACAATCTGCTCGCGATCATCCAGGGCTACGCGGACTTCGCGCTCGAGGCGGCCACCGACGACGAGCAGCGGCGCGACCTCGAGGAGCTCTCGAAGGCCGCCGCGCGAGGCGCGGAGTTGGTGAACCAGCTGCTCGCCTTCAGCCGCCGGCGACCGGTCGACGCGATCGCGCTCGACGTGGCCGAGATCGTCCGCGACATGGAGCCGATGCTCCGCCAGACCGTCGGCGAGGACGTCGAGCTGCGCTGCTGGCTCGCGAGCGAGCTGCCGGCCACCATGATGGACGCGAGCCAGCTCACGCAGGTGCTCCTCAACCTGACTCTGAACGCGCGCGACGCGATGCCGGGCGGCGGGCGTGTGACCATCAAGGCGACCCAGGTGGGCTCGAGCGTCCGGCTCGTGGTCGAGGACAACGGCCACGGCATGGACCCGGAGACTCTGTCCAAGGCGTTCGACCCGTTCTTCACGACCAAGGGGCCGGGCAGCGGCACCGGCCTGGGGCTGTCCACCGTGTTCAGCATCGTGGACGGAGCGGGTGGGCTCGTGAGCATCGACTCGGACCCCGCCTGGGGCACGCGCGTGACGGTTCAGCTGCCGACCCGCGAGGCCGGGCCCGCCGAGCGCACGCTCGCGGCGAGCCCTGGCTAGAGCGTCAGGACGACCTTCCCGACGTTCTTCCGCTCGTGCATGAAGCGGTGTGCCTCGGCGCCGTCGTCGAGGCGGAACTCCTGCGCGACCACCGGGCGGAGGCTGCCCTCGTCGATCCACGCGCGCAGCGGCTGGACGAGCTCGTCGAGCGACTCGTGCTCGTCCCAGAGCGTGAGCATGTTCAGGCCGATCACCGACTTCGACTGGCTCATCAGCTTCAGCGGGTTGAAGCGCGGCATCTGCGCGATCACGCGGAGCGCCCGCAGCGGGCTGCGGCGCTCGCCCGCCTGCACCTCCGAGGCGCCGAAGCAGACCAGCCGGCCGCCGGCGCGGAGCAGGGCAAAGCTCTGCCTGAAGCTGCGCCCCCCGATCGCGTCGAAGGCCAGGTCGATCGGATGCTGCTCGCCGGAGATGCGGCGCACCTCGTCGACAACGTCGTGCGTGCGGTAGTCCACCGGATGGTCGACCCCGAAGCCGCGGATGGCATCGTGCTTCGGCGGGCTGGCGGTGCCGTAGATCTCGGCGCCCACCAGCTTTGCGATCTGCGTGGCGGCGATGCCCACGCCGCCGGCGGCCGCCTGGATCAGCACGCGCTCGCCCGCCCGGAGCCCGCCGTAGCGGACCAGGCCGGCGTAGGCGGTCGCATAGGTGACCGGCGTCGCGGCGCCCTCGCTGTAGCTCCACCCGTCGGGCAGCGGCAGGACAGCGCCCTCGTTGGCCACCGCAAGCTGCGCGTAGCCGCCGAACCGGCAAGCCGCCATCACGCGCTGGCCCACCTCGAGGCCCTCGACGCCCTCACCGAGGGCGTCCACGTCGCCCGCCACCTCGTAGCCGACGATGCAGGGGGGCTTCGGGGCGTCCGGATACAGGCCCACGCGGCCCAGCAGGTCGGCGAAGTTCACCCCCGCGGCTCGAACCCTGATGCGCACCTCGCCCGCCCCGGGAGCGGGATCCGGCCGCTCCTCGACCTGCAGCACCTCGGGCGGGCCATGCTCGGTGATGACGAGCGCCTTCATCCGACCGGTCAGCCTATATCGTGAGCGTGCGATGGAAACGACCTCGGGAACGGGCGTCGAGATCCATGACTCCATCCTGGATGCGGTCGGCGACACGCCGCTCGTGCGGCTCTCGCGCCTCGGCAAGGACCTGCGTCCACAGCTGGTCGCGAAGGTGGAGGCCCTCAACCCGGGCGGCTCGATCAAGGACCGCGCGGCCATAGCCCTGATCGATGCCGCCGAGCGCGACGGCAAGCTCAAGCCGGGCGGCACGATCGTCGAGCCGACGAGCGGCAACACCGGCACCGGCCTGGCCATCGCGGCGGCACTCAAGGGGTACCGCGTGATCGCCGTGATGCCGGACAAGATGTCGAAGGAGAAGATCGACCTGCTGCGTGCGTACGGCGCCGAGGTAGTCGTCGCGCCGACCGAGGTGCCGCCGGAGTCGCCCGAGTCGTACTACCGCGTGGCGGACCGCCTGACGGAGGAGATCCCGGGCGCCTTCCAGCCGAACCAGTACCGCAACCAGGCGAACCCGGAGGCGCACTACCGCACCACCGGTCCCGAGCTGTGGCGGCAGACGGGCGGGCAGATCACGCACTTCGTGGCCGGAGTGGGCACGGGCGGAACCATCACGGGCGTCGGGCGCTACCTGCGCGAGCAGAAGCCGGACATCCAGATCGTCGGAGCGGACCCGGTGGGCTCGATCTACTCGGGCGGCGAGGAGGGCGTGAAGCCCTATCTCGTGGAGGGCGTGGGCGAGGACTTCTGGCCCGACACCTACGACCCCTCGATCGTGGACCGGTACATCACGGTGTCGGACCGAGACTCGTTCCTGTGGACGCGACGGCTCGCCGAGACCGAGGGGATCCTGGCCGGCGGCTCCGGGGGCCTGGCGCTCTACGCCGCCTACCAGGTCGCCCGCGAGGTGGAGGACCCGTCCGCGATGGTCGTGGTGATCCTGCCGGACGGCGGGCGCTCGTACCTGTCCAAGGTCTTCAACGACGCGTGGATGCGCCAGTACGGCTTCCTGGAACGCGAGCAGGAGCTCACCGTCGGCGACGTGCTGCGGCGCAAGCACGACGAGGGCGACATCCCGCCGCTGCTCACCGTCGAGACCCACGCCAAGGTGCGCGACGCGGTGGCCCTCCTCCACGAGCACCGCGTGTCGCAGCTGCCGGTCGTCTCGGCGCACGATCCGCAGACTCTCGTCGGGTCGGTGAGCGAGCGCGGGCTGCTCCGCCACGCGATGGACGACCCCGCGCTCCTGTCGGCGGAGATCGTCGAGGTGATGGAGGCGCCCTTCCCCGCCGTGTCCGCCGAGGACGGCGTGCGCGAGGCCGTGGAGCTGCTCGCCGACCGCCGCGAGGCCCTGATGGTGAACATGGACGGCCGGGCCGCGGGGATCGTCACCCGCGCGGACCTGCTCGAGTCGCTCGCCCGGTGAGCAAGCGCCTCGCCACGCGCGTGGTGCACGCCGGGCTCCAGCCCGACCCCAGCTTCGGCTCGGTCATCCCGCCGATCCACCAGACCTCGACCTACGTGCAGCCGTCCCCGGGCGAGTTCGTCGAGGACTACGACTACGCGCGCTCGGCGAACCCGACCCGCGCGGCGCTCGAGAGCGCGATCGGCGAGCTCGAAGGCGGGCTCGGGTCCGCGTTCTCGAGCGGCATGGCCGCCACGCACGCCCTGATCACGGCGCACTGCAATGCCGGCGATCACGTGATCCTCCCCCGCGACCTCTACGGCGGCACCTTCCGGCTGGTGGACAAGGTGCTGAAGCGCTTCGGCGTCGAGCACGACATGGTCGACCAGACCGACCTGGACGCGCTCGAGCGCGCCGTCGGCCCCGAGACCCGGCTCATCTGGGTCGAGACACCGACGAACCCGCTGCTGAACCTGGTGGACATCGAGGGCGTCGTCGCGCGCCGTCAGGGCGCGATCGTCGCGGTGGACAACACCTTCGCGACGCCTATCGTGCAGCGGCCGCTGGAGCTGGACGCGGACGCCGTCGTGCACTCGGCCACGAAATACCTGGGCGGCCACTCGGACGTGGTCGGCGGCGCGGTCGTCGTGCGCGACGAGGAGCTTCACGAGAAGGTTCGCTTCGTCCAGAACGCGATCGGCGCCGTGCCGGGTCCGTTCGACTGCTTCCTGGTCCACCGTGGGCTGCGCACGCTCCATTTGCGGGTGGCGGCGCACACCGAGAACGGGCGCGCGGTCAGCGAGTTCCTCTCAGGCGCAACGGGTGTGGAGGACGTGCGCTGGCCCGGCTTCGGCGGAATGGTCTCGTTCCGCCACTCCGACGCGACCCGAATCGCCGCCGCCACCGAGATCTTCCTGCTGGCGGAGTCGCTCGGCGGCGTGGAGTCGCTGATCGAGGTGCCCCAAGCGATGACCCACCAGTCCGTGGACGAATCCGACGCAGCCGTGCCGGCTGACCTGATCCGGCTCTCCTGCGGCGTGGAGGCCGCGGAGGACCTGATCGAAGATCTAAGTCAAGCCCTGTCAAGGGTCTGACCGCAGAGTGCGAGTATCCGCGCACGCCAACCGATAGGAGGTACGGCCTGATGCCTGATCCCAAACGCGTCGTCGAACGGCATATCGAGGCGTTCAACGCACGGGACACGGACGCCGCTCCGTGGAGCGAGGACGCCGACTTCGTCGCACCGAACGCGTCGATGCAGGGCCGCGAGCAGGTTCTGGGCTTCCTCGGTGTGTTCTGGGACGCGTTCCCGGACGGGCGTCTTGAGACGTCGCGCCTTCTCGCCGAAGGATCCGTCGTCGCCGCCGAGGGCCGGTTCACTGGCACGCACACCGGTGTCATGCGCACGCCGGCGGGCGATGTCGCGGCCACGGGACGGCAGGTCGACTTCCGCTGGATGTCGAGTTATGAGGTTCGCGGCGACGAGCTGGCCTCGGAACATCTCTACTTCGATCAGGCCGACCTGCTCGGCCAGCTCGGACTGATGCCGGCGAGCTGAGCGCGCTCCTGCCTTGCGCGACTTGCAGAAGCCGGCCGCGCAGCCGACGACGGCTGGGCGTGACATGTCGGCGCCGGGCGCTCGCGCCGAGCGCTGCGCTACGGCGTGCTGATGCTGCTGCTCGCCGCCGCGCACTGGCTACCGAGATCGCCTCGGCTCGCTCACGACCGTGGTGCGATCAATTGGGCGTCGAGCACATCCGAGGGCGCGACCCGCAGCAGTCGAAGCTTCACGATGGCCGTGCGCGACCACGCCGGCACCTGAGGCCGGTCCTCGGCTAGGGGCGAAGCGCCACAGCGCCGCCGCCGCCTCCACCGACTGCCTGGGCGAGCGCCGAAGCCGCGTCTTCCAGCGGGTACGTCGCTGTCACGGAGATGTCCAGTTTTCCGGCCGCGAGCAGCTCGGCCATCGCTCCCAGCGTGGGGCCGTCGGCCCGTACGATCACCGACGAAATCGCGATGCCGCGCTCCTCGTTCGGCGGATCCAAGGTGATGGTGGCCAGCCGGCCACCGTCGCGCACGGTGCGGATCGCATCGGCGGATCCGCCTGGCGCCGCGTTCGCAGCCGCGGATACGCCCGAGCTGCCGCCGAGGGCGCGCGCCTCCTCGGGCCAGCCTGGGTCGTGGTAGTCGAGCAGATGGGAAGCCCCCAGTCGGCTCAGGCGTTCATGGCTCGCGGGGCCCGCGGTCGCGATCACCTCGGCGCCTCGGACCGCTGCGAGCGATACCAGCAAGCCGCCGGTGACTCCGCCGCCGCCGTGGATCAGCACCACATCGTCAGCGTGTATGCCCAAGGCCTCGTCGATCACCTGCGCGGCGGTGAGCGCCGGGACCGGCAACGCCGCCGCGACGTCCCACGAGACAGCTTCCGGTTTTCTCGCCAGCAGCGCCGCCGGCGCGATCAGGGATGGCGCCCATGTTCCCTGGTCCCGTAGCGGCAGGGGATGGGTCAGAACCTCGTCCCCTTCCTTCCACTCCACGGCTGCCTCGCCAACCGCGGCTATGACCCCGGCCGCCGCGACGCCGAGCGCCATCGGAGGCGTGCGGCCGACATCCCACTGGCCCGTGCGAACGAACTCGTCCCAGTTGGCAACCCCCGCGGCGCGCACCTCGACCAGGACCTCATCGGCGGCCAGCGGGCGAGGATCGGGGAGGTCGATCGTCTCGACGGCGGCAGCCAGTTCCTGGACTCCGGCGGCGAGCATAGCCCCGCCAGGCTACCGGTCAGATGGCCCGCCTATAGAACCCATTTCGCGTCCAACCCTCGCTGCTGCTTTGCGCGATTTGCAGAAGCGGCGGCGGACATGAGACAACGGTGGTCCTCGTCGACCAAGGCGCGCCGCGAGCTGGTTGCGCGACTTGCGTTTCTCCTCAGGTGCAACGTACGTTACATTTGAAGGCGTGGCGGAGCGATGGATGCTGATCACCTTGTCGACGAGCGGTCCCTCGTCAACACTGCGTGTGCACGCTTGGCGAAAGCTCCGCTCGCTTGGGGCGCTCGCGCTTGCGCAGTCCGTTTATCTGGTGCCCGAGTGCCCGGCCACCGTCCGCGCCGTGAACCGTCTACTCGTGCGAGTGCGGCGAGAGGAAGCACGAGGCCAGCTTTTGCACCTCACGCTGGACCCGCGTGAGGAGCGCGAGATGATCGCCTCCTTCTGCGCCGAGCGGGCGGACGAATACGGCGAGATCGTCGAACGTACGCGCGACTTCCTGGCTGAGATCGAGATGGAGCGCGAGCGCGGCCGCGCAACCTATACAGAGGTCGAGGAGTCGGACGCCGACCTCGCGCGCTTTCAGAAATGGCTGGCGGCGGTGCGCAAGCGCGACTACTTCGGCGCAGATGGCCGCGAGCA
>Ga0105245_10005226_pt1 | contig 11407 bp, 10 predicted proteins | sample KBSM54metaG_FD_81523 | JGI IMG/M metagenome (GOLD analysis project Ga0105245, IMG submission 81523) | Miscanthus rhizosphere microbial communities from Kellogg Biological Station, Michigan, USA - KBS M5-4 metaG | ecosystem: Host-associated > Plants > Roots > Rhizosphere > Soil | place...
AGGACGACTTCGTTTTCGTGAAGCCGTGGGGCTTCGAGCTGAACGAGATCAGCGTGCCGGTGCAGGTGTGGCACGGCGCGCAGGACCAGTTCGTGCCCGTCGCGCACGGGCGCTGGCTGGCGGACCGCATTCCGGGAGCAGAGGAGCACGTCTACGCCGAGGACGGGCACCTGACGCTGCAGATCGCACGGATCGGCGACGTGCACGCCTGGCTCGTAGCTCACTTCTAGCCGTTCCGCGAGCGTCGTCAGGCGGTGGGCGAAGCCGGGCTTTGCCCGGCGGAAGCCACCGCCGCCCCGGGGCGGCTAGCAGCAGGTGTGCGCGGAGGGGGGAGCGCCCGGCTCGGCCTCCTCCGGCAGCTCGGCGGCTGCGAGCGCGACCCCGTGCATGATGTCGTGCTCGCTGACCTCGAGCTCCTCGAGGCCGAAGTGCGCGAGCGTCTCCCGGACGACCACGGCGCCGGCCGCGATCACGGGCGCGCGGTCGGGGTGCATCCCCCGCAGGGCGCGGATCTCCTCGACGGTCATGCCGATGAGGCGGTCCGTCCAGGCGGCGATCGTGTCCCCGGAGAGCCGGTGGCCGTGGACGAGCTCGGGATCCTCCTCTTCCAGGCCGAGGTCGAGGGTGGCGAGCGTCGTGATAGTCCCCGCGACGCCGATCGCGCCGCCCGTATCGAGCTCGATCGGGGCGAGGACGTCGCGAACATGTGCGGCAGCCGCCTCGAAGTCGGCGGCGAAGCGCTCGGTGAGGCGGACGCAGCCGAGGTCGAGGCTCGTGTGGAAAGAAACGCTTTCGGGACTGCCGAGGATGAGCTCGGTCGAGCCGCCGCCGACGTCGATGACGATGGTGCGCGGCGACACTTCGCGCCCCGCGGAAACGCCGCGGAAGGTGAGAAGGGCCTCCTGGTCGCCGCTCAGAAGCGCGGTGCGAAAGCCGTAGCTCCACTCGACCTCGCCCAGGAAAGCCTCCCCGTTCTCGGCGTCGCGGACGGCGCTCGTCGCGAACGCGAGCGCGCGCTCGGCGCCGGCTTCCTTCACTCCGCGGCGGTAGTCCGCCAGTACGTTGCGAACGCGCGCGATCGCCTGGGGGAGGAGGATGCGCCGCTCGTCGACGCCCTCGCCGAGCCGCGTGATCTCGAGACGGCGGTCGAGCTCGTGCACGACTTCGTCCTCGACGTCTGCAACGAGAAGCCGGGTCGAGTTCGTGCCGATGTCGACGGCGGCTACGCGCCTCACTTCTGGAGGAGCACGGCGGATCGCAGCTTGCCGACGGTCTTTGCCATGTCTCCGATCGCCCATGTGAGGACGGAGAAGCGGTCGAGGGACGTCCGCAGGTGCTCGAAGTGCGGCTCGGCGGACTCGACTCGCACGCTCGCCCGCGCGGCGCGTCGCTCGAGCTCTTCGCTCTTGAGGGCGAGGTCGTCGAAAGCGACCTGCAGCCGCTCGCCGACGGTCTGCAGCCTGCTCATGGAGCGGAGCGCGACGAGCGCGACGATGCTCGCCGCGAGCACCACGCCGGCGAAGAATGCGAGCGAGACCCAGGTCCACCAGGGCATGGGACGGATGCTATCCTTGCCCTCGCGACGCGGGGTGGAGCAGTCAGGTAGCTCGCCGGGCTCATAACCCGGAGGTCGCAGGTTCAAATCCTGCCCCCGCTACTCGAAGGCCCTGCAAAAGCGGGGCCTTTTTGTTTGGGCGCCCGTTGCGACTCAACCTGATCTCTCGCCCGCGAGGCGAGCGTGCACCAATTGCACGGCCATCGATCCTTCGCCTACTGCCGCGGCGCAGCGCTTGGTCGAGCCGGAACGCACGTCGCCGGCCGCGAAGACGCCCGGGACGCTGGTCTCGAGGAGGTAGCCGCCGCCTGCGGCTCCTCCCGTGAGGACAAAGCCGTCCTCGTCGCGCGCAACAGCGTCGCCCAGCCATTCGGTGCAGGGCAAAGCGCCGAGAAAGAGGAACAGGAACGAGAGGGGCAGCCGCTCGCCGGTCTTGAGCGTCACGGCCTCCAGGTGCCCGTCGTCACCGTGCAACGTCCCGATCTCGCTCTGATCGCGAACCGCCACGCCGTACCGTGCGAGCTCTCGCACGAGGTAGTCGGACATGGTCTCGCCCAAATCTGCGCGCCGATGGAGCAAGGTGACGAGCGCGCCTGCTCGCGCGAGCCAAACGGCCGCCTGCCCCGCTGAGTTACCTCCGCCCACGACGCCGACACGCGAGGCGCCGCAAAGTTGCGCCTCGGGAGGGCCGGCCGCATAGAAGACGCTGAGCCCTTCGTACTCGGCGAGCCCGTCAACCGGCAGCCGGCGGTACTGCGCGCCGGTGGCAAGGATGACCGACCGCGCGGCGATCTCGTGGCCTTCCTCCAACCGCACGATATGGCGTCCGTTTCCGGGGTCCAGCGCGACGGCCCGATAGGGAGTTGCCGGGCGGGCATTGAACTTCCGGGCCTGGCTGACCGCACGGCTCGTGAGCTCCGCGCCGCTGATACCGGCCGGGAAGCCGAGGTAGTTTTCGATCCGGCGTGAGGAGCCGGCCTGACCTCCGAGCGCCGTGCTCTCGACGACGAGCGTCTCGAGGCCCTCTGATGCGCCGTAGACGGCGGCCCCGAGGCCCGCCGGCCCTCCGCCAACCACGAGCAGGTCGACCTCTTCTCTCGGCGCGAGCTCGCGCCCGATACCCAGCGCGCGCAAGACCTCGCCGGTCGACGGCGCAGGCATCTCCGAGCCGCCTGGGAGCCGCACGAGCGGTGCCTCCGCTCCGTTTGGCGGAGAAGCGTCGTTCCACGTGAACGGAAGCCGATTCGCGCGCACGAAGTCGACCATGCGCATCGTCGCCTCGGACCCGTGCGGACCGATGATCTCGACGCCGACGCCGTCCACCCGCTGCAGCGCCTCGCGCCGCGACATGAACGTCGAAAGAAGGAGGTCGCTGAGGGGGCCGTCGTCGAACAGCAGCGGTCGCAACGCGTCGCGCTCGACGGCGATGTAGCGAAGGGGCTCGGTGACCGCCGCTGTCAAAAAGACCGTCTGCCCGGTGAGGAGGTTCATCTCGCCGAGAAACTTCGACGGGCCGTGCCGCACGATCTCGTTGTCCGCGGCGTCGAGAATCGCCACTTCGCCCTCGAGGATCGCGATCAAGGGGTAGCTTCGGTCGCCGACGCGGTACAAGACGTCGCCGGCCTTCGCGGTTCGCTCCTCGCCGTGTTCCGCGAGCGTCGCCAACTGGGATTCGGACAGCAACGGACTGGCAGGAGCTTCCATTGCGTCGAGCTTAGCCACTGCGCCAGGGTCTACTCGCGGGGGATCGCCTGCTCGCGGTTAGCCGGCCGCGCGACCGAACTGTCCGGCTGCGGTTGCCTGAAGATCCCGTAGCTCGTCTGGAGTGGGGCAGGCGGTCGAGGTGAAAGCAGCCGTGTCCCATCGCGCGAGGCGAGCTCCGGCCTCGTAAGCGCTCTCGCAGAAGGCGAGCAGCGTCCCCCGGGGATCCGCGGACGTCCGAACATCCTCGTAGGGGAGGATTGCGAGCGACGACGACTCGCCGGAGGGAGTCCATGAGCCGACAGCGAGCGGCTCGTCGCGCAGGCCCTCGGGCTCCGGCGCGGTGTAGGAGTAGTAGGCGGCGTCCGGGACGTTGTCATCACCCGGCCAGAAGCCGAACGAGATCACCTCATGGGAGTAGGCCTCACGCGTGACGGGATCGGCGCTCGAGCTTGGACTTGGCCGTCCCGAGAAGCGCGTCACTGCGAGGTCGAAGCCGTGCCAGAACAAGTGCACGGGGCTCGTCTTGCCGTTGAACCAGCTGCTGAACTCCTCGAAGACGGAGTCCGACCAGTCGAGGATTCGTCCGAAGCGGGCAACCGCGTCATGGTCCCAGGACGCATGCTCGGTGTCCTCGCGAAAGGGGGTCTTCATCGGGACTCCGAACGGCTTTTCCTGGATCGCGACGTCGACGCCGAGCTTGCGGAGCGCGTCGTGCAGAGCGGCGTCGAAGCCGGCGACCGGCAAGCCGCCTGCGAGCGAGAAGGACTCGGCTCGACCGTCCCCGCTTTGTACGACGAGCGCGTCGTCGAGGAAGTCGACCACGAGCTCGAACTCGGTTCCGTTCTGGTGCAGCCGGCGTGTGGTCAGCCCTCGCACGTCGACGTAGAGCGGCGCATTCCACCAGTGGTTCCGCGGGGCGGTCGTCGCGAGCCGAACCTTGCCGAGGATCTGGCAGTAGAGGTGCAGGGTGTCCTTCGTCGGACGCCAATCCGGGAGATGGAGCTCGGGAAGCGTCATGACGGGCCCAAGACGAACCCGACCTCGTCGATGTAGCACCAGCTCCAGTCCTCGCCCGGCTGAGCCGACCGGATGATTGGATGGCCGGACGCCTTCGCATGACGGGTCGCGTGGCGGTTCGGCGAGGAGTCGCAGCAGCCGATCTTGCCGCACGTCATGCACATACGCAGGTGAACCCAGCTGTCGCCGATCGCCAAGCAGTCCTCACAGCCGGCGATCTCGTCGGGAAGCGAGGTCACTTCGATCCTGTCGAGGTGGGTGCATACGGCGCTCATCGTGAAAGCACCTCGACGAGGGTGGCCGCGTCGTACGAACCTCGATAGACCGACTCGTTCACGAACAACGTCGGTGTCCCGTGCACTTCGCCGGAGTCCAAACCGCTCGCGACGTCTCGCTGGATGCGAGCCGAAACCGGCTCACTCGCCCGATCAGCGTCGAAGCGCTCCAGATCGAGGCCGAGATCCCGCGCGTAGCGGCGGAGGTCTTCGTCCTCGAGCGCTTGCTGGCCGTGAAAGAGCGCCGTGTGCATCTCCCAGAAACGGTCCCGGCTCGCCGCCGCTTCGGCAGCGGCTGCCGCGGCCAACGCGTGTGGGTGGATGTCGGTGAGGGGGAAGTGCCGGAACACAAAGCGAAGGCCGCCTTCGAGCCTCCGCTCGGCGCGCTCGATCTCACGGAACGCGCGCCGTGAGTACGGGCACTCGTAGTCGCCGTACTCGACGAGCAGGGGAGCGTCCTCCGGGCCGCGGACGTGGTCTACGAAAGGGTCGATTGCTTGGAGGTCTGAGATCTTCTCGATCATTCAAAGTCACCTCGCACCGAAGACGCTACCTTCGGCGTCAAATCCGCGGCCATCACGGTTGATTTTCGTATTCGGATGCGAACAGGTAGCTGACCGCTAGGCTCCGGTACGGCCGCCAACGATCCGAGAGCCCGACCAGCTCATCGTCGGTCGGCGGGCGGTCGAGCCCGTATTGCCGCTGGATCGTGCGCCGAAGCGCCAGGTCCCCCGACAGGAACACGTCGGGCCGGTCGAGGGCGAGAAGCAGGAATCCGCGCGCCGTCCAGGGCCCGATCCCCGGGACTTCGGTCAGCGCTGCTTCGACCTCCTCGTCGCTCATGTCCGGAAAGGCCTCTTCGCTCAGGCGCCCGTCCGCGAACCTCTCCGCGAGCGCACGCAGGGTCTTGGCCTTTCGGGCAGAGAAGCCGCTCGCACGCAGCACGCTCGGATCGGCGGCGAGGAGCTCGGCCGCCGACGGCATGTGCCCTCCGAATTCCTCCTGCAGGTGACGGATGATCGCCCGCGTCGAGCTCACGGAGAGCTGTTGCCCGGCAACCCCGAAGACGAGCGCCCCGAAGGCATCGAGCGGAGGAAGCTCGTCCAGCCACGCCCGTGGCCGGAAGTCCGGCCGCGCGTCGATCAGGCGCGCGAGCACCGGGTCCGCGTTCCGGAGGAACTCGCGCGCCTTGGGATTTGCGAGGGCGGCTCGTCTTCGGGGCGGCGCAGCCACGCTCATGCTCTTGGCGGGCGTATCACGGGTGCACCTGGGCGCCGTAGCCGAGGTCGAGGCGGATCGACTGCATCACCTCGAACGTCACGTCTTCGGTGAACACGTCGGCGGCCGCCAGCACGCCCGTGTACTTCTCGATCACGGGCGCCGCCGCCGTGGCGGCCGTCTCGTCGAGGTAGCCCTTCAGCGCTGCCCAGAAGTTCTCGCCGTACTTCACGAAGTAGGGCGTCGGGTCGACGGTGTCGATCGCGATCCGGGAGCTCTCGGCGATGTCCGCGATGTACTGCTGGTGGAGCGCGAGGTCGTCCCGCGTACCCAGCCGGCCCATGTGACCTCCGATGAAGTGCTTCCACGAGTAGGCGAGTGCGTTCGCCGGTGCCTCGATGTAGCCGGGGATGTCCTCGGAGAGGTTGCACCGGTAGATGGGCACCCAGCCGGGATTGCAGATGTCGACCAGCATCACCGTGTCGTGGCCCGGCAGGTGGATGAGGATGTTGTCGGGCGAGTGGTTCGGACCTTGGAAGGCCAGGTCGATGCGCTCGCCGCCGATCTCGAGGGTGCGGTTGTCCTGGAAGGTCTCCTCGTTCGGCGGCCGCGCCGGGTCGTTGTCCCGCAGCAGGAGCTTCCGAGTCTCCTCGTGCCCGATGCGGGTCACGTTCCTGTCGAACAGCGACGCCGCGCCGACGTGGTCGGAGTGGTGGTGGGAGTAGACGAGGTACTCGACCTTGTTGCTGACCCCGTTCCCGGCAGCGATCTCGTCGATCGCGCGTTGGATGTTGTTCCCGAGCGTCGGGGGCGCGTCCAACACCACGACGCCATCCGAGGTCGTCAGGAACGCCGACATGTAGGTGCCGTCCGTGACGTAGTAGAGGTTCCGCTCCACTCGGCCGACGTAGTAGCCCTGTTCGTTGAGGGCGGGCCCGAGAGCTTCGCGCGGAATCGGCGCGTAGTCGGGCAGGACTGTCGTATCGGCTGCGCTCATGCGTTTGCTCCTTCCGTTGCGACGATGGCGCGCGCCTCGTCGAGATCGAAGATCCGTCCCTGGAGCTCTCCGTCGGGGCCCTCGATTCGACCCGCATGGGAAACGCCTCCCACCCTGAGCGGATCGAATCCGGCTGCCCTGATGAGGCGTTCGGCGGTCGCCTCCGCAGCATCGTCGTCGGTGGCATAGAAGAGGACGATCCGCGGCTCCCGGTTTGCTCCGGTCGCGAGCTGGTCAGCGCCGAGAGTCCCGAACGCCTTCACGTAGTGGGCGCTCTCGGGGAGAAGGCCGGCGACCACGGAGCCGGACGACTCTCCTTTCGGCAGCGTCCGGATCATCTGGCCGTTCTCGAAGCCGATCGGGTTCGAGGGATCGACGACGATCTTGTTCTCGAGCAGACGGGTTTGGCTGGAGACCAGCTCCCGGGTCTGGTCGAGCCAGGTCGCGAGCACGACGACGTCTGCGCCCGCGATCGCGTCTTCCACCGAGGCCGCGCTCGCATTGGGGCCGAGCTCGTCCGCCAGCGCCTTTGCGTGTGATTCGTCCGCAGCGGCCACGACCACAGGCTCGTCGCCCGCCACGAGGTGGCGTGCAACCGTGCCTCCGAGGGTGCCGACGCCGATGATGGCGGTTGTCAAGGCGACTCCTTTCCGATTTCCCTCTGAAGCAGCGAAGCTAGCCCCGGCGAGCCGCGGTCGCTTACGTGGACTCACTGCATTTCGTCAGGAGCTCGGAGCGGGGTTCAGCGCGTTCCGCAGCTGTGCACGGGATGTGACGCCGAGCTTCGGAAAGAGCCTGTAGAGGTGGGACTCGACGGTCCGGTGCGAGAGATAGAGCTGCTCACCGATTTCCCGGTTCGAGAGGCCTTCGGCGGCGAGCTGGGCGATCTGAAGCTCCTGCGGCGAGAGCTGGGCCCAGGCGCCGGGATCGCGGCGGCGGACCGTCTCGCCTGAGGCCCGCAGCTCCCGGCGAGCCCGCTCCGCGTACCGGAGCAGGCCGAGGGCGTCGAACGTCTCGGCTGCTTCTCGCAACGGAGCACGAGACTGCGTCATGCGCCGACGCCGCCGCAGCCAGACGCCGTAGGCGAGTTGCGCGCGGGCGACGTAGAACGGCCACTCCGCCTGGGCCGAGGCGATCGCGGCCCGAAAGTGCCGTTCTGCGACCGCATCGGGAGCAAGGATCGCCGCTGCGTACGCGACCTGCACCTGGAGATGAGGCGCGGTCGTCGCCGTGGCGACCTTCTCCCACTCGGCGAGGTAGCCGCGAACCGCGTCGAGGTCGCCGCCACCACGCACGGCCGCATCTGCCAGATCGGCGAGCGCCCAGCCGCGGACGAAGGGATGAAAGGCGCCACTCGCGGGTTCGAAGATCCGAACGAGATGGTCGTACGCGTCACCGAACCGCTCCCTGGCAAGCGCCAGCCTGCCGCGCGCGAATGCGGTGAGAGCAAGCATCGGGTGTGCCCCGAGCGGGATCAGTAGCGCTTCTGCCTCGGCGATCAGGCGCTCGGACGTCTCGTCTTCGCCCTGCTCCGCGCCCGCGACCGCCTGGGCGAGGCGAGCGGCCACCAGGTATCGCTGCGCGCGGATCTCCTCTGCGATTCGCGCACCTTCGGCCGCACGGGTGATCGCTTGGCGCACGGCTCCGGGACGGAGGTCGGCCCACGCCTCGAATACGAGCGTATGGGCAAGGAGGCCCAGCCGCCCTTGCGCCCGAGCGGCGGAGGCCGCTGCCCTGAGGAAGGGGAGCGCCAGATTCTCGGCCCAGACAGCCGAGGCAGCGACACCGGTACGAAAGAGGTGCTCCGGATCGGACATGCCCACCGGGGTCAGGTCTCCGATTTGCTCGACGACTTGTTTGCCCCTGCCGAACGGATCGATCAACCCCAGCACGTACAAGCGGACGGTCTCGTCGCCGGGGACCATGATCTCGTCGGAGATCGCTGCAACCTCTTTCCGCGTCTCGTCGTCGAGTCGCTCCCAGTAGGCGCGCACAGCAATCGTGCCGAGCGCTGCGAGGGCTCGCTCCCCCTCGCCGCTGTCGGCCAGCTCCCGTGCGATCCGCGCGAAGTCCCGGATCGTGGCTGAGCCCGACCACGTGCTCTCGGCTATCTCCAGATGGAACGAGGCCGTCGCGTTTTCGGCAGCAGGAAGCCCGATCTGCTGCGCCGCTCTGAGCAAGCGCACGCCGTCGCTCGAGCGGCCGAGCTCGCGCGCCAGGTCGCCTGCGAGGTAGAGCCGCACTGCGCGGCGCTTCGGTTCGACGGTCAGCTCAGCGGCTCGCTCGAAGGCTGAGACCGCGACGTCGCCGGCCCCGCGAAGCATTGCCCGGCTTGCTGCTGCATCGAGCGCCGCAGCAACCGTCTCGTCCGGTCCGGATGCTGCCGCGGCGCGGTGCCAGACGGCGCGGTCGCGGTCATCGGCCAGTGCCTCGGCGAGGGCGGCGTGGGCATCCCGAAGCTCCTCGGGCGCCGCCGCCTGCTCGACCGCCGTACGGATGAGCGGGTGCCGGAATCGAAACCCTCCCGAGTCGAGCGTCCCTAGACCGGCGGCAACAGCCGGCGCGAGGTCGGCGGGGTCGACCGGCCTTCCCGCCGCCCGGCCCAGCTCGGCCAGGTCGACCTCGTCGAGCGCCGCGAGGAGAAGAAGTCCCTGCAGGTCTGTGCCGAGGGTCGTGAGTCTCGATGCGAATGTCTGCTCGAGTCGAGCGGTCAACGGTAGAGGACCGGACTGGGCCGTATGTGTCCCGAGCTCGGCCGCGGCTCTCGGCAGCTCGATCAGGGCAAGTGGGTTACCGGCCGCCTCCACGAGGATGCGGCGCCTGAGATCGATCGGTAACGTCGCCCCGCCAGCGTCGAGAAGGGCGTTCGACGCATCCTGGTCCAGCCCGCCGAGGGGAAGCTCGGGCAGATCGGCGCCGTCGAAGGAGCTCGGCAATCCCTCTCGGACGCCGAACAAGAGGACTGCCGGATCCGATTCGACCCGCCGCGCCACGAACCCGAGCACCTCGGAGGAAGGCCGGTCCAGCCAGTGCGCGTCATCCACCACGAAGAGAAGCGGTGTCTCCGCCGATCGTTCTGCGACCAGCCCCAGCGTCGCGAGGCCGATCAAGAACAGGTCGGGAGCGTCGCCCTCGGCAAGCCCGAAGGCCGCCTCGAGTGCCCGTCGCTGTGGGTCGGGTAGCAGGTCGAGCCCGTCGAGCAGGGGGTGAAGCAGCTGGTGAAGGCCCGCGAAGGAAAGCCGGGCCTCGGACAATGCGCCCGCGGTCGACACCACCGTGACACCGCGATGGAGCGCACGTTCCTCGGCTGCCGCGAACAAGGCCGACTTGCCGATCCCTGCCTCGCCACGAACGACGAGCGCGCCGCCCTGCTCCTCGATCCCGTCGACGAGCGCGTAGAGCCGCGCCAGCTCTCGATCGCGTCCGAAAAGCAGCCGTGACGTGCGGGCGACTTGTTCGGTACCTGGCCCTGCAGCGCGCGCGCTCATCCGTCTTGTCCGCCCCTCGGCGACCCCAGCCTCCGGTGAATTCAGAGAGTTTGCCTGCCAGGCACCGCCCTGTGCGCGACGCCGGCTAGTTCGGCCGCTCGAGCGCTGCCGCCACATGGCGGTAGCCCACCGTCTCGAACCCGACGACAGTGACAACCGGAGCGAACATCAGCACCAGCAGGCACGCGGCCACGCTGACACCCAGAGCGGCTAGTGCCACCGAGAGCACGAGAATGCTCGTGGTGGCAGCCAGAAGAACCAGGTGGAATGGCTCCGAATGCCGGGTGAACGCCGCGTAGATGGCGTACAGCGCGGCGGTGTAGACGGCAAACGGAACGGCAGTGCTGAGGACGGTGCCTACCGGGCCCAGGGTGGTCTGGCGCTCGAGGTAGTAGGCCGCGACGTGGAGCCCCCCTCCAATCGCGGCGAGCGAGGCGAAGACCACGATGTGCCCGTAGCCCCAGATGAAAGCCCGCTCGCGATGCGCCGACAGTACGCGTGCCCACGGAATGACGAAGTACGTCCACCAGGTCGCGAAGATCAGCCCGACGCCGGCGAACGCGACGACGCCGGCTTCGGCCGTCCAGCCGGCGTCGCCATGCACGACGGCGTTGATCGAGGCGACGGTGCCGATGATCCCCTCTCCGAGCGTGATGATCACGAGGAGGCCGTAGCGCTCCGCGATGTGGTTGGCGTGCCACGGTGTTCCGCCCTTGCGGCGCTCTGCCAGGAAGGGTCCGAGCAGTTCGACCCCGACGAAGACGAGGATGAGCGCCAGAGTCGCCCCGATCGGCAGTGCGACGATCGCGAGCCCAACCCAGAACACCTGCGCAACCGAGATCGTCCAGATGTAGGTAAGCGCCGCCGGACGTCGTGGTGGATCGTCGTGAGCCGCTCGCGCCCAGAGAAAGATCATGGGAACGCGCATCACCACGTAACCAGCGACCATCACCCGGTTGTCGATGTCGCCGCCCTCCTGGATTGACGAAAACATCTGCTCGATGCCCAGCGCGAGGACGATCACGCCGAGCATCTGCACCATCGTCGCGAGCCTCATCACCCAGTCGTCGGTGTCATACGCGGAGGCGAACCACGAGTAGTTGATCCACGCCCAGGCGACCGCGAACGAGGAAATCGCGAACCCGAGAATCGC
>Ga0105245_10005229_pt1 | contig 11403 bp, 8 predicted proteins | sample KBSM54metaG_FD_81523 | JGI IMG/M metagenome (GOLD analysis project Ga0105245, IMG submission 81523) | Miscanthus rhizosphere microbial communities from Kellogg Biological Station, Michigan, USA - KBS M5-4 metaG | ecosystem: Host-associated > Plants > Roots > Rhizosphere > Soil | place: Michigan...
GGCGACGCCAACTGGGGCGTCAAGCTCGCCGATGTGCGCGGCCAGGCGGAGGCCAAGCAGGAGATCACCCGCGTGGTCTCCCTCTGGCAGTCCGGCGAGGAGTTCGTCAAGGCGGGCGGCAAGCGCGAGCGCGGCGTGCTCTTCCTCGGCGCGCCGGGCACCAGCAAGACGATGCTCTCGAAGGGCATCGCCACGTCGTTCAACTGCCCGTTCATCACCATCCCGGGCTCCGGCTTCGCCCAGACCTTCATCGGCATGGACGCCGTGATCGTCCGCTTCCTGGCCCGCAAGGCGAAGAAGCAGGCGGGCAAGTGGGGCGGCCAGTGCATCGTCTTCATCGACGAGATCGACGCCGTCGGCATGCGCCGCCAGAGCCTGGGCAGCGGCTTCCAGCCCGCCCCCGCGCCCACCATCCACGACCACGCGTTCTACGGGCGCAACGGTGCGCTCACCGAGGACGGCGACCTCGTACTCGAGACGGCGGCATGGCGCGACAAGCTGTTCGCCTCGCGCGCCGAGGCGCCCGGGATGGTCTATCCCGCGCCGATCGTGCGGCTGGCCGGCGCCGTGCGCAACATGATCCCGATGATGGGCGGCCAGGGCGGCGGGCTCGCCCTCAACCAGCTGCTCGTGGTCATGGACGGCATCGACGAGCCGCCGATGATGAAGAAGTTCGTCACGCGGCGGATCAACACGTTCATGGACGCGATGTACATCATCCCGCAGCGCATCGGGAGGCTCTCCCTCCGCCTCCCGGCGCCGAAGCCGCGCGACGAGCAGATCTACTTCATCGGCGCCTGCAACGTCGCGCTCGAGCGGCTCGACCCGGCGCTCACCCGGCCGGGCCGCATGGGCCGCCACATCTACTTCCGCACCCCCACGTGGGAGGACCGGCGCGACATCTTCGATCTCTACCTCGGCAACGTCGCGCACGAGGAGGATCTCGACACGCCGCGCCGGCGGGACGAGCTCGCCCGGATCACCAACGGCTACTCCCCGGCCATGATCGACCAGGCCTGCTCGCTGGCCCTCACCTACGCCCACTCGGACGGGCGCGAGCGCTTCAGCCGCAAGGACCTGGTCGAGGCGATGACCACGGTGGAGTCCGGCGTGGCGATCGGCCAGCCCTACCCGAAGCACGAGGAGCGCGCGACGGCGATCCACGAGGCCGGCCACGCCGTGTGCGGTCACCTGTTCATGGAGAACCGCCTGTCCACGCGGCTGTCCATCCGCAAGCGCGGCTCCTCCGGCGGCCACCACCAGGCCATGGAGATCGAGGACCGCTTCGGCCACTGGCGCTCGGAGGAGGTCGGCGACCTGATCTGGGGGCTCGGGGCGCTCGCCGCCGAGCACGTCTTCTACGGCCAGAACACGACGGGCGTCACCGGCGACGTGAACTCCGTGACGCACCACGCCGCGCTGATGGTCGGCTTCCGGGCGATGGGCCCCGCGCCGATCGACCTCACGGAGCGGATCGAGGATCCCGAGCTGCGCCGCGAGGAGCAGCAGCGCGTGATGGACCGCTTCGAGCGGATCGGCTACCAGATCATGAACCGCTCGGGCGGCGGCATGATGGACGAGAACCCGTTCGGCGCGACGCTGACGGACGGCCGCAAGCGGCCGCTCGTCGCGCAGCTGATCGGCCAGTCCTTCCTCGTCGCCTACCAGACGGTGGTGCAGAACCGCGAGGGCACCGACTACGTGGCCAACCGCCTGATCGCGGCCGGCGAGCTGTACGGGGAGGAGGTCACGGACCTGCTCGACGATGCCCGTCTGCGGAAGCCGGACATCGACGTCCTGGACGAGGCGCAGTGGCCCACGATCTGATCCCGCCACCCTCCCCCGCAGGACGGCCCGATCCGGACGCGCACGGGCCGCTGCGCGAGCCGGCGGGCGGCGGTTCGGGCGGTTCGGGCGGTTCGGGCGGTTCGGGCGGTTCGGGGAGCTCGCAGGGCCGCGGCGGCCTGTGGAGCGGCGAGGAGGAGGCGACCCGGACGCGCGGCGCGGCGGCCCTGGCCGCGGCCGATCCCGCGAGCGCCTCCCGTCCCGCGCTCGACGAGGCGGCCGCGGTGGCGGGCGCGAGGCACGTCGCGTCGCCGTACCGCTCGCGCTTCGGCTTCGTCATCGGCGCGCTGATCGGCGTCGCGCTCGCCGTGGTCGGCGGCGGCATCCTGCTGGCGACCTGGCACACCGGGCCGAACGTGCCGTCGGGCTGGTCGGCGTGGAAGCCGACCGCCGACGACCGCTACGCGGCGGCACGCCAGATCGCCGACCACGTCGGCCCGCGCTACCGGCTCGGCGACGGCGACCAGCTCGTGGCCGTGCAGGCCGGGCCGCTCGAGGTGGCGAACTTCCCGCTCTCCGTCGCGCTGCGCAGCTCTCCCACCGGCGGCAACATCCAGCTGCTCGACGGCAAGGGCGTCATGTACACGCTCAACGGCCTCGGCCCGCGCGGCTCGATCGCCCGCGGCACGCCGTCGGAGGAGCGCCACCTGCTGCTGCGGCGCGAGGCGCTCGAGCTCGCGCTGTACACCTTCCGCTACCGCGACGACGTCGACATGGTGGTCGCGCTGCTGCCGCCGCCCCCGCCCGACAAGAACACGGCGGCGACGACGACCGCCAACCAGCAGACCCAGGCGCTGTTCTTCCGGCCCGGGGACCTGCGGGGCGAGCTCGCCACGCCGCTCGCCACCACCATCCCGAAGCGCACGCCACGGCCGGAGACGCTCGCGCTGAACGGCCCCGAGGCGCAGAGGATCGACGCCATCACGCGTCCGAACCTCTTCCTCGCCTCCTTCCAGCTCGGCCAGGACTCGCACGCGTTCCTGGTCCTCGACCGGCCGCCGCGGTAGCGCGCGAGCGCGCACGTCCCGGTACGGGACGGGCGCGCACAGCGGCGGTCCGGCGTCAGAGCCGCCGGTGACTGAGGCGCGCGAGGTCCTCGTGATGCTGGGTGACGCGCTGCTTGACGGGGTCCGTGTCGGGGCGGGCGTGCACCAGCCCCCACATCGCGTCGGCGGCCTGCTCCGCCGTCTCCGGCGTCGCGCGAGCGCGCATCTCGTCGACGAGGGCGAGTTCGAGGCGCTCGATCTTCTCCTCGGCCGTGCCGTCGCCGAGCGACGGGAACGGCACGCCGCGGAGGTTCTCGTCCCAGGCTCCCTTGACCATCGCGAAGCGGTTGCGGAGTGCGATCGCGTCGGACATCTGCGCCGCGAAGATACAGAAACGCCTTCCGCCTATCCTGTAGTTGCGTGAGCACCTTCCTCCGCCTGCTCGGATTCCTCCGTCCGTACCGCGCAGGCGCCGTCGTCTCGATCGTGCTGGCGGCGCTGGCCATGGTCGCCACCGTGGCGATCCCGTGGTTGACCGGCCGGGCCGTCGACCAGATCGAGGCGGGCGACAAGGGCGACCTCCGGTTCCTGGCCGGCGCGATCGTGGTCGTGGCCGTCGTCCGCCTCGGGCTCTCCGCCGCCCGTCGCGTGATCGCGGGGCGGGTGTCGCTGGCCATCGAGGTCGACCTGCGCAACCTCGTCTACCGCCACCTGCAGGAGCTCGAGCTCGGCTTCTTCGACAGCCAGCAGACCGGGCAGCTGATGTCGCGCGCCACCGTCGACCTGCAGTCGGTGCGGTTCTTCCTCGGCTACGGCCTCATCTTCATCACCCAGAGCGCGCTCACCATCCTGCTCGCGGCCGCCGCGATGTTCGCGCTGCAGCCCGGGCTCGCCGCGCTCTCGCTCGCGCCCGTGCCGCTGGTGGTCGTGGTGGCCGCACGCTACGGGCGGCGGTCGCGACCGGCGCTGCAGGAGGTCCAGCAACGGATCGCCGAGCTCACGGCCGACGTCGAGGAGAACGTCTCCGGCGTGCGCGTGGTCAAGGCCTTCGCCGCCGAGCCGCGCCAGCTCGCGCGCTTCGAGGGCTCGGCCGGCCGCGTCTTCGACCAGAACATGGTCGCCACGCGCCAGCGCGCCTTCTACAACCCCTTCCTCGGCTTCCTGCCGAGCGTCGGCCTTGCCGTGATCCTGCTCGTCGGCGGCCGGCAGGTGATCTCGGGCTCCCTGTCGCTGGGCGACTTCACAGCCTTCTACGCCTACCTGCTGATGCTCATCAACCCGATGCGCCAGCTCGGGATCGCGTTGGGGCTGGCGCAGCGGGCGACGGCGTCGGGCGCGCGCCTGTTCGAGGTGCTCGACCGGATGCCGCGCGTCGTCGCGCCCGCCGGCGCGCCGCCGCTCCCCCCCGGGCGCGGGCACGTCGAGCTCGACGGGGTGTCGTTCGGCTACGAGCACGCGCCGGGACTCGCCCTGTGCGACATCGACCTCGACGTGCGGGCCGGCACCACGGTCGCGCTCGTCGGGGCGACCGGCGCGGGCAAGACCACGCTCGTGCAGCTGCTGCCTCGGCTCTACGACGTGACGCGCGGCGCCGTGCGGATCGACGGCGCGGACGTGCGCGAGGTGGACCTCACGTCGCTGCGCGGCGCGATCAGCGTGGTCACCGACGACCCGTTCCTGTTCAGCGCGAGCGTGCACGAGAACATCGCCTACGGCCGGTCCGAGGCGAGCCGCGCCGAGGTCGAGCAGGCGGCGGAGCGCGCCCAGGCCGCCGGCTTCATCGCCGAGCTGCCCAACGGCTACGACACCCGCATCGGCGAGCGCGGCCTGACCCTGTCCGGCGGCCAGCGGCAGCGCATCGCGATCGCCCGCGCCCTGCTCGCCGACCCGCGCATCCTCATCCTCGACGACGCGACCTCGTCCGTCGACGCCTCCACGGAGCAGGCGATCAAGGCCGCGCTGCGGGAGGTCATGGCCGGGCGGACGACGTTCGTCATCGCGCACCGGCTCTCCACCATCGCGCTCGCCGACGAGATCGTCGTGCTCGAGGAGGGCCGGATCGCCGCCCGCGGCACGCACGGGCAGCTGCTGCACCGCTCGCCGCTGTACGCGGAGATCGCCGAGAAGGGGCTGCCCGACCAGGTGTTCCTGACGCGCAAGCCGCTCGAGCGAAACGTCGTGGGCCTGTGACGCCGGCGCAGTCCCGCCGGGACGACCTCGTCCGCCGCTGGCGCTCCACCAGCGGCCGCGGGCGCAAGCTGCGCGGCATGGGCGCCCTGCTGCGCCCCTACCGCGGCCGCGTCGTGATGACCGCGGTGGCGCTCGTGGTCGGGACGGCCGCCGCGCTGGCCCCGCCGCCGCTGGCCAAGCTCGCCATCGACGAGGGCATCACGCCGGGCGACCTCGGCGCGCTCGACGTGATCGTCGCCGCGTTCCTCGCCTCCGCGGTCATCTACTGGGGTGCGTCGTACCTGCAGACCTACCTCGTCGGCTGGGTCGGCCAGCGCGTGCTCCAGGACCTGCGGATCCAGCTCTTCAGCCACCTCCAGTCGCTCTCCGTCGGCTTCTACTCGCGCCGCCAGGCCGGGGTGATCATCTCCCGCATGACCAACGACGTGCAGGCGCTCGACCAGCTGGTCACGGACGGCGTCGTGACGCTGTTCGGCGCGAGCCTCACGCTCGCGGGCACGGTGGTCATCCTCGTCGTGCTCGACTGGCAGCTCGCGCTGCTGACCTTCGTCGTGTTCCCGCTGCTCGGGCTCGGCTCGCTGGCCTTCCGCATCGTGAGCGCCGACGCCTACCGCGTGACGCGCGAGAAGGTGGCCGCCATCACGGCCTACCTCCAGGAGACGCTCTCCGGCATCCGGGTCGTGCGCATCTTCGCCCAGGAGCGCCGCCACGAGCAGCGCTTCTCCGAGCTCAACGACGAGAACCGCGACGCGAACATGCGCACGGTCAACCTCAACGCCGCCTACTTCCCGGGCGTCGAGCTGCTGTCCGGGCTGGTGACCGCGGGCATCCTGCTGTACGGCGGCCTCCAGGCCGTCGAGGGCGACATCACGATCGGCGTCCTGGTCGCCTTCATCGCGGCGCTGAACTCGTTCTTCGACCCGATCCAGCAGCTGTCGCAGCTGTACACGACCTACCAGGCCGGCATGGCGGCGCTCGACAAGATCTTCGAGCTGCTCGACGAGGAGCCCGACCTGCGCGACGCCCCGGACGCCGTCGACCTCCCGCGCGTGCGCGGCGAGATCCTCTTCGACGGCGTCTCCTTCGCGTACGCGCCCGGTGCGGAGAAGGCGCTCGACGGCGTCATGCTCCACGTGCCCGCCGGGCAGACGGTGGCGCTCGTCGGCTCGACCGGCGCCGGGAAGTCGACCTTCGCCAAGCTGGCCGCCCGCTTCTACGACCCGACGGAGGGGCGCGTGCTCGTCGACGGGCACGACCTGCGCACGGTCACGGCGCGGTCGCTCCGCGGGCAGATGGGGATCGTCCCCCAGGAGGCGTTCCTGTTCAGCGGCACGATCCGGGACAACATCGCCTTCGGGCGGTCCGACGCGACGCCCGCCGACGTCGAGGCGGCCGCGCGCGCCGTCGGCGCCCACGACTTCATCGCCGGGCTCGAGCACGGCTACGACACCGAGGTCGGCGAGCGCGGCGTGCAGCTCTCCGCCGGCCAGCGCCAGCTCGTCGCCTTCGCCCGCGCGCTCGCGGCCGATCCGCGCATCCTCGTGCTGGACGAGGCGACCTCGAACGTCGACATCCACACGGAGGGCCGGATCGAGGCGGGCCTGCGCCGCCTGCTGGCCGGGCGCACGGCGATCGTCATCGCGCACCGGCTCTCCACCATCCGCCGCGCCGGGCACATCGTCGTGCTCGACCACGGCCGGATCGTCGAGCAGGGCACGCACGACGAGCTGCTCGCGGCGGAGGGCGCGTACTGGCGCCTCTACCGCGACTGGGCCGAGCAGGCGGCCGCCGCCGCGTAGCTCACCGCACACGCGGGTCCAGCCACGCGTGCACGGCAACGGCGGCCGATGCCGCGCGCGCTCACCGCACGCGCGGGTCCAGCCACGCGTGCACGGCATCGGCGAGGAAGTTCGCCACGACGATGAGCACCGTCGCCTCGACCACGAGCGCCTGCGCGAGGTCCACGTCGCGGTTGACGAGCGCCCGCTCGACGAAGCGCAGCGAGCCGGGGATGTTGAACACCGTCTCCATCAGCGCCACGTTCGTGAGGAGCAGGTTCGTGTTCACGGCCACGAGCGCGATCACCGGCGGGGCCGCGAGCGGGAGGGCGTGGCGGCGCAGCAGGCGCCCCTCGGTCGCCCCCTTGCCGCGCGCGGTCCGCAGCGCGTCGTCCTGCAGGACGGAGCGGAGGCTCCCCGCGGCCATCCGCGCGCACGCCGCGCAGAGCGGCGCGCCGGCGATCACGCACGGCAGCCACATGGCCTGCAACCACGCCAGCGGATCCTCGGTGAACGGCTGGTAGCCACCCACCTCGGACAGGAACGGGAGGTGCAGCGCGGCGCCGAAGCCCGGCGAGAACAGGATCAGCGCGACGAAGCCGAGCCAGTAGACCGGCGAGGACAGCACGAAGGCGGCCCCGACGCCGAGCGCGCGCGACGGCAGCGAGCGCGGCGCGACGGCCATGAACGACCCGGCCGCCAGGCCGCCCGCAACGCCGAACAGCAGCCCGCCGAACATGAGCTGGACGTCCGGCGCGAGCCCCTGCCGCACGATCTCGAGCGCACCCTGCGTGCGCGCGAACGTGGCGCCCCGGAAGACGTCCGCGCCCAGGTCCGCCTGGAAGAACGTCGCGGCCAGGTAGGCCCCGAGCTCGCGCGCGAGCGCGACTGGGCCGTCCACGTCGCCCTGGATCAGGGTGAACATGATGAAGCTCAGCGACGGCACGATCAGCACCGTCAGGAGCAGCAGCCCCAGCCGCCGGAGCAGGTAGGCGAGGAGCGAGGGCGGCACGGCGGGCCAGGCTATCCACGGCCGCGGTAACGCCGGCGTGACCGTGCCCGGGAGGCACGTCTCGCAGAGAGACCCACCTGCAGACAATCACACCAAAATCCGGCGCAAGAATGACGCACCGGATAGGTGAACGTCGGGCGGGTTACCCCGCGTGCACGACAGCGGTCACCCCGCATCGGGGTCGTGGTTACCCCGGGGAAACTCGCGGGGCGGGGAGCTGCGGGGCAGGGACTCGAACCCCAACTACCAGAGCCAGAATCTGGCGTGCTGCCAATTACACCACCCCGCAAGGAGCGGCGGCCAGTATAGCTCCGGCCTCGGGACGCCCCGCGGACGGCCGCAGCGAGCGGGAACCGGCGTGCACATTGCGCAGCAAGTTTCCATTACTCGAAACGAGTCGCTACGCTTACCCCAGCCGTCGGTGTCCCCCCCGCACCGGGATGAGCATTGACGGCCGCCTCACGTACCGAGCTGGACCGCTTGACGACGGCGGCCCCAGAGCGAACGTGGCCATCCCCCCCAACCGCGTCGAGAAGGGATCACCGTTGCCAGAGGCGGGTTCCGGCTCAGTTCAATTGCTCACCGTCGATTCCGACCTTGCGCGGGATCTCGACCAGCGGCGCGCTCGCGAAGCCGCTCAGCGTCTGTACGTCCGTTCCATCGAGATCCCGCGGGGCCGGTGGTCGCCGCTGGACACCGTGCCGCAGAGCAGCCGGCCACTCGGCCTGCTGCTGCTCGACGGCATGCTCGTCCGCGAGGCGACCGTCGCCGACCACCCCTCCGCCGAGCTGCTCGGTCCCGGCGACGTCCTGCGCTCGTGGGACGATCCCGACAACGAGGAGCTGCTGCCCCGCACGATCGAGTGGACGGCGCTCACCACCACCCGCCTGGCGGTGATCGACCACGCCTTCGCCATCCGTGCCGCACAGTGGCCGGAGGTCGTCGCCGCGCTGTTCGACCGCGCCGCCCGCCGCGCCGAGCGGCTCGTCGTCATGCAGGCGATCGCCCACCTCACGCGCGTGGACGACCGTCTGCTCGCCCTGCTGTGGTCGCTCGCCGAGCGCTGGGGCCGCGTGGTGCCGGGCGGCGTGCTCGTCTCGCTGCGGCTCTCGCACCGGACGCTGGCCGGCATGGTCGGCGCGCGGCGGCCGTCCGTGACCACGGCACTGGGCCAGCTGATGGCCCGTGGCGACATCGAGCGCCGCGCGGACGGCGAGTGGATCCTGCGCGGCGATCCGCCCGAGTCCACGCCGAGCCGCACCGTCGAGCCCGTGCGCTTCGAACGCCAGGTGCGCGTCTGACGGGATTGGCGAGCCCCGAGCGGGGGGAGGATTGTCGGCGGACATGGAGCCCTCCGGCACCGAGCCCCTCGCTCCGGGCCCGCCGCCGCCGGTGATCGACGGCGCGGTGCGCTCCGCCATCTCGCAGGCGGTCGTCCGCATCCACGCCGAGCACTACGGCAAGGGCGCCACGCAGGCCAAGACGTACACCTGGGACAACGTCATCGTCACCGTGCTCGCCGACGTGCTCACCACGGCGGAGCGCACGCTCGTGGACGTCGCGCGCGGGGACGCCGTGCGCGACGTGCGCACCGTCTTCCAGCACACGATGGCCGACACCTTCCGCGCCGCCGTCGAGGAGGTGACGGGGCGCCGCGTGCGGTCCTTCATGTCGCAGGTCGATCCCGCGTCGGGCTACGGGGTCGAGGTCTTCATCCTCGAGCCGGACCGCCTCCCGGGGAACGGCTCCGGGCGCTAGGGCCGCCGCGCCTCACAGCGCCTCGAGGTCCCCCTCGGCCAGCTCCGCCTCGCGCCCGCCGACCTCCACCCGCTCGGCCAGCAGCCGCCGCGCGTGGATGAGGTCCTCCGAGCGCCCCACGGTGAGGGCGCCGGCGAGCCGGCCGCCGTGCAGCTGGAACACCGTGAACGCGGCGTCGGCCGGGTCGCCGCGCACGATCTCGCGGTCCCATCGCTCGGCCGGGCCGACGTACTCGGCCGTGCACCAGTCCGAGAGGTCGGACCAGAAGTAGGGCACCTCCGTGAACGGCCGCCGCGTGCCGAGCATCCCGGCCGCGACGTGCTTGCCCTGCGCGAGCGCGACCTCCCAGTGCTCGATCCGGACACGCCGTCCGTGCAGCTCGGACTCGTACTCGCACATGTCGCCCGCCGCCCACACGCCCGGTGCCGAGGTCTCCAGCGCCGCGCTGCAGCGGACGCCGCCGGTCTCGCCGAGCTCGAGCTTCGCGCCGCGGGCGAGCATGACGTCGGGCACCGCCCCGGTGCCCATCACCACCATGTCGGCGTCCAGCACGCGGCCGGAGCTGCAGACCACCCGCTGCACCCGCTCGCCGTCGCCCTCGAGTCGCTCGACGCCGTCCGCGCAGACCAGCTCGATGCCCTTGGCGGTCAGGAGGTCGGCGAAGAAGCGGCCCGCGGTGGGGCCGAAGCCCGTCTCCAGCGGCGCGGACTCCACCATCACCATCGTGCACCGCTTGCCGAGCGCCGTGAGCGTCGCCGCCACCTCGCAGGCGATGTAGGAGCCGCCGACGAGCACGACGCGCTCGGCCGCGTCCGCCTCCGCGCGGACCGCGTCGGCGTTGCCCAGCGCGCGCAGGTAGTGGATGCCCTCGAGCTGCCCGCCGTCCAGGCGCAGCCGCCGCACGTTGGCGCCGGTGGCCACCAGCGCGACGCCGTACTCCACGACCTCCTTGCTGGACAGGGCGGCGGTGCGCGCCGTCGTGTCGAGCTTCATCACGCTCGTCCGCGTGGCGAGCTCGATCCCGCGCTTCGCGTACCAGGCGGCGTCGTGGAGCAGGCACGCGTCGCGCCCGATCCGCCCGGCCAGGTAGTCCTTGGACACCGGCGGGCGCTCGTACGGCGGGTCGGGCTCGCGCCCGACGAGCAGGATCTCGCCTTCGAAGCCGCCCGTGCGCAGCGCCCCGGCGCACGCGGCGCCCGCCGCGCCGCCGCCCGCGATGAGCGCCGCGACCGCGCGATCAGCCACGCCGCCCGTTGGCCACGAACCAGCCCGTGATGTCCTCCTCGAGGCCCGGGTCGAGCACGATCAGCACCTCGTCGCCCGCCTCGACCACGGTCTCCCCCGTGGGGACGAAGCCGGCGCCGTCGCGCAGGACGGAGATGACCAGCGCACCCTCCGGCAGCGTGACGTCGGCCACGCGCTTGCCGGCCGCGGGCGCGTCGTCCGCGACGACGAGCTCGATGATCTCCAGCCGCTCCTCCGGCAGGTCGAGCAGGTGCACGAGCCCGTAGCGCGGCACCTCGTGCTCGATCAGGCGCAGGATGAGGTCCGTCGCCGACACCGCGGGCTGGATGCCGAGCAGCTTGAAGTGGGTGAGGTTCCGCGGGTTGTTGCAGCGGGCGATGATCCGCTCGCAGAGGTACTTCTCCTTGGCCACCTGGCAGATCAGCAGGTTGTCCTCGTCGTCGCCGGTGACGGCCACCACGAGGTCGGCGCGCTGGATGCCGGCGCGCTCGAGCACCCACAGCTCCGTCGAGTCGCCGTACTGGACGGCGTGCTCGAGCTCCTGCTCCACCGTCAGGTAGCGGCGCCGGTCCTGCTCGATCACGGTCAC
>Ga0105245_10005232_pt1 | contig 11399 bp, 6 predicted proteins | sample KBSM54metaG_FD_81523 | JGI IMG/M metagenome (GOLD analysis project Ga0105245, IMG submission 81523) | Miscanthus rhizosphere microbial communities from Kellogg Biological Station, Michigan, USA - KBS M5-4 metaG | ecosystem: Host-associated > Plants > Roots > Rhizosphere > Soil | place: Michigan...
CAGGACGCGGCATCGGCGCGCGACAACAAGGCCGAGGTCTTGATGATCAGGTCATCATAGTCGAGCACGGCCTCGGCTCGTTTGCGGCGATCATAATCGGCCTGAATGGCATCGGCAAAGGCAAGGGCGGCACTGCTCGCCTCAGCCACCCGCAAATGCGCGAGCTTGAGATCGAACGCGACGAAGCGGTCGCGCGCCTGTTCGAGAGCGGCGCAGAGCGCGGGTACAGCATCTTTCAGCCCCTTGCTGCAAAAGCGTTGGCGGGCCTCACCCTTTTCGGTGCAGAAGATGGTCCTGAACAGCGAGGCGCGGGCTTCGCCGGCCACGTCCTTGGCCGCGGCAAGGCTCGATTTCAGCCTTTCGTCGTCTGCCGTTTCGGCTTGCAGGACGAGGGCTTGCAGCAATCCATCGATTTCGCTGTCGGTCAGAACCACGGCGAGTTCGGCAATGAGAGCATCTTCCTGCTCCTGCTCGACGCCGAGCAGGCGCTTCAGCGCCAGGCCTTCCGCCTCGGCCCAGTCAGGGCGACCATCGTGGTAGCCGATCATAGCGGCCAGCTCGGCGTGCTTGTCGAGCACCGTGTTCACAACCTGGCGGAAGTACTCTTCGCTCGTGAGCGTAATGACCTTGGCGAGCGCATTGCCGAGCGTGCTGTCACGCTGCTCGGCGGCGCGGGCGATCGTTGCATCGAAGGCTTGCCGTCGCATGTCGGCCTGGGCGCGCTCCTCCAGCACTTTGAAATGTGGCGTCACCTGAGCTTCGAGCGGAAAGCGCTGCAAGAGCCGCTCGCAGAAGCCGTGGATGGTATGGATCTTGAGTCCGCCTTTTGCTTCGAGTGCGCGCGCAAACAGGCGCCGCGCGGTGCGGAGGTCGCCGTCCTCAGGGGCACGCCCCATCAGTAAAAGCAGCTTTTCGCGCAAGTTGTCCTCAGGCGCCGTGGCCCACGCCGCAAGCTCTTTGAGCAGACGGTTCTGCATCTCCGCCGCCGCCGTCTTGGTATAGGTGAGGCAGAGGATGCATTCGGGTTTTGAGCCGGCGATGAGGAGCCTGAGGACGCGCCTGACCAGGACCTCGGTCTTGCCCGTGCCGGCATTGGCCGAAACCCACGCGGAGGCGTCCGGGTCCGATGCCCGCCCCTGATTGCGGTCGGTCTCGTGCGGGAGCGGCGCAAGATCGTTCATCGCCACTCCTCCTCGGCCTCTTGCGTAAGCCATTCATCGACGCGGGCGAGGTGGGCATATTCGTCGTAGCGGTAGAGGCCGGTGAAAGCCGCCGCGCGGCGCCGCTTCACCTCGTAAGGCATGGCGGAATCGCTGTAGCGCTCGATGAGTCGCGCCAATTGTACGAGCGCTCTTTCGCCGAGTTCGACGGCGTCGCCTTTGGCGGCAGGGCGGTCCTCACCGCCATCATTGCGGCCTGAGGCGTGGATATAACGAAGCTCACGCACCGGCCGCTTACCGACATCGCCGAACCCACCGTGTTGGGCGATCGCAGATTCGAGCGGAAGCTGCGGAGCGTAGAGATCGTCGACATGACCAGGCAGAGGCGGCCTGCCGGTCTTGTAGTCGTAGATGACAACCGAGCCGTCTTCGCCGATGTCGATGCGGTCGGCGCGAGCGGTCAGTTCGAAGCCCGAGGGAAGCGTGAGCGCGCCTTTGACCTCCGTGTGCGTGCTCGTGGCGAATGTCCGCCGCGTCGGCTCGGTCGCGGCGAACCAGAGGGCGAATTGCTGGAAGGCAGGCCGCCAAAAGGCTTCCACTCGTGGCGAGCCGCCAAGCTCATTGAAAGCACGATCGGCAAAGGCGATCAGCTCAGCGTAGATGTCTGCAGGCAAGGTATCGGGATAGGCTTCAGCAAAATCGTGCAGCGCTCTATGCACGATCTGGCCGCGCAAGGCCTGATCGGGCTCGGTGCCAAGCGGCTTCAGAGGTTCCAGCCTCAAGATATTGCGCGCGAAGATCTCGTAAGGGTTGGCGATCCATTTCTCGATGCGTGTCACGCTGAGACTGCGCGGCCTCGCCTCGGCCGGTGGGCAAGGTCTTGGCGGCTTGGCCGGAGCAAAACAGGGAGCATGGTTGCGCTCTCTTGCCCAGGCGACCCACGGCTGCTCCGGCTTGATCTTGTTTTGCAAGTCAGAGGCGGTCACCAGCGCTTCGAGCCGCTGCAGCCAGCGCGACGGTACCGTCGGCACCCCGTCAACTTTGAGTGCACGGGTGAGATAGACGGTGCCGGCACCAAGCGCTTGCGCGAAATCATGGGCGGCGAGCCCGACCAGCTGCTCGGGCGGACTCAAGCCGAGCGCCGCGCGCATCGGCCTGCTGAGCCAAGGACCGGACTCTTGCGGCCGCGGCCAGACGCCTTCGTTAAGGCTGCCGAGGATCACGACGTCAGGCTGCTGGAGTCTTGCTTCGAGCGGCCCCCAAATGAAGAGGCGAGAGTGGAGCGGAAAGCGTGGGCGGACCACTTCGCCAGCGATCAGGCTGCGATGGAAAGGTGGGTAATCTGCGGCCCCTAAAGTGAGACCGTGTCCCGCGTCGATGAGCTCGGCAAGCAGTACCGACAAGGCTTCGCCGGCATCGCCTTGCCACAGCCCTGACGACGAGCCGCGCTCGTCGCGCGCCAAAGCTTCGGCGACGTCCGCATGGGCTCGGGCGAATTGTGCCGCCTCTCGCGAAGCCCCTTCCTTGAACAGAGACGTCAGGGGCGCGAAAGCAGCTTCCAGATCGGCGACGAGCTCGAGAGCAATCACTTGCTCCTGCTCCCTGATCGCGCGACGGACTTTTTCTTCGTCGCGAGCGGCTTTGAGCGCATCGCGCGCGCCTTGGAGGCCTTGCCCAACATAGATGTCGCGGAAGGCACGGCGCTCGAGCGCCCGCGCCGCAGACCTGATCTCGAAAGGCGAGCGTCCAACGCGCGCGAGCGGATGCTTAAGCAGCGCCATCAGCTCCGACGGCGCGAAGTTGGTCTCGACCGCGCCAAGCACGAGATCGAGGAAAGCGCCAGGAACCGTACGCGCCACGGGTACGCCCGCCGAGTCGTCGATGGTGAGGTCGTAGCGCTTGAGCCGCGCGGCTACGCGCCGCGCCAATACGCGGTCAGGCGTGACCAGGGCCGCGGTTTTTCCTGGCGTCTCGATCACAGACTTGAGGATCAGCGCGATGGCCTCGGCCTCGTCATGCGCGGTCGGCGCGGCGATCAGGCGAATGCCGGCAAGCGCATTGGCGAAGCTCGCGCGGCCCTCAGGCGAGAGCCCATCAGCACCGAGGAAACGCTGCCAATGCTCAGTGCTCTCGGCCGGCCGTAGCGCCTCGCTCACGAGATGGAGCCGCGCACGAGCGGCCGCGTTTGGCTCGCTTCCAGCCAAGTAGGTCACATTTTTGCGCTCCACGCCGATCTTACGCACGAGCTCGGCCATGCCCGCTTGTGGATGCTCGGGGTGATCTCCGAGCAGCGACCAGCTTTCGTCATCAAGCGAAAGATCGAGGCCCGGCAACACGACCGCGCCATTCGGCAAAGAGGCGATGGTCTTGAGCAGCCGTGCGGTCGCCGGCACCGTGCCGGTCGAGCCTGCGGCGATCACAGGGTGGGGCGAGCCTAGTGCGAGGCGCTCCGTCTCCAGCGCCATTAGCATATTGCGGCGCGTGATCGGGGAGACGAGCCCGTTCTCCTCGAGATGGTTAGGCCAATGCTCGGTAACGATCTTGAGGAAGTCTACGGTGACTTGCCAGTGCGCGGCGAAATCCTCTGGCACGATGTCGGCGAGCTTCGAGAGATCGACCTCCTCGCGTTCGACATCGTCCATGAGTCGCGCGAGGTCGGCCGCGAGATAGGACGCCTGACCAGGCGTTACGCTCAGGATGGCAGGTCCTTCGACCGATCTATCCGCGACGGCTTCCTGTTGCAGGCGGCGGCCCAAAGCAAGCACGAGCTTCATCAGAGCGAGGCGGCGGGGAAGGGCGCCGATGGCCGGTGCGCCGATCGCACCGTGATCCTCCGCGCTGTCGCCAGCGCCAAAGATAATGGCTGCCTCCTCGTCGGGATCGCCGAGGGCCCTGATGCGTGGAAGCAGCAGCGCTTCGCTTCCAGCCTCGGCGAGAAAGGCCTCGCGCAACCCTCGAGCAGCGCGCCGCGTCGGCAGATAGATCGTGGCCAGAGGGAGGGCGAGGGGATCGGGCTTTGCGCCGCCGGGCAGAGGCAGGTCGCCCCCGAGAATCGCCCTGGCGAGAATGGAAAGGAAGGGCGCCGAAGGCGGGATGGTGTAGAGCCTTGGCCCCCCCGGTAAGGACTCAGGCACCTTCGCTCTCGAACAACGTCTCGGCCTCGGCCAAGGCTTCCGGCGTGCCGACATGCATCCACCGGCCGTCTAGCCTCACGCCGTAGAGCCTGCCCTTGGCGAGTGCCTTGTCCCACAAGACGTTCAGAGAGAAGCGCCCCTCCGGCACGTCTTCGAACAGCCTCTCATCGCACAGCGAGACGCCCGCAAAGGCGAAGGGCACGATCTCCCCCTCTCCGCGCCGCTGGAGTCTCCCATCGGACCCCATCGAGAAGTCGCCCTTGGCCGCATAGCCGATGCTGGTGGTAATCGGCGCAAGCAGAAGCAGACAGTCCATCGTTGCAGGGTCCCACAGCCGCAGCATGCGCTGGAGTGCTGGCGCTGCGCCCTCGCTCCATACCGAGTCGGCATTATGGATGAAGAAGGGGTCCGACCCGAGCAGCGGCAGCGCCTTCTTAACGCCGCCCCCAGTGTCGAGCAGGACTCCGCGCTCGTCGGAGACGAAAATCTTCGGCGGCTTGCCCTGCCGGTTCAGGACGTGAGCTTCGAGCTGATCGGGGAGATAGTGGACGTTGACCACCGCCGTCTTGACGCCCGCTTGCACGAGTCGGTCGAGCACGTGATCGATCAGCGGCCTGCCGGCAAGCGGCACGAGCGGCTTCGGCACGCGCAAGGTCAACGGGCGCATGCGCTCGCCGAATCCGGCAGCAAGCACCATCGCCGTCTTTGCCTCGGTCATGGCCGCGCGCCCTTACAGCACAAGTGGCCGGAGATCGCCTGCCGATGGCAGCTCGCGCGCGTAGAAGCGGCAAAGCTCGGCAAGCGCCGGATGAGCGAGGTCGCGCTCAAGATAGCGCGCGACCCTCGGGATGTGGGCGAGATAACCGCGCTTGCCGTCACGTTTCGCCAGTCGCGCAAAGATGCCGAGAATCTTAGAGTTGCGTTGGGCGCCGAGCGTTGCGTAAAGGGTACGGAACTGATCTGACGAATAGTGCTGGCTCTGCGCGTTTCGGGCGGCACAGTACCGAGCGAGTTCGTCGCGTTCAAGCGCTTCCGGAACGTCGAGTCGGGCGTCCTGGAGGAGGGAGACGAGGTCGTAGGCAAGCGGGCCCTTGAGAGCGTCCTGGAAGTCGAGGATGCCAACCTGCTTGATACCCTTCCGCTCTGGCAGCCACATCAAATTGGGTGAGTGATAGTCCCGGATTACCAGGCCCGGATCGGCCTGTGCGGCTTGTGCCAGAAGCGGGCGCCACAGGCTGAAATATTCCTGGCGAAGAATCTCCGGGGGAGGTCTTCCGTGTACCGCCGGCCAGAACCAATCGATGAGAAGCGAGGTCTCGGTCAGCATCGCATCCGCGTCATAGGCAGGCAGCCGGTAAGGCGCGTGGCCTTCGATGGGTAGAAGGTCTGGCGGCGGCTTGCGGGCAAGCGCCACCAGGACATCCACTGCCGCGCCATAAGGCTCAGGCAGGGGGCGACCTTTGGCGATTTCGCCGGTAAACAGGCGGTCGCCGAGATCCTCGAGGATCAGGAACCCCTTATCGAGATCGAAGGCATAGACAGCGGGCGCCGATAGCTCACGCTCTCTAAGCGCTCCCGCGACCGCCACGAAGGGGGTCACGTCCTCGGCGAGATGAACGAGCGCGCTGTACGGTTTGCCGTCGCGGATCGGTGGGCCATCCGGTTGCCGCGGCGAATTCATTAGGATGGCATTGCGATCCGGCAGCACGAGCCGCGCATAGGAGCGGGTTGACGCGTCGCCTTGCAGATATGCGGCGCCGGCCTGGGCATAGGGCGTCTTGTCGAGGAATCTCCGGAGTTCGCGTAGGCGTGTCAGTCGCGACTCCCAGTTGCCATGGGCGGTGAACACGATACGGCGGAGGTTCGGCAGCGCCGTCTCGTCCATGGCGATGTCGAGCCGGTCTGTCGGCAACCAGCTCTCGGCGCGCTCGGGCCACTCGATAAGGACCACGCCTTCGCCCAGCGCATCTTCGAGGCCCAGTTCGTCAAGCTCAGACGATTCCAATCGATAGAAATCGCAATGGGTGAGCGTGAGCCGGTTCGTCTCGTAGCGCTGCATCAAAGCGAAGGTGGGACTCGGCACCTCGTCCTCGCCGCCAAGCCTCGTGACCAGAGCGCGCGCAAAAGTCGTCTTCCCTGCGCCGAGCGGACCGCTCAGCGCGATGACATCGCCGGCCTTGAGGGAAAGGGCGATACGGCTTGCGATGATGTCGAGCCCGACGAGGTCGACATCGTCGAGACTCCAACTCGAGGTCATCCCGCGCGGCTTGACTTGTATAGCGGCTGTTCAAGCTCGGCGTCGGCACGCTCGCCGAGCGGCAGCAGCACCATGACCCGCGTGCCGCGGCCGGGAGCCGAGTCGAGCGACACCGTGCCGCCATGCAGCCCGGCGAGGCTCTTCACGATGGAAAGCCCGAGTCCAGCGCCGCGATGGCGGGAGCCGTGCGATCGGCTTTCGAAGCGATTGAACACAACCTGCTGATAATCCTCCGGAATGCCCACGCCCTGGTCCTCCACAGTGAAGGCAAGCATGGAATCCTCTCGCGCGCAATTGAGCGCGATCTTGCCGCCCTGCTCCGAGAAGCCGATGGCGTTGGAAAGGAGATTATACAGTATCTGGGTCACGCGGCGGCCGTCGGCAACGAAGCTGTCGATGCTTGGCTCTATACCGATCTGAAGCTTGACGTTGTTCAGCTTGAGACGCTCCTCCACGCCCTGCACCGCCTGGCCGATCACGTCGCGCACCTTCACTGGCGATAGCTTCAGATCGAGGGTGCCGGCGTCGATCGTGGCGAGATCGAGAATATCGTCGATGATCGAGAGTAGCGTCCGTCCCGAGAGGCAGATGTCGTTGAGATAGTCGCGCTGTCGGTCAGTGAGCGGACCGGCAATAGGACTCGCCAAAAGCTCGCTGAATCCGATGATGTTGGTGAGCGGCGTCCGCAATTCGTAGGATACGTGGCTGATAAAGGCGGTCTTGAGCCGGTCGGCCGCCTCGAGCGCCTCAGTACGCTCAATCAGGGCGCGTTCGGCGCGCTTGGCATCTGACACATCGACATAGGTAAGCAGCGTGCCGCCATCGGGAAGCGGCAGAGCCGCGCAAGCAAGCACGCTTCCATCAGGCCGGTCGAACTCACTCTCATAGGCGCGCTCGGCTGCAATCGCGGTGACCGCAGCCTTGGTGCGCTCCCATTCTTCGGACGCATCATAGAGCTCGCGGCACCACGATATGATCTCCTCGATGTGTGGCTCGCCATCGAGCTGATGCGGGTTCAGGCCCCAGATCGCGGCAAACGACTCGTTGTAGAGCCTGAGCCGTCCGTTCGGGGCGAACACGGCGACGCCCTCGCGCAAGGTCTCGATGGTCTCGCGCTGCATCTGGATCAGCGCATTGTAGCGGCTCTCGAGGCCGATCCGCTCAGTCACGTTCTCATAAAGGTAAGTGATCCCGGCTTCGCCCTCGCTATCGGCGATGACATGCAGCGTTCGACCGTCGGGAAGGTGCCATTGGTCCTCGATTTGGGCATTGGTTCCATAGGCCGAGAGCCAGGATTTCTTCCATTCGCGAAAATCAGCTTTCTCCGGCAACCGCCGCGCCTGGCGCAGACGGTCGAGGATCTCACCATCCCGCGGATGGTTGGCGAGCCATTTGGGGTCGAGCTGCCAGAGCTCGACATAGGCCTGATTGAAATGGGTGAGGCGTTGGCTTCCGTCGAATACGGCGAAGGCGGTCGCGAGCCGGTCGAAGCTTCTGAAGCGCGCATCGAGGCTGGGCTTTGTCTCGATGTGGCATCGCTCGGCCACACTCGCCTGTGCGTCCAAGAGCCTGCGCAGCGAGGCCACCTGTTCTTCGAGTCGGCGATGTTTGGAGGCGAGCTCGGCGGCCTCTAGCCGCTGGCCGACGAGGTCGCGTACTTTGAGCACGATGGCTCGGCCTGCCGCCCTGCCGTCGATTTCGACATAACGGTCGCGCAAGGTGGTGAGCATCAGATTGAATGCCTCGCCCCGCTCGGCCAGCCCCTCGATTGCTCCGTCGAGTTCGTTGACTGAAGACGCGTCGAGCCATCCAGCGAAATTCAGGAATCTCGCGGCTTCGTGCGGCACACCGTAATTCGCGGGCAAGGTCGCAACCAGGAGATCGGCCTCGCCCGTCTCCGACACGGTGAGCAGCATCTGCGGCTCAGCGGTGAGCACGGTATCGAGCATGCTCCCGCTTAGCCGGTAGCGCTCTGCCTCGTTTGCGGCTTCAGCCTCAGCCTTGCGCGCGCGCTGGGTGGTACGCAGGCAAATAATTGCCGTGCCGATAGCAAAGGCGATGACGCCGAGTGTGATGCCGAGCAAAAGCAGCATGCGCGCATCAAGCGCGATGCCTGCAGTGGCGGCTATGGCCGCCTGGGGGAGGAAGAGAGTGGCAAAGCAGGCGGCGACACGAGACAGCGCCTTTGGCCACCTTGATGAAGGTAGGCCGTTGCCCCCGCTGGTCCGCATGGTCCCTCGCTCCGCGCCGCCGCCCATGGCCTTGCGCTCAGCGCCGCTTAACGCTGCCACAGACTTAACGCGGGTCGTTTTCGACCCTGCGAGCTTCAAGGCGAATCAAGCTTAGATTAGCTGCATCGCCGAGTCTTGCCCACTGGCGCGAGCACTAAGGCGGGCAAAGATTTATCGCTTCGCGGTCAGGGTGCGCTCTAGATTTCGTCCCGGTGATAACGCCGAGCGCGCCCGCAACGGCTCCGATGAAGGCGCCGATAAGAAAAGAGAGCGAGCTAAAGAAAGAGAAGCTGATCGCTGCCTTTCGAGCCGGCTCGGCAGCTCCGGGTGAAACTGGAGCGGCTGGCGCAGGGGTCGCTGCCGCCACAGCCCCAGCCACCGCCGAACCGACGATCAGCAGCGCAACCACGATTATGGTCGCCAAGGCCCAAGCGAGCAGTCCGTGCGCCGTGTCGCGAAACAAGACCTCGTCGGTTCGCACGCCCATCCATTTCTCTCGGAGGCGACCCGCCAAATAGCCGCCGAGTCCGGCTGACAACCATTGCGTGATGATCAACCAGATGCCGGCGGCGATGCCGAATGTTGCAGGAGGCGTCGAGGAAGGAGTCCAAGGAGATACCGTAGCCGGGCCGAGCCCCGGCCCAAGCGAGACGAGAATGATCGTGACGCCGACTGCGCCGACGGCGCCGGCGAAAATGGCGCCCCAATGAACGCCCGAGGCAGAACTCTCGACGGAGGCCTCGGGAACGATAACTTTAGTGCTAACCATTTTTGTTGCCTCTCAGAATTTGTGCGCAACCAACAGGCATGAAAATCGAAAGTTCCAAAAGGGACAGAACGATTCGCGGGCTGCGGTCCGCCCACCTTCGTCAAATGGGGAGGCGTCAAAAAAAGAAGCCCCGGGTTGATCCGCGGGGCCTCTTCGAGGTCGTCCCGACTAGACGGTGGGCGCAAATTCCAAACGGCCGCTTTGCTTCCTTTCGAAACTCAAGCGAGAAGCCATTGTTCCGACGATTGCTGCTCCTATCTTCGGTTATTGCTGCGTCGGCTTCACCGGCGTCTGACCGCCGTTCCTTTTTGCACATTGGGAACTTTGCGCATTAGCGTAAGTTGAAGGAGTCCTTCGGTATCGGCTCTCTGTCACGCAATGAGCGCCGATGCCCGCTCAGGCAAGCGATTAAGGCTCGGGCTAAGGTGTCCGAGCCTTTGCTTTATGGGCCCCTGAAGATTTGGAACGCGACTCGAACCTCGTCGGCGGCCGGGACTTATAAGCCCGAGTGTAGGAAATTGGAGACTGGCCTCTTCGCCAGCCGGCGATATGACGGCATCTCCTATCCCATCGAGCAATTCTGGCGGGACGCGCGCGAGGGCAAGCTCGCCAATGTGGTTTTCGTCGATCCCAATTACACCGACCGCGCAGAGGATATGGGCACGTCCAACGACTCTCACCCGTGGGACAACCTGCTGGTGGCTGAGGGCTTCTTGGCAAAGGTGCACGATGCGCTCAAGAACGGTCCACAATGGGATCGCATGGTGTTCGTGCTCAATTTCGACGAACACGGCGGCTTTTTCGATCACCTGCCGCCGCCGATTGTCAGGACGACACCAAGCTCGCCGGCCCAGGGTCCGCATCCGAACTTGAAGCGTCTCGGCTTCAGGGTTCCGGCGATAGCCATGGGACCATTCGCGCCGCGCAAGATCGAAACGGCGGGGCCTTAGGAGCACTGCTCCATCCTCAAGATGATCGAATGGCGCTGGGGCCTCGAGCCGATGACTCTGCGCGACCGCTACGCGAAGAACTTCGCCGAGGCGCTCGACTTCACGCAGCGGCGGCCGGCGATCGATCTTCCGCCTTACGATCCACCGCCGGCAAGGGCCTGCGCCGCTGGCGGCGGGTGGCTCGAGCTTCAAGCCTCGCGCGACGGCTCCGTAAAGGTTATTTGCGATGGACCTCCGAGTGCCGACTGCAGCGCCACGCTCATGGGGTTAGTGAGCAAGCTCGCGCTCGCGCAGGTGCCCGTCACCAGAATCGGCCAGGGAAGCAAGGTCGTGCTGGAGCTGAAGCTCACCGATGAAGCGCGCGCCCTTCTCGCATCATCGGATCGAATGCCTGCCCTACTGGAGACAATCGTCACCGACGAGAAGGGCCCGATATGTCGTCGTCGATCCTCATACGTCACGACAGCCGCTAGGCGCGGCCCGAGAAGCTTAGTAGCGGTAGGTGTCCGCCTTATAGGGGCCTTCCAACGGCACGCCGATATAGTCGGCCTGCTCGGGCTTAAGCTTGGTGAGCTTGGCGCCGACCTTGCCGAGGTGCAGTCGCGCCACCTTCTCGTCGAGTTGCTTCGGCAGGGTGTAGACCTTTTTCTCGTATTTGCCCGGATTGGTCCACAGCTCCATCTGCGCGATCGTCTGGTTGGTGAACGATGCGCTCATGACGAAGCTCGGATGGCCCATGGCATTGCCGAGATTGACGAGCCTGCCCTCCGACAGAAGGATGATGCGCTTGCCGTCGGGAAACTCGATCTCATCGACCTGCGGCTTCACGTTTTCCCATTTGAAATTGCGCAGTGCCGCGACCTGAATCTCGGAATCGAAATGGCCGATATTGGCGACG
>Ga0105245_10005233_pt1 | contig 11399 bp, 11 predicted proteins | sample KBSM54metaG_FD_81523 | JGI IMG/M metagenome (GOLD analysis project Ga0105245, IMG submission 81523) | Miscanthus rhizosphere microbial communities from Kellogg Biological Station, Michigan, USA - KBS M5-4 metaG | ecosystem: Host-associated > Plants > Roots > Rhizosphere > Soil | place...
CGGCGATCGCCGATGGCACGCGCACGATCGCAGCCGGCACGGCGGTCGATTTCGAGACGAAGCCCGCTCGCAACGGGACCTACGAGGCGGCGGCGATCACTCCTCGCCAGTAGTCGCGCCGTGCAGCTGCACGTAGGCCATCCGGAGCTGCCCCAGCGCATCGATCAAGGTCGACTCGTTCTCGCCGAGGCGCCCGTGCAGGCCCTCGACGATGGCGGCCATGGCGTCGATGGCCACCTGGGCCTCCACGAAGTTCGGAGGCTGCGTCGACAGATGGATCGCGGCCAGCTCGTACATCCCCATGGCGTGGTTGGCCACCACGACGGCCGCCGGCACCGAGGCCAGCTGCTGGCGCACCTCTTGCATCTCGGCCGCCATCGCCATCGCCTGCTCGCGCTCCTCGGGCGACAGCCCCTCGAGGGGATCGTCGTCGGGTTCGTCGAGATCACGGGCGTGCTCTCGCTCGACGTGATGCTCTCCGTCGGGCGTCCACAGCGACATACGGGCTCCAAACTGTTGTCGGGACCAGGGCGACTGGTACCCTACGCCGACAACCGAATACCGGAAGCGGGGCGAACTTCGACCCCCACCCGGCCACGAAGCCGCAAAGCGGCAGTGCGCCCGGGTCGATGACCAACCCGAGCGGACTCTTCCGCGACGGCGGGTGTCGACCTCGACGCCCGCCTTTTGTCGTTTCAGACCATGAAACCAAGCGTCAGGGAGGACCAACGCGATACATGAGGACTGATCCCAGATAGCCGCGATGGCGGGCACCAACGAGCCCCGGATCAACGACCGCATCCGTGCTCGAGAGGTACGGCTTGTCGGTGCCGACGGCGACCAGATCGGGATAAAGCCATTGCCCGAAGCACTCGCAATTGCGCGAGAGCAGGATCTCGACCTCGTCGAGGTGGCAGCGCAGGCCAATCCGCCTGTCTGCCGGATCATGGACTACGGCAAATGGAAGTACGAGGAGTCGCAGCGACAACGCGACTCCCGACGCAAGAGCACCAACATCTCGATCAAGGAGATGAAGTACCGCCCGAAGATCGGCACAGGCGACTTCGACACCAAGACACGCAAGGTGGAGAAGTTCCTCGACGAAGGCCACAAGGTGAAGGTCACGATCATGTTCAGGGGTCGCGAGACCCAGCATCCTGAACTCGGTCGCCGGATCCTCGACCGAGTCGCCGAAGGGGTGGCGCAGGTCGCTCGCGTCGAGGTCATGCCGAAGCTCGACGGACGCAACATGACGATGGTGCTGGCCCCCGACAAGAAGGCGAAAGCCGCTCGGGACGCACAGCGCAAGGCCGAGAACGAACCCGCGACGCCAGCAGCACCCGTGGCAGCTGACACCGCGGCACCCGCAACACCCGCAGTGACCGAACCCGCGTCACCGGCGCCCGCTGAGGCGGAGCAGCCGGCGGCCACCGACAACACCAAGCCGGAAGACGCGGCCTGAGGAGAACGACATGCCGAAGATGAAGACGCACAGGGGTGCCGCCAAGCGATTCAAGCTGACGGGCTCCGGCAAGATCGTGCGCCGCAAGGCGTACATGAACCACATCCTCGAACCGAAGGCGTCGAAGCGCACACGCCGCCTGAAGCGCGAGGCCGAGGTCACCGGGGGCGACAAGGCGCGCATCGAGCGCCTGTTGGGCCTGAAGTAATCCGTTCGAACAACCGCCGGTAGACACGCACGAAGGAGACGATTGATGGCGAGGGTCAAGCGCGCCGTCCACAGCAAGAAACACCGTCGAGCCACGCTCGACCGCGCCAAGGGTTATTTCGGCAACAAGAGCCGTTCGTACCGTGCCGCCAACGAGCAGGTCATGCACTCGTTGCAGTACGCGTACCGCGACCGTCGCGCCCGCAAGGGTGAATTCCGCAAGCTCTGGATCCAGCGCATCAACGCGGCGTGCCGCCAGAACGACATGAGCTACAGCCGGTTCATCAACGGGCTGCACACCGCGGGCATCGAGGTCGATCGCAAGGTGCTGGCCGACCTGGCCGTCACCGATCCTGCCGCGTTCACCGCGCTCGTCGAAAAGGCGCGAGCCGCCGTCGCGTGAAGAAGAGCGGCCGGGCGGCGGCGCAGTACCTGCGCGCTTTGGCGCGGCGTCGCACCGTTCGTGAGAAGGAACGCCGTTACATCGTCGACGGACCGATCCTCGTCGCCGAAGCACTGCGCGTCGGCGCGCCCCTCGAGGCGATCTATGTCGAGGCCGGCACCAACGAGGCGATCGTCGACGACGCCGCCGCCGCCGGTGTGCGGGTCCATGTCGTGCAGCCCGGCGCCGTGCATCAGTTCACCGACGTGATGACGCCGCAAGGTGTCGTGGCGCTCGCCAACATGCCGGCGCGCTCGCTCGACGACGTGCTCGACGACTCGACCGGCGCCCCGGTGCTGGTGCTGTGTGGCGTCGCCGACCCCGGCAACGCCGGCACGCTGCTGCGGATGTCGGAGGCCTCAGGAGTCGGAGCAGTACTGTTCTGCGAGGGTTCGGTCGACCCGTTCGCGCCGAAATGCGTCCGGGCGTCCGCTGGTTCCATCTTCCATGTCCCGGTGGTGAGCGGAGGCAATCCAGTGCAGGTGCTCGAAGCGATCGGTGGTCGCGGCGTGCAACGGCTGGGCACGGATGCTCATCGCGGCAAGCCCTACGACGAGATCGACCTCACCGCGCCGTTCGCCCTCGTGCTGGGCAACGAGGCCCATGGCCTCCCCGCTGAGATCGCCGACCTGATCGACGATTGGGTGCACGTACCGATGGCGGGCGACATCGAGTCGCTCAACGTGGCCGTCGCGGGCTCGGTCATCTGCTTCGACGCCGCACGGCAACGCCGAGGCGCGACATGAGCAGCTACGACGAGCTGCCCGACGCGATCGTCCGCCTCGACGGCGATCGCCGCATCGTGGAGGCCAACACCGCCGCAGGGCGCCTGGCGGGACGGTCGGTCGCCGACCTCCGCGGACAGACCTTGGCTGAGGCGTTCGCCCCTCGCACGCGCGACGGCAGCCCGATCCTCGTCGACGCGTGGCATCCGTCGTCTCGCCTGCGGTCGGTCGTCGGCATCCCCGAGAACGAAGTGACGATCTCGGCCGACGGCTCCGACATGAAGGTGCGCGTCACCGGGCGGTACGAGCGCAACGGCGACGGTTCGATCACCGGCGCGCTGTTGTGCATCCGGCCGCCGCGCCGCAGCATCGGCGACGAACCGACCGGAAGCGAGGTCGTGTCGACGGTGAGCCACGAGCTGCGCAGTCCACTCACATCAGTGAAGGGCTACACCTCGTTGCTCCTCAACCGGTGGGACCGGCTGAAGGACGAGCAGAAGAAGATGATGCTCGAGCAGGTGCATCACGACGCCGATCGCGTCACGCGGCTCATCACCGAACTGCTCGACATCAGCCGATTGGAGACCGGACGCCTCGTGTTGCGCCGGCAGCTCACCGACGTCGGCGAGCTCGCGGCGCACGTCGTCGAGAAGCTCACGATGACGTACCCCGATCTCGACTGTGAGGTGAAGTTCCCGGGCGACTTCCCTCAGATGTACGCCGATCCCGACAAGCTCGAGCAGGTCCTCACGAACCTCGTCGAGAACGCGGCGAAGTACGCCAGTGCGATCGGAATGACCGTGGTCGGCGAGGTCCTCGACGGCGAGGTCGCCGTCTCGGTCAGCGACACGGGCGAAGGCATCCCCAGTAGCGATCTTCCGATGGTGTTCAAGAAGTTCTTCCGGCGCGACATGGGCAAGCCGACCGGAACCGGTCTCGGCCTGTGGATCAGCCGCGGGCTCGTCGAAGCGCACGGTGGTCGGTTGACGGCCACGTCGACGATGGGCGAGGGGAGCGTGTTTCGTTTCACGCTTCCGATCGTCGATCTCGACGAGCTGTTCGCCGAGACGACGAACTGACTTGCCGCCGCAGGGCGTGTAACGGCAGGGTGACCCCTCACATGATCGACGACATCGAGCGCATCTCCGCCGAGGGCGAGGCCCGCCTTCTCGCGGCCACCAGCGTCGACGAGGTGCGCGCCCTCGAGGCGGAGCTGTTCGGTAAGCGATCACAGCTCAGCGCGGTCAAACAAGGGCTTGGTGCCCTCGATGCCGACCAACGCAAGACGGTCGGTCAAGCCGTCAACGAAGCTCGCAGTCGCCTGGAGCGCGTCGCAGTAGAGCGCCGCTCCGCGCTCGAAGCCCGCGACCTCGACGCGCGGCTCGAGGTCGAGCGACTCGACCTCACGGAGCACGTCGGTGCTGGCCGGCGCTACGGCCACAAGCACGTCGTGACGCAAGCCGCGGAGCGTCTGGAAGACGTGTTCATCGGGTTGGGTTTCACGATCGCAGAGGGCCCGGAGGTCGAAGACGACTTCCACAACTTCACCGCGCTCAACTTCCCCCCCGACCACCCCGCGCGCGACATGTACGACACCCTCTACCTCGACTACGGCGAGCCGGGGTCGACGTTGTTGCGCACACACACGTCACCGGTGCAGATCCGCGTGATGCAGAACCTCCCGCCGCCGATCTACATGATCATGCCCGGGCGTGTGTTCCGACAGGACACCGCCGACGCAACGCACATGCCCGTGTTCCACCAGATCGAAGGGCTGGTGATCGACAAGGGCATCACCTTCGCCCACCTCGCGGGCACGATCGACGCGTTCAGCAAGGCCTTCTTCGGGGGCGACTTCGCGTCGCGCTTGCGGCCCGCGTACTTCCCGTTCACGGAACCTTCCGCGGAGTTCGACATCCTGCGCCCCGACGGTGGCTACATGGAGCTCGGGGGGTGCGGGATGGTGCACCCCAACGTGCTGCGGAACTGCGGCCTCGATCCCGAGGAGTGGCAGGGCTTCGCGTTCGGCTTCGGCATCGACCGCTTCGCCAAGGAACGCCATGGCGTCGACGATCTCCGCGACCTCTTCTCCAACGACATCCGTTTCTTGGAACAGTTCTAGATGAAGGTCCTACTCACGTGGTTGCGCGAGTTCGCGCCTGACTTGCCCGACGACGCGCCGGGAATCGGCGACGCGCTCGGCGCGCTGGGCACACCGGTCGAGGAGATGCAGCTGCTCGGCCAAGGCCTCGACGGCATCGTCGTCGCGCGGGTGCTCGCGTTGCGCCCACATCCCGACGCCGATCGCATTCAACTCGTCGATGTCGACCTCGGCGACGGCGAGGCTCTTCAGATCTGTTGCGGCGCGTTCAACATGACGGTCGGCGATCTCGTGCCCCTCGCGGCCCTCGGCACGGTGATGCCCAACGGCATGGAGATCGCACGGCGCAAGCTGCGGGGCGAATGGTCCAACGGCATGTTGTGTTCGCCGCCCGAGATCGGATTGCCGGGCGACGGTGGCGGCATCCTGCTGCTCGGCGACAGCGCGCAACCTGGCACGCCGCTACGCGAAGCGCTCGGCATCGAGACCGACGTGCTCTACGACCTCGAGATCAACCCGAATCGGCCAGACGCGATGTCGGTGGCTGGCATCGCACGAGATCTCGCCGCGCACTACAAGATCCCTTTCGCGCTCCCGGCTCCCGACATCAGTGCGGTCGCCAGCGGTGGCGACGTGTCGACGCTCATCACCGTCGAGAACCTCGCCCCTGATCTGTGCGGTCGCTTCACTGCTCGCGTGTTGCAGGGCGTCACCGTCGGGCCGTCACCGCGGCGCATCGCGAGCCGTCTCACGTTGCTCGGTATGCGTCCGATCAACAACGTGGTCGACGTGTCGAACTACGTGATGCTCGAGCTCGGCCAGCCCTCGCACCCCTACGACCTGGCGCTCATCGGCGGTGGCGGCCTGCGCGTCCGCCGTGCGCGTGACGGCGAGACCCTGGTGACGCTCGACGGCGTCGAGCGGCGATTCATCACCGACGATCTGCTGATCTGCGACGCGAACGACGAGCCCAACGGCATCGGCGGGATCATGGGTGGCGCCTCGTCGGAGATCTCCGAGTCGACACGAGACGTGCTCGTCGAGATGGCGTGGTTCCATCCGATGACGATCGCGAAGTCGTCGCGCCGGCTCGGCGTTCGCAGTGAGGCATCGGCCCGATTCGAGAAGGGCTGCGACGCCGAGATCCTCGCGCTCGCGCAGGATCGCTTCATCGAGTTGCTCGGGTCTGATGTGACGAGCGTTGCAACCGGCATGCTCGACGTCGCGGGCAACGTTCCCGGCACGCCGACCGTGCGAGTTCGCACCGCACGAGTGAACGGCATCCTTGGCACCGAACTCGACGCGGCCGAGATCAGCACGCTGCTCGAACCCATCGGGTTCCGTACGGCGCCGGTCGACGGTGATCAAGACGTGACGATCCCGTCATGGCGGCTCGACTCCTCCACGGAGATCGACGTGATCGAGGAGGTCGGCCGCCACTACGGCTACGAGCGCATCGGCGCGATCGTTCCGCCGGCGGTGCACTTCGGCGCGCTCAGCGCTCGGCAAGCCGATCGACGGGCCGTGCGCGCGGTGCTCGTGGGGCTTGGCTTGTCCGAGGCCCTGCCCATGCCGTTCCTCGCGCCTGACGACCTGCACCGCGCCGAGTTGCCACATGCGGCGATCACGATCACCAACCCGCTGATCGCTGAGGAGTCGGTGCTGCGCACGTCGCTGTTACCCGGCCTGCTCAAGACGATCGCGTACAACGAATCGCATCGGTCTGCGGGCGTCGCGCTCTTCGAGCTCGGTCACATCTTCCGCGTGCCTGCAGAGCCGCAGCCCTTGCCTGACGAGCGCGAGCATCTCGCGATCGCCATGGCGGGCGCAGAAGCACCCGCCGCAGTCGAGATCTGGCAAGCGCTCGTCGCCGCGCTCGATGTTCCCGGAAGCGAGCTCGTCACCGGGGTGGCGCCGGGCATGCACCCCACGCGCACTGCATCCGTCGTGATTGCGGGCAGCACCATCGGATCGGTCGGCGAGGTACACCCACGCGTGCTGGATGCATTCGGCATCACCGAACGGGTGGCGTGGCTCGAGATCGACTTGCGCCAGTTGCTTGACGCGCCACACGGGGAACGGCCCTACCGACTCGTGAGCCGCTATCCCTCGAGCGACATCGACCTCGCCTTCGAGACTCCCGCGTCGGTGCCGGCTGCAGCCGTCGAGGCGGCCTTGCGCTCGTCGGTCGGCGCGCTCCTCGTACGCGCCGAGCTGTTCGACGTGTATCGCGGCGCCGGCGTCGCGGCCGGCAGCCGCAGCCTCGCCTACCGCCTCCGCCTTCAGGCGTCCGACCGAACGCTCACCGACGCAGAAATCGCCGAGGTGCGTGATCGCGCCATTCGCGACGTGGGCGACGCGACCGGCGCGAGCCTGCGAAGCTGACGCGCTTGGCCGTCCGCGAGAAGACCGCAAACCCCCTGCCCGAGGGGACGCTCGAGGTCGGCATCGGCCTCGTCCTCGCGGGATTGTCGGCCTACGGCTTCACCGTCGTTGCGGCTCGCGCGCTCGGCAAGACCGACTACGCACCGCTGTCCGTCTTGTGGGCGATGGTGTTCCTCGCCGGCCCCGGGTTCTTCCTGCCCCTCGAGCAAGAGGTGAGCCGCGCTCTGGCGGCGAGACGAGCACTGGGACTCGGAACCGGGCCGGTGGTGCGGCGCGCCGCGATGTTCGGTGCGGTCATCTGCACGCTGCTGGTCGCGGGCACGCTCGCGGCGAGCCCGTTGCTCGTGAGCCAGCTGTTCGACCACGACTGGTTGCTCATGCTCGGGCTCCTGCTCGGCATGGTGGGCTACTGCATCGAGTTGCTGGCCCGCGGCACGTATTCAGGTCTCGGCCGCTTCCGCCCGTATTCGATCGTGATCGGCAGTGAGGGCCTCGTTCGCTTCTTGATCTGCGCGGGCCTCGCCGTCGGCGGCGTGACGTATGCGGGTTGGTACGGGCTGGCGCTCGGCATCGCGCCGCTGGTCGCCGTGGCGATGTCGCTGCGCGGTCAGCGCGGCTTGGTGACCGAAGGTCCGGATGCGCCATGGTCCGAGCTGTCGAGCGCGCTCGGCGCGTTGCTCGCCGGGTCCGTGCTCGCGATGGCGCTCGTGAACGGTGGCCCGATCGCGATGCAGCTCCTCGCGGCGAAGGGCGAAGACGACAAGGTCGCCGCGTTCTTCACCGCCGTGATCATCGCTCGCATCCCGCTCTTCCTGTTCCAGGCCGTTCAGGCGGCCCTTCTGCCGAAGCTCTCCGCGCTGGCCACGGCCGGACGCTTCGACGAGTTCAAGGTCGGCTTCCGCCGTCTCGTCGCCGTGATCGGTGGCGTCGGCGCCGTCGCCGTCGTGGTCGCGACGTTCGTGGGCCCGAAGGCCATCGAGATCCTCTACGGATCCGACTACACGCTCGGACATCGCACCGTCGGCCTGCTCGCGGCCGGCAGCGTGCTCTTCATGCTCGCCCAGGCGATGGCCCAAGCCGTGATCGCGTTGGGCGGCCACACCCGCATGGCGTTGTGCTGGGCAGTGAGCGTGGTGACCTTCATCGTCTTCACGGCCGCCGGTCACGATCTCTACCTACGCGTCGAGGTCGGCCTGCTGGCCGGGTCCGCGATCGCTTGTCTCGGCATGGCTGCACTCGTCGGTCAGTTGGTGCGCAGCGGCGCGTCGGTCCACACGGGCGACCTCATCGAAGCCATCCACGACCTCTCCGTCGAACCCTGAGTCTGTAGACGCCCGGGCATTGTGATGCCCTCTGGGCACTTGGACGCCCGGGCGTTTCCTGTCCCTGAGGCGCGCTGAGCTGCGGTAGGTACCCTCCGCGGGTGCTGCATCACCTGACGCTGTGGGTTCCCGACCTCGAGCGCGCCGAAGCGTCGTGGAGCTGGCTGCTGGGCGAGCTCGACTACGAGCGCGACGACTCGGTCGACCGCGTCGCGCTGTTCCGTCATCCGAGCGGTGTCGCTCTGGTGCTCGAAGCGTCGCCCGACATGGTGCCCGGCATGCTCTACAGCCGCATGCGACCAGGGTTGAACCACCTCGCGTTCCGCGTCGCGTCACCGCAGCACCTCACGGCCATCGCCGAGCGCGCGGGCGAGCACGGCTGGTCGACACTGGCCGGTGACCGTCACCCCATCACCGGCGGCGCGCAGGTCACCTACCTCGAAGATCGCGACGGCTTCGAAGTCGAGCTGGTGGCCGCGGCCGACCCGGCGTAGTTGGATCGTCATGCATTCTCTTGCATGAACATGCACTAGTTACTAGCATCGTCCGATGGTCAGCATCGGCATCATCGGCGGTTCCGGCTTCACGGGCGCCGAACTCCTGCGCCTGTGTGCCGGCCACCCAGATCTCGACGTCGAGATCGCCACCGGCGACACGCGAGCAGGCACCGCGGTGGCCGACCTCTACCCGAGCCTTGCGGCGGGGTATCCCGACCTCGTGTACTCCCCGTACGAGCCCGACGCGGTCAAGGGGCTCGATCTCGTGTTCTGCGGGTTGCCGCACGGGGCGTCACAGGCGATCGTGCCCGAGCTGCGCACGCACGTGAAGCACGTCGTCGATCTCGCCGCCGACTTCCGGCTGCACGATCCGTCGACGTACGCGCAGTGGTACGGCGAGACGCACGAGGCGCCAGAACTGCTCGACGAGTTCGTGTACGGCATTCCCGAGTTGCACCGCGATGCGCTGCGCTCCGCGGCGCTCGTCGCCTCGGCCGGTTGCTACCCGACTGCGGCCACGCTGGCGCTGGCGCCACTCGTCCGGGCGGGGGTGATCGAGACGACCGGCATCATCGTCGACGCCGCGAGCGGCGTGTCGGGTGCGGGACGCGACAAGTACCCGTTCTGTGGCACCGACGAAGACTTCGTGGCCTACGGGCTGCTCGACCATCGCCACACCGCGGAAATCGAGCAGAGCCTCGGCGCACAAGTGTTGTTCACGCCGCACCTCGCGCCGATGAACCGCGGCATCCTCGCCACTTGCTACGCCCGCCCGGCGCGGCAGGTCACGACGTCCGATGTGCTCGAGGTGTTGCACGACGCGTACGACAGCGAGCCCTTCGTCGTCGTGACGTCAGGTTCGCCATCGACGAAGGCGACCCTCGGATCAAACACCGCGCACGTCACCGCGCGCTCCGACGCCCGGACGGGCTGGGTCATGGCGCTGTGCGCGATCGACAACCTGGTGAAAGGCGCGAGCGGTCAGGCGATCCAGTGCGCCAACCTCGCGCTCGGTCTCGACGAAACCGCGGGCCTTCCCACCGTGGGGGTGTATCCGTGAGCGAGCCGACGGCGAGCGAACCAATCAGCACAGTGCGTTCGCCGCATCGCGGCGAACCGCTCGGAGGCGCACCGATGAGCACTCAGCTTGGAGTCCACGACGCGGCGGTGCGCCGATGAGTGTCACGTCGCCGATGGGGTTTTCGGCCGCCGGTATGCATTGCGGCATCAAGCCCGCCGGAACGCCCGACCTCGCGCTCGTGGCCACGAGCGATCGCCAGCCTGTCGCGGCGGCCGGCGTGTTCACACAGAACCTCGCATGCGCGGGTCCGGTGCAGGTTTCGAAGCGGCACCTCGCGGCCACGGGCGGGCAGGCCGTCGCGGTGATCCTCAACAGCGGCAACGCGAACTGCGCCACGGGCACCGACGTCGCGGTGGCCGACACGATGTGCACGCTCACGGCGGCCGAACTCGGTTGCGAGCCCGAGCACGTACTCGTGTGTTCCACCGGCCTCATCGGCATCCCGCTCGACCCTGAGCCGTTGCGCCGAGGGATCCCCACGGTCGCGGCTGCGCTCGACCCTTCGTGGGGCGGCGGCGCGGCGCGGGCGATCATGACCACCGACACGGTGCCGAAAGAGGTCAAGGTCGATCGCGACGGGTTCCGCATCGGAGGCATGGCCAAGGGCGCCGCGATGCTCGCTCCGAACATGGCGACGATGCTCGCCGTGCTCACCACCGATGCCGCGGTCGATCCGGCGTCGCTGCAGGCGCTCTTGAGCCGCGCGGTGAGCATGACGTTCAACCGCATCATCGTCGACGGCTGCACGAGCACGAACGACACGGTGTTGGTGTTGGCCAACGGCGTCGCCGGCCCGCCCGACCTCGGCCACTTCGGTCGGGCCCTCCTCGAGGCGTGCGGATCGCTCGCGATGCAGATGGTGCGCGACGCCGAAGGACACACCAAGGTCGTCACCATCTCTGTCGAAGAGGCCGCGACCACAGCCGAGGCCGAGCGGGCCGCCCGCAAGCTCGCTGGGAGCCTGCTGGTGAAGGCCAGCTTGTACGGGTCTGATCCGTACTGGGGACGCGTGATGTCAGAGCTCGGCGTCGCCGGCATCGCGCTCGACGTCGACGCCGTCACGATCGCGTACGACGACGTCGTGGTGTCGAAGGGGCGCGCGCCGACCGGCGCGGACGCGTCGCAGATCGCCAAGCAGCCCGAGTTCACGCTCACGTGCAAGCTCGGGGCCGGTACC
>Ga0105245_10005235_pt1 | contig 11398 bp, 10 predicted proteins | sample KBSM54metaG_FD_81523 | JGI IMG/M metagenome (GOLD analysis project Ga0105245, IMG submission 81523) | Miscanthus rhizosphere microbial communities from Kellogg Biological Station, Michigan, USA - KBS M5-4 metaG | ecosystem: Host-associated > Plants > Roots > Rhizosphere > Soil | place...
CTCGGCTCGCGCGCGAGCCGTTTCACGATGCGGGAATGCCGAACGAAGCGTGTTTCCTGCGGCTTTTCTTTCTCGTCGGGGGCTGATCTCACTCCGCAAGTCTAACGTACGGGTGATAATGCGGTCGCATGAAGCCGCTCGACACGACGCAGTTTTCCCTCCAGGCGCTGCGCCGCTATCCGCTGCGCACGTCGATGCTGCTGCTCGCAATCGCAATCGGAGTCGCGGCGGTCGTGATGCTGACCGCCGTTGGCGAAGGAGCGCGACGCTACGTCACCGGCCAGTTCCAGTCCCTCGGCACGAATCTCCTGATCGTGCTGCCGGGCAAGTCCGACACCGCGGGTGGCGGCGGCATCGAGGGTCTCTTGATCGGCGAGACGGCACGCGAGCTCACGCTGCAAGACACGATCGCGGTGAGCCGGCTCGCGCGCGTGCGCCAGGTGACGCCGGTCGTCGTCGGCGCCGGCACGGTGTCGACGCGCGCGCGCGTGCGCGACATCACCGTCGTCGGCACGAGCGAGCCGATGGCGTCTATCCAGCACTGGACGATCGGTCTCGGCCGATTCCTGCCGCCGAGCGAGCTCGACATCGCGAGCCCGGTGTGCGTGCTCGGCTACACGGTCGCGCACGAGCTCTACGATGAGGAGAACCCGGTCGGCCAGTGGCTGCGAATCGGCGACGCGCGCTGTCGCGTGATCGGCGTGCTCACGCAGCTCGGCCTCGCGGGCGGCTTCAAGGTCGACGAGATTGTGATTTTGCTCGTCGCGAATGCGCAGCAGATCTTTAACACCTCGGCCGTGTTTCGGATGCTCGTCGAGGCGACGAGCTGCGACTCGGTGAAGGCCGCGAAGGGCGACATCGTCGCGCTGATCAAGGCGCGGCATGCGGGCACCGAGGACATCACGGTCGTCACCCAGGACGCGCTCGTATCGACGTTCGACACGATCTTCGGAATGATCACGGCGGGGCTCGCCGCGATCGCGGCGATCAGCCTGATCGTCGCGGGCGTGCTGATCATGAACGTGATGCTGGTCGCGGTGAGCCAGCGTACCGCCGAGATAGGCCTGCTCAAGGCGGTCGGCGCGCGCAACCGGCAGATCATCGCGCTGTTCCTCACCGAGGCTGCGTGCCTGTCGCTGCTCGGCGCCGTCGTCGGGTTGGGCGTAGGCATGGCAGGGTCGTGGGCGCTCACGCTCGCGTTCCCGGTGCTCGATTTCTCGGCGCCGCCGTGGGCGTCGGCGTCCGCGGTCGGCGTCGCGATCGCGAGCGGGCTCCTGTTCGGGATCTTGCCCGCGCGCCGCGCGGCGAACCTTGATCCGGTGCTCGCGCTGATGAAGCACTGACGCGGCCCAAGCGTCCGCGCTGGCGCGGCTTGATGAACCTCCGCTCAGCGCAGCATCGACGATGCGATCCAGCCAAGCGGCGTGAGCGTCAGCAGCGACAACGCACTCGCCGCGGCAAGGGCTAGTCCGCCGATCGGGTTCTCTCTGACGAGAGACAACCATTCGCTCACCAACGATGTCTCGGTGGCCTCGAGCCATTCGAGCACGCGGCTCTCGATTCGCGCCCGCTCGCGTTTGCTCGGCTCGAGCGTGGACCAGAGCTCGGCAATTTCGGCGTCCGTCATGGCGAGGCTCCACGTTGTAATAGCGCCTCGATCCGCACGCCGAGGCGTTCGCGCGTGCGCTCGAGGATCTTTCGAACGTTCGCCGGCTCGAGCTTCACGACCTCCGCGATCTGGCTCGCATTGAGCTCCGCGCCATAGCGCAGGCTGACGATCTCCCGTTCGATGGGCGCGAGGTCGGCGAGCGCGCGCAGAAGGGCCGAGCGTTGACGAGCGACATCGACGTCGCGTTCCGGCGCCGAGTGTTCATCCTCGACGTCCGGCAGCTCGCCGGTGTGTGTGAGCTCCGGGCGCCGGCGGCGGAATCGCCGCCGTGCGGTGTTGAGCGCGATGCTGGTGACCCAGGTCGCGAAGCGAGCGTCGGTGCGCGCCGAGTAGCGGTCGAGCGAGGTCAGCACGGTCAGCATCGCATCCTGCGTGACGTCCTCGGCCTCCGCAGTCGAGCGAAGCATGCCGCGGACGACGCGGAACACGCGGTCGACGTGCTGGCGGTATAAGCGCTGCGCCGCGATCCGATCTCCCGTGCGGGCTTGCTCGACGAGCCGTTGGACGCTCGGCTCGTCGAGCGGCTCGGCGTCGCCGCCGAAGCGCGTTGAGAGCGCCTCGAAGATGCCCGCGAGCGTCCAGGTCGGCTGCGCGCGATCGTAAGCGAGCGCGGCGCTCACGATCGGCGCTCGGCTTGCTCGAGATAGCCGAGCGTCCATGCGGCCGATTGCACCGTGCCCATGAAAGCTACGAGCACGAACACGGCGGGCACGAGCGTCAGCGCGCCGATCACGGCGACCGGCGCCGTGCCGAGAAGCCGGGCTGCCGCGACGAGCAGCAGCACGAACGGGCCGATCGCGATGACGCCGACAGCGACCACGAACAGTGTGCCGACGAATGCCGCCACCATGAGCTTCAGCGCGTGCCGCATCCGGCCGTGCAAAAACAACCGAGCTTTGCGAATCGCGTCGAGCGCGTGACGGTCCTCGAGCACCGCGATTCGCGACGCGAGCGCTTGCACCGCGTACAGCGTCACAAGCCACGGCACGGCTACGATCAATGTCGCGATCGCCAGCGGCACGAGCACGCCTCGGCCGAGCAGCCGCACGGCGAGGACATACGGCGCCGCCAGCACGAAAATGCTCACCAGCGTCGCCATGACGTAGATCGCCGCGATGCGGAACAACACGCCGCAGTGCGCCCAGCCGATCCGGAAACCCTCGCGGACCGACAGGGCTTCTTGGCGATGCGCTCGGCTAACCCCTTCGATCAGCGCGCCCTCGCTCACGAGCCTCATGAGGACGCCCGCGACGATCGCAACGAGGGCTGCCGCGACGATGGCTGCGACCAGCGCGCCGGGCGCGCCGCCGGAACCGGCGGTTCCCCCTCCGCCGCCGCCGCCGCCGCCGCTGCCAAGCCCCACCACGAAAGCAAATAGCCACAACGACTTGTGGCTGCGGCCTATCTGCAAGCTCTGCCTTACGATCTCGACGACGGTCATGACGGTCCTCCAGGACTTCGCTTGCGATGGTCTCCGTTACCTGGAAGCCGGCGAGGAGCCAAAGTGTGACGACGACGTTCCCGCTCGCGCTCATCCCTGTGCCTGATCCGATGGTAGCCTGACGTCATGCGCAGCCGCGATTTCCTTCGCCTCATCACGCAGTCGGTCGTCTCACACCGGCTCCGCAGCTCGCTGACCGCGCTCGGGATCGGCATCGGCGTCACGGCCGTCGTGCTGCTCACGTCGGTCGGCGAAGGCTTGAACCGCTACATCGTCGAGCAGTTCACGCAGTTCGGCACGCACACGCTGTCGATCAACCCTGGCAAGACGAGCACGTTCGGAATCTCTCCCGGCGTGCTGAACTCCACTCGGCCGCTGTCCCTCGACGACGCGGCGGCCATCGAGCACGCGCCGTACGTGCTGCACTCGGTGCCGGTGGTATCGGGCAGCGCGTCGATCGAAGGCAACGGCCGCGAGCGCACGGTGAATGTGTTCGCGGTCGGGCCCGCGTTCGACCAGGCGTTCAAATTCAACATTGCGCTCGGCACGTTCCTACCGGCGGACGACCTCGACCGCGCGCGGCCGGTCGCCGTGCTCGGCGCGAAGGTCCACCGAGAGCTCTATCGCGAAGGAGCGAACCCGCTCGGCGAGCGGATTCGTATCGGTGGCGAGCGCTACCGAGTCGTCGGCGTAATGGAGTCGAAGGGCGACATGGTCGGCTTCGACCTCGACGACACGGTGTACATCCCGGCGGCGCGAGGGCTCGAGCTGTTCAACCGCCGGGGGCTGCTCGAGATCGACGTGCTGTACGCGGACAAAGCGCCCATCGAGGAGGTCGTCGACGGTATCAAGCGGATCCTCGTCGCACGCCACGGCGGCGAAGACTTCACGGTCACGACCCAGCAACAGATGCTCGACGTGCTCGGCTCGATCATCGGAGTGCTCACGCTCGGCGTCGCGGCGCTCGGCGGCATCTCGCTGCTCACGGGCGGCGTTGGCATCTTCACCATCATGACGATCGCAGTGCGCGAACGGACCGAGGAAGTCGGGCTGCTTCGCGCGATCGGCGCGCGCCGCTCTGCGGTCGCGCAACTGTTCGTCGGCGAGGCGATGCTGCTGTCCGCTATCGGGGGCGTCGGCGGGCTCGCGCTCGGCGTCGCGATCGTCGTCGTCACGCACTGGGCGCTGCCGTCGATGCCAGCGCGGATCGCGCCGCTCTATGTCGCGCTTGCGATCGGGATCGCCGTCGCGATCGGCCTCATCGCAGGCGTCTTGCCCGCGCGCGCGGCTGCGCGTCTCGAACCGCTGGACGCGCTGCGCGCCGAGTGAGGAGCGAATTCCCAATCTCGCAACAAGCCCGCGCCGGAGATGGCCATTCGCAAGAAACGATGTATCCTCTCCTCCCGTCTGAACTAGAACGCGAATAGCCCGCGACCAAAGCGGATGCTGGCGCATCTGAGTCCTCGTCCCGAACGCTTTCTTGACGTCGGCGCATCGCCTACAAGGAGCATTCTCATGACGCTCAGACGTAGTACCTCCGTCGCCCTCCTCGCCGTATTGCTCGTGAACGCCGCATCGGCCCACCACAACATGACCGCCATGTTCGACTTGAACGACAAGGTCACGTTGACGGGCACTTTCACGAAGGTGGATTGGAGAAACCCACACATCAACTTGACGATGGACGTCAAGGACGCTTCGGGGAAAGTCGAAACTTGGCAGATCGAGGGACCGTCGCCGAACTTCTTCAGGACACGCGACGTCGGCAAAGCCGATTTCGACGCGGCCGTCGGTAAGACCGTCACGGCGGAAGCGAGTCGAGCACGCGACAAGTCCGCCTCGGGGCTGATGCGAATCGTCACATTGCCGGACGGCAAAGTGGTGTCCGCCTGTCCGCAAAACTGCTGACGCCCGCTCACATCCCGCGACACTAGCGAGGGATACACAATGAACGCCTTCTACAAAACCGTCGCGTCCGTCATCGCGATCGTCTGGGCTTCTTCCGTCGCGGCTCAAGGTGCGGCCCCGCTGAGCGACGAAGCGAAAGCGCGCAGGGCGATCGACAACGCCCGCAACTTCGAGCAGAACGCGCGCACGCTGACGGTGTTCGACCGCCAGGGCAAGCGTTTGAATACCGTCGGAACGCGCGCGTTGTACGGCAATCCGGTTTTCTCGCGGGATGGAACGAAGCTCGCCTACAACAAGAGAGACCTCGAGCAGGAGAACGCGGATCTCTGGGTCCTCGACCTCGCGACGGGTAAAGAAATCCAGCTCACGCACGGCAAGATGCGCGAGCAGATTTCGCAGGCGGTGTGGTCTCCGGACGGCCGTCAAGTCGTCTATACGGCGCTGCGCGACGGCAAGTACGGCGTATACCGTCGCGCAGCGGACGGAGAAGGCGCCGAAGAGCTCCTCTACTCGACGCCCGGCATCGCAGTACCGACCGACTGGTCCGCCGACGGACGGACCCTGAGCCTCGGTCAAGGCGACCTCGGCGGCAGCATCGTGTCGTCTTTCGAACTGGATGGATCGAGCCCGCCGAAGATCACCGAAATCTTTCGTAGCCCGAAGCAAGTGCAGCCCGAAAGGCTGTCTCCCGACGGTCGCTTGATCGCGTACGTCTCGAACGAGTCCGGGAAGAATGAAGTGTATGTCCGGCCGTTCAGCCCGGGAGCGAGCAACGGGGGTCCGTGGCAAATCTCCGAGCAGGGCGGCCTCGGCATGGCCACATGGCGAAAGGACGGCAAAGAGCTCTACTTCATGGCCGCGGACCAGAGCATCGTGGCCGTCGCCGTCAGCACGTCCCCGGCGGTTCAGTTCGAGAAGCCGCGCGTGCTGTTCAAGCCAGACGCTGCGATCGCGGCGTTTCCGGGCACGACCGCCATCAGCAGCGACGGCGAACGAGTCGTGATCGCCGTGCCCCCACCGCAACTGCGCCAGCTAACGTTCTACAACCGCCAAGGCGAGGTAACGAGGAGGGTCGGCGAGCCAACGCAATTCGTCGTGCAACCGCACTTCTCGCCGGACGGCAACAAGCTCGCTTATATGAAACGCGATCCGAAGACTTCGCAAGTCGACATCTGGACGTACGACCTCCAAAGCAATCAAGAAAAGAACGTCACTCATGACGACTGGCCCGAGAACGCGCCGATCTGGTCGCGCGACGGCAAGCACGTTCTGTACGCGTCGAACCGCGAGCAATACGCAAGCATCTATCGCAAGACCTGGGATGGCACCGGCGAAGAAGAGATGCTGTTTCGATATACACCCGGCGCCGGAATCGTGCTTACCGACGAGTCGCCCGACGGCAAGTTCGTCACGTTCTTTACGGGCGTGCTCGTGCTCGTGCCGCTCGGCGGCACGGACCCGCTCGCGCGCAAGCCGATCGAATGGCTGCGCGACGAGTACGACAACGTCGCGGCGAAGTTTTCGCCGGACGGACGCTTCGTCGCTTACTGCACCGACCCGGACGATCCGATGACGCTCGATGTCTTCGTTCGTCCCTTCGACTCGAGCAAGCCCGACGCACCGCCTCCGGGCGATCCAGCGCGAATCTCAAAGGGCGGCGTCGCCGCCGGCATGATCGCGTGGCGCGGCGACGGCAAAGAGCTGTATTACATGACGCGGGACTTCGAAATGATGGCCGTCGACGTCTCGACCGCGCCAACCTTCAAGGCTGGCGCGCCGAAGATGTTGTTCAAGCTGCCGTCGCAGCCGCTCGGCAATCCGTCGCAGTGGAACAATGTGAGCCGCGACGGCCAGAGTTTCGTGTTCTCGATGCCAGCGCCGCGTTAGAGGCCGAGGAATCGATCGCGCGAGCGGCCAACGAGACACCAACGAGGTCTCTGGCACCCGCGCCTAGAGGCCGACTCAGAAGTTCATTTCGACGTTCAAGTGAAACACGTCGCCGTTGCCGCCCACGGGATACGGCACGGCCGTGTATCCGACGGGCGAGTTGTTCAGGCGCAGCCACTCGGCGTTCACACGAATGCCGCGAGTCTTCATCGGGTAGTAGTTAACCCCGACACGCAGCTCCGAGCCGTCGCCGTAGTGACCGCGGATCTCGCCACCGGCGATGTACGTCTGCAGGATGTTGCGCATGGGCATTGCGGACGCCTGTATTTGATAACCGTGATCGTCGATGTTCGCGATTCCAGGCGTATTGATCCCCTCGAAGCTGCTCAGCGTGCGCCAGTAATACTCCGCCTCGAGCGACAGACCATGCCATTTGAACCCCCCGTCGAGGCTCGACATCGCATAGTGCACGCGATTGACCGCGATTCCCGGCGCGAACAGGTTCGGCGTGAAGATGTTGCTGCCGTCCGTCAAGCGAATCTGGCTGTTCTCGACGTCCTCGCTGCCCGGCTGGCTCTGCTTGTCCTCCGTACTTTGCGTATGGTGAACGCCGAGACGCGTCGCGAGCTGCTCGTGCCAGTCGTAATCGCCGAATGTTCCATAGAGCCCGAACTCGCCCGTCGACGGCAGCCACTGTAGCGAGATCGAGGTCGTGTCCAACTTGTTGTCGAGCTTGGCCGCGCTCACGCCGAGCGTGCTCAGGTTGTTGCCGATCATCACCATGTATTTGAGCGTGGTCGTGATCTCGCCCTTGAGCCAGACGCCGCTCGTGTACGAGCCGCGGAAGAACTCATCCGAGATGATGCGATCGTCGACGCCGAGCCAGTAGGGAAACTGGCCTTCCGTGCTGCGAGTCGACGGCAAGCTCGTGATGCCGCCGCCGAGCGTGATGAACCGGTTGAAGTTGTAGCTGATGTTGCCCGCGCCGACGACTTGAGCGGGCTCGCCTTGCGAGGCATTGGTCGACCAGACGTAGAGGTAATAGCGGAATTTCGGGCTGAGGAACCACCCCGAGAACGGCAGAAAGAACTTGTTGAGCTGAATATCCTGCCGCTGCTTGACCGTGTGGGAGTTGCCGAAATAATCCGTGTAGCTCGGATCCAGTCCGTCCTGATCGAGATAGCGAACGTATGTAAAGAGCCGCATGTAGATCTGGCCCTTCTCGCCATCGAACAGTTTGAAGCCGGCGTTGGGCACGTAAGCCGGGGCTTCCTTCTCCGTCGTTGGCTTGGTTTCGCCTTCACTACCGAGCTGCCCCGCCAAGAACTCCGCGCTGCAGCCATCCGAAACCCAAACGCTGTTGTCGTCGTAGCCCCACGTCTTTCCGAGGAGGCAGGGCGCTGTTCCTGTCGATCTCGTCAGAACCACGCCGGCGGACGTATTCGCCCGGCAATCCGTGCGCGCGCCGGGGTCGGACGTACAAGTGATACGTTCACCCGTGACTTCCTGTGCGACTGAGACGGTTGGCTTGCAAGTGGCGGCGACCAACAGGACGGCCAGGGCGGTAAGGTTGCGATCCATGCGTTCGCCTTTTGGTCGCGCGACAGGAGCGGGAGCAGCGGTCGGCTCGTGTCGAAACGATCTTTCGAGTTGTTGGTGCGATGCACTTTGCCGGGAGCGGGAAGTCTGCCCTATTTCGATTCACGCGCCTATCCGGCGCGTCACTGACGTCGCACGATCGTGCGGCCGCTCGAGTGCGTGCGAAAAGCAGGCGGACGCTTCTGAACGAGCGCCAAGGTCCGGACGATTAGGCGGAATTTTTTTTAGCGCACGAGCAGATACGTCTGCGCGTCGCCGCGCTGCACGTTCAGCGCGATGCGGCCCTGCTCTTGGCGCAGCACCTTGGTCAGCTCCGCGGCCGAGCCGACCGGCGTGCGATTCACCGCCGTCACGATGTCGCCGGGATGCAAGCCAGCGCGGTCAGCTGCGCTGCCGGGCTCCAGGCGCGTCACCATCGCGCCTTTGGCGTCGCCGTGATCCGCGTCGCGCGGAACGTCGCGAAAGTCGGCGCCTTGCAGCGCATCGATGACGGCGGGCGGGCTCGTCGTGCCGGCGACCGCCGCCTTGCTAACCGAGCCCTTCACGCTCGGCAGCGCGTCGATGGACGCGGTCAAGTCGCGGCGCCTGCCGTCACGCAGCACGGTCAGCGGCGCTTCGGTGCCAACGGCGGCGAGGCCGATTCGATTGCGCAGATCCTGCGCGCTCTTGATCGGCTCGCCTCGGAACGCGACGATCACGTCGCCCTTCTGGATGCCGGCCCTCTCGGCCGGCGAGCCGCGCTCGACGCCGTTCACTACAACGCCCTCCTTCGCATCGAGCGATAGTGCTTCGGCGAGATCGGGCGTCAACGACTGGACTGCGACGCCGAGCCGCCCGCGACGCACCTCGCCGTAGTCGATCAGCTGGCGCATCGCCTGGTTAGCCATGTTCGCGGGCACCGCGAAGCCGATGCCGACGTTGCCGCCGGACGGCGCCAGAATCGCGGTGTTGATGCCGACGAGCTTGCCGTCGAGATCCACGAGCGCGCCGCCCGAGTTGCCCGGGTTGATCGACGCGTCGGTCTGGATGAAGTCCTCGTAGCCTTCGACGTCGAGGCCGCTGCGGCCAAGCGCGCTCACGATGCCGGAGGTGACCGTCTGGCCGAGCCCGAACGGATCGCCGATTGCGACGACGTAGTCGCCGACCTGCAGTTGATCGGAGTTCGCGAGCTCGATGGCGGTGAGCTCCTTCGCGTTGACCTTGAGCAGCGCGACGTCGGTGCCCTGGTCGCTGCCGACGAGGTCGGCCTTCGCGGTGCGTCCATCCGTCAGCGTCACGCTGATCTCCTGCGCGTTCTCGACGACGTGATGATTCGTGAGCACGTAGCCTTTTGCTGCGTCGACGATCACCCCCGAGCCGACGGCTTGCTTTTGCAACGGTCGCGACGGTTGAGCAGGCAAATCGAAGAAGCGGCGCAGGAACGGATCGAGCACCAGCGGGTTGTCGGCCGACTGCGACGTCGCGGTCACTGAAATGTTCACGACGGCCGGCGTCACGCGCTTGAGCAGCGGCGCGAGCGACGGCCGCGGCGACGCCTCGGCCGCGACGGGTATCACGGGCTGCGCGTCGATACGCGCCGATACCGCGACGAGCGCGGCAATGACGGCCAGCACGAGGTATTTCATGGCGAGCTCCTGAAACAGTCGGCGTGGAAAATCCGGGGCCGGTCGCCGTCGCGAGTCGAGCGCTGCTCGGTCTCGCCCTCCTTGGCTTCAGCGCGGCGCGTTCGAGCTTGCGGAGCAAGTTGTGTGCCACGAATCAGACGTGAGTCGCGCGCACGGCGCGATGCCTTCGCTTCGTCTGCGCTGAAAAACCTGGGCCGCCGATTGCAGATTCTGACGTGCGATCTCGGTACCGGCAGCGGACCTCGAGGCGGCCTGCGCGTCGCGCACCTTCGCACAAATGCGCGAGTTTGCCCGCCCTGCTCGCTTGACGCCTGCGTCCTAGATCAGTGAGCCGTCGCGTCGCAGAGCGCCCCGTTCAGGGTCGCCGCCAAGCGCGCGGCCGCGAGCACGAGGCGCTGCTCGGCGATGCGCTTCGCCATGCTTCGATACGCGTCGTCGAGAGGCACGGGCCCAGACGACGGAGGCGCGAAGCTGTACACGGTGGGCCGCAGCGCGAGGCTTTCGGCGGCCCACTGAGCCGGTGGATCATGGGCGCGCGCAGCGGGCACGGCTTCGAACGAGGCCTCGAGCTCCTGAGCGAACTGCTCCGGGGGCACACGGCGGCGATCGAATACGGTCGTGTCCCAAAACCCATGCAGGCTTCTCACGTCGTCGCCGATTCGCACGTCGAGCTCCGTTCCTCCGCCGTCGGATGCGCGACTGACGTGTACCGGCTGATGCACGTCGACGACGAAGTGAACGACGAAGCGCAGTGCCTCGGCGCGCTCCGCGCGCGGCCGCGAGCGATCCGCGAGCGTAGCCGTGAAGTGCACGATGGCCGTAAGCACATCGCCTTCGGGAGGATGATGGAAGGCGTCGATCGCGGCGCGCGCCTGCTCTAGCCCCGCGCCAGGCGGCAGATCGGGAAAGTTGATGTAGTGCCACGGCACCGCGCGCTCCCATGCTGGGTCGGGGCGGATCGTGTCGGCCCAGAGCCCAAGCTCGCCGAGCGACTGCCCGTCGCCGAGGTCGGCAACCTCGCTACGCGCGGCGGGGCAGAGCTTCTGCTCGGCGAGTAGGCCCGCGGTGCGATGGCCCTGCCCCCCGAACGCGCGCACTTCAGTCGGTACCACGGCGACCGCGGTGCCGAGCAGCGCGGCGACGAGCGCAAGGGTTGGGGTTTTCGTCCGAGTCACGAATGCAATGTCTCGATGCTGCTCAGCGCGCCGAACCGCAGAACATCGCGTTCAACGTTGCCGCAAGCCGTGCGGCCGCGAGCACCAGCCGTTC
>Ga0105245_10005237_pt1 | contig 11396 bp, 9 predicted proteins | sample KBSM54metaG_FD_81523 | JGI IMG/M metagenome (GOLD analysis project Ga0105245, IMG submission 81523) | Miscanthus rhizosphere microbial communities from Kellogg Biological Station, Michigan, USA - KBS M5-4 metaG | ecosystem: Host-associated > Plants > Roots > Rhizosphere > Soil | place: Michigan...
AAGCAAAGTGCCGGATAGTTTCCCGTAGTTTTGCAGGGCAGTTGGCGTTGACGCAACGATGGTCAGCTTCGCCTTCGGTGCGGATGACGTGGCCGCCGCACACCGGACATTTCTCCGGCATGTGAAAAACTTTGTGGCCGCGAGGGTGCTCTTTGTCGTCGATGAGGTGAGTCACCTTGGGGATGACGTCCCCGCCGCGCTCGACTTCCACCCAGTCGCCGATCTTCAACCCGAGCCGTTCGATCTCGTCCAGGTTGTGCAGGGTGGCGCGGCTAACGGTGGTACCTCCGATGGGGACAGGTCTCAAAGCCGCAACCGGCGTGAGTTTCCCGGTGCGCCCCACTTGAATCAGAATGTCCTCAACCTGGGTGACGCCCGCGCGAGCAGCGTATTTATAGGCAATGGCCCAGCGAGGCGCTTTGCCGGTAAAGCCCAGCTCCTGTTGTAGTCCGACCCGGTCGACCTTCACCACAATACCGTCGATCTCGTAGGGGAGGTCTTCACGCTTTCCTTCCCACTCTTCGATGAAGGCCCACACCGCCTCGAAATTCTTGGCCAGGGCGCGCTTGATGTTTACCTTGAACCCGGCAGTCTCCAGGGCATTCAAAGTTTCCCAGTGACTATCGAAGATCGTGCGTCCGTTTTTCAGCAGGGAATAACCAAAGTAGTCGAGCCGGCGCTGTGCGGTGATGCTCGGCTCAAGCTGCCGAACTGTTCCTGCGGTTGCATTTCGAGGGTTGGCGAAGGTTGGCAATCCCTTTTCTTCGCGTTCCTGGTTCATCTTGCGGAAAGATGCTTTGGGCATCAACATCTCGCCACGTACTTCGAAATCGGGTGGCAGCTTAGCCTTCTTTAACTTCTCTTTCGGGATGGAAAGCGGAACCGATCGCACTGTACGAACATTCAGCGTGACGTCCTCCCCGGTAGTGCCGTCTCCCCGCGTGATGCCGCGCACCAGCTTGCCGTCTTCATAGCGCAGGGCCAGCGACATGCCGTCCAGCTTCAACTCGCACACGTAATCGATGTCGGTGCGTCCGGTGAGTTCATGCACGCGGCGCTCCCAGTTGCGCAGATCCTCCACGTTGTAGGTGTTGTCGAGCGACAACATAGGCGAGGAGTGGGGAGCCTTGAGGAAGCCCTCGCGCGGCTTGCCGCCCACGCGTTGAGTAGGAGAATCGGGCGTGACCAACTCGGGATGCTCGGCCTCGATTTTCTTCAATTCTGTCGTCAACCGATCGAATTCCTGGTCGGAAATCTCGGGGGCATCCATCACGAAGTACAGATGCTCGTGGTGGCGGATCTTCTCGCGCAGGTCCTCGACTCGTTTTGCCAAATCCTTCGCCATCCTGGAGATTATAGTTCGGCTCCCGACCCGCTATAATCGCCCTCGCATGGACCTCGCACATAAGCTTAGCGATCTAAAGCGCCGCGATCAGTTGGCCGAAGAAGGTGGCGGCAAGCAGCGCCGCGAAAGGCAACATAAAGAAGGCAAAATGTCGGCGCGCGAGCGCATCGAATTTCTGCTCGACGAGGGCAGCTTCGAAGAGACCGACAAATTCGTTACCCACCGCTCGAACGACTTCGGCATGGCTGAGCAAAAGTATCTGGGAGACGGCTTCATCACCGGCTACGGGCGTATCGAAGGCCGCCTGGTGTTTGTCTTCGCGCAGGATTTCACCGTCTTCGGCGGATCGCTCTCCGAGACCAATGCGGCCAAGATCGTAAAAATAATGGATCTTGCCGCCAAGGTCGGCGCGCCCGTCATCGGCCTTAACGACTCTGGCGGTGCCCGCATCCAGGAAGGCGTGGTGTCGCTGGCCGGATACGCCGACATCTTTCTGCGCAACACCATGTACAGCGGGGTAGTGCCGCAAATCTCCGCCATCATGGGCCCCTGCGCGGGCGGTGCGGTCTACTCGCCTGCCATCACCGACTTCATCGTGATGGTGGATAAAACGTCCTACATGTTCATCACCGGCCCGGAGGTGATTAAAACCGTCACCCACGAGGAAGTCACCAAAGAACAGCTGGGCGGCGCTGCTACCCACAACGAAACTTCCGGCGTGGCCCACTTCATGGCGCACAACGACGCCGAGTGCCTGTCGATGGTGCGCGAGCTCCTAAGTTTTGTTCCTTCCAACAATGTGGATGACCCGCCGCGGAAGCCCTGCACCGATCCTATTGACCGCGCCGACGACAAGCTAGACTCCATTGTCCCCGAGCAATCCAATCAGCCCTACGACATGAAAGATGTGATCCATGCCATCGTCGACGACGCCTACTTCTTCGAAGTGCAGGAGCACTATGCAAAAAACATCGTCGTCGGATTCGCCCGCCTGAATGGACGTTCGGTAGGTATCGTAGCTAACCAGCCCGCGTTCCTGGCGGGCACACTCGATATCAACGCTTCGATTAAGGGCGCGCGTTTCGTGCGCTTCTGCGACTGCTTCAATATTCCGCTGGTGACCTTTGAAGACGTGCCCGGCTTCCTCCCTGGCACTACCCAGGAATACGGAGGCATCATCAAGCACGGCGCCAAGCTGCTGTTCGCCTTCGCCGAAGCCACCGTCCCCAAAGTGACTGTGATCACCCGCAAAGCCTACGGCGGCGCCTATTGCGTGATGGCGTCAAAGCACATCCGTACCGATGTGAACTATGCATGGCCGACTGCGGAGATCGCGGTCATGGGCCCGGAAGGCGCGGTGGACATTGTCTACAAACGAGAATTAGACGGTGTTAAAGACCGCGAAGCTGCACGCCAGAAGAAGGTCGAGGAATTTCGCGAGCGCTTCGCCAACCCGTACGTGGCCGCGGACCGGGGGTATGTGGACGCGGTCATACAACCGCGAGACACTCGCAAGAAGTTGATTCAGGCATTAGAGATGCTGGAGACCAAGCGGGACAAGAACCCGCCTAAGAAGCATGGGAATATTCCGCTGTGACTGCGGGAGAACTGTTGGTGCGTATCCGGGTCGAATGCCTCACCGGATTCGATCCTGGTTCTCGCGCACTTGTGCAAGATCTGCGTTGTCGTTAGGAGCCGGCCGATCTTCCCGCGAGATACGATTCATCCGAAAGAGATCTGACGTTCGCGCGTACCAACCACTGTGCAGCCGCGCGATGAGCCCCAATTTCGCGCTGTCAATATATAGTGTTTCTCGGGGTCGACGACGACCTCCCCGCGCACATGCATTGCCAGCACCCGGCCAAGAACCAGCCCGGTGTCAGTCCCAAGGTCCACGATCTGTATCAACTCGCATTCCATGGCAACCGGACAGCCCGCAATACGCGGCGGTTTGATGTGAAAGGACGGGCGAGTATGAAGTTCTGCCTCGGCTATTTCACTTACTCCGGGTTCAAACTCGATGGCTGTGACGTTCATCGCTCGCGCCATATCTTCAGAGACCAGGTGGACCACGAACTCCCGGGTGTCGCGAATGTTCCGCCGCGTGTCCTTCGACTGGCCGGGACCGTGGCTGCCAATCTGACGCGGTTCAGGAAGCCTGGCTGCGGCTCAGTCGAACGGATTCCGGCAGCATAGAAAACCTCGGCGGATGGTTGACGACCGTTGTGGCTCGGGTTTGCCAGGACATGTTGCGGTCGCGCACGAGGCGCGGGGAAGAGTCTCTGGACAAACCCCGATTCGAGCCCGTCGCGCACGCCGCCGCCGACCCTGAACAGGAGTCGCTTCTCGCGGAGTCCATTGGGCTCGCGTTATTGGTTGTGCTCGACCGGCTAGACCCACCCGAGCGGCTTGCTTTTGTGCTGCATGATATGTTCGGGGTCACATTTGACGAGATTGCCAGCGTCGTTGGGCGCTCGCCTGCTGCAGCAAGACAACTGGCTTGCCGCGCCCGCCGTCGCGTCCGGGCGACCACCACGGTCGCTAAGCCTGACCTCATCCGGCAGCGCGAAGTCGTCGACAACTTCCTTACCGCCTTACCGCTTTGCGCGGCGGTGACATTGAAGGACTTCTCGCAGTACTCGACTCAGAGGTCGTGGTCCGCTTTGACGAGGTTGCAGCAGGTCCCGGAGCGCCAAGAGAGATTCGCGGTGCCGAGACCTGGTCCAAGCGAACGGTGGCATTGTCGCCGATGTTCAAATCCGTGGAGCCTGTCCTCATAGATGGGGTAGTCGGGCTGGTCTGGGCCCCCGGGGGCGTCTGGTCAGGGTACTCAGACTCGCGTTCACCGGAGGGAAGTTGCTCAGGTCGATGTGATTGGCGATCCCGGACGCCTTCGCGAGCTGGATGTGGCCATCCTCGAAGGCATTTAGGCAAAGATGTCAAGGAGTCCAAGCGGACCAACCAGAATGACGGATCAGAGACCCGTTGCTTCACGGCCGATGGAAGGTCAACGAGCAACGACCAAAAAAATTAAGAGTCCCGAAGGGATGTTGAACGCATTCGCCTCAGCCAGTAGCTCGCTTTAGACCCTTGCCGACCTGACCTCGTTACTTCCCTTGCGGGTAGTGTTGAGCGATCTGTACTTGGGCTCCGGGCTTACCGCCAACCGGACAAACTTGTTCAACGCTTCGGGACTCTATCCTGCCTCTGACATGGGCTCTCGTTCGCCTCGCCCAGCGCTTAGCTATAGACCCTTACTGGCCCTCCCGCTATTGTTCACCTTGCGGTGTCGTGGGTGACCTCGCTCGAGCCCCGGACGCTGCGCCAACCGGGAAAACTTAGAACGTGTCAAAGAACGATTATGTTTTTACTCCTTCTAGTTTTTAAGTCAAAGGAAAAACTGAGTCTTTAACTGCTTTGAATAGAAGCGAGTGCAGGCGCCTCACAACCACGTGACCGGAAATTGTGCAGCCCACATTCCAAGATTCAAAAAAAGTGAAGTAGTGTGGCTAGAACACAAAAAAATAGGATTCTCTATGAGCAGATAGCTGTGAAATTCCCGCAAGACCCCAGAGCAGCGCGGTTTTCGCGGGGGCACCCGTGCGACAAGAGGATGCAGGGGATCGTCCTTCAATCTCGGTCGCAACCGCCGGCAGGGACAACCAGGAGTGTCCACCCTACAGAGATACCCCGGCCGCTACTAGACCCTCGGCTGGATGGCATTACAATCGCTGCGGAGGAACTCATGACGATTTTCAATCAGCCTCAGGGACGGGTGATTAATGCCAATTCCGGCCCGGTTGTCCGGCTGCTCGCGATCGGGGTCCTAGGGTTCTTTCTAGTGATCCTCGTCTTTTCCTCGGTAGCCCGGGTTGATTCAGGTAACGTCGGCGTACTGACCTTGTTTGGCCGCGTTACCGGAGAGGTTCTCCCCGAGGGTGTCCACTTCATCAATCCTTTCAAGGCCAATCACGAGCTCTCGATTCGCACCCAGGAGATAAAGGAGTCCGCCAGCGTGCCTTCGGCGGAAGGCCTGGTGATGAACCTCGACACTTCGCTCATCTATCACCTCAATCCAGAGAAGGCCGCCGAGGTCTACCAAAAAATTGGCCCCGACTACATGAACGTGCTGGTCGAACCCAACCTGCGCGCGGCTATCCGGGAGGCGACCGCCTCGCACTCTGCAAATGCGCTCTACACGGGCGAGCGCGAAATGGTCGCAAAACAGATTCACGACCAGCTCACCAGCAAACTCGGAGAACGCGGCGTTCTAGTTGAAAGCGTGCTCCTGCGCGACATTCAATTGCCAACTACACTGAGGTCCTCGATCGAATCGAAGCAGCAGGCCGAGCAGGAGGCGCTGGCGATGAGCTTCCGCCTGCAAAAAGAAACCCAGGAGGCGCAACGCAAGCGCATCGAAGCCGCCGGCATTCGCGACTTCCAGCAGATCGTGGCCCAGGGAATCAGCCCGCAGTTACTGGAATGGAAGGGAATCGAAGCCACCGAGACTCTGGCTAAGAGTTCGAACGCCAAAGTCGTTGTGATCGGCAACAGCAAGAATGGGTTGCCGCTGATTCTGGGGCAGTAGGCGGATGGCTGATCTTCTGGAAGTTTGCAATTTAACCGTTGAGTTTCCCCGCTCGGAGGGAAGCGGTTCGCTCGTCGCTGTTCGCGACCTTAGTTTCAGCCTGGGCGCTGGTGAGGTACTGGGCGTGGTGGGCGAATCTGGGTCGGGCAAGTCGATCACCTCACTGGCGGTCATGGGACTTCTTCCCCCGCAAGCCCGCACTCAAGGCCAAATTTCATTCACCAATGGCTCTTCGCACGACCTTTTGCGGATGGCGAACGAAGACATGTGCCACCTCCGAGGCTCGTCTTTGGCGATGATTTTTCAGGAGCCGATGACCGCGCTCAATCCTGTGATGCGTGTCGGCTCCCAAATCGCGGAAGCAGTGCGGGCTCATCACGCGGTCAGCAAGAAGGAAGCATGGAACCGCGCTGTCGAGGCTATGAAGGAAGTTGCCATCTCCGATCCTGACCGCCGGGCGCGTGACTATCCTCATCAACTTTCCGGCGGAATGCGGCAAAGGGTCATGATCGCGATGGCCATCGTTAACCGTCCGAAGCTGCTGATCGCGGACGAACCTACCACCGCCCTCGACGTAACTATTCAGGCGCAGATACTTGATCTGTTATCGGAATTGCGGGCCAGGTTCGGCCTGGCCATGCTGTTCATCTCCCACGATCTGGCTGTGGTTTCTCAAGTGGCCGATCGTGTGGCCGTGCTGTACGCGGGAAATTTAGTGGAGTTGGGGACGAAGGAGGAAATTTTTCGCTATCCTTCGCATCCCTACACCCGAGGATTGCTGAATTCGGCTCCGACCTTGGCTACTGACCGTACCCATCCCTTGGCAACAATCGAAGGCACCGTGCCGCCGCTGCACGCATTGCCTCCGGGATGCTTGTTCGAACCACGCTGCAGTTACCGCATCCCAGAGTGCCGCGTCGTGCCTCCGCGGTTGGTTGACGTGGGCGCTGGTCACTTGGCTCGCTGCCCGGTAATAAACTCAATAACCAAGAAGGACACGAAGGTTCACTAAGAAATTCTTCGTGCTCTTCGTGCTTATTGCTTAGACCGGCATCAACCCAACTCGCAAATAGAAGATAGGCGCTATAATCCGGGAGTCGCGTGCGCATCCTCCTTCTAAGCGATATTCATAGCAACCTTGAGGCGCTCGAAGCCTGCCTGGCCGCCGCGCCGCCGTACGACCTCATCGTTAACCTGGGCGATATCGTCGGCTACGGCGCCAGCCCCAATGAAGTGGTCGCGCGATCAAGAGAGTTAGGCAAATTATTTGTCCGGGGCAACCACGACAAAGCTGCAGTCGGTTTGTTGGAACTGCGCGACTTCAACCCCGTAGCAGGCCTCGCCGCACTATGGACACGCGAGCAGCTCAGCAAGGAAAATGCCGAATGGCTGCGTTCTCTGCCTTCGGGGCCTTTGCAGATCGACGGTCTTCCCGGAGTTCAGTTCGTTCACGGCTCGCCGCACGATGAAGATGAGTATGTCGTATCCGAAGAGGACGCGGTGTTTACTCTCAAGGATGCTTCCGTCCCCCTCACCTTTCTCGGGCACACTCACCTGCAGGGCGGCTTTTCGACGGACAGCAGTTTTCGTCCGCAATACACCACCATCGGCCAGCAGGAGATCTGCGAACTCAAATTGGAAGATGGGGCGAGTTACTTGATCAATCCCGGTTCCGTCGGTCAGCCGCGCGACGGGGATTGGCGCGCCGGTTTTGCGTTATACGATTCTGATGCTCGACTCATCAGCTTCTACCGCGTGCCTTACGACGTCCGCAAAGCACAGGAAAGAATTGTCGCTGCGAATTTGCCGCAGCGGCTGGCCACGCGCCTTACCGCCGGAAAATAGAATCTATGCCCCTTTTCCCTCAGTCCCACCCATCACGCAGCACGCCCTCGTCCTACATCATTGCCCACAGTGATGGCGGGGCGCGCGGTAATCCAGGTCCCGCAGGCTATGGCGTGGTCATCGAAGATCAGTCCGGGAAAAAGATCGCCACTCTCAGCGAGTATCTCGGACACCAGACCAACAATGTTGCCGAATACCAGGGGCTGATCGGCGCGCTCGAGTATGCGGTTGCGAATGGGCACAAGGGCCTCAAGCTGATCAGCGACTCGGAACTCCTGGTAAAGCAAATCAAGGGAATCTACAAAGTAAAAAATCTGGCGTTGCAGGATTTGCACGCGCGGGCCAAAGATCTAATCGCGCAACTCGACTGGTTCTCCATTGGACATGCCCTGCGTGAGCACAACAGCGAAGCCGACCGGCTGGCAAACGACGCCATGGACCGGGGAATGGGCCGATCGCGGTCAGTTGCTGCGCCGGCCGTGCGAGCTACTCAGCAAGAATTCGAAGGCGTGGTTCAAAACGGAGTGATCAAGATTGCGAACGGAGAATTGCCGGAAGGAACGCGAGTACAGATTCGAGTGAAAAAGTAGTCTCCTAAATCATCGGAGAAAGCGTCGCCCGGGAAGGTTGGCCCCTGGCCGCCAAAAGCGCGCCTTTCGGGATGACAGTGTGTGGTGAGCCCCGCTAAGCCCGAGTCTTCTTCGCCGCCAACGACTTCCCCTTTACTTCCCAGGGCCGCTTCGGACGATCGGTCTGCGGCTTGTCGCGATCCTTGATGCGATCGTACTGATAAGCCTCGCTCACGGTTCCCAGCGACTCGTTGTACAAGCTCGGCAGATTCAAGGCCTCTTTCATCTCTTCAGAAAATTGATGCAGCGCCTTGAGGTGATCGGCGGTGGCCGGAACCTCATTCTTGGCTGTCTTCAGAAATTGCTGGTAACCCTTGTTCACCAGCTTGGAAATTTCGCTTCCGATCAAATAGCCGGGATAGGCAAAAATCTTCACGCCATCTTCGCCATCTTTCTGGATTGCCGCCGAGACGCCATACTTCTTCAGGAACACCCGGGGTGTCGATCCGGGCGCTTCGAGCAGATCAAATCCATGCTCGCGCAGCCAGCTGAGTGCGTCTTCGTACGATCGTTCGTCTACTTTGGTTGCCATTTCGTCTCTTTCTCGTCCTATACGGTTGGTTAGATGCGCAATCTCAAAAAAGATGCTTATCGATAGATCGACCAAGGCTCTCTTATAATCTAAGAGGCAGCCCTGCACCCGGGGTTTTGTCTCATATATACGTTACGATGGTACCGGCAGTCCCTTTCGCGCATGCCAAACGCTCTCTCGAAACACCGGCAAGTGGCCAGTTCTACGGCAGATGCCGCCGAAGGCAGCGGCTCGCGCCAAGCCGGGAATGAACCACGTCGTCTTGGCTGCCGCGCCCTGGAGTTAGTTGGCAACACTCCGCTTCTGCGCCTCGAGCGAATTGCGCGTGACTTTCCTGCCCTGCAACTTTTGGGCAAAGCCGAGTGGTTCAACCCCGGCGGGTCGGTGAAAGATCGAGCCGCGTCCCGCATTGTTGCCGAAGCGCGCGCCGCCGGAAAACTTCGCCCCGGCATCTCGCTTCTCGATTCCACCAGCGGCAACACCGGCATCGCGTATGCCATGATCGGTGCAGCCGAAAATTTTCCGGTCACTCTCTGTATGCCGGAAAATGTTTCGCCCGAGCGCAAGCGCATCCTGCATGCTTACGGCGCCCACATTATTTATACCGATCCCGGCGAAGGCTCCGACGGTGCCATCCAAACTGCGCGTGCGCTCTATGCAGAACATCCCGATAAATATTTTTACGCCGACCAGTATTCCAATCCTGCCAACTGGCAAGCTCATTACCATGGCACAGCCAACGAAATCTGGCAACAGACCGAGGGACGTATCACCCATTTTGTTTCCATGCTGGGGACAAGCGGGACCTTCATCGGAACTACCCGCCGGCTCAAAGAGCTGAACCCGAATATTCGCTGCATCTCGCTGCAACCGGACTCTCCCTTCCACGGCATCGAAGGCGCCAAGCACATGGAGACTGCGATCGTCCCCAAGATTTATGACGCGTGCTTAGCCGACGAGGATCTGGGCATCGCCACCGAGGACGCGCATGCCATGGCGGTTCGCTTGGCCCGTGAAGAAGGATTGCTGGCGGGAATCTCGGCCGGTGCGGCAGTAGTGGGCGCTTTGCAAATTGCGTCCCGGTTGAACAAGGATGAGCCGGCAGTAGTTGTGACGATTCTTCCGGATTCCGGCGACAAATATTTGAGCGAAAGGTTCTGGGAGACGGCAGTTTAATGTCGGGGCGGTCCCCTCGGCCGCCATGCGGCTGATCTGCAAGCAAAGGTGTCGCTGCCGGCATTGGCGGGGGAGGGCGTCCGCCCACACGCTTTTGAAAGTTTATGTTGAAACTAACCCAATCTGTTTACGACGCCCTCCGCGCCCACGGTCAGGAAACCTACCCCCACGAATGCTGCGGTGTTCTCCTCGGTCAGATGGACGGAGACACTCGCATCGTCACCTCTTCCGCGCGTGCCGGAAACACCCGCACTGACTCCGCCCATAATCGCTATAACATCGATCCCAAAGACCTAATTCGTATTCAGCGCGAGGGGCGCAATCGCGGAGAGGACATCGTCGGTTTCTACCATTCCCACCCCGATCACCCGGCGCAATGGTCCAAAACCGACTTCGCAGAAGCTCACTGGTTCGGATGCTCCTACGTCATCACCAGTGTAGAAAAAGGGAAGGCCACAATCACGAATTCGTTCGAGCTTGCGGGCACGGAGGAAGCCGATAAGAAGTTCCTCAACGAAAAAATCCAACTAGAACCCTAAACTCTTCCCCAAATCTGGTCATTCCTCCCTCCGGGCGGAATGGAAAATCTCTGCGCATTACTTTCCCTGGCGCTCATAGATCTCCCGCGCCCGCCCCACCGTATCCGCCTCTTCCGGCGATTTATCCGGCCGCAGCCTCACAATGCGTGGAAACCGCAACGCCAGCCCACTCTCATGCCGTTCCGAAATCATCATGTTATTGAACGCCACTTCCAGCACAATCTTCGGTTCCACCAGCAGGCGAAATCCCTGGTCTTCCACCACATGCTGCAAGAACCACTGGCTCATCTTGGCGATCTCAACATCCGTCAGCCCCGAATATGCCTTCCCGATATTCACCAACCGCTCCCTATCCAGATCCAGCACCGCAAAAGTGTAGTCACTCAACACACCGATTCTTTTGCCATGCCCGTACTCTACGGCTGTAACCACAACGTCTAGTGTTGCCAGTTCGCGCTTGAGCTTCAGCCACGACTTTCCGCGACGCCCCGGCGTATAAGCCGACTCCGGATCCTTGATCATCAGACCCTCGTTGCCTCGAGCCTGCGCTGCTTCAAACAACTGATCGAGTTCCGCTGCAGACGCTGCCTGAAACATGGGAGCCCGTAACACTCGGATTTCCGTAGCTTCGGGCGTGGCCGCGAATTCAAGCTGACCCTGATCACGGCTGCGACGGTGCCCTGGTCTTCGTTCCGCGAGCAGCTTATCGAGAATCTTCGCGCGTTCCCGCAACGGACGATCA
>Ga0105245_10005239_pt1 | contig 11393 bp, 11 predicted proteins | sample KBSM54metaG_FD_81523 | JGI IMG/M metagenome (GOLD analysis project Ga0105245, IMG submission 81523) | Miscanthus rhizosphere microbial communities from Kellogg Biological Station, Michigan, USA - KBS M5-4 metaG | ecosystem: Host-associated > Plants > Roots > Rhizosphere > Soil | place...
CTGTGCACGTGGGGCAAGTCGATGGGCGGCGGCCTCCCGATCGCCGGCGTCACCGGCAAGTCGGAGATCATGGACAGCGTCCATCCGGGCGGCCTCGGCGGCACCTTCGTCGGCAACCCGCTGTCGTGCGCGGCGGCGATCGTCGCGCTCGACCAGGTGCTCGACCCCGCCTACCAGGAGGCCTCGCGCGCGTTCGGCGACAAGTTGCGCGGCCGGCTCGAGGACATCGCCTCGCGCGTCCCCGCCATCGGCGAGGTGCGCGGGCTCGGTGCGATGCTCGCGATCGAGCTCGTCGACGACCGCGAGACGAGGGCCCCGGCGGCGGCGCTCGCCGGCCGGGCGATCGAGATCGCGCGCGGCAAGGGCCTGATCCTGATGGGCGCCGGCGTGCTGTCGAACGTGATCCGCATCCTGGTGCCGCTCGTCGCCACCGACGCCGACCTCGACGAGGGCTTCGAGATCCTCGAGGCGGCGCTGCGCGAGGCGAGTGCGGCGTAGCCCGATCGCGCTGCTGGCGGCGGCCGTCCTCGCGACGGCCGCCGCCTGCGGCGACAGCGGGCCCGCGACCACGGCGACCGCGCCGCCGGTCGACGCCGGCGCGCCCGGCGAGGGCGAGCTCCACCTCGTCACCGCCGACGGGATCGCGCTCGGCGAGGTGATCCCGGCGTTCGAGACCGCCACCGGCTGCCGCGTCACGGTCGACGCCCGCGGCAGCTCCGCCGAGGTGGCGCGGAGCGCGGCGGCCGACACGGCCGACGTGTTCGCCCTGTCCGGCGACTCGGTGCGGTCGCTCGCCGCGGCCGACGTGGCGGCGGAGCTCCCGCGCGGAGTGGACGACGACATCCTGCCCGCCGTGCGCCAGGCCGGCGATCGCGGCGGGCGGCGCTACGGCATCCCGTTCGTCTGGGGGACGGAGCTGCTCTTGTCCTCGCGGCGTGCGTTCCCGGTGCCGCCGGCGTCGTTCGACAGCCTGTACGACCCGGCCTTCGCCGGCCGGATCGCGGTGCCCGACGATCCGCTCCAGATCGCGCTCGCGGCGCTCGTGCTCGGTACCGGCGACCCGTACGCGCTCGATGCCGCCGATCTCGACGCCGCCGGGCAGCTCGTGCAGCGGCAGCGGCCGCTGGTGCGCGAGTACTGGTCCGACCCGTCCGACCTCGCGGGACTGTTCGCGGACGGACGGATCGTGCTCGGGCAGGCGCGCGGGAAGGTGGCGACGAGTCTCGCGCCGCTCGGCGTCGACGCGACGATGCCCGCCGGGCCGGCGCTCGGCTGGTCGGACTGGTTCGTCACCGCGGCGCGCGCGCCGCACCCGCGGTGCGCCGCGAAGTGGCGCAACTACGCGCTCTCGCCCTCGGTGCAGATCGCCCTCGCGCACGAGGCGGGCGGCAGCCCGGCCGTGCGCACCGCGTGCGCGGTGATGGGCCCCGCCGCCTGTTCGGCCGACCACCTCGACGACAACGCGCTGCTCGGCTCGCTGCACATTGCGCGGACGCCGCTCGAGCCGACGGGGATCGGCGCGTGGGAGCAGACGTGGGGCGCAGCGCGTCGCTGATTTCCGTACACTCGCGCCCGAGGATGGGTACGTGCTGGGGTGGGTGCAATCCGTGACCGATGTCGCGGTCCGGCTCGACGGTGTCTCCAAGCGCTTCGGCGAGGTGGAGGCGGTGGCCGGCGTGGACCTCGCCATCGCGGACGGCGAGTTCTTCGCCATGCTCGGCCCCTCCGGCTCCGGCAAGACCACCACGCTGCGCCTGATCGCCGGCTTCGAGGCGCCCACCGAGGGACGGGTGCTGCTGGCCGGCCGGGACGTGACGCGGGTGCCCCCCGCGAAGCGGGACGTCAACACCGTCTTCCAGGACTACGCGCTCTTCCCGCACATGTCGGTGCTGAAGAACGTCGAGTACGGGCTGATGGTGAAGGGCGTGGGGAAGGCTGAGCGACGCGAGCGCGCGATGCAGGCGCTCTCGACCGTCCGCCTGCCGGAGTACGGCGACCGCCGCCCGGCACAGCTCTCGGGCGGCCAGCGCCAGCGGGTGGCGCTGGCCCGTGCCCTCGTCAACCGGCCGCGCGTGCTCCTGCTCGACGAGCCGCTCGGCGCCCTCGACCTGAAGCTGCGGGAGCAGATGCAGGTCGAGCTGAAGGCGATCCAGAAGGACGTCGGCATCACGTTCGTGTTCGTCACGCACGACCAGGACGAGGCGCTCGCGATGTCCGACCGGATCGCCGTGTTCAACGAGGGCCGGATCGAGCAGGTGGGGAGCCCTGCCGAGGTCTACGAGCACCCGTCCACGCCGTTCGTGGCCGGCTTCGTCGGGACGTCCAACCTGTTGCAGGGGGCGGTCGCGGAGCAGGTGCTCGGGACGTCCGGCACGTTCACCGTCCGCCCGGAGAAGATCCGGCTGGACGAGCCTGGTGGCACCAGCGAGGGCGATGAGGTGGCCGCCCTCGGACACATCGCCGCGGTCCAGTACCTCGGCTCCGACACGCGCTACCACGTCGACCTCGACGCGGGCGCGCAGCTGATCGTCACGCAGCAGAACCTCGTGACGTCGTCGATGGACGCGCTCGCCCTGCGGGGCAAGCCCGTCCGCCTGGTATTCAAGCGTCAGCACGTCCTCGCCCTCACGGGCGCGGGCGGGAACGGGCAAGGAGGAGACCCGGCATGACACAGCGATGGCTCAAGGGCGCAGCGGCGCTCCTCGTGGTGGGGCTGACCGCGGCGGCCTGCGGTGGCTCGGACAGCGGCGGCTCGTCGGCCCCCGCCGCGAGCGGCGAGGGGTCCGGCTCGGCAGCCGCGGCGAGCACGAGCGCCGAGGTGCTCGGCGGCACGATGCCCACCTCGATCGGGGCCGGCGAGGGCAAGCTGAACCTCGTCGTCTGGCCCGGCTACGCCGAGGACGGCTCGACCGACAAGAACTACAACTGGGTGGGGCCGTTCCAGCAGGAGACCGGCTGCCAGGTGACGTCGAAGGTGGCCGCCACCTCCGACGAGATGGTGCAGCTCATCCACACCGGCCAGTACGACGGCGTGTCGGCCTCCGGCAACGCCTCGACGCGGCTGATCCTGGCCGGCGACGCCGCCCCGGTGAACGTCGACCTGATCAAGAACTACGCGGATCTGTCCGGCTTCCTGAAGGACCAGCCGTACAACACCTACAAGGGCACGCACTACGGCATCCCGCACGGCTGGGGCGCGAACCTGCTGATGTGGCGGCCCGACATCGTGAAGCCGGATCCCGACTCGTGGGGCGCGGTGTTCGACGCCAACTCGCCGTACAAGGGCAAGGTCACGGCGTACGACGACCCGATCTACATCGCCGACGCCGCCCTGTACCTGAAGGCGACGCAGCCCGACCTCGGCATCACCGACGTCTACGAGCTGACCGACGACCAGTTCAACGCGGCCGTCGATCTGCTGAAGACCCAGCGCGGGCTGATCGGCCAGTACTGGAACGACTACACGAAGCTGATCTCCGCCTCGACCGCCGGCGACACCGTGATCGGCACCTCGTGGCAGATCATCGCCAACCTGATCAACGCCGACACGAAGAACCCGCCGGTGAAGGCGATCGTGCCGAAGGAGGGCTCGACGGGCTGGTCGGACACCTGGATGGTCTACTCGAAGGCCAAGAACCCGAACTGCATGTACCTGTGGCTCGACTTCATCACCCGCCCGGACATCCAGTCCCAGGTGGCGACGTGGTTCGGCGAGGCCCCGGCCAACCCGAAGGCCTGCGACGTGATCGCGAAGTCCGACCCGACGTTCTGCGACACGTTCCACGCCACCGACCAGGCGTTCTACGACTCCGTCGCGTTCTGGAAGGTCCCGCTGCCCGACTGCGGCGACGCGCGAGGCGCCACCTGCAAGGGCTACGACGCCTGGCTGCAGGCGTGGCAATCGATCAAGGGCTGACGGAGACGCCCTGATGCATCCGGCGCCGGCCGGCCCGATCGGTGCCGGCCGGCGCCACCGTCGCTGACATGGCCGCCGCCGGCACCCGACGACCCACGAACCGCCTCGCGCTCGGAGGCCTGCTCGCGCTGCCGCTGATGTGGCTGGTCGTCGCGTACCTCGGCTCGCTGGTCGTGCTGTTCGCGGCGGCGTTCTGGCACTTCGACGCGCTGATCACGTTCCAGGTCCAGAAGACCTGGTCGCTCGAGAACTTCCGCGCGCTGTGGGATCAGGACGTCTATCGCACCGTCACGCTCCGCACGGTCGGGATCGCGGCCGCCGTGACGGTGCTCGACGCCGTGCTGGCCTTCCCGCTCGCGTGGTTCATGGCGAAGTTCGCGGGGCAGCGGAGCCGTGCCATCCTGACGGTCGCGATCCTGATGCCGCTGTGGTCGAGCTACCTCGTGAAGGTGCTCGCCTGGCGCCTGCTGCTGTCCGACAGCGGCGTGATCGCCGGCATCCTCGAGCCGTTCGGCACCCACGGGCCGGGCTTCTCGAACACCGGCGTGTGGCTCGTGATGAGCTACATCTGGCTGCCGTACATGATCCTGCCGGTCTACGTGGGGTTCGAGCGGTTGCCCGACGCGCTGCTCGAGGCCTCCGGCGATCTCGGCGCGCGCAACTGGACGACGTTCCGGCACGTGGTGCTGCCGCTCGTGTTCCCGTCGCTCGTGGCCGGCTCCATCTTCACGTTCTCGCTGACCCTCGGCGACTACATCGCGGTCGCCCAGATCGGCTCCGGGAACCAGTTCATCGGCTCGCTCGTGTACAGCGACTTCGGCACCAACGTGCCGCTCGCCGCGGCGTACGCGATGGTGCCGGTGGCGATCATGATCGTCTACCTCCTGGTCGCCCGGCGGCTGGGTGCCTTCAGCAGCCTGTGAGGTCGCGCCGATGATGACCTCGCAGGCGCTCCGCTGGAGCCTCCGGATCGGCAGCGCGATCACGCTGATCTTCCTGTGGGTGCCGCTCGGGCTGATCGGCCTCTACGCCTTCAACGACTCGAAGTCGGTGCGATGGCCGTTCTCGGGCTTCACGACGCACTGGCTGTCGAGCGCGATCCACAACCAGGGCGCACGCGACGCGTTCCTGCTGTCGCTGAAGGTGGCGCTCGCCGCCGCCGCGGTCGCGCTGCTGCTCGGCACGCTGCTCGCGATGGCCGTGTCGCGGTTCGACTTCTTCGGCCGCAACACCGTGTCGTTCATCGTGGTGCTGCCGATCGCGCTCCCGGGCATCGTCACCGGGCTGGCGCTGAACCAGACGTTCGTGAACCTGTTCGGCGGGCTGTCGCTGCTGACCGTGATCGTCGCCCACGCGACGTTCTGCATCGTGATCGTCTACAACAACGTCGCGGCACGCCTGCGGCGGATGGCGGGATCCCTCGAGGAGGCGTCGTCCGACCTCGGCGCCTCGACGTGGCAGACGTTCCGGCACGTCACGTTCCCGCTGATGCGCTCCGCGATCCTGGCCGGCGCGCTGCTCGCGGTCGCGCTGTCGTTCGACGAGATCATCGTCACGACGTTCACGCTCGGGGCGACGCAGTCGCAGACGCTGCCGATCTGGATCTTCTCGAACATCTCGCGCCCGAACCAGCTGCCGATCGTGTACGCGGTCGCGCTGATCGTGATCCTGCTGTCGGCGATCCCCGTCTACATCGCGCAGCGGCTGGCGGGCGACGCGGCCGGCGGCGGCCGCACCTAGTCAGTCGGCCCCGCCGTTCAGCACGCTCATGTCCCACAGGTCGGACAGGGCGTAGCCGAGCGGGTACGGGTCCGCCGGGTCGACCGAGGCGGTACGGGTGCCGACCACGAAGCCGCGGCCGGTGATCCGCGGCAGCACGGCGGTGCGGTCGCCGATCTCGGTGGTGCCGACGATCTCGACGGCGAACTCCGAGTCGATCAGCGAGCGGGACGTGAACTTCGACCCGACCGCGGCCTGCCCGCGCGCCACCATGCACGCCATCCGGGCCGAGTTGCCGGTGCCGCACGGCGACCGGTCGATCCGGCCGGACAGCACGGTGGCGCCGCGCAGCCGCCCGGCCTCCGGTTCGTCGTCGCCGGTCAGCATCACGTACGAGATGAAGTCGATCTCGGGGACCGTCGGGTGCTGGACGCGGATGGTGTCGCGCGCCGCCTCCTGGATCGCGATGCCGGCCTCGACGACGGCCCGCGCCGCGTCGCGCTCGAGGTGGATCCCGAGCTGCACGACGTCGACCAGCAGGTAGTAGCAGCCACCGTAGGCGACGTCGACCTGCACGGTGCCGTAGCCGGGTACGTCGAGCGGCACGTCGAGCGCCTCGACGAAGCTCGGCGGCGTGTCGAGCGTCACCTTCTCGCAGCGGCCGTTCCGGCACGTCGCGACCGTGTGGACGAGGCCCGCGGCGGTCTCCAGCACGACCTCCGTCTCCGGCTCCGTCATCGGGACGGCGCCGGTTTCGAGCAGCGCCGTGACGACGCAGATCGTGTTCGAGCCGCTCATCGCGTGGGCGCGGTCGGACTGGAGGATCACGAAGCCGGCGTGCGCGGCCGGATCGGCGGACGGGAACACGAGATTCGCGCTCGACTGCGCCCGGCCGCGCGGCTCCAGGCAGAGGAACCGCCGCAGCGAGTCATCGACCTCGTTCAGGTAGTGCAGCTTCTCGCGCATGGTCGCGCCCGGCACGTCGAAGACGCCGCCGAGGAAGCAGGTGCCCTGCTCGCCCTCGGCATGCACCTCGAGGCCGGTCAGGGTCCGTGCGACGCGCATCAGGCGGGCGTCAGCGACACCGCGAGCGCCGTGTCGAGGGACGCGATCAGCTCCGCGGCGTCGGCCGCCTCGAGTGGCAGGAGCGGCTGGCGGACGTCGCCGGTCGGGATCCCCTGGTGCGCGAGGCCGAGCTTCGCCTTCTGGTTGTAGGAGCCGGCCTCCATCAGCTGCACCCAGGCCAGGATGCCGTCGAACAGCCGGTAGGCGGTGGCGTGGTCGCCGGCGTTGGCGGCGTCGATGATGGCGGTGTGGTGGCGCGGCAGCACGTTCGACGTGCCGGCCAGCCAGGAGCGGACGCCCCACGAGAAGTAGTCGACGGCCTGGTCGTCGGAGCCGCACATGACGGTGATCCGGTCGGCGTAGCGGCGCCGCAGCGCGAGGAAGCGCGAGAAGTCGCCCGACGACTCCTTGATGGCGACGATGTCCGGCCGATCGACGATCGCGTCGAGGCAGTCGAAGCCGATCTCGACGCCCGCGCGAGCGGGGTAGTTGTAGAGGATGACCGGCAGCCCGGCGGCCGACGCGACCGCCTCGTAGTGCGCCGCCAGCTCACGCTGGGTCGGCAGCGACGTGTACGGCGCGGCCAGCATGATCGCGTCGTAGCCGAGGTCGCGGGACGCCTCCGCGTACATGATCGCGTCGCGCGTCGAGCCGGCGTTGCAGCCCGCCACGAGCTGCGCGCGCCCGGCGTTCACGTCGCGCGCGTGCTCGAGGATCTGCAGCCGCTCCTCGATCGAGCAGGCGTAGTACTCGCCCGTCGTGCCGCACGGCACCAGCCCGCGGATGCCACCGGCGAGCACGAACTCGATCACCGCGGACGTCGCGTCGAGGTCGAGGTCGCCGCGCTCGTCGAACGCGGTCACGATCGGGGTGTAGACGCCTTCGAGGTCCATGGCCCGAGGATACCGCGATCCCGGGGGCGCGGAGCGCTCAGCCGTCGTCGAGCAGGTGGCGCCAGCGCGGGTCGTCGAGCGGGTCGCCCTCGCGGTCGCCGAGCAGCCCGCGCACCTCGTCGCGGAGCTCGTCGTCGTCGCGCGTGAAGTGCTTCACGCCGTCGCGCTCGACGAGGCTGCCGCGCGCCAGCAGCCGCCGTTGCACGCCGAGCTCGAGCAGGGAGTCGAGCACCTGCTGGCCGGAGGAGCCGGCCTCGGCCCCCTCGAGCAGGCCGCGCAGCAGATCCTCCGCCGTCAGCTCGAGGTCGGTCACCTCGTTGATCAGGGCGACGGCATTGGACGCGTGCTGCCACGCACGCTCCGTCGCCGAGCCGCGTACCGCCACGTTGAGGGCCCGGATCTGGGCTTCCAGCGGTCGCTGGATGAGGCGGAAGGGCGCCGGCCTGGCCGGGTCGTCGGGCACGGCGCCACGCTATACCGGAGCGCGCCGCAGTGGAAGGGGGAATCTGGGAAGATCCCTCGAACAGGTGAGCGGCGTCATGTTCCGCAGCTATGAGGAGGGGTGGTCCTGCTAGGGTCTGGCCCCATGCTTGGAGCCCGGAGAGGCTTCTTGGGGGGGCTGGCGGTGCTCGTGCTGCTCGCGCTCCTCGGTGGCAGCGCTGACGCGGACCGGCTCAGCGACAAGCGTGCCGAGGCGACGCGCGTCCAGAGCGAGCTCGACCAGATGGACACCGATCTCGCGAAGGCGATCGAGGCGTACGACGCTGCGCAGACGCGGCTCGACGCGACCGAGGCCGCCATCCGCGAGAACGAGCTCGAGCTCGGCATCACCAGGAAGAACCTCGCGATCGCCCAGTCCGACCTGACGAGCCAGCTCGTCGCCGACTACCGCTCCGGTTCACCCGACACGATCGGCGTGCTGCTCGGCGCGGCGTCCATCAGCGACATGCTGGCCCGCGTCGACATCATCAAGCGCTCCTCCGGCCACACGGCCCAGCTCGTCGGCAAGGTGCTGACGTTCAAGAAGCAGATCGAGACGACGTCGAAGAAGCTCGCGAAGCAGCAGAAGGCGCGCCAGCAGGCGCTCGCCGACCGCGCGGCCCGCAAGGCCGCGATCCGGTCCGGCATCGCCGCGCGCCAGAACCGGCTGTCGTCCCTCGACCGCGAGATCAAGCAGATCCTCGCGGAGCGCGCCGCCGCGGAGCGCGCGGCCGAGCGCGCCCGCGCCGCAGCTGCCCGTGCCGCGGCGGCGGCCGCGGCCGCACAGCCGGCGCAGGACGATCCCGGCCTCGGCGGCTCCTCCAGCGGCACCGGTGACGGTGGCGGCGGCGGTGGTGGTGGAGGCGGCGGTGGCGGTGGCGGCGGTGGTGGCAGTGGCGGCGGCGGGTCGTCCGACTCCGGCGGCGGCGCCAGCATTCCTCCGCCTCCGTCCGCGGGCGGCTCGTCGGTGGTGTCGGCCGCGCTCTCGCAGCTCGGCGTCCCGTACCACTGGGCCGGCGCCTCCCCGAGCGAGGGCTTCGACTGCTCCGGCCTGACGATGTGGGCCTACGCCCAGGTCGGCGTCTCGCTGCCGCACAACGCGGCCGCGCAGCATTCGATGGGCACGCCCGTGTCGCGCGCCGACCTGCAGCCCGGCGACCTCGTGTTCTTCAACGGGGACAACCACGAGGGCATGTACATCGGCGGCGGGCAGTTCGTGCACGCACCGCACACCGGCGACGTCGTCAAGATCTCGAACCTCGACGGCTACCCCGGCTACAACGGCGCCGTCCGCATCTAGCCGGGTCGTTCGTCGGATGGGCGGCGAGCCCGTCGGCTACGGCTGCGGCGTCGGCGCCCAGGCGGGCCACGCGTCGTAGCCCGGGTCGCTCGTCAGCCGGCGGACGCCGGTGGCGTCCGAGCGCGCGACGTAGAGATCGGCACCGCCCTCGGTGTCGTCGGCCGTCCACACGACCTGGCTGCCGTCGGGCGACCACGACACCGGCCAGTGGTCGTTGCCCGACCGCGTCGTCAGGCGCTTCAGGCCGTCGCCGTTCGCCACGTCCGCCGTCCACAGCTCCTCGTTCCAGTCGGACGGCACGCCGCTGAAGCCGTTGTCGCTGACCGAGAAGATCACGGTGCGCCCGTCGGGCGAGAGCGACCCCTGGTGCGCATTCGGCACCTTCAGCGGGATCTGCCGCACCTTCTTCGTGACGGTGTCGATCAGCGCGAGCGTGCCGTTGGTGAACGGGCCCTCGGTGAGGAGCAGCTCGCGCGAGTCGGGCATCCAGCTCGCCCACTGGCCGCGCGTCAGCACCCGCTCGGCACCGCCGGCGACGGGCACGAGCACGATGTCGGCCCGCTGGTCGGCCGATCGCGTGACGGCGATCGTCGTGCCGTCCGGCGACCAGGCCGGCGAGAACTCGTCGCCCGGTGATGTCGTCAGCCGGACGAGGTCGGTGCCGTCGTCGCGCACTGTGTACAGGTCGAGGTTGCCGCCCGCGCGGTCGGACACGAACGCGATGCGCTTCCCGTCGGGCGACCAGGCCGGGGACATCTCGAGCCCCGGCTCCCGCGTGACGCGGATCTCGCCGGAGCCGTCCGCGGCTGCGATCCAGATGTCCGCACGGCTCACGGCCGTCGCGCGCGTGAACGCGATGCGCTGCACGCCGTGCTTCAGCGCCTTCGCCTCGGGCGTGACCACGCCCGGCGGGCAGCCCTGGCAGCCGCGCGTCTCGAACTCGGTCGTGCCGGTGGGCGCGGTGGCCGCCGGTGCCGTCGCCGCCGGCGCCGTCTCCGGCTGCCCGTACTGGATGCCCTGCTGCGCGTCGGGCGTCGAGACGGCCGGACGGGCCCTGGGCTTCTCGTCGCCGCAGGCCGCCACCAGCGCCACTGCGCCGAGCACGACGGCCGACCTCCACCCGACCCCCCTCACACCACCATTGTGCGGGTTTCCGGCGCGCCGATCCACCGTTCGCTACAACTCGCGGATGGGCTCCGAGCAGCGCGCGTGCCGCTTTCCCGTCGCGGGCGTGTTCGCCGAGCCGACCGCCGCGTCCGAGCGCCGCACCGAGGTCGTCTACGGGGAGCTCGTGACGCCGCTCGGCGATCAGGCCTCCGGCTACCTGCGCGTGCGCGTCGCCGACACGTACGAGGGCTGGGTGGCGGGCGGCGCGCTCGGTGCCGCGCCGGCGCACCGCGGCACCGGTGACGGCGGCCGGGTCGTGGTGACGTCGCTGCGGGCGCCGCTCGGCGGCAACCGCGAGGCGTCGCTCGGCGCCGTGTTCGTCGTGCTGGCGGAGGAGATGGGCGGCTTCCGCGTCGCGCTGCCGGACGGCGAGATGGGCCTCCTCGCACAGGCCGATGCGCAGCCCGCCGGTGCCGCGGTGCGGGTGGCGAGCGGCGAGGCGGTGGTGGCGGAGGCGCGGCGCTTCCTGGGCGTCCCGTACCTGTGGGGCGGCGTGACCTGGCGCGGCATCGACTGCTCCGGCCTCGTCCAGTCCATCCACCGCCGGTTCCTGCACCTCCTGCCGCGCGATGCCGACGCCCAGCAGACGGCCGGCCGCGCGGTGGACGACGGGCACCGCGCCGGCGATCTCCTCTGCTACGGCGACCACATCGCGATCCTCACGGAGCGGGGGACGATCGTGCACGCGCACGGGCGCTCCGGCGGCGTCGTGGAGACACCGCACCTGCCGGAGCTGCGGGAGCGGGTGCTCGGCGTGCGGCGGCTGTTCGACGCCTAGTGCGGCAGCGTGATCCGGCGCCAGCGCACGCGGTTGCCGGTGGAGTCGCGGAACGTCACGAGGCTCGGCGCCTTC
>Ga0105245_10005240_pt1 | contig 11393 bp, 7 predicted proteins | sample KBSM54metaG_FD_81523 | JGI IMG/M metagenome (GOLD analysis project Ga0105245, IMG submission 81523) | Miscanthus rhizosphere microbial communities from Kellogg Biological Station, Michigan, USA - KBS M5-4 metaG | ecosystem: Host-associated > Plants > Roots > Rhizosphere > Soil | place: Michigan...
GAGCGTCCTGTGCGAAATACCTGCGCCGTTGTCATCCAGTCGTCGAACTCAAAACGCGACCCGACTGTGACCCCGTCCAACCCCCAGGTCCTGCCCACGACGACGAATGCGCGACCCTCGTCGAACCGACTGACGTGACAGTTATCGGCACCGACGAGCTGGGCAACTTCCGCGCTCACCGCGGAGAAGATCTCGCTTGGACGTGCGCCTTGGACGACCAGTGTGGCGACGCGCCGGAGGGCGGACTGCTCCGCCGCGAGCCGCTCGAGCGCTTCGCGCGACTCGGCATTCGCAATAGCGGACCCGAGCAGTTCGGTGAAGTCGGCGAGACGCGCTTCGGTATCGGGTGGAAGCGGTTCGGGCGCAGGTGCCGAGACGACCATCGCGCCCCAGAGCCGGCCGGCCACGACAATCGGACTTCCGACGGTGGAACCCCCGCCGCTCCGGCGCATGAGTTCCGCAATGGTGCCCTCGAGCTCCGAGTAGTCGTCGATGCGAACCGGTTCGTGGGTTCTCCGAATCTCCGCGACCACACTGGTGCCGTCGCGCGGCTGGCGCGTGCCGACCGCGAAGGCGTCACTCTTCATGGTGGCTGCGAGATAGACGGCGCTGTCGTCAGTGTCGTAGCTCGCGATGCTCACCGCCGGAACATCGACGACCCGTGCGACTTCGGCGGCGACGCGGGCAAAGAGATCGTGCGGTTGCGTCGTTTCCGCGACCAGCATCGCGATGCGGCGAAGCGCGCTGACTTGCTCCATTGCGACGTGCCGGTCGGTGACATCGAGGCCGATACCGACCGCGACGCCTTCCTCGAGCCGCGGGGTCACGTTCCACTCCATCCAGCGCACCCAGCCGTCGGCGGTCATCTGGCGGCACTCGAACGCAACGAGGTCGTTGCCGGCTGCGAGCTCGCCCAGTGCCCCACGCACGGCATCGACATCGTCGGGATGGACATTGTCGATGAACGGCCTCGCGAGCACCTCCTCGTGTGAGTACCCGAGCAGGCGCGCGAACCCGCGATTGACGCGCTTCAAATAACCGTCGAACCCGGCGACGAACACCGCGTTGAGGGAACGGTCGAACAGCTGTTCAAGCTCGTCGTCAAACGAGCGCGCTGCCATGGTCGGCAGTCTGATCCCTCGCGGGTGCTCGGCGAAAGTGCCTTCAGGGCAGGATGTCGTCGGTGAGCTGGTCGCGCGACGCCTGCGCGCTAACTCGCTCCGACGCGCCTGTATCCGCCGCTGATCCAATCGACGACCAGACGGCCGTATTCCTCCGCTGCTTGTTCCCAGGCGAAGTGGCCCGCGTCGACCGGATGGATCTCGCGGTTGGGCAGTCGGTCGTAGAGGTACTCGTTGTTCGACCACGGCACGAGTTCGTCGTGGCGACCCGCCACGATCTGGGTCGGCGTGGCGATCGAAGGCAGCAGATCGCGCAGTACGCGGTTCTGCTCGGGGTAGTGCCGCACGAACCGCGCCGACTCTGCGAAGCGACCGAGGTCGTAGGCGCTGACGTAGTCCTCGTGGACCTCGGGTTCCGTTGCGCTCGGAGCAACGGGCTCGACCGCGAAGCCGATGTTGGTCCGGGCGTCCAAGCCGCGCACCACATCCAGACTCGGCGCTTCGATGATGTCTTTGAGCGCGCCACCCGCATCGATCGGGAATCGCACTGCGCCGCCGCCGATCGTCAGGCTCGTAACTCGTTCGGGAGCCTTGGCGGCGAGGAACAACGCGGCAGCCGTGCCCACGTCCGGGCCGACGACGTGAGGAGCACCCAGATCCCACTCATCGATCAAGCCGGCCAGAAATGTTCCCGAGCTGTCGGGCGCGATGAGTTCCGGGCGACCATCGGAGTGGCCGAATCCCGGCAGGTCGATGGCGACCACCCGCGCGGCGCTCGCCACGCGGTTCCAGATGTGGCGGAACGCCCAGAGACTCTCGGGCCACGGCGCGAGCAGCAGCGCAGTCGCGTCCGAATCCGACTTGTTGTCCGCGAACCTCACCCGCACCCCGTCACACACCCGGAAGTACGTGCTGATCGTCGAAACTGATTCGGCACCCATCTGAGAGCCGCCTTCCAACCTGTGCACACGCCCGGCCTGGAGCGATCGCTCCAGTTGCTAGACCAGTCGCTCCAATGTTGTCAAGAGGAGTGGCGCGGGGTCGTGACGCTCGCGCGGAGCTCGTGCAGACGATGGCGCGGCGGTTGCGTGGGGCGAGACTGTGGACTTCTTGGATGCGACCGGCCAAACGCGGCGCGACCGTCTTGCTCCATGACCGAGCAGCAGCAAGTGACGTTGGACGCGATCCTGCGCCAGGGACAACTCGACCTCCTCGCCGACGCCCAGACCCTGCGGGCCGCGTTCGCAGAAGTCATGTCGCGTGTTCCGGTGGCCGACGACGTCGAGCAGAGTCCGACGACGGTCGGTGGCGTCGATGCCATCGAGATCACCATCCAAGGCGATGAACCGTCGAACGTCATCCTCTACTTCCACGGCGGCGTCTACGTGATCGGCTCGGCGGCAGCTTCCGTTTCCTTGGTCTCCGAGCTCGCCCGCCGAACGACCTCCAAGGCGATCAGCGTCGACTACCGGCTCGCTCCCGAACACCCGTACCCTGCCGCCGTCGAAGACGCTCGCGCCGCGTACGAAGGACTCATCGCTCAGGGCGTCGACCCTCATCGCATCGCCCTGGCCGGCGAGTCGGCCGGATGTGGTCTCGCGGTGGCCACGCTTCTCGGGTTGCGAGACGACGACCGGCCGCTCCCGGCCTGCGTGTTCTTGATGTCGCCTTATGTAGACCTGACGCTCTCCGGCGAAACGCTGAGGACCAGGCAGGCCGTCGACCCGACGCTGACGCCCGATGGCCTCCGCGTCCGGGTTCCCGAATACCTTGGCGGAGCGCATGCCGATGACCCGCGTATCAGCCCGATCTTCGGTGATCTCCGCGGATTGCCGCCTTTGCTCATCCAAGTGGGCTCGAACGAGATCTTGCTCAGTGACGCACTCCGGCTCGCAGCGCGGGCCGCGACCGCCGACGTGGAGACCACGCTCGAAGTCACTCCTCACGTCCCGCATGTGTTCCAAGGCTTTGCCGCTGCGCTCGATGAGGGCGATGCGGCACTCGACCGGGCCGCGGCCTTCATGAAGGCACGACTCGGCGGGGCGGAGTCGACGCTACCGGTGTGACGCAAGACTCGTGGTTCCGTGCACGCCTCGTGGCGCTGCACCGGGTGTGGGAGCAGGGGCGTCGCGTCGCGCGCGATGTGATCGTCGTCGCCCGTCACGTCGTCCTATATCTGGCGTCGCGGGTGATCCCGGCGCGCCGTCGCCGTGTCACCGCGGCCCAACACGCTCGAGTCGCGATCGAACAGCTCGGCCCGACCGCGATCAAGCTCGGTCAGATGCTGTCGACTCGTAGCGACGTCCTCCCTCCCGACTGGCAGCACGAGCTGACGCGGCTGCAAGACGCCGCGCCGGCAGTACCTCCGGCCGCGGTCCGCGCCACGATCGTCGCGGAGCTCGGTCGCCCATTACCCGAGGTGTTCGCCTCATTCGTCACTTCTCCTCTCGCGTGCGCGTCGATCGGGCAAGCCCACGCGGCCACGCTGCTCGGTGGGAGCGAAGTCGTCGTGAAGGTGCGGCGACCCGGCGTCGCGCGTGAGGTCGAGCTCGATCTGGAGGTCATTGCGAGCGTTGTCAGCATGACGTCGCGGGCTTCGCGGCACGTACGATCGCTGGGCGCGACGGACCTCGTCGACCAATTCTCGACGACGCTGCGCCACGAGCTCGACTACGCACGAGAGGCGGCCAACGTCGAGCGGTTCGCGGCGAATTTCGCCGGCGATCCCGACATCCGCATCCCGGCTGTTCACCACGAGTTGAGCACCGCGCGGGTCCTGACACTCGAACGGCTCCGCGGGCTCAAGATCGACGACCTCGACGCACTCGCAGCTGCGGGCGTCGACCGCGTCGCGCTTGCACAGCGCGCGACGTCGCTCATGTTGCGGACCATCTTCGAGCACGGGTTCTTCCATGCTGACCCGCACCCAGGCAACTTCTTCATCGAACCGGACGGTCGCATCGGTCTCATCGACTTCGGAATGGTCGGCGAAGTGGACGCGGCGACCCGCGCGGCGCTGACCGGCGTGCTGGTCGCGCTCGTAACGGCCGACGCCGCGCCGCTCATCGAGGGAAGCGCGCGCCTCGGCATCAGCCGCGACTCCACCGACACGAAGGCACTGGCTGACGACCTCAACGAACTGATGGCCACGCACCTCTCGAGACCGCTGGGAGAACTCAGCCTCGGCCGCGTGCTCACCTCTGTGCTGGCCGTCGTGCGACGCCATCATCTCCGGTTCCCGTCGAATCTTGCGCTGCTCGCCAAGACGCTCGGGATGTGCGAGGGCCTGGCCGCGCACCTCGACCCGCAATTCCGCATGACGGAAGCGATCGCGCCGTACGTCGCCCAGCTCATCACGTCGCCCGCGTCGGATGACGCGGTCGACTGACCGAGCCGTGTCTACAACGACAGGTAGGGCGTGAAGAGCTGGACCTCGCTACCGCCGAGCTGTGCCCTGAGCATTGCGCTCGGCTCGCCCAGGCACGCGCTGCTGACCGACCCCGTCGCGAAGATTGCCTGCCCGAGGTCGCCGAGGTGCATGGCGTGCTCGATGAGCGCGTCGGAGTCCCGGTACCGCTCGAGGACGATGCACTCGGACTGGTCGTCGTTGAAGTAGACCTCGAACTGGAGCGTTCCCGTGTCCTTCGTACGCACGATCTCCATGCATCGCGCGGACAGGCTCTTGAACTCCTCCAGCTTGCCCTCGTGGAACCTGATCCGAGTGATTCCCTGCAGCTCACCCACTGCGCCAGCCTCAGGTATTCGCCCCTCGTTGGCATCCGCGAAATCCACAGTCGCGCTCTGACGGCGGCCCCGCGCGCCCGTGCTTCGACGTCGGGCCGTCTGGTCTCGGATTACGGTGCCGGTGCGTGGACCTGGTCGGCAGGGCAGGCGAATGCGTGCGGATCGACGAGCTGCTCGGCGACGCGCGAGGTGGTCGCGGCCGGGCGATCGTCGTATGCGGAGAACCGGGCATCGGCAAGACCGCGCTGTTGGAGTACACGATCGCGAGCGCCCGCGACTTCAAGGTGTTGCGCACTGTCGGAAACGAGGCCGAACGCGAGCTCCCGTTCGCGGCCCTGCAGCAGCTGTGCGCGCACGGGTTCTCAGACCTGTCGCGACTGCCCGAACCGCAGCGTGACGCGCTGCGCGTCACGTTCGGGCTCGATGCGGGCGCGCCGCCCGATCGCCTGCTCGTGAGCCTGGCCGTCCTGAGCCTGTTCTCGCACCTCGCCGATGAACACCGACCGCTCCTCTGCGTCGTCGACGACACGCAGTGGCTCGACCGGGAATCGGCACAGGTGCTGGCCTTCGTGGCCCGGCGGCTGGCGACCGAGTCGATCGCGCTGGCATTCGGAAGTCGAGAGATCACCGATGTCATGCGCGGGCTCCCGACACTCGAGGTCGGCGAGCTGGACCGCGACGCTTCGCTCACGCTGCTTCGTTCGGTGCTGCCTGATCGCGTCGACGAAAACGTGCTCGAGCGCGTCGTCGCGGAGGCACGTGGGAACCCGCTCGCGTTGCTCGAGCTGCCGCGCGGGTTGCCCGTCGGGAAGCTCTACGGAGGATTCGCCCTTCCCGTTTCCGTTCCGATGGCCGGCCGCATCGAGGCGAGCTTCCGCAGACGGCTGGCCGCTCTTCCGTCACAGTCCCGTCGCCTGCTGCTCGTCGCGGCCGCCGAACCGACCGGCGATCCCGCGCTCGTATGGCGCGCGGCCGAACTCCTCGGTGTCACGGATTCTGCAGCCGAAGCGGTGGCCGACGACGGCCTCTTGGACATGAACACACGGGTCACGTTCCGCCACCCGCTCGTGCGGTCTGCGATCTACCACGCCGCGACAAGGGAAGAGCTGCGGGACGCGCATCGCGCGCTCGCGGCGGCGACCGATCCGGCACTCGACCCGGACCGCCGCGCGTGGCACCTTGCGCAGGCCACGTCCCATCCCGACGACGATGTCGCGGCAGAGCTCGAGCAGTCGGCCGGGCGTGCCCAGGCGCGCGGCGGTTTGGCCGCGGCGGCGGCGTTCTTGGAGCGGTCCGCCGAGTTGACGGTCGAGCCCGCGCCGCGTGCGAGCCGTGCCCTGGTCGCCGCGGAAGCAAAGCGCCAAGCCGGGTCCCTCGACGACGCACTCGCGTTGGCCGCGATCGCCGAACGCGGGCCATTGGACGACTCACAGCGAGCGCAGCTGGACGTCCTGCGCGCTCGTGTCTCCTTCGGATCCGAGCGCGGAAGCGACGCACCGACCCTCTTGCTGCGGGCCGCGCAGCGGCTCGAGCCCATCGATGTCACGCAGGCGCGCGACACGTACCTCGATGCCCTTACCGCCGCGCTGTTTGCCGGCCGGCTCGCCACGGAAACCAACGTTCATGACGTCGCCAAGCTCGCGCTCGCAGCACCGCGACCCGAGCGAACCACGCGGGTCGTGGATGACCTGCTCGACGGCCTGGCGCTGTTGATCACCGAAGGACCGGCGGCCGGCACACCGGTCGTGCAAAGGGCAGTTGACACCTTCTGCAGGAGCGATATCTCCGACAACGAGCGCCTGCGTTGGTCGTGGTTGGGCGGTCAAGCGGCCGCGTTCATCTGGGACTACGACAGCTGGGACGTGCTCACCGCCCGACAGGTCCAGATCGCACGCGATGCCGGTGCGCTCACGGACATGCCGATCACCCTGAGTTTGCGCGCCGGGGTGCATCTCTTCGCGGGCGAGCTGAACGCCGCCGCGTCGCTCGTCGATCGCATCGACGCGCTGGCTGATGCCACCGACGCTCGTACGGCCCCGTACGCGGCGGTTCTGCTCGCGGCGTTACAAGGCCGCGAGCGCCACGCGCGCGAACTGATCGACGCGAACGCAAAGGAACTCGCGTCTATAGGCGAGGGCAACGGCGTCAGCCTCACGCAATGGGCAACGGCCGCGTTGTACAACGGACTGGCGCGGTATGACGACGCGTTCTCCGCGGCCGCGGCGGTGCTCGAAGACCCCGACGACCTGGCGTTCGGGCCGTTCGCGGCCGTCGAGCTCGTCGAGGCGGCGAGCCGCACCGGACGCGCGGACGCCGCAATGGCCGCGCTCGGACGCCTCGAGGCGGGAACTTCGGCGAGCGGCAAACCCTGGGGCGAGGCGATCGCCGCGCGATCACGGGCACTGCTGAGCGAAGGCGACGCGGCCGAGAGTCGCTACCGCGACGCCATCGAACGTCTGACCCCGACTGCGTTGCATCTCGACCTCGGGCGTACCCGCCTGGTGTACGGAGAGTGGCTTCGACGCGCTCGCCGCAACGTCGAAGCGCGCGAGCAGCTGCGTCTCGCGCATGGTCTCTTCAGCGACTTCGGGATGCAGGGCTTCGCGGAGCGAGCACGGGTCGAGCTGCGGGCCACGGGCGAGCACGCTCGAGTTCGCTCCGTCGAGACGATCAACGACCTGACACCCCAGGAGGCCCAGATCTCACACTTGGTCGCCGGCGGTGCGACCAACAGTGAGATAGCGGCCCAGCTGTTCATCACGCAACGCACCGTCGAATACCACCTGCACAAGGTCTTTCGGAAGGTCGGCGTGAAGTCGCGAACGCAGCTGGCGCGTCACGTACTGGAGACCAAAGTCCCGACATAACGCCGGCGAACCTCGCTCGATACCGTACCGATGCGTGGATCGGGTCGGTAATGCTCAGCCCGCGCTCCTCGGTCGAGAGACGGAGCGCGGCACGCTCGATGAGCTGCTCGCCGACGCCCGAGATGGTCGCGGCCAGGCGATCGTCGTTTGCGGCGAACCGGGCATCGGCAAGACCGCGCTGTTGGAGTACATGGTCGCGAACGCCCGCGATTTCAAGATATTGCGCACCGTCGGCAACGAAGCGGAACGCGAGCTCCCGTTCGCGGCCTTGCAACAGCTGTGCGCCGACGCGCTCTCAGACTTGTCACCGCTGCCCGAGCCGCAACGCGACGCGCTCCGCGTCACGTTCGGGCTCGTTGCGGGCGCTCCGCCCGATCTCTTGCTCGTGAGCCTGGCCGTCCTGGGCCTGTTGTCGCACTCCGCCAACGAACAGCAACCTCTCCTCTGCGTTGTCGACGACACGCAGTGGATCGACCGCGAATCCGCACAGGCATTTGCGTTCGTGGCTCGTCGGCTCACAGCCGAGTCGATCGCGTTCGCGTTCGGGAGTCGAGCGATCCCCGATGTGCTGCGCGGGCTACCGACACTCGCGGTCACCGAATTGGACCGCGCGGCTTCGTTCGCGCTGCTTCGCGCGGTGCTACCGGATCGCATCGACGAGAACGTGCTCGAGCGCGTCGTCCTCGAGGCGCGTGGGAACCCGCTCGCGCTGCTCGAGCTTCCGCGCGGGTTGACCCCGGGAAAGCTCTACGGAGGATTCGCGCTTCCCGCCTCCGCTCCTCTGGCCGGCCGCATCGAGGACAGCTTCCGTAGACGACTCGCCGATCTGCCGGAACAATCCCGTCGCCTTCTGCTCCTCGCGGCCGCCGAGCCGACGGGCGATTCCGCGCTCGTGTGGCGCGCGGCGGCGCAACTCGGCGTCAGCGGTTCCGCGGCCGAAGCGGTCGCAAACGAAGGCCTCTTGGACATGAACGTGCGGGTCACATTTCGTCACCCGCTTGTGCGGTCCGCCGTCTACCACGCGGCGACGCCGGACGAGCAACGCGACGTGCATCGCGCGCTTGCGGCGGCCACCGATCCTGCACTCGATCCAGACCGCCGCGCGTGGCATCTTGCGCAAGCGGCGTCACATCCCGACGACGAGGTCGCGGCGGAGCTCGAGCGCTCCGCCGGGCGTGCGCAAGCGCGCGGCGGTTTGGCCGCGGCGGCGGCGTTCCTGGCGCGCTCCACGGAGCTGACCGTCGAGCCCGCGCTGCGCGCGACCCGGGCGCTTGTCGCCGCGGAAGCGAAGCTCCAGGCCGGAGCACTCGATGACGCGCTCACACTGTCCGAAGTCGCCGAGCGCGGTCCGTTGGACGAGCCGCAGCGAGCGCAGCTGGACGTTCTTCGTGCTCGCGTCTCCTTCGGGTCAGACCGCGGAAGTAACGCGCCGACCCTGCTCGTGCGGGCCGCGCAGCGACTGGAGCCGATCGACCCGAGCCAAGCGCGCGACACGTATCTCGACGCCCTCACGGCCGCGCTCTTTGCCAGCCAGCTCGCGGGTAAGAGCAACGCTCGTGAGATTGCCAAACTCGCGTTGGCCGCGCCGCGTCCTGCGGGAACACCGCGCGCCGTCGACGACCTGCTCGACGGCGTGGCGCTGATGATCACCGAAGGGCCGGCGGCCGGTACGCCGGTCTTGCAACGCGGCGTGCAGGCGTTCTGCGGTAGCGGCGCCGGCGATGAAGAACGCCTGCGGTGGTCGTGGCTCGCCGGTCGCATGGCCGGGTTCATCTGGGACTACGACAGCTGGGACGTGCTCACCGCCCGACAGGTCCGGCTCGCTCGCGATGCCGGGGCCCTCTCCGTGCTGCCCCTCACCCTGAGCATTCGCGCCTCCGTTCATCTCTTCGCGGGCGACCTGAACGCCGCCGCGTCGCTGGTCGATCGCGTCGAAGCCGTTGCGGATGCGATCGATACGCGCACGGCCAAGTACGCGGCGGTCACGGTCGCGGCGTTCCGCGGTCGCGAGCTCGAAGCGCGGGAGCTCATCGACGCGAACGCGAAGGAGTTCGCGTCGAGAGGCGAGGGCATGGGCGTCACCCTGACGCAATGGGCTGCGGCCACGTTGTACAACGGGCTCGCGCGCTATCACGACGCGTTCTCCGCGGCCGAGGCGGCACTCGAAGACCCCGACGACCTCGGGTTCTGGCCATTGGCGACGATCGAGCTCGTCGAGGCGGCGAGCCGAACCGGACGAGCCGAGACCGCGCGGCCCGCGCTCGAGCGCCTCGAGGCAGCGACGGCGGCAAGCGGCGCGCCGTGGGGCGAAGCGCTCGCCGCTCGATCACGCGCGTTGCTGAGCGAAGGGGACGCGGCGGAGAGCCGGTTCCGCGACGCCATCGATCGTTTGACCTCTACGCCGTTGCGTCTTGATCTCGCGCGTACGCACCTGGTGTACGGCGAGTGGCTGCGCCGCGTTCGTCGCAATGTCGACGCGCGCGAGCAGCTACGTGTCGCGCACGGCCTCTTCAGCGACTTTGGCACGGAGGGCTTCGCGGAACGAGCACGCGTCGAGCTACGCGCAACCGGCGAACACGCTCGCGCGCGCTCCGTCGAGACAAGCAACCAGCTCACAGCGCAAGAGGCGCAAATCGCCCAGCTGGTGGCCGAGGGTGCGACGAACAACGAGATTGCCACCCAGCTGTTCATCACTCCGCGCACCGTCGAGTACCACCTGCACAAGGTCTTTCGCAAGGTCGGCGTGAAGTCCAGAACCCAGCTGGCGCGCCACGTGCTGGAGTCGAAGTCGCGCTGATCGCCCGCGCGCCACTCGGCGTGACGTTCCCGACTGTGGATTCCTCGGATGCCAGTGCCCTCCGAGACCGCGAAAGATGGGTCGCGCACACCGCAATCCGTCCACGGGAGGATCGAGATGACGAGCGAGCCCGCGCGCGATCCGGTAACCGACCACTTGCTCACCCCGCAGAACTCCGCGCTGGTCGTCATCGACTATCAGCCCCTTCAGCTTCAGGTGATGACGTCGATGGATCGAGAGGCGTTGGTCGACAACATCGTGTCGGTCGCGCGCCTCGCCCGGACGTACGACCTGCCGGTCGTCCTGTCGACAGTCAACGCCGCGGACGGGCAGGGGAACACGCTGCCCGAGATCAAGGCCGCGCTCCCTGACACGACCGAAATCGACCGCACGACGATGAATGCGTGGGAGGACGTCGAGTTCCGACAGGCGGTCAAGGCGACTGGCCGCAAGAAGCTGATCATGACCGCGCTGTGGACCGAGATCTGCCTCGCGTTTCCGACGCTCGACGCGTTGCGTGAGGGGTACGAGATCTACCCGGTCGTCGACGCGGTCGGCGGCACGTCGCCCGAGGCGCACCGCGCCGGCCTCGAACGCATCGTGCAGGCCGGAGCCCGACCGATCAGCTGGGTCGGCCTCGCGGGTGAGCTGCAGCGCGACTGGGCGCGCGCCGGCACCGTCGGCGACCTCGTCGACATCGTGCTGACGACGCGCCTGCTCGTGAACGCCTGAGCGCGAAGGAGATCGTCCGTGCCGAAAGCTGTCGTCCTGTCGAAATACGGACCGCCCGACGTCCTCGCCTGGAAGGACGTAGCCATGCCCGAGCCCGGTCCGCATCAAGTGCGCATCCGAGTCCGGTGCGCA
>Ga0105245_10005241_pt1 | contig 11392 bp, 9 predicted proteins | sample KBSM54metaG_FD_81523 | JGI IMG/M metagenome (GOLD analysis project Ga0105245, IMG submission 81523) | Miscanthus rhizosphere microbial communities from Kellogg Biological Station, Michigan, USA - KBS M5-4 metaG | ecosystem: Host-associated > Plants > Roots > Rhizosphere > Soil | place: Michigan...
CTATCCGGGATCGTACGCCGATCCCGCACAATGGTTGCCGGCCGCCCAAAAAGCGCCGCGTCTGATTTTGTTTGGTAGGGCCGGCTTTCAGGCCGGCCGCTACTCCGATTCGTAAGCAGGACGAAGGCGCACTTTGCCGTAAACTGCACCTACTTTGATGGATCGCGCACAACGCAATTTGCTGTGCGCTTAGAGCAGTACCAGGGAGGTTTCATTTGGCACGATATATTGGTCCCGTCTGCCGGCAATGCCGACGCGAAGGGATGAAGCTGTTTCTCAAGGGTGAGCGCTGCCACACCGAAAAGTGCGCCATCGAGAAGCGTAATTTCCCGCCCGGCCAGCACGGCAAGGATCGCAAGCCCAAGATCGTAGGCTACGGTCTGCAGCTGCGCGAAAAGCAGAAAGCCCGGCGCTATTATCAGTTGCTCGAAGGCCAGTTCCGCAACCTGTTCGAAAAGGCCAGCGGGATGAAGGGCATCACCGGCGCCAACATGCTCGGCATGCTGGAACGGCGCCTGGATAACGTCGTGTATCGCATGGGATTCGGCACCTCGCGGGCGCAGGCCCGCCAGTTGGTCCGTCACGGGCACATCAACGTGAACGGCCGCCGCGTGGATATCCCGTCCTTCACGGTGAAAGCCAACGAAGTAATCGAAGTGCGCGAGAACAGCAAGAACAACCCCACCATCCTGCACGCGCGCGATGCTACGGCCCATGCCCCCAGCCCCAACTGGCTGGAAGTGGATCGCGAAAATCTTAAAGCCAGAGTGCTGGGAATTCCCAAGCGCGAAGACCTTGTTCAAATCCAGTTGAATGAGCAGCTGATTGTCGAATTGTATTCGAAGTAAGAGGCCATCACATGTTTAAAGGATTCCAGAAACCCAAGCGATTAGTCGCCAATACGGAAACGCTGACGGACCGGTACGGTATGTTCACCGCCCAGCCGTTCGAGCGCGGATTCGGGTCAACCATCGGAACGGGACTGCGGCGCGTGCTGCTGAGCTCGATTGAAGGCGCGGCCATCACCGGCGTGCGGATCGAAGGCGTGGCCCACGAATTCAGCCCCATCCCCGGCGTCGTCGAAGACGCTACCGATATCATCCTCAACCTGAAGCAGGTTCCCTTCAAGATGATGAGTGAGGGCATGCGGACCGTTCGCATCAAAGTCGATTCGGCCGGCGAAGTTCTCAGCGGCCAGATCGAAACCGATTCGGAAATTGAAGTTCTCGATCGCAACATGCACATCGCCACCATCGGCGAAGGCGGCAAGCTGTCCATCGAAATGCGGATCAAGTCAGGCCGCGGCTACGTCGGCGCGGATCGCAACAACGATGAAGATCTGCCCATCGGCTACATCCCCATCGACTCCGTTCACTCGCCCGTGCGCAAAGTGAATTATTCGGTCGAGGCCGCGCGCCTCGGCCAGATGACCGATTACGACAAGCTCACCATTGAGGTCTGGACCAACGGCGCGATTTCCCCGGCCGACGCGATCGGTCAAGCCTCCAAGCTGCTCAAAGATCATATGGCCATCTTCATCAACTTTGAAGAGCTGCCGGAGACCGCGGAAGAGCCGGCTGAGCGCGCCATGAGCCAGATGAACGAAGTGCTCAACCGCTCGGTCGAAGAACTCGAGCTCAGCGTTCGCTCCTACAACTGCCTGAAGAACGCCAACATCCAGAGCATCGGCGACCTGGTTCAGAAGACCGAAGCAGAAATGCTGCGTACCAAGAATTTCGGGCGCAAGTCTCTGAATGAGATCAAGGAAATTCTGGGCAGCCTGGGCCTCAGCTTCGGTATGAAGTTTGATTCCCAGGGCCGCCTGATCGCTCCCTCCGGCACCCCCGCGGTGCTCGGCGCGGATGAAGGCATCGACGACGAAGAAGACGAGACCGAAGCGCCGGAAAACGAGGCTCAGCCAGGGGAGTAATCCCTTCGGGGATTCACCCGCTGGAAAAAAGCTATGCGACATAAGAGATCTGGATTTAAACTCAAGCGCGATTCTGGTTCGCGCAAGGCCCTGCTCAAGGGCCTGGTAACCAGCGTGATCGAGCATGAGCGCGTCGTCACCACGGTCACTAAGGCCAAAGCCGTCCGTCCGCTGGTGGAAAAGATGATCACTCTGGCCAAGCGGGATACACTGCATACCCGCCGTCAGGCCGCGGCATTTCTCGAAACGCCCGCTGCCGTCAAGAAACTGTTCGACAAGCTGGGCACGCGGTTCGGCCAGCGCAACGGCGGCTACACGCGCGTCGTTCGCTTAGGCTGGCGCAAGGGCGATGGCGCCGAGCAGGCTCTGCTCGAGCTCGTCGGTTCTGAGCTGGTGAAGCGCGCTGCCGATCGCGCCAAGCGCCGCGAGGAACGCCTCAAGGCCATTCAACAGGGTAAAGAAGAAGGCGAAGAGCCCGCCGAGTAAAAATGTCTACGACTGCCGCACGGCAGTCTCCTGCACACGCGATGGTGGGGTGGTTCGTAACCGGACCACCTCGCCGATCACAAAAATCGCGGGTGCCTCCACTTCCACTCCTCCCCGCGACACCTCTTCCAGCGTCGATTCCCGTACCCGTTCCTTATCCGTCGAAGCATACTCAAGAAACGCCACCGGATCCCCGGCCGGACGTCCGCCATGGATCAGGCAGGTTGCGATCTGGGCCCGGTTCTCCACTCCCATCAGCACCACCAGAGTCCCCGAGTGCCGGAAGGCCGGCCAGTCGATTTCCTTAACGGCCTGGCGATGCCCTGGCAGCACCGTGAAACACGGCGACACACCTCGATACGTGAGCGGAATCCCCGCCAGCGCCGGTGCCGCCGTCACCGACGATACGCCTGGAACCACCTCCACATCGAAGCCGTGCTGGGTCAGAAACTCCAGTTCTTCGGCACCCCGCCCGAACACCATCGGATCCCCGCTCTTCAGCCGGACGATCGCTCCCGCGGCCGACCGCAACCGCAGATACCAGGCAAAGATCTCCGCCTGGACTTCCTCCTGCAGGCCCTGCTGCTTGCGCGCGTGCACAAATAACGCATTGGGATTGGCCAGCGCCAGGATCTCCGGGCTCACCAGCTTGTCATAAATTACCGCCTCGGCTTGCGCCAGCAGCCGCTCCGCCTTCCGCGTCAGCAGGTCGGGGTCGCCTGGGCCGGCCCCGACCAGATACACCTTCGCCCTGTCCGCCGCCATGGCGCATCTCCTTTGGAAATACTGACAAGCAGGGTGGCTCCTCCGAGGAGCGACCAGGTGGGTTGCCAGACAACTAGTCGCAGTATAAACAGGAGCCGGTGGAATTGGAAGTAGCTCGTGCGATGAAATTTCTTATGGGCTCAATAACAGAAATCACCACTTAAGGCCGGAAAACATGACGATATCGGCCTCGGAAGTGTCGAAATTGCGGCGGCTTACCACTACGTTCCCAGCCGAGTCTACGTCCGGAGATTCATACGCCAATTCCCCGAAAGTTAACTGCAACGGCGGCCGTCCCTGCACCCTCGGAACGAACCACAGTTCCCCGTGCGTTGAAACAATCAGCCCCGAACCGTCCGGGGCCCACGCGAAACCTTGAATCGCGTCTGCCGCTTTGACCGGCTCGCCACCGGAAACGCTGACCACCATCAGGTTCGTGTTTTGCAGATATGCAATCTTCTTATCATCGGGCGACCAGCGCAGGTTCGAGTACGTCGCGCCCGCCTCCAACTTGACGATCATCCGGTCCCCCGCTACTAACTCGTTTCCCTGGCGAATGAATGCGAGCGTCTTGCCTGCGTGACTCAGATCGCCGGGACCCAGCGCGTCCGCTAGCTTGTTTGCAGGAACCTCCCAGATCGCCCCGTTCGCGAAGTAAATCAGGCTCTTGGAATCGGCAGCCCACCGGGGAGCATAGTGATCCGCATCATCGCGGGTAATTGCCGCATTCCCCACCCAGATTTGTTTTCTGCCATCTAGCGATGCCACGAATGCTACCGATTTGCCGTCGCGCGAGATCGCCGGCATCTCCTCTGCGCCCGGCATATCCGTCAGCCGCTTCACTTGCACCACCTGCTTCGGAATGCGATTGACCCGCGCCGCGTGAATTACATATCCCGCAAGCCCCGAAGATAGTCCCACGGCAACCGCCAGCGCCCAAGGAACGCGTGATCTCATGTGAACTCCAATTATCGCCGGATTCTGATACACTGCCCTCACCATGCGCCTGTTACTCGTCCTCCTCGTAGCGTTGCAATTGCCGGCCCAGAACAAGCAAGCCAAGCAGGACAACAGCGCACAGGCCGCACGTGCCGTTGTGCGCGGACAAACCAAGACCGACTGGAACGCTCCCTTCCCCGCACACAAGGTGATCGGCAATGTCTACTACGTCGGATCCTCCGAGCTGGCCAGCTTCCTCATCACCACTCCCCAGGGCCATTTCCTGATCAATAGCGATTTCGAAGCCACGGTCCCGGTGATCCGAGCCTCGGTCGAGAAGCTGGGGTTCAAGTTTACCGACATCAAGATCGTGCTCGGCAGTCACGCCCACGGCGATCACATGGAAGGCGACGCACTGGTTAAAGAACTCTCCGGCGCCCGCGTCATGGCCATGGAGCAGGACGTTCCGTGGCTTCGCAAAATGACTCCCGGTAACAAGCCGCATCCAATTGACAAAATCCTGAAGGATGGCGAACAGGTCTCGCTCGGCGGCACTACCTTGACCGCGCATCTCACCGCCGGCCACACGCCCGGCTGCACCACCTGGACGACGAAGGCGGAGGAAAATGGCAAGTCCTATAACGTTTTGATCGTCTGCAGCGTCGGCTTCAATCCCGGCTATGTGCTGGTCAACAACAAGGACTACCCGTCGATCGCCGACGATTACGTCCGCAGCTTCAAGCTCCTTCGGACTCTTCCCGTGGACGTCTTCCTGGGTGCCCACGGATCGTTCTACGGCCTGCAGGCCAAGTACGCCAAACTTCAGCAGGGCGGCATGAATCCCTTCATCGATCCAGCCGGCTTCAAGGCCTACGTGGACGATAAAGAAAAAGCCTTCAACGCCGAGCTCGCCGCCCAAAAGGCCAAGCAGTAAACAAAACTCATGGAGGGCGTCCATTCAGGCGTCACGCCGCGCCTGCTGAATCTTTCCCTCATCCCCTCCTCGACTTACCGATCTCAACCCCTCATACCCCACCAACCACGCCCTAACTTGTAACCAAGGAGTCCGAATCGCTCCGTCGTTGGAGTGGTGGACCCACCGGGAAGCAGCATCGTAGGAAAGGCTGCGGAGGGTGTGCGTGCAACGAATCCCTTGCTTGTCTGGGACAAAGATAAGATCGAGGCGCCTCTAATATTACGTGTCTTGTTACAATCCGAACTTATGAGTACCCCGTCTGTCTATCCGCCCAGTGACGACTTCGTCCGCAAAGCTCACGTCCAGGGCATGGAAGGCTACCTGGACCTCTACCGCCGTGCCGAGCAGGATCCCGAAGCCTTCTGGGGTGAGATCGCCGAGCGCGAAATCCACTGGTTCGAGAAGTGGTCCACGGTCCTCGAATGGAATCCGCCCTTCGCGCGCTGGTTCGCCAACGCGAAACTCAACGTGTCTTACAACTGTCTCGACCGTCACCTCACCACTCCGCGCAAAAACAAAGTCGCGATTCTTTGGGAAGGCGAGCCAGGAGACCAGAGAGCGATTACGTATCAGGAACTGCATCGCCTAGTAGTCCGCTTCGCCAGCGTGCTCCATTCGCGCGGCTACAAAGCCGGCGACCGCGCCATCATCTACATGCCCATGATCCCCGAGCTGCCCATCGCCATGCTCGCGTGTACTCGTCTCGGCATCATCCATAGCGTTGTGTTCGGCGGATTCTCAGCCGAAGCGCTCAAAGCCCGCATTCAGGACCTCGGCGCAACCCTGGTCATCACGGCCGATGGCGGATTCCGCCGCGGCAAGGAAATCAAGCTCAAGCCCGCTGTCGACGAAGCTCTCGAAGAATGTCCCGCCGTGCGCGACTCCATTGTCTATCGCCGCACAGGTTCCGACACCCCCATGAAGAAGGGTCGCGATCTCTGGTGGCATGAGCTGGACGAAACCGCCACCGAGTACTGTCCCGCCGTTCCGCTCGACAGCGAACATCCTCTGTTCGTGCTGTACACCTCCGGCACCACCGGCAAGCCCAAGGGAATTTTGCACACCACCGGCGGCTATCTCACGCACGTCACCGCCACCATGAAGTGGGTTTTCGACCTCAAGGAAGAGGACACCTACTGGTGCTCGGCCGATATCGGCTGGGTCACCGGTCATAGCTACATCGTCTATGGACCTCTCTCCGCCGGCGCAACCAGCGTGATCTACGAAGGTGCACCTGATTATCCGCAGTTTGATCGCTGGTGGCGCCTCATTGAGAAATATCGCATCAACATTCTCTACACTTCGCCCACCGCCATCCGCGCGCTCATCCGCCAAGGTGACCAGTGGCCCAACGCGCATGACCTGTCAAGCTTGCGCCTGCTCGGATCGGTAGGCGAGCCCATCAATCCGGCCGCCTGGGAATGGTACAACCGCGTGATCGGAAAAGGCCGCTGCCCCATCATCGATACGTGGTGGCAAACGGAAACCGGAGGCATCCTGATCGCGCCCATGCCCGGAGCCGTTCCCGCGAAGCCTGGATCCGGTACCCTGCCGATGCCCGGAATCATCCCCGATATTGTCGATCTCAAGGGCTTCGAACTCGGTACGGACCAGGAAGGATTCCTGATCCTGCGACGCCCCTGGCCCGGCATGATCCGCGGCATTTGGGGCGATCCCGAGCGTTACAAAGAACAATACTGGAGTCGTGTTCCCGGCGCGTATTTCACCGGCGACGCCGCCCGCCGCGATGCCGACGGATATTATTGGGTGCTCGGCCGCGTCGACGATGTGATGAATGTCAGCGGCCATCGTCTCAGCACCATGGAAGTCGAATCGGCCCTGGTAAAGCATCCCGCTGTGGCCGAAGCGGCCGTCGTCGGCAAACCGCACGAAATTACCGGCCAGGCCGTCTGCTGTTTTGTCACCCTCAAGAAAGGCGACTACAGCCACGAGCAGCTCGGCAAGGACCTGCGCCAGTGGGTGGCCCATGAAATCGGGCCGTTCGCGCGGCCTGAAGAGATTCGCTTCACCGACGCTCTTCCCAAAACCCGCAGCGGCAAAATCATGCGTCGTCTTTTGCGCGAACTTGTTACCAACAATACTGTCGCCGGCGACGTCACTACTCTTGAAGACATGAACGTCATCACCAAGCTCGCGGCCCAGCAAGACGAGGATTAACCTATGCGCCGGGTCATCGTGCCCGCTTTCGTATTCGCTCTATCGTGCTTTTCGCAGAGCACCGGCAGCGTCGAAGGAGTCGTCGTGGATCGCGTGACCCGGGCCGGAATCCCCGGCGCCAGCGTTACTGTTTACCTTCGCAGCCAGGGGCTGACGTACGATGCGACCACCGATGCCTCCGGTGACTTCCGTATCTTCGGGATGAAACCCGGCGATTACGAAGTGCGATTTGAGAAGGACGGCTACCGCTTCGGGAACAAGTATCCTGCCCAGCCCTATCACGTAGGGCAGGGACAAGACCCGATCCGGATTCGCCTGGACATGACCCGCCTGGTTTCGCTTAGCGGCCGCATTGTCGATCCCGATGGGAACCCGGCATCGCAAGCCGAAGTGAAGCTCGAGAATCGCAGCCCGGCTCCGGTCGCCGCGGACGGCACGTTCACGATCAAGGACCTGGAGCCCGGATACTACACCCTCGCCGCCCTCCCGAAAGCAACCGCAGTGCCCGAGGGTGCGCGCGCTCCAGTGCCGACGTATACTCCTGAGCCTGTCCTCATCCGGGGCGATGCGGATCTCTCCGGCTACGAAATCCGGCTGCAGACCACGGAAGTATATCGGGTCAGCGGAGTGCTCCTGGATGAGACCGGCGTTCCCAAGGCCGGCGTCCCGGTTCGGCTCGCTCCGGTGATTCAAACCGGAACCCGCGTCGTCTTGTTTGGCGATTTGATCTCATTGGTTGGTCCAGGACCTTCTACGGGTCCAGAAGAAGCGCGAGTTGTTTCCGCTGAGGACGGTTCATTCGAGTTTCCGGCGGTTCGATCCGGAGAGTGGAAACTGACCGCCATGTCCGCGGGATCGATTGAGTCAGCGGACTACGCCGCTTCGGTTCGAAGCGGTGCTCTTGAAGTCATTGTGGGCAACCGGAACGTCACGAACCTTCAAATGCGCCTGGCCGCGCCGGTCAAAGTGAACGGTACGCTCGACTGGGGCGAGATGCCCAATCGAAACGCGGCAGTTTTCCTGCTCTCAGGGGATGGGCAAATGGTTCTTTTGGGAGGTGTCCCGATGGCCGCCTCCAGCGGCACGCTAAGCCTTAGAGCCGCCGCCACAGGCAAATACCTGATCGTTCCCCCGGCCGGTCCGGGCTACTATCCGGTTTCAGTTTTGCTCGCCGGGCAGGAAGTCCTGGGCAAGCCAGTGGATCTATCGGCCGACGCCACGTTTCGGGTTACCTACAAAGCTGCAAACGGTAGCGTGAACGGAAGCGTTGAAAACGCCGATGGAGCCTCCGTAGTGCTGATTCCAAGAGACGTTCAGACCATGGGTTTCGGACGCATGGTGACGTCCAAAGCCGACGGGACGTTCGACATGAGCGGCGTTCCGCCCGGCGGCTACTTCGCCGTGGCGTTTGAGCAATTCCGGACGTTTCCCGCAACGAATGCAGCCTGGCTCGCCGGAATCGCGTCCATCGGAACCCGCGTTTCCGTGGCACAAAGCCCCGTATCCGTCCAGCTGAAGCTGAGCCGCTGGCCACAGTGAATGCATCAATATAGGTGAGATGCACCGGGTGGTTATCATCGGCGGTGGCTTCGGCGGGTTGTATGCCGCCCGATCGCTGCGCCATGAAAAGCTCGATGTCACGCTGATCGACCGCCGCAACTTCCATCTCTTTCAGCCCTTGCTGTACCAGGTTGCCACCGGAGCATTATCGCCCAGCGAAATTGCGGCTCCGCTGCGCGTCCTTCTGCACAAACAAAAAAACGCCCAAGTCCTTCTGGCCGACGCTCTCGATCTGGATCCCGCTCAGCGCAGCGTGATTCTCGATCAGGGCACGTTGCCGTACGATTCTCTGGTGGTCGCCACCGGGGCGCATAATTTCTATTTCGGAAACGACGCATGGGAGCCCATCGCACCCGGGCTCAAATCGCTCGAAGACGCCACCCGCATTCGCCACAAGATCCTCTATGCGTTTGAAGCCGCCGAGCGCGAGACGGACCCTGACGTCCGCCGCTGCTGGCTCACGTTTGTGATTGTCGGCGCGGGTCCCACCGGCGTCGAGCTGGCTGGTGCGCTGGCCGAAATCGCCAACGACACTCTGCGCCATGATTTCCGATCCATCCACCCCGAGGAGTCCCGGATCCTGCTGTTGGACACCGCGCCGCGTGTCCTCACCGTGTACTCGGAAAAACTTTCAGCCGCCGCCGAACGCCAGCTTATCCGCTTGGGTGTCCGCGTGATTCCCTCAGTCCGCGTTACCGAAATCGATCCGCAAGGTGTGACGTTCACCGCGCCCTCAGGCGCCGCCGATCGCATCCCGGCCCGTACTGTTTTGTGGGCCGCCGGCGTAAAGCCTTCCCCTTGGGGCCAGATCCTCGCAAACCGCGCCGGTGCCGAGCTCGATCGCGCCGGACGCGTGAAGGTGAACGCCGACCTCACCGTTCCTGGCCATCCCGAAATCTTCGTGATCGGCGACCTGGCGTATCGCGAGCAGGACGGCAAGCCTCTGCCCGGCGTCGCACCCGTTGCGATGCAGCAAGGGCGTTACGCGGCATCTGTTATCGCCGGCCGTTTGGCGAACCGTGGCTCCAGGCCTTTCCGCTACTGGGATAAAGGCCAGCTCGCTGTTATCGGAAGAAACAAGGGCGTGGGGACCATCGGAGGCGTCGAGCTGCAAGGCTGGACCGCCTGGTTCGTGTGGCTCTTCGTACACCTGATGTATCTGGCAGAGGCGCTCAATCGCGTCGTCGTGTTCGTACGCTGGGGCTACCAGTATCTGACGTTCTATCGCGGCGCCCGCCTGATCACCGGTGAGGATCGGCCGGAACGTTAGAATAGGGTCTTGCAGCGCTATTTCGTAAAGACGTTCGGATGCCGGGCTTCGCAGGCCGACGGCGCTGCCCTTGAGGCCAGCCTCGCCGCAAGTGGTCTGAGCGCAGCGCCGCAAATGGCCGACGCCGAACTCGTCGTTCTCAACACGTGCACCGTCACCGCGACTGCCGATGACGAGCTGCGTCAATTCGTCCGTCGTATCCACCGCGCGCAGCCCGATACTCGCATCGTCGTGACGGGCTGCTATGCCCAGCGCGCGCCCGAGGAAATCGCCGCGCTTCCCGGCGTGAGCCTGGTGGTCGGCAATTCGCATAAGAATTCGATCCCTGATTTTGTCGCTGATGGCCGGCACTATCACGGCGAAATTCACATCGGCGATATCTTCGACCAGCGCGATTTTCTCTCCGCCCCCGTCGAAGATGCTCTCGGCGACCGCACCCGGCCGAATCTCAAGATTCAGGATGGCTGCAACAATCGCTGCTCGTTCTGTATTATTCCTTTCGTGCGCGGCCGCAGCCGCAGCGCGCACCCCGATTCCGTGATCGAACAGGTTCGCCGGCTCGCGTCCAAATATCGCGAAGTCGTGTTGAGCGGCATCAACCTCGGCCGCTGGGGACGCGATCTGGAAGGCGGCACGCGCCTGGTGGATCTTGTCCGCCGCCTCCTGGATGAAACCAGCGTGGAGCGATTGCGTCTCAGCTCTGTCGAGCCGATGGATTGGTCCGATTCTCTGTTGGAGCTTGTCGCAACGTCGCCGCGCATCGCCAAGCACGTCCACGCGCCGCTGCAATCGGGATCCGATACGGTTCTGCGGCGCATGCATCGCAAGTATCGCCCGCGCCATTACGCCGATCGCATTCTGAAAGCTCGCGCCGCGATGCCGGATTGCGCCGTGGGCGCCGACGTGATGACCGGATTCCCCGGTGAGACTGAACAGGAGTTCGAAGACTCCCGGGCCTTTATCGAGAGCCTTCCATTCACCTACCTGCACGTATTCACGTATTCCGCGCGTCCCGGTACGCCCGCGGCCGCCGCCGATCAGGTGCCGATGGAGATTCGCAGGCATCGTACGCATGTCCTTCGCGATCTGGCAAGCGTCAAGAACCGTGCCTTCCGCCAAAGCATGATCGGCCGGACTCTTTCCGTGGTGACGATCGAAAACGGCGCGCTTAGCGGCAACTATCTGAAAATCGCGCTCGCCCGACTGCGCGAAGCCAATCGCATCGAAGACATCATCGTTGGCGGCCTGACAGCCGAGGGGCTCTCGGAGGCAGGACTACATCTCCCGC
>Ga0105245_10005242_pt1 | contig 11392 bp, 10 predicted proteins | sample KBSM54metaG_FD_81523 | JGI IMG/M metagenome (GOLD analysis project Ga0105245, IMG submission 81523) | Miscanthus rhizosphere microbial communities from Kellogg Biological Station, Michigan, USA - KBS M5-4 metaG | ecosystem: Host-associated > Plants > Roots > Rhizosphere > Soil | place...
CAACGTCGCGGCTCCGGGCACCTATTGCGGTCGCCACTACTTGGTGGAACCGGATGCGTCATCGGCGAGCTATCCGTTCGCGTTGGCCGCGGCCAGTGGCGGCCGCATCACCGTGCCCGGCCTCGGTGTCAGCGCATTGCAAGGGGATTACGGCTTCGTCGACGTGCTCGAACGAGTAGGCGCCAAGGTCGAACGCAGCGCGACTGAGACGACGGTGAGCGGAGGTGGCGTGCTCTCGGGCACCGATGTCGACATGCATCACATCTCCGACACGGTGATGACGCTCGCCGCCATCGCTGCCGTCGCCCAGGGCCCGACGACCATTCGCAACGTCGCGAATATTCGCATCAAAGAAACCGATCGCTTGCTCGCGACGGTGCAAGAGCTGCGGCGCTTGGGGCAAGCCGTCGAGCACGGTGACGACTGGTTAAGGATCCAGCCGTGCGCGCTCACCCCGGCCACCGTCCATTGTTACGCCGACCACCGCATGGCGATGAGCTTTGCGGTGTTGGGGGCCGTCCAAGGCGGGGTGAGCATCGAGGACCCGGCCTGCGTGGCCAAAACCTATCCGCAGTATTGGACCGATCTCGCGCGCTGCTACGAGGCAGCCGGAGCAAGCGCACCCTGGTGATCTGACGACCGTTGGAGCTGGAATTTCTACCGGTCGCGCTCAATAAATCCCTGGAATTTCGTGACTCCAGCAGCTCGACCCTCACTTCGGGTGACGGACCGGGTTAACTGGTCTAATAGCTGCTGCCCCCGCGTCTGGGCGCCAAGAAAAAAGACATGTCGGGTCTCAGCATCATCGGGTCTGGCCACTATGTTCCCGGCCGCCCTTACACGAACCACGATCTGGCCCGCGTTCTCGACACGAACGACGAGTGGATCAAGCAACGCACGGGCATTTCGCAGCGCTATTTCTGCCCCGAGGGGCAAGGCGTTTCGGACTTGGCCGTGCACGCGGCGCAGCGCGCGCTCGAATCGGCCGGCAAGCGCCCCGAAGACATCGACTACGTCCTGTTCTCGACGATGACGCCGGACCACGTGTTTCCGGGCTCGGGCTCGCTGCTCGCGGCCAAGCTCGGCTGCCCGAACATCCCCGCGCCCGATCTGCGCACGCAATGCGCGGCCATGCTGTACGGCTTTCAATTCGCCGACGCGCTGCTCAAAGCGGACGCCGCCAGCACGATCCTGATCGTCGGCGCGGAGGCTCACTCCGGGCTCATGCCGTGGCGCGATTGGGACATCCTCGAAGGCACGACCGATCGTCGGCCCTCGGCCGAAGATTGGGAGCGGGCGTCGCGGAACCGCGGCTGGGCGATCATCTTCGGCGATGGCGCTGGCGCGCTGGTCGTCGAAAAGAGCAAAGAAGCCGGCAAAGGCGTGCTCGCCGTCGATTTGCACTCGGATGGCCGCTTCGCCTCCCAGCTGTGTATTCCCGCTGGTTTTCGCACGCGTCCGTACGTGGCGCAGGCCGCGCTGGACGGTGACAGCACGCTCATTCACATGGACGGCCGCGAGGTGTTCAAGCACGCGGTCACCAAGTTGCCGCGCTCGATCCAAGCGGTGTGTGAACGCGGCGGCGTCAAAGTGTCGGACGTCGACTGGTTCGTCGCACATCAAGCCAACGCGCGCATCAACGAGGCGTTCGCTTCGCGCTTGGGCGTGCCGCTCGAACGGATGCCGAGCAACATCGATCGCTTCGGCAACACGTCCGCTGCCACCATCCCGATCTTGCTCGACGAAATGCGCCGTGACGGTCGCTTCCAACCTGGCCAGCTCGTGTGCGTGGCCGCGCTCGGAGCCGGCTTTCACTGGGGCAGCATGCTCATCCGTACCTAATACTACTTGACCAGTTACAGATGACCGATCTCGATCGGCGCGAGTCGCGATATGCCACGAGGCGAACCCGGCGAACCCGGCGCCCGGCTACGTTGCACCGAGCGAGGATCGACTCGGCCTTGCGACGCGCCTGCCCAGGAAAATGCCCCTGCGCAGCCGAGAAGCTGGTCCGACACCAGTGACCAAATAGTACTGAGCGCGTTCTCCTGCCGTTGACAGGCAGCGTGGCCGTTCGATACCTTGCTCGAGCAATGAGCTCCTCGTCCGAAAATGCGATCGCCTACCACCGCTCTTGGTGGCGCGTCTCGAATTTCGGGCGCTGACTCACTGAATTTCGAACCCAGAGAGGCGCCCAGCGTGGGCGCTCGTTCTCGATGATCCAGTGCCTTCGCTACGACGAAAGCACATGGAAAAGACAGAACATTACACCTTTGGAGATACGGATCTGGCGGCCCAGCGCTTGCGGCGCTTGGCGGAGGTTTACGAGCCGAGCTCTGCGGCCCTGCTCGAGCGCGTGGCGACTGGCCATGCGCCGCACTTGGCGCTGGATCTCGGCTGTGGGCCGGGCCACACGACGCGCCTCGTCGCCGAGCGCACGCGGGCCGAGCGAGTCATCGGCATCGATCAGTCAGAGCGTCTGCTGACTCAGGCTCGGGCGAGCGCGGCCTCGCACGTCTCGTTCACGCAGGCCGATCTCAGCGCGCCACCGCTACCCGTCCCCGGGGCGGATTTCTTGTACTCGCGCTTCTTGCTCACGCATTTGCGCGACCCGAACGCCGTGCTGCGCGGGCTCGCTCGGAGCGCGGTCCCGGGGGCGTGGTTGGTGTTGGAAGAAACCGCCATCTTGTCCTCCGAGGACGTGATTTTCTCGGCCTATTACGAGTTCGTCGCGCGGCTGCAGGCTCACTACGGTCAGCGCATGTACATCGGGCTCGAACTCGACGAGCTCTGTCGTTGTCCAGAATGGAAGGGCGAGGAGTCACTGCTGCTCGAGGTTCGCCTACCCGCGGCGGACATGGCGCGTCTGCACTTTCTCAACATCCAAACCTGGTCCAGCGATCCTTTTGCCGTCGCTCACTTTCCGGCGGAGGAGCTGCTCCGCGTGCGGGAGGGGCTGTCGCGCGTCGCCGCGGGCGAAGTGAGCGCGCCACCCGTCACGTGCGGCATGAAGCAACTCGTGCTTCGGCGCCGGTAGCGGAGGCAGCGTCAGTTTTCGATGCTGACGACTTGCATGGCCAAGCGCCGCAGTGCTTCCAAGCTGCGGCGCTGCCAGTGCAAATTCGGGTCGGTGAGGAAGCGAATCGCGTACGGCTGGGGCGCGTTTTTCACGGTGTCGATCCAGACCACGAAGGCTTTGAAACAGCTGGAATTCATGAACGTGAGCGACCGAAAATCGCAGCTCACCCGGCTGAGCGAGCACTGCACGGCCAGCTCGTGCACCTGCTTCAAATAGTCGGCCACGGGCGCGACCGCGTGCATGTCGCCACTGCCCGCGAACACGATCGAAAGCTCGGCGGCGTCGAGCGTGGGGGTGCACGTGAAGCCATCGGTGACCAGCGTCGAAAGCTCGCTCATGGGCGGCCGTGGTCGGAGATCGCGCCTTCTGCGGTGATCGTCAATTCATCGCCGTCGATCCGATATTCGAGGCGCATCTCGCCCTCGGCCTCGATGCGAGCCAAGCCCAAGCCAGAGCCCTCGCGCTTGCCTGCGCTGTCGCGGATCATCTCGTCGTAGTGTGAAATCGCGTCGTTGGCGGCGCCCAGTGCAGCCAGCCGCGCGCGCACGTCATCCAAGCGATTCGGGTCGGCACGATTGCGGGTGCGCAGTCGGGCGCGCAGTCCGCCCGTGACCCGCTCGATCGTACACTCGAATTCGACGTCGCCGCCGGCCGAGTATTTGACGATATTTTCGAGCAATTCGTGAGCCGTGAGCAGCAATCGCGACAGCTCGTCGGCATCCGAAATGTGCGGCGTGCACAAATCGGACAAGGCGTTGCGCAGGCTGCCGATTTGGTCTGCACGTGGCTCGAAGCAGAGCGTGACGGAGACTCGCAGCCCGAGGCCGAGCTCGGTCATTGAATGCTGATGGTTTTGGTGACGGTACCGGGCAAGCCGCTGAACGCCGGGACGGTCGCGTTCTTCATCGCTGACGCGATGCATGCGCCGGTCGAAGTGCCGGTGAATGGCGCGTCGCTCACGGTCGCGCTCGACACCTTGCCGCTGGGATCGAACGTGACCACGATCGTGGCTTTGCCGGTCGGGCCACCACGTTCACGACACGCGGCGGCTTGATTCGCGGCGGCGGCGAGGGCGGTCTTGGCGGCGGCGGGATCGAAGCGTTGCGTGGGGCCATTGACGCCACGCTTTTCGTCCGCGTGGCGCGCACCGCTCGCGAACATCTCGGCGAAACCTGCGTTCGGAGTGGTCGGCGGCGCAGCGTTCGGATCGCGCAGCGCCGCTCCCGAGCCAGGCGAGGGGCTATCCGCGGCGGCCGCTGGGCTGGAAGTCGTCTCTGCCGTCGGTGGCGTGTCGGTGTGCGTCGTCGGAACGCTGGGCGGCAGCGCGCTGATTTGCGGCGCGGGCGGCGTGTCGCTCGCTGACGAGCTGGCGAAGAAAATGCCGAGCCCGCCGAGTGCCAACACCCCAACCACCAAACCGATCACGAGCGGCTTCTTGCCCTTGGCCTGCGGCCAGTCATCGCCCGTGTGCGGCGCGGCCGGGACGCCGAAGTTCGACGGACTCGACGCCGGGAAGGCCGCGGGGGGCGCGGCGAACTGCGGAGCTTGGGCGGGCGCCGGCACGAATTGCGGCACCTTGGGCGCAGCAAACGAGGGTGGTGTCGGCAATGCAGACGAAAGCAGCGGCGCGATCGGCGACCCGCGCTGTGGGAAGGGCGTAGCCGTGGCCGCGAAGGCAGCAGGTGTCGGTGCCTGCGGTTCGCTCAGCATTAACGCCGGGTTCTGAACCCCGAGCGGCACGGCCGACGGCGTGGCGATCGCGAACGGAACCGGCTCTGGCTTCGGCTCCGCTTTGGGTAATTCGAAGGCGGGAGCGGAGGGCGCTTTCGCCCGTGCGGCATCGAGACTCGGGGCCGACGGCGCTTTCGCGCGCGCCGCATCCAGGCTGGGCGCCGATGGCGCCTGAGCGCGCGGTGTGTCGAGCGATGGCGCCGACGGTGACGAAGCTCGCTGGGCGGGCAGATTCAAGGCGGGCGCTGACGGTGCTTTCGCTCGCTGCCCGGGCACGTTGATGCCCGCAGCCGACGGCGCCTTCGCGCGCTGGGGAGCCGGTGCCGCCTTGGGCGACGCCGTCACCCACGCGAGTTCAGCGACTTGTCCGAGCTCGAGCCACTCATCCATGCCTTCACGCCACACGAGCGTGTTGCTGGCGATGGTCTTGGCGACGAACGCGGCCGCCATCTCTTGGGCCGTGAGCTCGCGATCCTGCCCGTCCGGGAACTCCACCGCCCACAGGACGTCTGGGACGGAGGGGGTTGCCGGCGGTTTAGGCTCGATTTTGGGGGCCGCAGCGAGGTTGGCCTAGGGCGCGGCCGCTTTCGGTGCTTCGGCGCGCGCGCCCAGACGATTCGCCTCTGCGCGCGGCAGTGTCGCGTCGAGGTCGCCCATCGAACCGGGAATGAAGGGCAGCGTGGCCCGCGCCGATTCCAGTTTGAGTTTGGGCGTCGCGGCCGCAGCGGGTGCCTTGGCTGCCGGCTGCGGTTGCACCTTCGCCGTCGTTGGCGCAGCCGCTTTCGGAGCCGCGACGGGTGCCGCGGCAGCCTTCGTCACGGCGGGTGTGGGAGCGGGCGCGGGAGTCGCGGTGGCAGCCGCCGGCTTCGGCGTTGCTGTGGGACTCACTGGCGCAGGTTTTGGAGTCGCCGCTGTGCTTGCCGCGGTGGGTGCTGGCGCTGCCTCGGGTGCTACGGGCGGGGGAGCGGGTGCCGGTGCCGGTTTGGCTGCGGGCAGCGGCGTTGCCGTGGCCGCTTCGCTCGAGGCGAGTGGCGCGCTGGGCGCGGCCTCGCCGCCGACCGTCGCTGTGATCGTTGCTTGCGTGCCGTCGACCCGAATGCCGGCCTGACACTGCTTGCATTTGATCGTAACGACGCGCCCCTTGACCTTGCGCTCATACACGTCGTCCGTGATGGAGAACGTTTTGCCGCAAGCCGCGCACGTGATGGGGAACGGCATCCGAGACATTAGGGTACACGGATCGGCTCGCCGCGCTAAAATTTTACCAATTCCGCCGCCGCCTCCTTTGCCGTGCGGGCTACAAACTTTCAGCGCAGGAGCGCGCTTCGCGTGCTTGGGCCGGGGTTTCGGATACGCTGCGCCACGACATGAACGGATTCGCAGAAGCCGAGATCATCGCGCGCCAGGACTGGGCGCCGGGCCTGATGACGCTAACCGTCGCCGCGCTCACCGAGCCCTTCGTCGCCGGTCAATTTCTCAACTTGGGGCTCGAACGCGGGGGCGAGGTCGTCAAACGCCCCTATTCCATTGCTGCCGCCCCCGGCCAACCGCTGCAGTTCTACCTGAAGGAAGTCCGCGGTGGCGGCTTCACCCCGGAGATCTTTCGGCTGGGAGTTGGCGCGCAGTTGCTCGTCGAGCGCAAGCCGCAGGGCTTTTTCACGCTCGCCTACGTGCCGCCGTGTTCGGAGATGTGGTTCGTGGCTACGGGTACCGGGCTCGGGCCATTCATTGCCATGTTGCGCAGCGGGGAGCCCTTTCAACGCTTCGAGCGCGTGGTGCTGGTCCACGGCGTGCGCGCCCCGGCGGAGCTGTCCTACACCGAGGAGCTGGCGCAATGGGCGGCGCGCTACCCAGGTCGCTTCACGCACGTCTCACTAGTGAGTGGGCCAGTCGCTGGCGCTGCGCTTGCCGGGCGCGTCACGAGCGCCCTCGTGGCGGGCACGCTCGAAGCCAGCGCCGGCGTGCGGCTCGATCCCGAGCGCTCGCACGTCATGCTTTGTGGCAATCCGCAGATGATTGCCGAGTTCACCCAACTTCTCGGCGATCGCGGGCTGCGCAAGCACCGCGTGCGCACGCCCGGTCACGTGACGAGTGAAAAGTATTGGTAGCGAGCCCGGATCGGCGATTCCGACCTGGAATCAGGCGCGCCCGTAGACCGGCAGCGCGACGCCAGAGATGTCGCGTGCCGCGTCGGAGAGCAGGAACGCGATCACGCCGCTGAGTGATTCGATGCTCACCCATTTCGAAAAATCGGCGCCCGGCATGGCGCGGCGGTTCGCCTGCGTATCGATCGTGCTCGGCAAGACCGCGTTCAGGCGCACGCCGTCATCCCGCACTTCCGTGGCGGCCGCCTCGAGCAATGCGAGTAGCCCGGCCTTCGACGCGGCGTAGGCAGCCGCTCCCGCCGCTTCCCACGGGCGCACGGCAGCGCGCGAACTGACGGCAACGATGCTGCCTGACTTTGCCGCCACCAAACGTGGCAGTAGCGCCGCCAGGCTGACACGCGCCGTCTCCAAGTTCGCGCCCAGCATCGCGCCCCAAACCGGCTCCGCTGCGGGATCGTCGAAGCGCTTTCCACCTTGCCAACCCCCCGCGGCGAGCACCGCTCCGGCGATCGACGAGTCGCCGAGCGCATCCGACCACGACTGCGCCGAGCTGATGTCGATGGCGAGTACTCGGCAGCCGGAGATGTTCGCAAAATCTGCGGCGCCGCGAGCGGCATCGCGCACCACGGCGATCACTCGCTCGCCGCTGGCCGCGAGCGCACGAACGACTCCGCCGCCGAGCGCGCCGCTGGCACCCGTGACCACGATTTCGCCGCGGGCCATCAGAACACCACCCCGAGCGAGAAGCGCGCCATGAGGTCGAACGGATAGAGCCAGCCCGAGACCTCACCGACGTTGGTCGCCGTGCGGTCGAGGCTCAGCTGGATCGCCGAGCAATCTGGCTTGTTCGGGTCGAGGCAGCGCGTCTGCTTGTTCAGCTCGTAACCAATGCCGATGCCTCCGCCGATGGTGAAGGCGCCCCAACGGCTCGAGTCGGCCAACATCGCAAAGAATTCGCGCTCCGTGTGGCTCACTTGGTCGATGGGACCCTTCACGTCGTCGCTGTTGTACGTGTACGCGTAGTTCGTGAAGCCAGTGCGCAGCGCGTAGCCGCGAAACGGCTTGCCATCGAACCAGAATGCAACGTCCACGGCGGTGCCGGCGATCGCGCCGATGCCATTCGACGACTGCGTGAGGTTACTGTTGTAGCTCGCGTATTTGAGGGTGGGCGGGCTCTTACTCGTCACGAACACGGGGACGAACTCGAGCGTCACGAAGTGCCAGAGCTGCGTCTCGAGTTCGAGCCCCAACCGGCCTTCCAACAGCCAGTTGAAGGGATCGACGCGAACCGAGATCTCCGGCATCTTGAAGCCCGAGTCTGGGTCCTCGGGTGGCGGCGGTGGCGGATAGCCGCCGTACGTGGCCTGCGCGTTCGGGTCCTGTTGGTATTGCGCCTGTGGGTAGGGCGGCGGCGCTGCTGCCTGGTAAGGTTGCTGCGGATAGGCGGGCGCTGCTGCAGGCGCTGCTGTGGACGATGGAGCGGGCGGTAGCGGTGCGGGCCCTGGCGGCGCTGCTGTCGCCGGCGCGGGGGCTTCAGCGGGAAATGCCGCGCTTGCCGGTGGCGTCGTCTCCTGCGCGAGCGCGACACCGGAGAAACAGATCGAGACCGCAGAAACCGCAAGCGAATGCATGAAGAAGCGCGCGTGATGTCGCATGTGGCGAAGCATAGGGCAGCTCACGGCGTCGCGCGAGCCGCTCACCACGGCGCCGAGAGCTAGGGCTAAACATCTAGAAATCGAGCCGTTCCGCCGCGGTGTCCACGTTGCGAGGGGCAACGGGACACGCTAGGGTCGAAGCCCTTTCACGTGCGTTCGCGCAGCAAATTGGCCTCGGGCGAGGCCGCGCGCCGCAATCACCCTCGCCACCCCCGGAGACTGCGACAGCATGGCGTTACAGATTCAACTGACCTCGGGCGACGCGACCAGTGTCGCGTCCGACGTGCTCATCGTCAGCGTTTGCCAAGGCGCGGTCGCGGCACACCCCACGATCGTCGCCATCGACAAAGCATTCGGCGGTGCGCTCCTCGAGCAGCTGAAAGCCGTCGAGTTCGAGGGCAAACTCGATCAAGGCTTCGAATCGCCAACGCTCGGGCACTTGAAAGCCAAGAAGGTCGTTCTGGTCGGCATCGGCAAAGCCGGTGAGCTCGATCACGCCCGCGTGCGCGCCGCGTTGGCCGCAGCCGTTCGTGTCCATTCGGGCGGCACGACGCGCGTCATCCATTTGGTGTTACCCGATACGGACGTGGAACTCCGCTCCGTCGGCGAGGCCATCGCACTCGGCGCCTATCGTTTTACCAAGTATTTCACGGGCGATCGTCGGCCAAAGGCGGAGCTCGCGAAAGTCGTCGTGCATCGCGCCAAGGGCTCCGTCAGCGCCGCGGACAAGAAATCGCTCGAGCTCGGCGTCGCCATTGCCGAGGCCGTGGGCATCGCCCGTGATGCAGTCAACGAGCCGCCCAACGTGCTCACGCCCGAGGCGCTGGCCCAAGTGGCGCGCGCGATTGCGCGCAAACACAAGCTGAAGATCACCGTGTTGGATAAGAAGGGCATCCTCGCTGCAGGCATGAACCTCCACTACGCGGTCGGTCAGGGCAGCGAGAACGAGCCGCGCTTCATTCACGTGAGCTACGTTCCGAAGAAGAAGCTCAAGAAGATCGTCTTCGTCGGCAAAGGCATCACCTTCGACTCGGGCGGCTTGTGCATCAAGCCGGCCGCCGGTATGGGCGAGATGAAGTCGGATATGGGCGGCGCGGCCGCCGTGCTCGGCATGATCGCTGCCGTGGCCACCGTGCGCCCCGATGTCGAGGTGCATGCGATCGTCGGTGCAGCAGAAAACATGCCCGACGGCGCCGCGTATCGGCCCGCGGACGTGTTCACCTCGCTCGACGGCAAGACCGTCGAAATCATCAATACCGATGCCGAGGGCCGCTTGGTCCTCGCCGATGCGCTCACTTACGCCACTCGTCTGAAACCCGACGTGATCATCGACGCTGCCACGCTGACGGGCGCGGCGCTGGTTGCGCTCGGCAAAACCTGCTCGGCGTTCTACTCGACGGACGACGAACTCGCCCGCAACTTGGAGTCCGCCGCGAAACAAGCGGGCGAACAGTTTTGGCGCATGCCCTTGCTCGAGGAGTTGGGCGAACAACTCAAGAGCGACATCGCCGATCTCAAGCACACGGCCGATCGCTGGGGCGGCTCGATTAGCGCGGCGCTGTTCCTCCGCGAATTCGTGGGCAAAGTCCCCTGGATCCACTGCGACGTCGCGGGTCCGGTGCTCGCCGATCGCGCGAAGGGCATGTACCCGAAGGGCGGCACGGGTCATCCGGTGCTCACCTTCCTCAACTTCGTCGAGCAAGCTGGGCGCAAGTCCAAGTGAATGACGCGGGGGCGGCGTTGGGCGGCGTCGGCCGCGGAGCCATGCGCGGGTCGGCGCGTGCACTCCGTGAGCGCGCCAACACGGTTCTACCCGGGCTGTACGCCTGGGTGACCACCGTGGCCTCGCCAGCCTCTCAACACGGCGCTTCTGGCCTGGCCAGATTCTGCGCAGTGTCAGCCCTGGCCGCGCTGATTGCCGCGCCCCTGTTCATCGCGACCCGGCCGAGCCTGGCCCGTGCGTTCGGCATCTTCGGCTTCGTCGGGCTGTCGCTGGCCACGTGGGTGCTGCTCGGGCCGCTCCTCACCCAAAGCCGGACCGATCCACTGCTGGCCGCCCTCGGGGGCCTAGGCTTTCTGCTGTACGCTTTGGGTTGGGGCTCCTTACGACGACGCGGCGTGGTGCCCGAGGACGCGCCCAACGTCATCGTGGGGCCGCCGCTCCAGCCGCGCACCCGCCCCGCGGCCGCGGTCCCCGTCGTCTTCGGGGTGATCGTCGTTTGTGCGCTCGTCCCGTTGCTGCTGGCTTTTCGCGTGGTCGAGCCGGAACGGGCGCTATTCGCACATGCCGGTGCGGTTTTGTGCGCGATTCTGACGATCAGCGTGGGTTCGCGCGTCGCGCTTTCCGTCGGGCAACGGCGCACCCTGCCGGCGGCCACCGAGCGCCTGAACGCGGCTGCGGTGCCGCTCGCCCTGCTGGCGTTGGCGTTCGGTTTAGGCTTTTTGTGGCTCGTCGTGCGCTGAAGGGCTGTGGGTTGGGGCGCGTCCTGATAAATTGCCCGTTCCCCGCGGGCGGTTTTCAGGGCCCCCTCGCCTCCTCAAGATGAGCAAACTGGTCGACGTCCTCAGCATTCTCCTCGTCTTGGGTGCCGCCCTGGCGTTTTGCTTGGGGGTGGCCGCGTTGGGTGCGCGCCGCGATTTGGTCGCGCTCTATTGGCTGGTGATTGGAGGGCTCGTGCTCCGGGCCGCAGTCGAACTGCTTCGCCCGAGGTCGAGCCCGCGATGATCGCGCCCGAGCCCGCCTTCTGTCTGGCCGCGTCGTTGTTCTTCGTGGGCTGCCACGCTGACGGCGTTACGGAGGCGCAGCGCGGGCGGCTCCCGGC
>Ga0105245_10005243_pt1 | contig 11389 bp, 9 predicted proteins | sample KBSM54metaG_FD_81523 | JGI IMG/M metagenome (GOLD analysis project Ga0105245, IMG submission 81523) | Miscanthus rhizosphere microbial communities from Kellogg Biological Station, Michigan, USA - KBS M5-4 metaG | ecosystem: Host-associated > Plants > Roots > Rhizosphere > Soil | place: Michigan...
ATGCAGGAACGCGGTGCGCTGACCATCACCGGCGGGAAGGTGTGGGTTCCGTTCGGCGGCCTCGCGGGTGACTGCTCGGAGTACAAGGGCCGCGTCGTCGGGGTCAACCTCGACGGCACCGGCAGCCCGATCTCCTACACCGTGCCGACGACCCGCGAGGCCGGCATCTGGACCCCACCAGGCCCGACCGTCTCGCAGTTGAAGCTCTTCGTCGCCGTCGGCAATGGTGAATCCGGCGTCGGTGACCCCTACGACCACAGCGACTCGGTCCTGGAACTCAACGCGCGGGCGCAGCTCGTCGACTCCTTCTCCCCGTCGACCTGGGCGTCGGACAACGATGCGGACTTGGATCTCGGATCGCAGGGCCCGGCGATCGTGGCAGGCAAGTGGGTCTACGCGGATGGTAAGTCGGGCACCGCCTACGTTCTCGCGCTCGACCACCTGGGCGGCATCGGTGGTCAGGTCAGCTCCGGCACCGTCTGCAAGTCCTTCGGTGGCACGGCGGTCGTGGGCAGCACCGTCTACGTGCCGTGCACCGACGGGGTTCGCGCCGTCAGCATCGACGACACCGGTCACATGAAGGTGCTCTGGCACGCCTCGTCCTCGATCACCGGGTCGCCGGTGGTGGGTGGTGGGCGCGTCTGGGCGCTCGATCCGAACGGCGGCGTCCTCTATGGCCTGGATCCAGCCTCCGGGGTGGCGGCCGAGCACATCTCCATCGGGCAGACGTCGCGCTTCGCCACTCCGGCGCTGTCCGGTAACCGCGTGCTCGTGGGCACGCTCGCCGGACTCGCCGTGGTGACGACCTCGTAGCTGGCTAGGCTCGACGCCGTGCGAGTCCTCGTCGTCGGTTCCGGTGCTCGCGAGCACGCCCTCTGCCTCTCCCTCGCCGCGGACAGCAATGTCACCGCACTGATGTGCGCTCCCGGGAACGCAGGCACGGCTGCTGTCGCGGAACAGCGAGGCGTCGACCCGCTCGACGGAGCGGCGGTCGCGGCTCTCGCCCAGGACTTCCACGCCGATCTCGTGGTGGTCGGCCCCGAAGCGCCCCTCGTCGCTGGGGTCGCCGATGCGGTGCGCGCGGTGGGGATCGACTGCTTCGGGCCGTCACGGGAGGCGGCTCAGCTCGAGGGGAGCAAGGCCTTCGCGAAGGACGTGATGACGGCCGCCGATGTGCCGACCGCCGCAGCACGCGTGTGTGTCACCCCCGCAGAGGTCGCGGCAGCCCTCGACGAGTTCGGCGCGCCGTACGTCGTCAAGGACGACGGGCTGGCCGCGGGCAAGGGCGTCGTGGTGACCGACGACCGAGACGCCGCGCTGGCACATGCCGCGGAGTGCGGGCGCGTGGTCGTCGAAGAGTTCCTCGACGGGCCAGAGGTGTCGCTGTTCTGCCTGACCGACGGGATCTCGGTGGTTCCGCTCATTCCGGCGCAGGACTTCAAACGCGTGGCAGACGATGATCAAGGACCCAACACCGGAGGGATGGGCGCCTACGCGCCGTTGCCCTGGCTGCCCGACGGGTTCACCGACGAGATCGTGCAGACGATCGCGGTGCCGACGGTGCGCGAGATGGCTCGCCGCGGCACACCGTTCGCCGGCCTGCTGTATGTCGGCCTCGCGATGACCTCGAAGGGGCCGCGGGTCGTCGAGTTCAACGCCCGCTTCGGCGATCCGGAGACCCAGGTCGTCTTGCCGCTGCTCGAGACGCCTCTTGCGGGTGTGCTGCGGTGGGCTGCGGTGAGTGGCGCACCGCCCACCCTCGTGTGGCGCCCGGACAGCGCCGTCACCGTCGTGCGGGCCGCGCAGGGGTATCCGGAGCAGCCACGCTCCGGTGACGTGATCACCGGCTCGGAGCAGGACGGGGTCGTCCACGCTGGCACGCGCCGCCGCGACGACGGTGCCATCGTCTCCAGCGGCGGCCGGGTCCTGAGCATCACTGCCGTCGGCGCGACGCTCGCCGAGGCGCGGGAGGCCGCCTATGCCCTGGCGGCGTCGGTTGACCTCCCGGGCGGCCATCAGCGCAGTGACATCGCGCTCCGCGCGGTCCGCGGGGATATCACCGTCTAACACCGGCGAGTTACCGTCTAGGGATGGAGCCGGGGGACATCGAGTTCGTCTCGGACGGCACCGGTGCGGTCATGCCACCACCGCCGCGGCCTCGCTTCTGGCAGGTGCTGCTCGTCGTCGCGGTCGCTGCTGCCGGCATCGGCTGGGCGGTGACGCGCCATTCCGGCGGTCAGCCCGTCGCGGCGTCGACGTCGACGCACATCTCGCTACCTCCGATTCGCAACATCCCGGAGTTGACGATCAACTGCGACCCGGCAAGTGGCTGCCACATGTCCCAGGCCGACATCGCCGCGATCAGGGCGGCGGTCGCGGCACAGCTGCCCAACGCGCGCCTGTCCGAGGTGAGCACGACAGTCCGCCCCAATCACGGCACCGGGATCGGACTGGCCGAGCGGATTCTCGACGCGCATATCGACTCGGTCGACCTGCTCCTGCGGATCCGGCCGTATCTGCACCCAGAGCCGGCGCCGACAGCTGGGATCACGCCCACCCCGCCTGGTCTGGGTTCCGCCTTCTTCCGGTTCACCACGGCTGCGTTCGTCGTGGACGTCCAGTGGACGGGCACGGACTCCACGCCGCCGCCCGTGGACAAGCTCCAGGCCCTCGCCGACGACCCTCGCCTGGAATCGCTGAGCTGATCGGGAGGTCGACGGCGCTTCTGGGACAATGGACCCGTGGCCAAGCCCGTGATCCCCGACGTCCTCGCCGGTCGCTACGCCTCGCAGGCCATGGCGACCATCTGGTCGCCGGCGCACAAGGTTGTCCTGGAGCGTGAGCTCTGGCTCGCCGTGCTGCGCGCACAGGCTGCCCTGGGGGTGCCGACGCCGGACGGAGCAGTCGCCGCATACCAAGCGGTGGTTGATCGGGGCGTGGACGCCGTCGACCTCGGGTCGATCGCAGAGCGTGAGCGGGTCACCCGCCACGACGTGAAGGCCCGCATCGAGGAGTTCGCCGCACTGGCGGGTTTCGAGCAGATCCACAAAGGCATGACGAGCCGGGATCTCACCGAGAACGTCGAGCAGCTGCAGGTTCGCCGCTCGCTCTCGCTGGTCCGCACGAAGACGCTGGCGGTGCTGTCTCGACTGGCACGGCGCGCCGCGGAGTACGACGCCCTGGTGATGGCAGGCCGGTCGCACAACGTCGCTGCCCAGGCGACCACGCTCGGCAAGCGCTTCGCGACCGTCGCCGACGAGCTGCTCGTCGCCCTGGGCCGCCTCGACGACCTGATCGCTCGGTATCCGTTGCGCGGCATCAAGGGTCCCGTCGGAACGTCTCAGGACATGCTCGACCTGCTGGACGGCGACACGGCAGCGTTGGCCCAACTGGAATCGTCGGTTGCCGCGCACCTCGGTTTCGCGCGCTCGCTGACGAGCGTCGGGCAGGTCTATCCGCGGTCACTGGACTTCGACGTAGTGTCCGCGCTGGTCCAGCTGGCAGCCGCGCCTTCGTCGATGGCGACGACGATCCGCTTGATGGCTGGCAACGAACTGGTGACTGAGGGCTTCCAGCCCGGTCAGGTCGGCTCGTCGGCGATGCCGCACAAGATGAACACCCGCTCCGCCGAGCGGATCAACGGCTTCATGGTCATCCTGCGAGGCTTTGCGTCGATGACGGCGGAGCTCGCCGGGGACCAGTGGAACGAGGGCGACGTCTCGTGTTCGGTGGTGCGTCGCGTCGCGCTTCCCGATGCGTTCTTCGCTCTAGACGGACTTCTCGAGACGACGTTGACGGTGCTCGACGAATTCGGCGCCTTCCCGGCCGTGATCGAGCGCGAGCTCGACCGTTACCTGCCCTTCCTCGCCACCACGAAGGTGCTCATGGCGGCCGTTCGTGCTGGTGGAGGTCGCGAGGCAGCTCACGAGGCGATCAAGGAGAACGCCGTCTCGGTCGCACTCGAGATGCGCGAGAAAGGCACCGATCGCAACGACCTGTTCGACCGCCTGGCAGCGGACTCGCGCCTCGGCCTGGCGGAGACGGACCTGCGCGCGCTGCTCGCCGAGCCGCTGAGCTTCACCGGTGCGGCACGCGAGCAGGTGGCGGCCGTGGTCAATGCGGTCGAGGACATGCTGGCTTCGGACCCGACCGCCGCGCAGTACCGTCCCGAGCCGATCCTCTGACGTCGGCTAGCTCTTGGTGTTCAGCACCGCTTGAGTCTGGGTGACCTGGGCGACCATTCGCCCGTCGTCGTCGCGCAGTTGTGTCGTGATCGCGATGGTGGACCGGCCGACGTGCAGCGGGTGAGCCGTGGCACTGACGGTGCCGGCACGGACGCCGCGCAAGAAGACCGTGCTCGAACTCGTCGTCGAGGTGGCCGCACCGTCGGGCAGGTTGAGAAAAGCGCAGACGGCGCCCACGGTGTCGGCGAAGCTCATGAGCGCCCCGCCGTGCAGTGCGCCACCCAACGTCGTTCGTTCCTCGACCCAATCAAGCTCGCCGATCACTTCCTCCGGTGTCGCCGATGTGATCCGGATACCTAGCTGAACGGCGAAGGGCATGGTCGCTGCGAAGTCCGTCATTCGCCCATCATCGGCGGGAAGTCAATGACGTGGCAGGTCATGGCCTTCGGCCGGCGATCCGGTCGGGGCGCCCGATGTTCCAGTACCCCTTCACGAAGATGTCGTCGTGAGCGATGCCGCGGTCCTCGAGCTGAGCGCGCAGGGCGACCATGGTTCGGGTCTCGCCCATGAGGTAGGCGTGGCCGTCGCCCGGGGGGAGCGGGACCTCGGCGAGAGCGGCGGTGAGCAGCTCAGGGGTTCCGGGTGGGGTGCCGCCGCGATGGACCCAGTGGGTGACCTCGGCGGCAACCTCTAGCTCGTCGTCCGCGCCGTGGACTTCGACGAGGGCGATGGTGGGTTCGGCCAGAGCCTCGCTGATGGCTGCGATCGCCGGGAGAGCCGATTCGTCGCCGCAGAGCAGGTGCCACGGGGCCGGACGGAGCTCGAGCTTGCCGCGCGGGCCCTGGAAGTCGACGGTGTCGCCAGCCTTGGCGGTGGCACCCCACGTCGATCCTGGGCTGTCGCCGTGCAGCAAGACGTCGAGGTCCACCTCCGCCGCGGCCGGGCGGTGGTGGCGGATCGTGTAGCGGCGCTTGACCCGCCTGCCCCCAGGCTCGGTGAGGTGGAGCTCCAGGTCCTGTGCCGGCCGGAGCTGCAGGTCAGCGAACGTCTGAGAATGCACGGTGACCCGGCGCATGCGGGCGGTCAGGGCGGCGTTGGCCAGTACCTCCCCGCGGAGCACGGGGGAGCGGCGGATCACAGGAGCAGACATCGTCGACGACCCTATCCAGCGCTTTGGGTGTGGGTCGTCGTCGGTGTTGATTGCTGCACGCATTTGTGCAACGGGTCGCTCAGGGCGTTGCAAGTATGCGCGCAGCAATCAATACCCGATGACTCATGGGAAGACCCGGGGCTTTACCGTCGTTGCGTACGTCGAGACGAAATCACGATCTAGGAGCGATATGGCCATCGAACAGTTCACCAGCGAGCTCTACACCTCGAGCGCCTCGGCAAAGGGCGGCCGCACCGGCCACGTCCACAGCGCCGACGGTGTCATCGACCTGGACCTGGGCAAGCCCGGCTCGCAGGCCAACCCGAAGGCCAACCCGGAGACGCTCTTCGCCGCCGGTTACGCCGCCTGTTTCCAGGGTGCGCTCGCCAATCGCGCCGCCACCCAGGACATCGACACCTCCGACTCCACCGTGTCCGCTGACGTCACGCTCGGCACCACCGAGACCGGCGTGGCCATCGGCGTGACCCTCACGATCGAGATCCCGGGTGTCGACAAGGCCAAGGCCGAGGAGCTGGTCGAGCTGGCCCACCAGTTCTGCCCCTACTCGAAGGCGACCCGTGGGAACGTCGACGTGAAGCTCGTCGTCGTCTGACCCTGAATCAACGGCCGATGGCCACTCACCCAGGCAAGAGCATGATGGGTGAGTGGCCATCAGTGTTTTCGACCTCTTCTCGATCGGCATCGGGCCGTCCTCCTCACACACGGTCGGGCCCATGCGCGCAGCGCGCACGTTCGCTCTCGGCTTGGAGAGTGACGGACTCCTGAACTCGGTCACCCAGGTGCGCGGGGAGCTCTTCGGCTCGCTCGGCGCCACCGGCCACGGACACGGGAGCGACCGGGCGGTGATCCTGGGGTTTCAGGGCGAGACGCCCGAGACCGTCTCCACCTCAACGATTGCCGAGCGGGTCGCGGCGGTGCGGTCGACCGGACGGCTCGAGCTCCTCGGCACCCACCCGGTGACCTTCGGCGACGACGACTTGGTGCTGCACCGCCGGCAGTCGTTGCCGTACCACCCGAACGGCATGCGGTTCTTCGCCCTCGATGCAGACGGCGTGGTGTTGCGGGAGCGGACCTACTACTCCGTCGGCGGCGGGTTCGTGGTGGACGAGGCGGCGGCCGGCGCAGACCGGATCAAGGCGGACGACACCGCTGTGCAGTACCCGTTCACGACCGGCGCCGAGCTGCTCGCCCGTTGCGCGGAGAGCGGTTTGTCGATCAGCGGGGTGATGCTCGCCAACGAGATGTCGTGGCGTACCGAGGCTGACGTCCGTGCCGGGCTCATGCGGATCTGGGACGTCATGCAGCAGTGCGTGACCACCGGGTGCGCCACGGAAGGGACGTTGCCGGGCGGGCTGAAGGTGCCGCGCCGGGCGCCGGAACTGTACCGACGGCTGTGCTCCGAACAGTTCTCCACCGACCCGCTCCGCGTCATGGATTGGGTGGATCTGTTCGCCCTGGCCGTGAACGAGGAGAACGCCGCGGGTGGCCGGGTGGTCACCGCTCCGACGAACGGTGCCGCCGGGATCGTCCCCGCGGTGCTGCACTACTTCGACAAGTTCTGTCACGGCGCTTCCGATGACACCGTGGTGCGGTTCCTGCTCTGCGCAGGGGCGATTGGCGTTCTCTACAAGGAGAACGCGTCGATCTCCGGAGCTGAGGTCGGCTGTCAGGGCGAGGTCGGCTCGGCATGCTCGATGGCCGCCGGTGCACTCTGCGAGGTGCTCGGCGGCACCCCCGAGCAAGTTGAGAACGCCGCCGAGATCGGCATGGAGCACAACCTCGGCCTGACCTGCGACCCCGTCGGTGGGCTCGTTCAGGTGCCTTGCATCGAACGCAATGCCATGGCTGCGGTGAAGGCGATCAACGCTGCTCGGATCGCGTTGCGCGGCGACGGCACCCACATCGTCAGCCTCGATAAGGTGATCAAGACGATGCGGGAGACCGGCGCCGACATGAAGATCAAGTACAAGGAGACGGCGCGGGGCGGGCTCGCGGTCAACGTCATCGAGTGCTGACGCCTGCCCCAACCGATCCGTTAGTGATGGTCAATGGACGGCGATCGGTTCGGCTGTGTCGCCGGCGGGGAGGTCGGACTTCTTCACGGCGATCAGCGTCGCCGCGGCGATGAGTGCCGTGACCGCGAAGAACGAGCCGGTGAGGAAACCGTGGGCCGATCCGTGCGCCTGGATCTCCTGAGCGAAACGGTGATACGTCCCGTCGTAGAGGAAGTGGTGCACGGTCGGGTTGCCCGCACTGAGCGCCTTCATCTGGCTCGGCTCGAGTCCGTTCTTGCCGGCGTGCTGGATGGCGTTCAGCACCGGGCCTGCGTTGGGGCCGAGTTGTGCGTGGGCCGCAGCGACGAGGCCGCCGATGTGGTGGGTCGCCCAATTCTTCGCGGTCGAGGCGAACACGGTTGCCATGACTGACAGCCCGATCGCACCACCGACCTGCTGGCCGACGTTGAGTAGCGCCGACGCCAGTCCGGCGTCGGTGTTACGAACCTTCGACACCGCAGTGACCGTCAGCGGCACGAAGTTGCACCCCATCGCCACGGCCAGCATCAGCATGCCGGGTAGCAACTTGCCGGCGTAGCTCGAGTCGGCGTTGACCGAGGAGAGCCAGAACAGCGCGACGGTGAGCAGGGTGGTGCCGAAGACCAGGATCGGCTTCGGCCCGAGCTTCGGCAGGATCCGCGCGATGACCTGTGACGTGATCCCGATACCGGCCGCGACGGGCAGGAATGCGAAGCCGGTCTTGAGTGCGCTGTACCCGAGCACGCCTTGGGTGAAGAAGGTGACGAAGTAGAACATGCCGAACATGGCCGCGCCCACGACGAGCATCACGGTGTACGCGCCGACCCGGCTGCGGTCGTCGAAGATCCGCATCGGCATCAGCGGGTCGGACGTGCCCTTGAGCTCGTAGACGACGAACGCGATGAGCAGCGCGATCGCACCGCCGAAGACCACGAACGTCTGAGTGTTGCCCCAACTGGTGTTCGCCACGTGGATGAAGCCGTACACGACGGCGACCAGCCCCCCGACGGACAGCACGGCACCGACGATGTCGAAGCGACCCTTGAGACGCTCGCTCTGGTGGACGTAGAAGTACGCGCCGGTGATCAGGGCGATGCCGATCGGCACGTTGACGAACAGCACCCACCGCCAGGTGAAGTAATTGGTGAGAATGCCGCCCAGCAGCAGGCCGAGTGCGGCCCCAGCTCCGGAGACGGCCGCGTACACGCCGAACGCTCTGGTACGAGCCGGGCCTTCCTCGAACTCGTTGGCGATCAGCGACAGCGCGGTGGGGGCGGAGATCGCGCCGCCGAGGCCTTGCACCACTCGCCCGATCAGCAGTTCGGTGAAGTTGGTCGCCAGCCCGGCGCTGAAGCTACCGATCGTGAAGAGGGTCAGCCCGACCATGAACATGCGGCGCCGCCCGAGGATGTCGCCGGAGCGACCGCCCAGCAGCAACATGCCGCCGAACGCGAGTGTGTAGGCGTTGAGCGCCCACGTCATGTCCGTCTGGCTCTTGTTGAAGTAGTGACCCATCGACGGCAGCGCGATGTTCACGATGGTCCCGTCCAGGACCACCATCAACTGCGCTCCGGCGATGATGAGCAGGACGAGCCCTGGGTGGGCTGTCCTCCGGGCGCTGAGTTCCCCGTGCGTCCCGGTCGGCTTGGCGACGTTCGCGTCGGTCATTGCAGATCTCCATCGTCAACTTGCGATAAGGCACGATCGCGTTTCTTATCCGGTACAGTAGGGCAGAGTTGATAAGAAACGCAAGCGTGCACTACTTTGCCGTTCAGTGGCCGAAGATCGCCACCTGTTATCTGACGAAAGGGCTGGAGCGTTGGGGACAAGCGGGGCGATCGCCGAGCACATCCGGCAACGCCGGCGCGGGGCTGCCCTCGAGGACGCCATCGTCGAGGCGGCCTACGACGAGCTCGCCGATGTCGGCTACACGTCGTTCACGGTCGAGGGTGTGGCAGCACGCGCGAAGACCGGCAAGGCCAGCATCTACCGGCGCTGGCCCACCAAGCAGCTGCTCGTCCTCGACGCTCTCCTGGGCCAGCTGCCCACCCCCGCTGACTGCGGGATCGTGCCCGAGATCCCGGACCACGTCACCACTGTCGACGCCCTGCACACGGTGGCGCGGGCTATGGCGGGCGTCATGAGCAGCCCGGCCGGCGCGGCGATGCGCGCCATCAAGACCGAGGCTGCCACGGACGTGGAACTCGCCAAGGTGATCGACGAGCGGTTCCAGGAGCCACGTCGGCAGGCCCTCCTCGGGCTTCTGGCACGCGGCGTCGAGCGGGGCGAGGTTCGCCCGGAGGCCGTCACCACTCTGGTGGCCGACGTCCTACCGGCTGTGGTGACCCACCGCCTGGTCTTCCAGGGTGAACCCATGACCGACCAAGTCCTGATGGACATCATGAATCAGGTCATAGTGCCGCTCATCTCGCCGCGCTAACGCATTCACGTCGCTTTCCGGTCGGGTACGAGACCATGGAGACGTTGACCCTGCGCCCCCAGCGAGGAGTTCGTCGCCCGTGCCCACCGAGGTTCGTGCCCCGGCCGACCAGAAGCTTGGGTTTCGTGCCCGGTACCTGGAGATCGCTCCACGTCTGATCTCGGCAATCTCACTGCTGCTCGGGCTGGTGACGCTGCTCGACGCGTTCATGCCGAAGCGGCGCGAGTTCATCCACAAATTCACCCAGGTCATCCCGATCCCGGCGAGCAGCGCGGCGACCGCGGTCATCGCGGTCTCCGGATTGCTGCTGCTGCGGATCTCTCGCGGCCTGCGCAAGCGCAAGCGGCGCGAGTGGCGTGCCGCGGTGGCGATCACGGCCGTGATGACGGCCGCCCACCTCCTGCGCGACGACCGCCGGCCGGTCGAGGCGGCGATCACCTTCGGGCTACTCGTGATGCTGGTGACCGCCCGGTCGAGGTTCACCGCCAAAGCCGATCCGCGCAGCCGTTGGTTCGCCGTTCGGGTGCTGTTCCAGTTCACCGCGGTGGCAATCGCCTACGGCATGGTGCTGCTCTACACGCCGTACGGTCGTCACCACACTGGCGGGCACCCGTCCTTCTGGGACCGTCTTCACGAAGTCGTCTTCTCCCTCGTCGGCGGCGGTGGGTATCTCGACCTGCGCGGCGAGCGCTTCGGAGACCTGTTCCACGGCACCTTGCTCGGCTTTGGCCTGATGACGATCGTCGTCGTGACGCTTCTCGCGCTGCGGCCCTCCGAACCAATCTCGGCGCTGTCGGAGGAAGACGAGCGTCGTCTACGCGAGCTGCTCACCCGCAACGGTGAGCGAGATTCGCTCGGCTACTTCGCGTTGCGGCGGGACAAGTCCGTGGTGTGGTCGGCCAGTGGCAAGGCCGCTCTCACGTACCGCGTTGTCTCCGGGGTGGCCCTGGCCAGCGCGGATCCGGTCGGAGATCCCGAGGCGTGGCCCGGTGCGCTGGCGGCCTACGGGGCACTCGTCGCGGAGTTCGGCTGGACGCCGGCCGTGATGGGGTGCAGCGAGCTGGGCGCCACGGTCTTCACGCGCGAGCTGGGGTTGAGCGCGCTCGCACTCGGGGATGAGGCGATTGTCGAAGTCGCCGAGTTCACGCTCGAGGGCCGCGCGATGCGCGGCGTGCGGCAGTCGTGCACGAAGGTGCAACGAGCTGGCTACGAGGTGTCCGTCCGCCGAGCAGCTGAGATTGCGCCGGCCGAACTCGAGATGCTCCGAACCGCATCAGACGCCTGGCGTGGAGACGACGTCGAGCGAGGTTTCTCGATGGCGCTGTCCCGGTTGGGCGATCCGCTTGATGCGAACTGCGTCGTGGCAACGGCACATCAGAACGGGGAGCTGCGCGGCCTGCTGCATTTCGTTCCGTGGGGCGCCGACGGCTTGTCCCTCGACCTGATGCGTCGTGATCGGACCGCCGAGAACGGGCTGAACGAGTTCATGATCGCGAGGCTGATGGAGGCATGTCCGGGGCTCGGGGTGGCTCGCGTCTCGCTGAACTTCGCGGTCTTCCGC